>Ga0308175_100002022_pt1 | contig 13784 bp, 11 predicted proteins | sample PhyCR1_3_FD_203893 | JGI IMG/M metagenome (GOLD analysis project Ga0308175, IMG submission 203893) | Soil microbial communities from UC Gill Tract Community Farm, Albany, California, United States - DLSLS.C.R1 | ecosystem: Environmental > Terrestrial > Soil > Agricultural land | place: USA...
TTGCACTGCACACACGGGATCTCAATATCCGGCATCGCTGAACTCTCCTATTGCCAAAAAATAATAGCGGATGAAGGGTATGGCAAGAGTCTAGCACATACCGCAGCTCTTTTTGCAAACGGATCAACGCGACAATTCACGAATATGCGACACGACAGTTTCACCGAGCGTACCGAGATTATATCCACCCTCTAGACACGAGACGATCCGCCCGTCGCAAACTTCATCGGCCCATTGCCGGATCGATGATGTCATTTCCACAAAGTCCCGATCCTCGAGCCTCAACTGGCCAAGCGGATCGGTCAAATGAGCATCAAAACCGGCCGAAATGAAAATGAGATCGGGCTTGATCTTCGTGGATATTTGCTCGATCGCTGCTTCGAACGAACGCTTTTGCTCAGCGGCGGGTGTATTTGCTTTTACCGGAACATTCAGCGTCGATCCGAGACCGCGGCCGTGACCCGTTTCGCCGCGGCTGCCCGTACCTGGATACCACGGATACTGATGCATAGAGAAAAAGAACACAGTCGGGTCGTCGTAAAAGATGCCTTGGGTTCCGTTGCCGTGATGCACGTCCCAGTCGATGATGGCGACGCGTTCGATCTCTTTGTATTTGTTCTGCGCATACCTCGCGGCAATGGCGACGTTGTTAAAGATACAAAATCCCATCGTCCGTTCGGCGGTCGCATGATGGCCTGGCGGACGGACCGCTGCAAATGCATTCTTCGCCGTACCCTGCATCACCGCGTCAACGCCTGCAACCGCGCCGCCGGCGGCATACAGGGCCGCGTCCAATGACTTCGGCGAGATAGCGGTGTCCGCGTCGAGCTGCTGCCAGCCCTCTTCAAATGCCTGCTCAACTCGTTTGAAATGTTGTGGCGTATGAGCAGCCTGGATCAAACCCTTGGTTACCGGATCGGGAGTGATCTCGACGAGGCCTTCCTGTAACGCGCTATCGGCTTTGATCGCGTTGATTATCACCTCGTAACGAAGCGGAGTTTCCGGATGGTCAGGTCCCGTGTCGTGCTCGCGACAGATCGGATGGTGTATTAATGCGGTCTTCATTTTTCGAGGCAGAGCGATCTGTTTCGACTACTTTGAGACTAGCACACGAGCGACGATTTTAACGGCCTCGCGGACAATGCTATATTTCGTATCATTCGTCTTAAATAAATGAATTTGCCAACTCGATTTCGTGCTATTGATTCGCATACCGGCGGCGAGCCGACAAGAGTCGTAATCAGTGGATTTCCCCATCTCGGCGGCGGCTCGATGGCGGAACGACTGGATGTGTTTCGCAGCGAACATGACAAGCTGCGCTCCGCAATAGTGCGCGAACCTCGCGGCCACGACGCTGTGGTTGGTGCCTTGCTTTGCGAACCGATCGATCTTGATTCCGTCGCAGGCATCATCTTTTTTAACAACGTCGGTTATCTCGGAATGTGCGGGCACGGCACTATCGGCCTTGTGAAAACGCTTGAGTATCTCGGCAGGATCGGACCCGGGACGCACAAGATCGAGACGCCGGTCGGAAAGGTTGACGCCACGCTGAATACTGACGGCTCTGTAACTATTACCAATGTCCACAGTTATCGCATTGCAAAAGATGTCGAGGTCAATGTCGAAAGCTATGGGACGGTTCGAGGCGATATCGCGTGGGGTGGAAATTGGTTTTTTCTCATCGGTGATCATCCGCTTAGCATCGAGTTCTCTAACCTCGAAAAGCTGACAGACTTTTCGGTTGCCGTAAGAAACGCCCTCAACGCAAATAACATACGAGGTGACGACGGAGCTGAGGTCGATCACATTGAGTTGTTTGCCGATACGCCGAACGGCGACAGCCGCAATTTTGTGCTTTGTCCCGGTCTTGAATATGATCGTTCGCCGTGCGGTACCGGAACGAGCGCGAAGCTTGCCTGCCTCTATGCCGACGGCAAGCTTCGCGAGGGCGACGTTTGGCGACAAGAGAGCATTGTCGGCAGTGTTTTCGAAGGGCAGATCCGGCTTGCGGGTGACAAACTTATTCCGATCATTCGCGGCACCGCGCACGTAACCGCTGAGATCGAAATGGTGATCGATGAAACAGATCCGTTCTGTTACGGAATATCCGCATGACATTTGACGCTGCAGTGATCGGTGCCGGCATTGTAGGTGCGGCATGCGCCGCGTCGCTTTCGTCCGCGGGGCTTCGCGTCGTCGTGATCGACTGCAACGGAATAGCAACCGGTACCACAGCAGCCGGAATGGGCCATATTGTCGTGATGGACGACAGCGAAGCTCAGTTTGCGCTGACACAATACTCACAGAAGCTTTGGCAGGCATTGGCTGATGAGATGCCGCCATCAGCCGAATATGAACGATGCGGAACGATCTGGGTGGCCGCCGATGACGAAGAAATGGACGAAGTCCATCGAAAAAACGAATTTTATTCGAACCGCGGGATCGCGACTGAGGTCCTCGACGCGCACGCTCTAAGCGAGGCCGAACCGAATCTGCGACCAGGCCTTGCTGGTGGGCTGCTCGTCCGCAGCGATCATGTCGTTTATCAGCTAACTGCATCTCGATTCCTCATTGATAAAGCTCTATCGCATGGTGCCGTTTTGAAAATCGGAAATGCGGTGAGCGAGATAACTGGCAATGGCGTTCGACTTGCCAACGGCGATGAGATCGCCGCCGGCGTTGTCATAAACGCTGCCGGTGTAAACGCTCCGCAGCTGTCGCCCAGCATCCGGATAGATAAACGAAAGGGCCATCTTGTTATCACCGACCGATACTCCAGTTTTGCGAGGCACCAGCTTGTCGAGCTGGGGTACCTGAAGTCTGCGCATGGCAGAAACGCCGGTTCGGTGGCCTTTAATCTCCAGCCGCGTGCGACCGGGCAGATGCTTCTGGGTTCGTCAAGACAGTTCGGCGTGGATGACACGTTGATCGACCGCGACATCCTGAGGCGTATGACATCGCGCGCATTCGAATTCATGCCGCGGTTGAGAGGACTCTCGGCGGTGCGCGTTTGGAATGGCTTTCGCCCGTCGACGCCGGACAATTTGCCGTATATCGGCCTTTCGCCGACGCAGCCGAATACATATATCGCCGCCGGGCACGAGGGATTAGGCATCACTACGTCGCTCGGAACTGCCGAACTTATTACCGCCATGATCACGGGCCGAGAACCGGCAATTCCGGTCGAGCCGTATTCGCCGTCACGAGCGATCGAACTACATTGATAAAACTCACGATCAACAACCGACCAGTCGAGGCTGATGACGGAACGACGGTAGCCGCCGCTGCTTTTGCGTCGGGCGTCGATGTGTTTCGCCGATCGGTAACGGGCGAGGCACGCGGGCCGCTGTGCGGAATGGGCATCTGCTTTGAATGCCGCGTGACGATCGACGGCGTGAAGCACGAGCGAAGCTGCAGCATTCTCGTTCGAAACGGAATGGAGGTCGTGACCGATGCGTGATGTCGCAGCTGAAGTTCTGGTTGTTGGCGCCGGTCCCGCAGGGCTGGCCGCCGCGTCAGCCGCGTCTCGAAACGCGCACGTCACGATCGTCGACGACAATCCTAATGTCGGCGGACAGATCTGGCGTGCCGAGCTGGGTAAAAACAGTTCACTGCAGCCTAAACAGATCATCGAATCTCTAGACGCAGGAAACATCACCCTTCTCAATAATGCGGCTGTTGTCGACATTGATAGGCGGCAGAGATTATCTCTAAACTCCCCTGAAGGTACGTTCGAAATTGGTTGGGAAAAACTCATTGTCGCAACCGGTGCTCGCGAAAGATTTCTTCCGTTCCCCGGCTGGACGCTGCCGAATGTTATGGGCGCCGGTGGCTTGCAGGCGATGGTCAAGAGCGGCCTAAAAGTCGCCGGAAAACGTATTGTTGTTGCCGGAACGGGACCGCTATTGATCGCTGTCGCTGAGTATCTGAAACGCAAAGGAGCAGTTGTCGTTGCTATAGCAGAGCAAGCGTCGGCCTCGAAGGTCAACCGATTTGGAATCGGGTTGACAGCATCGCCGTCAAAGTTGAAACAGGCGATATCGCTAAAATCAAAGCTGCTTGGCGTCCCATACCTGACCGGTTGCTGGGTTACCTCAGCCAATGGAGACAACGGGGTGGAATCAGTGACACTGACGCGCCGAGGCAAGAAATGGTCGGTGGACTGCGATTTTTTGGCTTGCGGGTACCACCTGGTCCCAAATCTGGAGTTGGCGATGATGCTTGGCTGCAATATTGCGGACGGATCTGTTGCGGTCGATGAACTCCAAGATACCTCGATCGAAAACGTATATTGCGCCGGTGAGCCGACCGGCATCGCGGGTGTCGATTCGGCGGTAGTCGAGGGAACGATCGCTGGCCTTGCCGCGACAGGCGAGATCGGTGCAGCCCGAAAGCTTTTCGCCAAACGCGACAAGGCACGCCGATTTGGCGAGGCGATGAATCGGGCATTCGAGCTTCGCGATGAGCTTCGTTCGCTGGCTCGCGACGAGACGATCGTTTGCCGCTGCGAGGATGTCGAATATGGCCGGCTTACGGAATTTGATAATTTTCGCGAGGCGAAGCTGCAGACTCGATGCGGAATGGGGCCGTGCCAGGGCCGCGTTTGCGGCGCGGCGACCGAGTTTCTCTTTGGCTGGGAACGGCCGATTGTGCGGCCGCCGATCTTTCCGGTTAAAATAGGTGATCTATGACAATCAACTGGGCCGGCGTCATGCCGGCTATCACTACCTGCTTTGATGCGAATCTGCAGATCGACTACGAATTTACCGCTCGTCACGTTGCATGGCTGGTCGATAACGGCTGTACCGGCATCGTCACGAACGGCAGCCTCGGCGAGGGCGGCACACTTTCCATCGATGAGAAGATCGCGCTCTGGAAAACATGCGTCGACTCTGTCGGCGAACGCGTCGCGGTGATAGCGGCGATCGCGTCGATGACCACCGCTGAAGCGACAACACAGGCGCAGGAAGCCGAGCGCGCGGGCTGTCTCGGACTCATGGTCTTGCCGCCGTATGTTTATCGTGGCGATTGGCGAGAGATGAAGCATCATATTTCCGAGGTCGTTAATTCCACGTCGCTGTCGTGCATGCTTTACAACAATCCGGTCGCTTACGGGACCGATTTCTTGCCGGAGCAGGTAGCTGAGCTCGCCGACGAGCTGCCAAATCTGCATTCGGTAAAAGAGTCGAGCACCGACGTTCGACGCGTGACGGCGATCAGGGCTTTGTGCGGCGACAGGCTCGCTATTTTTATGGGCGTCGATGACGCGATCGTCGAAGGCGTAAACGCCGGCGCGACCGGTTGGATAGCCGGGCTTGTCAGCGCATTTCCTAAGGAGTCGGTCGACCTTTTTGACTTTGCGATGAACGGCGAAGCCCAAAAGGCACGCGAGCTGTATGAGTGGTTCCTACCGCTTCTGCGTCTCGACACGGTCCCAAAATTTGTACAATTGATAAAGCTTGTACAGGAAAAGGTCGGCATGGGAAACGCTCGTGTGCGTCCGCCAAGGCTCGAGCTGACGGGGCAGGAGCTGGAAGAAACGCTTGCGATCATCGACCATGCGATCGCAACACGGCCGCGGGCAAACGCCGAGGCCAGTGCGTAGTTTGAAGTTAGACAGCGTCTCGATATGGACATTGCGTTAAAAGGAACATCGATCATAGGTTTCACGCGGGGCCGCGAAACTGAAGACACTTTCACAGCGTTTGACCCGTCGACCGGCCAGGCGATCGAGCCGACTTTTCATTCGGCCACGGCTGAAGAGCTGGACCGAGCGGCACATCTTGCTGACGAGGCCCGCATTCCGTTCGGCAATCTTCCGGGTCGCCGGCGTGCGACTTTTTTGCGAAAGATCGCAGACAATATCGAGGCACTCGGCGTAACGCTGGTGGAACGTGCATCGCTTGAAACCTCGCTTCCCAATGCTCGATTTGAAGGCGAACGCGCCAGGACGTGCGGCCAGCTTCGGATGTTCGCCGACCTTCTCGACGAAGGCTCGTGGGTCGACGCCCGCATCGATCAAGCCATTCCTGACCGAAAGCCGATCGCTAAACCGGACATGCGCTCGATGCTTAGGCCGGTCGGGCCCGCGGCTGTTTTTTGTGCGAGCAACTTTCCTCTCGCGTATTCGGTTGCGGGCGGCGACACTGCGTCGGCATTTGCTGCCGGATGTCCGGTGATCGTTGTCGGGCATACGGCCCACGCCGGCACGGCCGAGCTCGTCGGTATCGCCGTCGCGAACGCGGTTAAGGAATGCGGACTGCCGGAAGGCACATTCAGCCTGCTTTTTTCCAGCGGCTACGAGATCGGCCAGTCACTGGTCAAACATCCGGCCATCAAAGCTGTCGGCTTTACCGGCTCTCGCCGCGGCGGCCGAGCGTTGATGGATATCGCGGCCGCTCGGCCCGAGCCGATCCCGGTTTATGCGGAAATGAGCTCTGTCAATCCGACATTCATTCTGCCCAGCGCGATCAAGGAGAGAGGCGATGCGATAGTCGCCGGCCTGCATGCATCTGTGACCGGAGGCGTTGGCCAGTTTTGCACGAAACCGGGTCTCGTGTTTGTGCCGGGCGAGGATGTCGCAGGTGAATTCAAAACCCGTTTTCGCGAGTTGATCTCGTCCACGCAGCCATCCCCGCTTTTGACCGCCGGTATCCAACAGGCGTTTCGTTCATCAAGCGACCATCGCCGAGCCGAAGTCAGCGGCTATGCTGAGCATAATGGTGACAGACTTTCGGGTTTCGCGGTGAACCCGTCGGTCTTTGAAACGACTGCCGTCGAGTACCTCAACACGCCAGACCTGAACGAAGAGATCTTTGGCCCGACTACTTTGCTGATCAGGGCACAAGAGCACGAAGATCTGCTCAACATCGCCCGCTCGCTCGAGGGCCAGCTTACGGCTTCAGTTCACGGGACCGAAGAAGATTTGCGCGAATATGCCGATCTGATTCGGATACTCGAAACCAAAGCAGGCCGCCTTATCTTTAACGGCTTCTCGACCGGCGTCGAAGTCTGTCCGTCGATGGTCCACGGCGGGCCATACCCCGCAACATCCGACGGCCGTTCGACCGCGGTCGGAACCCGAGCCATCGACCGCTTTTCCCGGCTGGTCTGCTATCAGAATTTTCCCGACGCTGCGCTACCGGACGAACTCAAAGAATCGAATCCACTCGGCATCTCAAGGATGGTCGACGGCAAACCCGTCTAGGCAGATCAGCCGTTCCGATAAGCGGTCCGTTCCGCTCGCGTTCCGGTCGCGTTTCACCTTGAATCGGAACGTGAAACTCACCATTTCTAAACGAGTTATCAGCATATTTGACCGCGTTTCACTACTTTTAAAACATTTAAGTTTTGTAGTGCTTTGCTAGTGTTATCGACGCAGTTCGTGGCCGGATCGGGGTTGATCGTACGTAGAGTTGACGCAGAAAGTACGTTGTTCCAGCGACCAATGCGCCACAAAAGAGCGGTGAATGGTGAATGGTGAACGACGATCGAGGATCCGTAGCCCACGTGTGAGTAAGGGCTCAACCCGACGTTATCGGTACTTCGCAAAGACTAAGAAGTCTTTGCCACGAATTATACGAATGAGATTCAGCCGCAGATCAACGCAGATGACGCGGATCAGGTTTGGATTTTCGTGTTTGTTAGTGTCCTTTTTCGTGAATTTCGTGGTTAAGGATTTATAAAACATCAACCACGAAATCACACGAAAAAGAGCACGAATAAGACTAAGAAATAAACTAACTACGAAATACACGAAGCGGACAAGAAATAAGAAGGCCAGCTAAAGCTGGAACTCCAAACCACCAAATGAATTGTCAAAGAGCCAGACACGAATGTAGCGTGCCCGGCTATTATTGTATCACAGACGTCAAGCTGGATTGCAGGCCTAACGGCCGGACCGATGGCAAATCCGCGGCTTTCGCTATTTACTTAGCAAAAACCTGTGAGAAATCTGCGAATGATTTGAATTCTAGGGCGTTGCCGCTTGGGTCGAGGAAGAACATTGTGGCTTGTTCGCCGACTTCGCCGGCGAAGCGGATTTTTGGTTCGATGACGAACTGAATGCCTTTTTGCTTTAGACGGTCGGCAAGCTTATGCCACTCGTCCATCGGCAGGACTATGCCGAAGTGCGGGATCGGCACGTCATCGGCGTCGACGTGATTTGACGTTCTGATACCGGCGGAGTTTTCGGCGAGATGTGCCACGATCTGGTGGCCGTACAGGTTGAAATCGATCCAGCGGTCAGAGCTGCGGCCCTCTTCGCAGCCGAGGACATTGCGGTAAAATTCTCGCGCCGCGTTGAGATCGTGAACGGGAAAGGCAAGGTGAAATAGGTTGTTCATATTCTAAAAATTCAAAGTGCAGAATTCAGGAATTGTTCATTCGTGTTTACTAGAGAACCACCCCGTCAGCCGAAGCGGCCGCCACCCCTCCTTCGTAAGGAGGGGAGCTTTTAGTTTGCCGAATCGTCGTCTTCGTTATCATTGTCATCGTCATCCTCATCATCGGTTTCGCCCGGTAATTTGCGGCGGTAGATCTCGTAGTTGTTAAGATCGTCGACGTGTTTGAACTCGGGTTTGAGCACTTCGAGTATATGATCTTTGTCGTCGATGGTCTTGTCGTCGGACGACCTGTCAGTGTCGATCTGCAGGTCCTGTTTGACGATCAGCCATCTGATGCCGCGTTCGCGAGACATCTCGGCGATCTGTTCGGCGGTGTACGGATTATTTGTAACGTCGAACAGGAGTGTCGGAAACGTCGGTCGTCGTCCGGTCGTGTAGTAGAAAAGGTCTTCACCGGGAAGCTCGAGGACGCCGTCATCCGCGGGAATGTTTTCGTTTGTATATTTGACCAGCTCTTCGAAATCGGGTAGATAGTCGCCGCGGATCGACAGTCCCTTTAGCTGCGGCAGCGTCGAGTGATGCATCTCACCGTCCTCAAAATCAACATAGTCGAGCCGCTCGTTCGAATAAACATAAAACGCCCCGGCTGTGGCCAGACAGACCGAAACGATCACTGCGAAAATAGTTAGATAGCCGCTGAATTGCCGGTCCGTTAATTCGTTTAGCGAAAGGATGATGAGCCCGACGAGAATTATGAGGATCGGCCATATTCCATAGGTCGAACCCCACAACTGCTGTGAAAGAAACACGCCGTGTGCAGTCGTAAACAGGACGATCGGCAAAAGCTTGCGGATGCCGGTCAGTCGCCCAAAACTGAAGACGCACAGAACAACGCTTGCTACCAAAACAACAGGCCAGACATTTGCCAGACGCTCGCTGCGTTCGGAGGCGTCCTGGTCGATGAACACATAAACGACGGGCCAGAGAAATGGAACGGCCATTAGAACAACTGACAAAGAGAGAAAAACTCGTCTCAATGTCGGATTTGGCGGTGCTGGATCGGTGGTTGAAGTGCTTCCATCAAAACTTGTCGTTTCAAGTTGGCGATACCGGCCGAAATTCCAAAAGAGTAATGCCCCGACGAGGAATGCCGCGATCCAGACCGCAAACAACGGATCTTGATAGACCGACAGCATGTCGGCCATCGACGGCGTTCGCCGCAGGCGGGCAAAATCCCAGGTCCAGTATTTGTAGGTTTCTAGGCCGACCCACCACTGTATGATCGCCGCCGCAATGCCAAGACCCACAAGCGAACCAAGGATCATAGAAACGTAGCCGCGAACTGGCTGCTTTTTCCATAACGCTATCGCAAGCAAAATGAGGAGAATGAGCAGCAAACTGCCAAGATAAGCGAGTCCGATGTTCTGCTTAACAAATAAAGGTATGACCAAAAGAATCCCGGCAATGACCGTCGGTACGATAGGAAATCCTCGACGCTCGAGCCAAAGAACGGCTACGAGCGAAACGAGCATGAAGAACATCGCGTCGGGGTCGTAAAACGGGTGCGGAAAAATACAATAAACGCCGAGAATAACGGCCGGCAATGTCAGTACAAATGCCGTCAGCCGCGGCCAACGAAACGAGTCGCGCAATAGGTTCTTCAGCACGCGCCAAGTCAAAACGGTCGCCAGTCCGCCGATGATCGCCGTATAAGCGATGTGATGCCAATAGACCGTGCCCCAAAGCTTGATGATCCACGACTGGATCAGAAACGTGAGCGGCGCGTACGGAAACGGGAAATCAGCGTATGGCCGGTCGCCGAGCGACATTCGATATGCCGGCTCGAGCACTCCGCAGAGATCGTAGAGGACCGTGATCCGCGAATTTTGCCATACGACAACGGCCGCCGTCGCCCAAAGAAAGAAGATATCCGCCACCCATTCGAGCAGGATAAATTTCCACGGCGTCGGCCCGATCGGTGTGGCCTCAGAGTTTTGTATTTCTATCTCGTCCGTAATTTATTGTGAGTCCAAATTTGCCATGACCTAACGTAAATTGAAATCGTGACAACGCAATGCCGCCGAGTATTGCCGCGATGAAAAACAATTCCATCAAATATCGAGGTTCTGGGTTTTCCAACGTTCCGAAAAAAGCGACGCGCGGGACTGCGATGAGCAACGCCATTGTTACCCATATGCGTGCTCGCGGCCAGCCGCTTGACCAGAACAAAATTATCCCGGCTAGGGCCAGCAACGTGTAAATCCAGACTCCCGACGCAAATAACGGAAGCCAGATATCCTGATGGACGCTGCTGTCGATGTCCTCGACCGGGAATATCTCGCCTGCAAATGGATAAAATTCCGAATGAGTATCGAACCACATCGTGGCCGCCCGCTCGGCCGGAAGCACGAGATAGTATCTCATCGGCGCATTTGCGATGCGCCGCTCGGCGATCTTTTCAAACTCGGCATCGGCGGCCGGCGAGATCTTGAGGTCGAGTTCCTGATCGGGCTGTTCCTGTTCGTCGTCCCCGTTGTCGTCAGAGTCCTGATCGTTATCATCGTTGTTGTTATCGTCCGAGTCGGCTGAGTCGTCGTTGTTATCGTTATCATCGGAGTCCGCCGCCGGTTTTTTTGGTGTCATCGGATGGTCCGGGTCAGAGTTGTTATATTGATCGATCAGTGCAGTGACCTCTGCCTTCTCCTGCTCGTCGGTGAACGCGGAGTCGGGGATTTTATTTATATCAATACGATGAATTTCGAGCTCCCATAACATCGGGCTGACGTAGCGAAAATCATCTATCCAGGTCCGCAGCCAGTGATAATAACCGAGCGGAACAAACTCGCCTGGAGCCTCGGCGTGCTCAGGTGCGAGCGGCTGAAACTGTCCGAACACACGCTCGTTGCGTATAGTCCACGGAGTTAATACAAGCAGGAACGCAAGTGTGAATGCCATTCCTGCGGCGAGCATTGGCAAAATTGCTTTTCTAATTTCGTTCCGAGCGAGGGCGGCGATGACAAGCGCTACTCCCAATCCTAACCCGAACAACCCGCTGTCGGGTCGAACCTCGACGACCGCTCCGCCGAGAATGCCGGCGAGCGCCCAAAACAAAATAGCATTCCTCAGACCGCTCGATTTGATCGCATATGTTGCGGCCAGCATCATCGCGATCATCAGAAAGACCGTCACGATCTCGGTCAGCAAAACGGCGGAATAGTTGATCGTATACGGGCAAAAAGCCGCGAGTATAAATGTAAGCAATGCCGCGGTACGCCGGCGCCGCTTTTTCCCGCCGACCCAGTTGAATGCAAGCAGTGCAGCAAAAATCGCAGCGATGAAATGCAAAACGCCCTGGACGGCGCGCACGGCAGTGTAATTTTCGCTGCCAGCGACAGCATAGATCACAGTTAGAAACAGAGGATAACCGGGCAGCCGGATGATCGAGGGTTTGTATTGCCCGCTCGCGTCAGGCTGCTCGTCAGTTGAAAATACGTGATGCTCGAGCACGTTAACGGCCACACGCGAGTAGATCTTCGCATCGCCCTCGGGCGCGTTTTGAAACAGCCGGACACTAGTCCAAACGTCTACGATCAACGCGAGGACACCGACCATCAGAAAGACGGCGATCCGTATCCGCCGCCTACGTAACAGTCGTTTGCGTGCGGCGGAGCACCGGATCGTCTCGTCGATCATTGTTCTTTGACTGATTTAGCTATCTGTCGGATGGCGCCGAGGTGATAGGCCGTGTGAGCGACGAGGCCGATCGCCATACCGGCCTTGCTTGCGTCCCAAGCATCGACGCCGGCGAGGCATTTCATTGCGCTTTCATATGCTTTTCGGACCGTCGAGCGCAGCGCGTTCCATTCGTCATCATCGACGGTGTCGATGAGCCAGCTGTCTTCCCAATTGACGCGCTCCGATCGGCCGGCGATGAACTCGCACAAGCGGTCGAGATAAAACTTTGCGTGCTCGGTCTGCGCGGCAATGGTCGTCTCGCCGTATTCCTTTGACACCTGTTCAGCCGACAGTCCGTCAAGTGTATTAAAAAATCCGACGCCGCGGTCCAGGTAGGCGCTCGGCTGGCCCTCGGGCGAGCCCTCGAACGTCTCGTGCAGCAGATATGCTACGGACTCGACAAAATGCTCTGTTTGCAGACTGTTTTTCGGCGATGTCATATGTGCTAACCTTTCCTTTTTGATGAACGAGAATATCGATAAGTTTATCGACGCATTAAGCTCCAGCCTTCGCCGTGAGACATTTGTAAAGCTGACTTTAGGCAATTATAAGGGTCTCGACGAGCATCTGCAAAAAATCCAGGCACGTTTGATAAAGACAAAAAAAGGCACGCGGCTCTATTTTCTTTATCGAAGCGACAACCGGGACACGGCGAAAACATTTTCGCTAACCGAAGCCGTCGAGGTTGTTAAAAAGGCACTCGAGACTGATTTTTTCGGAGCTCATCTGTTTACGACCGAAAACGACTTTCAGCTCGAGATCGGCAAAAAAGGCTCACGTCTGAATATCGCAAAACCCACTCTTCGTTCAAAACCCTCGCTTGCTCACGACCGCGAAAAAACGCGCTTTGTCGACCAATCGGCGTTCTATCTACAGGCTCTTGGCATAACCAGCGACGAGGGTAAGGTCCGCGACCGTTCACAGGACAAATGGCGGCAGATCAATAAATTTGTCGAGATATTGGCCGGCCTTGTCGAAAAATCGGAGCTGAGTGATGCAAAACAATTGCGGATCGTCGATATGGGCTCGGGCAAAGGTTATCTGACCTTCGCGGCGTATGACTTTTTCCGTAACGTACGCGGTATCGAAGTAACGATGACCGGCGTCGACGTCAGGCCGGATCTGATCGAGAAATGTAACGAGATCGCACGCGCGAGCGAATTTGGCGGACTTGAATTTGTACAGGGCGGCATCAACGATCTTGATCTGGAAAGTGCCGACATTCTCATTGCGCTGCACGCGTGCAATACCGCGACCGACGAGGCGATCTATAAAGGCATTCGGGCCAATGCCTCGATAATAGTTGCGGCACCGTGCTGTCATCAGGAGCTGAGGCCACAGATCGTCGCACCCGAAATGTTACGCGACGTACTAAAGCACGGAATTATGCTAGAACGAACCGCCGAGTTTGTGACCGACGCACTTCGGTCGCTTTTGCTGGAACGCAGCGGCTATGCGACCAAGATCATCGATTTTGTGCCGGTCGAACACACGCCTAAGAATTTGATGCTGGTCGGCACGCGAGACGTGAACATTGACCGAGCTGCTGATATCGACCGTGAGATCGCCGAGATAAAGGAATTTTACTCGATAAAAGAGCAGCAGCTGGAAACGCTTCTCAAATCGAGCAAAGCCGCGCTAAGATGACGCCGATTTATTTGCCGAGCGGAAAAGCTCCGCTTTTCCGAAATTCACTAAAATAAT
>Ga0308175_100002023_pt1 | contig 13780 bp, 12 predicted proteins | sample PhyCR1_3_FD_203893 | JGI IMG/M metagenome (GOLD analysis project Ga0308175, IMG submission 203893) | Soil microbial communities from UC Gill Tract Community Farm, Albany, California, United States - DLSLS.C.R1 | ecosystem: Environmental > Terrestrial > Soil > Agricultural land | place: USA...
CGGCGATGGTGATCTCGTTCTGCGTGTGTCCTGCCATCTCAGGCTCCTGCCATCAAGGTGCTGTTGACGAGGTTGAGGAACTGCTGGGGTGTCTTGCAGCGCTCCGCGTCGACCGGCATCGGGGTGCCGTGCGCGTTCTCCAGCTCGCCGACGATGCCGAGCAGGCCGAGCGAGTCGATGCCGAGGACGTCGAAGCCGGTGTCCGGCATGTCCTGGAGCTGCTGCGGGCTGACGGTGACCCCGGCAGCCTTCTTCATCAGCGCGGCGAGTTCTTCCACGGTGATCTGAGGCATTGCTCTCCTCCTTTGCTGTCCTCACTGCGCGGCGCCGTGCCGGAGCACGAGCGCCGAGTTCGACCCCATGAGTCCGCGGCTGAGCACCAGCGCCGTACGCAGCTCGGCGACGCGGGCGCGGCCGGTCACGAGGTCGAGGTCGTGGCAGACGTCGGCGACGTTGGGGGTGGGTGGGATCAGGCCGTGCTCCATAGCGAGCACCGCCGCCGCGGTGTCCAGCACCGGTGCCGCGCAGTAGCCCCGGCCGATGCCGGTCTTCGGCGCGGTGACCGGTACCCGGGTGCCGTGCGCGCCGAGGGCGTCGGCGAGCGCGAGGGCCTCGGCCCGGTCCGCCTGCGGCACCCCGAGGGCGTCGGCGAAGACGACGTCGACCTCCTCGGGAGCACAGCCGGCCTCGTCCAGCGCCTGCCTGATGGCCTGCGCCAGACCGTCCCGGGACCGGTCCCAGCGGGAGGCGCCGGTGAAGGTCGCCGCGTGGCCCGCGACGTAGGCCCGCACGTCCGCACCGCGCTCGCGGGCCGACGTCTCCGCCTCCACCACGAGCATGGCGCCGCCCTCGGCCGGCACGAAGCCGCAGGCGGCGTCCGTGAACGGGCGGTAGGCGCGGGACGGGTCGGGGTCGGTGCTCAGTTCCTCGTAACCGAGCTGGCAGACCATCGAGTACGGCGCCAGCGGCGCCTCGGTGGAACCGGCCACGATCACGTCGGTGCCGCGCCGCACCGCCCGGGCGGCGTGCGCGAGGGCGTCCAGACCGCCCGCCTCGTCGGAGGCGACGACCGAGCAGGGGCCCTTGAACTTCCGGCGGATGGAGATCTGGCCGGTGCTCGCGGCGTAGAACCAGGCGATGGACTGGTACGGGCCGACGAACCGGCTGCCCTTGCCCCAGAGCTGCTGCAGCTCGCGCTGGCCGAACGCACCGCCGCCGGAACCGGCCGCGGTGACCACCCCGATGGAGTACGGCTCCGCGGAGATGTCGGCCTGCCCCAGCCGGGCGTCCTCCAGCGCGAAGTCGGCGGCGGCCAGGGCGAAGTGCGTGAACCGGTCGGTCTGGACGAGGAACCGCTCGTCGATGGTCGCCGCCGGTTCAAAGCCGCGGACCTCGCCGGCCACCTTCAGCGGAAGGTGCTCACAGCCCTCGCGGGTGACCCGGTCGAGGACGCTGAGGCCTTCCTGGGTGGCCTTCCAGAATGTGTCGGTGCTGGTTCCGTTGGGCGCGACCACCCCGATGCCGGTGACGGCCGCGCGCCGTTCATGCGGAGCACTCATCGTGTCCTCACTCCCTGGAACGGGTCAGGACCACCGCGGACTGGAAGCCGCCGAACCCGCTGCCCACGGACAGGACGCTGCTCAGCTTCCGGTCGCGGGCGACGCGCGGGACGTAGTCCAGGTCGCACTCGGGGTCGGGGATCTCGTAGTTCGCGGTCGGGGGTACGACCTGTTTGGCGAGGGCCAGCACACACGCGACCACCTCGATCGCCCCGATCGCCCCGAGGGAGTGCCCCACCATCGACTTGATGGAGCTCATGGGGGTGTCGTAGGCGTGGTGGCCGAGCGCCCGCTTCACGGCCGCCGTCTCGTGGCGGTCGTTCTGCCGGGTGCCGGAGCCGTGGGCGTTGACGTAGTCGATCGCCGTGGGGTCCAGCCGGGCGTGGTCGAGGGCCGTGTCGATCGCCCGGGCCATCTCCAGGCCCTCGCTGGTCAGGCCGGTCATGTGGTAGGCGTTGCCGAAGGTGGCGTAGCCGCCGAGCTCGCAGTAGACGTGCGCGCCGCGGGCCCGGGCGTGCTCCAGCTCCTCCAGGACGAGCACCGCGCCGCCCTCGCCCATGACGAACCCGTCACGGTTGTTGTCGAAGGGCCGGGAGGCGTGCGCGGGGTCGTCGTTGTTCGGGGAGGTGGCCTTGATCGCGTCGAAGCAGGCCATGGTGATCGGGGAGATCGGCGAGTCCGACGCCCCGGCTATGCAGATGTCGGCCCGGCCCTCCTCGACCGTGTGGAAGGCGTATCCGACGGCGTCCAGGCCGGAGGTGCAGCCGGTGGAGACGGTCTGCACCGGACCCTGGGCCCCGAAACGCTCCGCCACCGCGGAGGCGACCGTGCTCGGTGAGAACGCCCGGTGCAGATACGGCTCCGCCTCCCGGTGGTCGACGTCCCAGCGCTCACCGCGGTGGCTGACCAGGACGTAGTCGTGCTCCAGCCGGGTCGTGCCGCCGACCGCGGTGCCCACCGAGACACCCACGCGCCACGGGTCCTCCGCGGACAGGTCGAGACCCGAGTCCCGGACCGCCTCCTGCCCGGCGGCCAGGGCGAACTGGATGTACCGGTCCGCGCGCGCGGCCTGCTCCTCGTCCAGGCCGTGCGCCGCCGGGTCGAAGTCGCACTCGGCCGCTATCCGCGACCGCAGCCCCGAGGGATCGAAGAAGGTGATGCCCCGCGTCGCGGTCCGGCCGTTGGCAAGCAGATCCCAGAAAGCAGGTACGCCGATACCACCCGGAGCCACGATGCCTATGCCAGTGACCGCCACGCGCCGGGTCATGACCGGACCTGACCTCGGTCGTGGGCGGCACCCGCCGCGGCCGGCTCCGTGAGCACCGCGGCGGCGCCGATGATCTCCGTCTCCTCGGTGTCGACATGACCGAGCTGCGGACGCGGCGCCAGCGGACCCAGGTGGAAGACGATCCGCGCCTCCACGTTCCCGACGTTGCGGAACCGGTGCCGCATGTGTGCCGGGATCATCAGGCCCTGCTCGGGCCGCAGCGTGTGCGGCTCGTCGTCCAGGTCCACCTCCAGCTGACCGCAGACGACGTAGACGAACTCCTCCGAGTACGGGTGGTAGTGCTCGCCGATGCGGTCACCGGGCTGCACGATGGCCACGCCCATGAAGCCGCTGGTGGAGCCGACCGTGGCAGGGGTGAGCATGGCGCGCAGGTCGCCACCTCGCCGGACGTTGGGCTCGACCTCACTGAGGTCCACGATTTTCGGACGGGGTTTGATGGACAACGTTTCCTCCGGTGTCTGTGCCGCGTACGGCGCTCGGTGCTGGAAGGAGCCGCAGCGCCGGATCAGGCTTCGGGCGAACGGCGGTCGGTGATCAGGTCCATGCGCGCCGCCTCGGCGTCCAGCAGCTCACGCACCTCGGCCGCCACCCGCGCCCGCAGCGGCACCGCCTCGGCACCCTGCTCGGGACGCACGTCGACCAGCCGCACCACGACGTCGTCGCGCTGGAACACCGTGCTGCGCAGCACCGGGCTCGCCGGGTCGTCCGCGGACTCCGAGTCGGCCTGCGCGAGCAGCTCCGCCAGCCGCATCCCGCGGCCCGGCCGCGCCGCGTAGTACAGGGCCTGGCGCAGCCCCTCCTGGTGGTCGCCCGCGCTCACGTGGTGCACGGCCGGCAGCGCCGCACGGGTGAAGAACATCCGGGCCGACTCCTGGTCGTCGAGATCCCGGTCCTGCTCCAGATACGGGTTGATCGCCTCCTCCACGGCCCGCACCTCGGGCTGCCGGGCCACGTGCCGCAGCGCCGCGAGCAGGTCGCCCCGCACCTCGATGGCCCGCACCACCCGGTTGCCGTGCATGAACAGCGAGGTCCGGCACAGCCGCGTGGTGTCGTCCACCCGGGCCTGGGGCGAGGCGTAGTCCGAGAGGAGCTCCGCGACCTTCTCCTCGCTGCCGGGCTTGACGGTGAAGGTCAGCGCGTGCCGGATCAGACCGTCACCGATGCGCGGGTGAGCCTGCAGCCGGCGCTGTCCCGGCTCGGCCTGCGGCGCGGCGCCACCGGTCTCGCGGACCACGTGGAACCGCAGCGACCGGGTGTCACGGACACAGCTGTGCAGCGGCTCCACCATCCGCACGTGTTCCTCGCTGTTCACCCATGTGAGGAACGGCGGCGCACTCTCCCACTCGCTCGTGATGAGCCACTGGGACGGGTTCTCGATGGACTGGCAGAGCTGGTCGCTCACATGGCCCGGCACCGACGCGACCTGGTTGCACAGCTGCTCGTAGGCCTCCAGGAACTGCTGCTGCGCACCGTCGTGGACATCGACCAGCAGCACCACCCGGAGCCGCGAGCCGTCGAAGACGGACTGCGAGACACGCTTCGACACCTCACGGTCCGGCGTTGCTGAAGGACGTTCAGACGTCGTGGTCATCCTGTACACATCTCCTTCGCGGGGCAGAGTCGATGCCGCGCGACTGACGCGACGGCAGCGTTCCTTGATCCTGTGCCGGACCCCTCACGCCCGCGACTCGTATGAACCACGCGGGTGATTGGGCACGCGGAGCCACCGCCACCGGGCAAGAAGACACACAGGCCCCCCACACCCGCGCCCCCCTTGCCTCTGGAGGCTTCGATGCATCAGAAAGCCGACCACCGGGTCCCCGTCCTCATCGTGGGCGGCTCCCTGGTGGGCCTGTCCACGTCCGTCTTCCTGGGCCGTCTCGGTGTCCGGCACATGCTCGTCGAGCGGCACTCCGGCACCTCCATCCACCCACGCGGACGCGGCAACAACGTCCGCACGATGGAGCTCCTCCGGGTGGCCGGCATCGAACCGCACATCAAGGCGGCGGCCTCACTCCTCGCCGACAACCACGGCATCCTGCAGACGCCCACCCTTGTGGGTGACGCCGGCGAATGGCTCTTCAAGCACATCGACCCCGGCGGCGGACTCGCCAGGTTCAGCCCCACCGGCTGGTGCCTGTGCAGCCAGAACGACCTCGAACCCGTCCTCGTCGACAGCGCCCGCGAACTCGGCGGCGACCTGCGCTACTTCCACCAGATGGAGTCCTTCGAACAGGACGCCGACGGGGTGACGGCCGTGATCCTCGACCGCGGCACCGAGGAGCGCTACACCGTGCGGGCGGACTACCTCGTCGCCGCCGACGGCCCCCGCAGCCCCGTCCGGGGCGCACTCGGCATCGGCCAGAGCGGCCCCGGCGACCTCTTCGCCAACGTCAGCGTCACCTTCCGCTCCACCCGGCTGGCCGACACCGTCGGCGACCGCCGCTTCATCTGCTGCTACCTCACCGACCCCGAGGCCGACGGCGCCCTGCTCCCCGTCGACAACAAGGAGCACTGGGTCTTCCACGCCCCCTGGCACCCCGAGCACGGCGAGACCCTCGAGGAGTTCACCGAGGAACGCCTCCAGCGCCACATCCGCCGGGCCGTAGGCGTCCCCGGCCTCGACGTCGAAATCACCGGAAAGGCGTCCTGGCGCGCCGCCGAACGAGTGGCCGACCGCTACTCCCGCGGCCGCGTCTTCCTCGCCGGCGACTCCGCCCACGAGATGTCGCCCACCGGCGCCTTCGGCTCCAACACCGGCATCCAGGACGCCCACAACCTCGCCTGGAAACTCGCCGCCGTCCTCGACGGCTGGGCGGACCCCGCCCTCCTCGCCACCTACGACACCGAGCGCCGCCCGGTCGCGATCGCCACCAGCGCCCGCGCCTCCGCCCGCTCCGTCGAGCACAGCCACCCGGGCTTCGCCCCCGCCCCCGGCGTCGGCGGCGGCAAGCGCGGCGGCATCCTCAACGTCGTCCTCGGCTACCACTACCCCCACGGTGCCGTCCTCGGCGCCGATCCCGACCGGCCGATCGTCCCCGACGCCCTCGACCTCACCGGCCGGCCCGGCACCCGCGCCCCGCACCTCTGGCTGCGCCGCGCCAACCGCCGGCTGTCCACCCTGGACCTCTACGAGCGCTCCCTCGTCCTCCTCAGCGACGCCCCGGACGACGCGGGCTGGCACACGGCGGCCCGCAGGATCGCCGAGGCGGACGGCGTGCGCCTGGACGCCTACCGCATCGGCCCGGGCGCGGACGCGGACCTGACCTACGAGGACGACGCCGCCGACTGGGCCGAGCTGCACGGCGTCACCGCCGACGGCGCGGTCCTCGTCCGCCCGGACGGCTTCGTGGCCTGGCGCGCGACGGGCGCCGTACCGGACCCGGAGGGCGTGCTGCGCGAGGTGCTCGGGGCGCTGCTGCGAACCGGCTGACCCGAGACGGCGGACAGGGCCACCCGCGCCGTCGCGCGAGTGGCCCTGTCGTGTGGAGCCCCCTGTCGGATTCGAACCGACGACCTTCGCTTTACAAGAGCGGCGCTCTGACCAGCTGAGCTAAGGAGGCCTGCACGCGCGCGTGGCGCGTCCGTGCCTGTGCAGTGTACCCAGGTCCCGGCCGGGCCCCGGAGAGAATTTCCGCGAAGTTCACAGGGGTCCGGGTACTGACAGACGGCGTGCGGGCCAGGTACGGTCCTGAGCCAGTTCACTTCGGTGGACTACACCAACCACCTTCCTACAACGGATCGTCCGGCACGTTCCTGCCGGTAGAAGGGGGCCCATTCACCATGGCCACTGTCACGTTCGACAAGGCGACCCGGATCTACCCGGGTTCCACCAAGCCCGCCGTCGACGGTCTCGACATCGCGATCGAGGACGGCGAGTTCCTCGTCCTGGTCGGCCCGTCGGGCTGCGGCAAGTCCACCTCCCTGCGCATGCTGGCGGGCCTGGAGGACGTCAACGGCGGCGCGATCCGCATCGGTGACCGCGACGTCACGCACCTGCCGCCCAAGGACCGGGACATCGCCATGGTGTTCCAGAACTACGCCCTCTACCCGCACATGTCGGTCGCCGACAACATGGGCTTCGCGCTCAAGATCGCCGGCGTCAACAAGGCGGAGATCCGGCAGAAGGTCGAGGAGGCCGCGAAGATCCTCGACCTCACGGAGTACCTGGACCGCAAGCCGAAGGCGCTCTCCGGCGGTCAGCGCCAGCGTGTCGCCATGGGCCGCGCCATCGTGCGTGAGCCGCAGGTCTTCCTCATGGACGAACCGCTGTCCAACCTGGACGCCAAGCTCCGCGTGTCCACCCGTACGCAGATCGCCTCGCTGCAGCGCCGCCTCGGCATCACCACCGTCTACGTCACCCACGACCAGGTCGAGGCCATGACGATGGGCGACCGGGTGGCCGTGCTCAAGGACGGTCTGCTCCAGCAGGTCGACTCGCCGCGCAACATGTACGACAAGCCCGCGAACCTCTTCGTCGCCGGCTTCATCGGCTCCCCGGCCATGAACCTGGTCGAGGTGCCGATCACCGACGGCGGTGTGAAGTTCGGCAACAGCGTGGTGCCGGTGAACCGGGACGCGCTGAAGGCCGCCTCCGACAAGGGCGACCGCACGGTCACCGTCGGTGTCCGGCCCGAGCACTTCGACGTGGTCGAGCTGGGCGGCGGTGCCGCCGCCACCTCGCTGTCCAAGGACTCCGAGGACGCCCCGGCCGGTCTCGCCGTCTCCGTGAACGTCGTCGAGGAGCTGGGCGCCGACGGCTACGTCTACGGCACCGCCGAGGTCAGCGGCGAGCTCAAGGACCTGGTGGTCCGGGTCAACGGCCGCCAGGTGCCGGAGAAGGGCGCCACGCTGCACGTCGTGCCGCGTCCGGGCGAGACCCACGTGTTCTCGACCTCCACGGGCGAGCGTCTCTCCGACTGAGCCGCGCCCCGGCCGCGGAACCCCGGGTGAATCCGGGATGAACCGGTCAGGTTGACGACAGAGGCCCCGCGAACTGCCGCGGGGCCTCTTCCGTTGCGGAGATATACCCCGGCAGAGCGATCATTTCGGACGATGGGCGTCAACCCCTTACCCAGAAAGTGGCGGCACTTCATCCCCCATAGGGGTGACTAAATGTCGCCAAATCATTACCGGGCGCTACCCTCACACGCGTGAAGCACTCCACCATCCCTCAGACGCGACGCGGCCACCGGGGCGGCCCTGCCCGCCGGATCGGCCGCACTCTCGCCCTCGTCCTGCCCGTCTTCCTGGTGCTCTCCGGAACCCTCGCGGTCACCCGGGTCAACTGGACGGGGAGCTCATCCAGCTCGGTACTCATGGCCTCGGACGTCTCCTCGGCGTCCGTCTCCTCCAAGGCCGTCTCCCGCGCCCCGCAGGACGTGCTCCGTGACCAGCTGATGACCGAGCTGCAGGACAAGAACCCTGGCGTGGTCCTGACCCACCTCCAGCAGGCGGTGAACGGGCACCCGTCACTGGCCAGGCACTGCGGCTCCATCGCCCGCGCCCTGGGCAAGGCCGCCGTGCGCATCTACGGCCCCTCGCGCGCGCAGTCGTACGCCCGCCCGGTCTGTGACACGTCCTTCGCCTCCGGGGTGCTGACCGCGCAGGGCTGAGCGGCGACCGGGAGGCGGGCACCGGCTCCACCCGGAGCCGGTGCTCCCTGTGAGCGGGCGCTGCCCGTGGGCGGGTGCTCCCCGTGAGCAGGTCGCGGTCCGAACCTCGGCCGGGGCGCCACGTACAGTTCGGGGCATGACCCATCCGAACGCGGCGTCGCGCCCCACTCAAGCCGTCGTCCTGGCCGGGGGCCAGGGCTCACGGCTGCGCCCCTACACCGACGACCGGCCCAAGCCGATGGTCGAGATCCCGGGCACGGGCACTCCGATCATCGGCCATCAGCTGGCCTGGCTCGCCGAGGAGGGCGTGACGGACGTGGTGGTCTCCTGCGGCCACCTCGCCGAGGTCCTGCAGAAGTGGCTGGACTCGGCCGATCTGCCGGTGTCCGTCACCACCGTCGTCGAGACGGAGCCCCTCGGCCGCGGCGGCGGCCTGAAGTACGCGGCCGCGCGTCTGCCCCACCCCGACCGGCCCTGGTACGCCACCAACGGCGACATCTGGACCCGCTTCTCCCTGCGGGACATGGCCGACTTCCACACCGAGCGGGACGCCGTCGCCACGCTGGCGCTGGCCAGGCCGCGGCTCCCCTGGGGCGCGGTGCGGACCGACGGCTTCGGGCACATCACCGACTTCATCGAGGCCCCGCCGTCGACGTTCGAGATCAACGCGGGTGTCTACGTGTTCTCGCCCGAGTTCGCCGGTCTGCTGCCCGAGCGGGGCGACCACGAGCGGACGACGTTCCCGCGGCTGGCCCGGGAACAGCAGCTGGCGGGCTTCCCGATCCCGCAGGGCGCCTACTGGCGGGCCATCGACACCGCCAAGGACCTCGCCGAGGCGGCCAAGGAACTGGCGGCTCTGGGGCGGTAACCCACCCCCCCGTACGCCGAACACGCCGAAGGGCCCGTACCTCAGTGGTACGGGCCCTTCGGCGTCGGTACTAGCCGAGCAGGCCGCCCACCAGGCCCGGCTGGCCGGAGGAGGTGCTGCCGCCCGAACCGGTGCCGCCGGTCGAGCCGCTGCCGCCCGTCGAGCTGCCGCCGGTGCCGGTCGGGCCCGCCGTGGTGCTCGGGGCGCCGCCGGTCGGGGAGGTCGGGCGGGGCGGGACCCGGCCCGTGGTGCCCTGGGTCTGGCTGGGCGTCGTGGTGGTGGTGCCGGCGCTCCTGCGGCTCGCGCCGGGTGTCGTCGCCGCACCGGACGGGCCGGTGGTGGCGCTGCCGCTGGGCGCCCTGGAGGCCGGCGGGGACGTCCGCCGGCCCTGGCCGGGCTTCTTCGGGAGCGGGGAGCCGGGCACGTTGTTGCGGGGGGCCTCGCCGGGGCCGGGGACGACCACCCGGCTGGAGTCGCGCACCGCGCCGCCCAGCAGGGAGCCGACGAGCAGGGTGAGGCCGACGGTGACGGCGGTGACGAGGGCGCCGCGGCGCAGGACGTAGCGGCGCAGCTCCCAGATGTCGGAGCGGGGCCCGAGTCTGCGCCAGGCGCCGCCGGCGAGGCGGCCGTCGACCGAGTAGACCGGGGCGCCGGCGAGGATCAGCGGGGACCAGGCGGCCAGGTAGATGATGTCGGGCGCGTCGTAGGCCGGGACCGTCTTCCAGCTCACGGTGACGATCAGCGCGGCGGAGAGCAGGGCGCCGACGACGGCCGCGACACGCTGCCAGCAGCCGGCGATGGTCAGGACACCGACGACCACCTGCAGGAAGGCGATGACCAGACCGGAGCCGATGGGGTGGTGCAGGGCGAACTGGCGCAGCGGCTCGGCCACTTCCCACGGGTGCAGGGTGTTGAGCCAGGTGACCATGGAGCCGCGCTTGCCGCCGTCGAAGTAGACGGGGTCGCACAGCTTGCCCATGCCGGCGTAGATGGAGATGAAGCCGAGGAAGATGCGCAGCGGGAGCAGGACGACGCCGAGGTTCATCCGGCGGCCCGGGTAGTAGGCGTGCCGGGCCGGGTCGTCACTGTGGCGCCTGCCGCGGCTGGGGCGGTCGCCGGCCGCCTCGGCGGACTCCTCGTAGTCGTCGAACTCGTCGACGCCGTAAGCCGGTTCGTCGTAGCCGGGGTCGCCGTACGCCGACTCGGCGTAGCCCGGTTCGTCGTAGACGCTGCCGCCGCCGCGCAGGGGCGGCAGCAGCCGGGTGCCGTCGTCGGAGGAGGTGCGCTGGTGGCCGACGACGGGGGTCTCCACGGTCCCGTCGAGGCCGCCGTAGGCGCCGGGGTACCCGCCGCCGCCGACGCGCCGGATGACCTGGGTGGCGCCGGCCCCGCGGCCGGTCTCCTCGGCGTGGCGGACGCTGCTGCCCCGCACGGCCTGGAGCAGCCGGTGGGCGCCGGTGTCGTCGGGGGCGGACCTGCCGCTCCACACGACGGGCCGGCGGCGGCCGGCCGCTCCGCCGGCCGCGCCCATGGACGGCATGTGGGCGGTGTCCTGGGCGGCACTCAGGTGCCGGGCGATCCGCGGGGATTGGCTGCGCCTCGACGACGCGCCCAGCTGCACGCGGAAGCTGGCGTGGGTGACGATGACCTGCGCCGGATCGCTCGGCACCTTCACCATGCTCAGCGCGGGAGCTTCGTCGTACCCCGACGAGCGGTCCCCCGTGGGTGTGCGGGGTGTTCTGGTGTCCACACTCATCTAACCGAGTGACGTGGAGTTAGGACACTGTCGTGACGAGGTCGATGTGTCCGGACCCCGTCAAAGGTGTCCCGAACACCCCATGGGCACCGGAATTCCCCCGTGTGGGTGAAGTTGCGGACGGGTGTTCAGCCCCGTCCGCGTGACGTCACGTCAGCTCCGGCGGCTCGCCGCCTCGTACAGCACGATGCCCGCCGCCACACCGGCGTTCAGCGACTCCGCGCCACCCGGCATCGGGATGCGCACCCGGAAGTCGCAGGTCTCGCCGACCAGGCGGGACAGGCCCTTGCCCTCGGAGCCGACCACGATGACCACCGGTCCCCCCAGCGCCTCCAGGTCACCGATCTCCACCTCACCGTCGGCGGCGAGGCCGACGACCGTGATGCCGGCCTTCTTGTAGGCCTCCAGAGCGCGGGTGAGGTTGGTGGCGCGGGCGACCGGGGTGCGGGCGGCCGCACCGGCGGAGGTCTTCCAGGCGCCGGCGGTCATACCGGCCGAGCGGCGCTCGGGGACGAGCACGCCGTGGCCGCCGAAGGCGGAGACGGAACGGACGACGGCACCGAGGTTGCGCGGGTCGGTGACGCCGTCGAGGGCGACGATCAGCGGGTCCTCGCCCGCGTCGTAGGCCGCCTCGGTGAGGTCCTCGGAGTGCGCGTACTCGTACGGCGGGACCTGCAGGACCAGACCCTGGTGGTTCAGGCCGTTGGTCATACGGTCCAGCTCCGGGCGCGGGGCCTCCATGAGGTTGATCCCGCCGCGCTCGGCGGCGAGCTGGAGGGCTTCGCGGACGCGCTCGTCGTTGTCGATGAACTGCTGCACGTAGAGCGTGGACGCGGGCACGCCCTCGCGCAGCGCCTCGACGACCGGGTTGCGGCCGACGACCAGCTCGGACGCGGACTTGCCGCCGCGGCCCCGGGCCGCGGGGCGGCGCACGGCCTGCTTCGCCTTCGCGTTGGCGACGCGGTTCTTCTTGTGGCCCTTGCGCATCTCGGCGGGCGGGGTCGGGCCCCTGCCCTCCAGGCCCTTGCGCCGCTGGCCGCCACTGCCGACCTGCGCGCCCTTCTTGCCGGACATGCGGCGGTTGTTCGCGGCCATGACCTACCTGTTCTCTGACGGAAGTGTTCGTACGTCTATGCAGTGTGCCGCCCGGAGGGCCGGACGGCACAATCGATCACCGGATCGCCCGCGGGTTCAGCGCGGGCCGAGGCTCCAGCGCGGGCCTTGCGGGCTGTCCTCGATGACCAGTCCGGACTGGTTGAGCTGGTCCCGGATGGCGTCGGCGGTGGCCCAGTCCTTGCGGGCGCGAGCGGACTCGCGCTGCTCGAGGACGAGGCGTACGAGGCTGTCGACGACGCCGTGGAGGTCCTCGCCCCGGTCGCTCCCGCCGGCCCAGAACGGGTCGAGCGGGTCCAGGCCGAGGACGCGGAGCATGGCCCGCACCTCGGCGAGCCGGGCGACGGCGGCCTCCTTGTCGTCGGCGGCCAGCGCGCTGTTGCCCTGCCGGACTGTGGTGTGCACCACGGCGAGGGCCTGCGGGACGCCCAGGTCGTCGTCCATGGCGTCGGCGAACGCGGGCGGGACCTCGGCGGCGGGCTCGACCACTCCCCCGGCCAGTTCGACCACGCGCTGCACGAAGCCCTCGATGCGCGCGAACGCCGACTCGGCCTCGCGCAGCGCCTCCTCGCTGTACTCGATCATCGACCGGTAGTGCGGGGTGCCGAGGTAGTAGCGCAGGACGACGGGGCGCCACTGCCTGACCATCTCGGAGACCAGGACGCTGTTGCCGAGCGACTTGGACATCTTGTCGCCGGCCATGGTGACCCAGGCGTTGTGCACCCAGTACTGGGCGAAGTCGTCGCCGTAGGCCTTGGCCTGGGCGATCTCGTTCTCGTGGTGCGGGAAGATCAGGTCCAGGCCGCCACCGTGGATGTCGAAGGCGCTGCCCAGGTACTTGTGGGCCATGGCGGAGCACTCGAGGTGCCAGCCGGGCCGGCCGGGGCCCCACGGGGTGGGCCACGTCGGCTCGCCCGGCTTGGCCGCCTTCCACATGGCGAAGTCGCGCGGGTCCCGCTTGCCGGTCTCGCCCTCGGCGGACGGCTGGAGCAGGTTGTCCAGCTCCTGCCGGGACAGCTCCAGGTAGCGCGGGAAGGACCGAACGTCGAAGTAGACGTTGCCGTCGGCCTCGTAGGCGTGCCCGCGCTCGATCAGGCCGCGCATCATCTCGACCATCTCGGGCACGTGGCCGGTGGCCCGGGGTTCATAGGTGGGCGGCAGGCAGCCGAGGGCGGCGTAGCCGTCGTTGAAGGCGCGCTCGTTCTCGTACCCGATGGACCACCAGGGCCGGTTCTGCTCGCGCGCCTTGGTGATGATCTTGTCGTCGATGTCGGTGACGTTGCGGACGAACGTCACCTCGTAGCCGCGGTATTCGAACCAGCGGCGCATGATGTCGAAGTTCAGGCCCGAGCGGATGTGCCCGATGTGCGGGGCCGCCTGCACGGTGGCGCCACAGAGGTAGATCGAGACACAACCCGGCTTGAGCGGGTTGAAGTCACGGATCTGCCGGGCGTTGGTGTCGTACAGGCGAATGGTCACCACTCCAGGGTAGTGGGCCCGGAGTGGTGCCTCGTGCCGGTTGGCTAGAACATGCCCACGACCTTCTCGGGCGTGATCCGGACGACCACCCGATCGGCGTCG
>Ga0308175_100002024_pt1 | contig 13779 bp, 11 predicted proteins | sample PhyCR1_3_FD_203893 | JGI IMG/M metagenome (GOLD analysis project Ga0308175, IMG submission 203893) | Soil microbial communities from UC Gill Tract Community Farm, Albany, California, United States - DLSLS.C.R1 | ecosystem: Environmental > Terrestrial > Soil > Agricultural land | place: USA...
CGCCAGGAAATAAGCCGCGGTTTCAGTATCGCGCATTATCCAGCGCGTATAAATCGTGCCTGCGATGCAAAAAAGGTAGAGCAGCGCCAGTGTCGCCCGTGACCGCAACAATCGCGCGGCGCCATTCCGATGGTACGGGTCCAGCACCAGCAGCATGAAAATGGTCCAGGCGGCATCGCGCGCGAGTTCAAGCACGTCACTCCACAGCGACAGCTGAATGCCGATTACCGCTTGCCAGGACACGATGCCAGCCCAGAGAGCGGTTGCGCCACTGGTCACTGCAAGCGTCAGGCCGTGCAGCCGGCCGCGCCAACTGGTCATCAGCAACAGCGTGAGCAAAAGAAATGCCGCCGCCGCGATGCCGTAGCTGACCGCGATGACGTTAACTACCATGACAAGCAGCCTGCCGCGCTCACCGGCTGCCTTTACTCAGCAGAACCACCTGCAGTGTATCAAGCAGGATCAGCAGATCCAGGAACAGGCTGTTATTTTTCACATAGTAAAGGTCATACTGCAGCTTCTGCACCGCGTCCTCAACCGAGGCGCCGTACTGGTAGCGCACCTGGGCCAGGCCGGTGATGCCGGGCTTGATGCTATGACGCATGTTGTAATACGGAACCTGCTCGCACAACTGCTCAACGAAGAATGGGCGCTCGGGACGGGGACCGACAAAACTCATCTCGCCCTTGATCACGTTGAGCACTTGTGGAATTTCGTCGATGCGCAGCTTGCGGATCACCCGTCCTACCCGCGTGGTGCGGGTATCGCCGGTCTTGGCCCAGACCGGGGCCCCTTCCTTCTCCGCGTCCGTGCGCATGCTGCGGAATTTGCGCACCATGAAAGTATTGCCGTCCTCACCTACCCGTTCCTGGCAGTAAAAGATCGGCGAACGGTCTTCCAGCCAAATCAACAGTGCGGTAATCATTGTCACTGGCAACGTACCGACCAGGATCAGCAGGCTGGCGAACAGGTCAAAGGCGCGCTTGACCAGGCTGCGCATGAAAGTCTGGTCGAAGCCGCTGCCGAATACAAACCAGCTCGGTTGCAGGGAGTCGACCCGGATCTGGCAGGCTTCGCGTTCAAAGAAAGTAGCGGAGTCGATGACCTTGATGCCGTTGAGCTTGCAGTCCAGCAGTTCGCGTATCGGGAAAGAACCGCCGCGCCGGTTCTGCACGGCGACAACGACCTCAAATGCATTGTGCTCCTTGGCGATCGCCACCAGCGATTTGCCAACCGGCAGGATAGACCCGGTCGGCACTGCCGGCGTTTCATCCGGCATGGGCACGAAGCCGACAACATCATATTTATGATAGCCGCCATTATTGCTGGCCAGATCGGCACATTCCCTGGCCAGCGGCCCGGCGCCCAGGAACAGGATGCGCGACTCCAGCAGGCGCGACTCAGACGATTTGAACAGCACCAAACGCACCACCAGGATGCCGCAAGCGGCAAAAACCAGCATCAGCATCAGGATGCCGCGTCCGAAATAGAAGCCCGGCATCATGTAGAACACGAAAGCGGTCAGCACGAAGCCAAGCAGGAAGGAAGGCATCATGCGCAGCAAAGTGTTGCGGAATCCTTCCCGGAAGTCGTGCTGGTACATTCCGAGTGCGGTCATCGCAAATACCATCGACAGTGCGAAGGCCATTGCAGAAGGAAGGAATTGCTGATCGTCGGTACGGAAAAAGCCGCTTTCGCCCGGCAAGCGCACCGCCGCCGCAAGGTAGGCGGATGCAATCAGAATTCCAATTTCAATGATCAGGAGAGCTGACGCAATCTTGGATACATAGTGGTTAGAAATCTTTAACACGTTTCTTACTCCAGACTCGTTCCAAATGCCGCCAAATGGCCGGCGTTTGTCAACTTACAAGTATTAGCGGTGCCGCAACATCCTAGACGACGCAGCGGCATGCATTTCCAAAAATAAATATTCTTTTTAGAAATAATTATGAAGATATCATTTGACCATACAAAAACTTTTGTCCACCCAAAGAATGCTGCATCGCATCAATTTCGGCACAACGTTTGCGCGAGCCGTAGACGATTGTCGCACAAGCAATACAAAAAGATGTCAAAAAATCACTTTTTTAAGAGTTTAATCAAAGTCGCAATATCGATCTTAAGATCTGCCTGGGGCATAACGATTCCCCGCGCGGCAAACCAATCATCGATCTAGGTCAAATTTATGCATGATAAGATCGCAATGTTTCTTAAAAGAATTGCCTCATCGTCCAATAACCGAACAGCGCACATAATATAGAAGCAATATAACTACGCAAGTCGCAATTGGCTTTTCATTGATCAGTAGCAATATTGCATTCCTGTCCATCGCTTACTCTCGCTTACCGCTCGTTTCTCGTGAATGTTGCCCGCCTGTCATGCCTATTATCGAGACCTACCGCCACTTCGCCGAGTTGCCGGCTGAAACAGCTAGCCTGTTTCAGCATGCTTGTCAGGCACGCGGCTTTTTCGTGAGCCGTCCATGGTTTGAGAACTTGGTCGATGCGGGAATGGAAATGGATACTCCAGTGCGGATCTATGCGGCGCGCGAGGAGGCCGGACGGGATATTGCCCTGCTTCTGCCGCTGCGGGAATCACATGGGCGCTTCGGCCTGAGGAAGCTCGAAGGCCTGGCCAACTGGTACAGTTCGTTGTATGCGGTCATCGCCGCGCCGGATCGGGAGCCACGCAGAACCCTGCACCTGCTGGCACAGGCGATTGCCTCAGAAAGCCCGCGCTGGGATGTACTCGATTTCCATCCACTCGATCCGCGCGATCCCTTGTTTGAACCGCTGCTGCAAGCCTTGCGCGGCGCCGGCATGGCCATACAGCGTTATTTCTGTTTTGCCAACTGGTATCTCGAAGTGGCCGGCCGTTCCTATGAAGCGTATGCGGCCACATTGCCGTCACGCCTGAAAAGCACTCTCAGGCGCAAGGGCCGGCAATTGGAAAAATCAGGTCGCGCCCGATTTGACATCGTGTGTGGCGGGGAGCAACTTGAGCAGGCGATCGCCGCCTATCAGACTGTCTACAGCCATAGCTGGAAATCGGCTGAGCCTGCGCCCGCCTTTCTGCCAGGCCTGATCCGTACTTGCGCCAGCCAGGGCTGGCTGCGGCTGGGCATCGCGACAGTGGATGGCCAGCCGGTTGCGGCGCAGCTATGGATAGTCTGCAACGGTGTAGCTTCGATTTACAAGCTGGCTTACGATGAGCGCTATGCCAGCTTATCGATCGGCTCCTTGCTGACCGAACGCCTGATGCGGCATGTCATTGATATCGACCATGTCGCCGAAGTGGATTACCTGACCGGTGATGACGCCTACAAGCGCGACTGGATGTCGCATCGCCGGGAGCGCTGCGGCATCGTTGCCTTCAATCTGCGTTCGGTGCGCGGTTTGGCGGCAGCGGCGCTCAATTTCAGCGGCGTCGCCGTCAAGTCCGGCCTGCGCCGTTTGCGACCGGCGCGGCTGGCGCCGGGCTGAAGCCACGCCTCGCCGCTACCAGCGGCGCAGCCAGTCCGCGGTCCAGTGCGCCACTTGGTCGCGCCAGTCCGGCCTTGAAAAAGTATGATCCGCATCAGGCAGACTGTGCCGGCTTATCCGTGCGCCGCGCATCAGCTTGCGCCAGGCCGGACCGGACGCCATGTCCTCGAACTCGCGGGCAGTCAGATCGGCGCCGCTCAAGATGAACAGGGTCCGTCCCTGAAACCGGCCAAAGCCGCTCAGCATGCGCTGCGGCAGGGATGGCGCGGGAGCGGACGCCGCGGCGCCTTCCTGCACCGGCTTGCGGCGGAGCGCGCTGCTGCACAGGGCGCCAAAGGAACGCAGCGCGCCAAGGTAATCAAAGCGTCCCTGCACGATCTTTTTCCATAAGCCGGGTTGCAGCAACCGCGACAGATAATAGTGCTTCAGGTAAGCGCGGGCAGCGCCCTCCTCGGTGCGCGCCCATGGATTCACCAGCACCAGTCCCGCCACGCGCCGGTCCTGGTGCGCGTAGAACAAGGCTGCGGATGCCGCATCGCACAAGCCCCAGAGCACCACTTCACGCACTTGCGGCACTTCCGTGACAAAGGTATCGATGGCGGCGCGCAGATCGGCATCGATATCCGAAAAATCACGGATCTCGCCTTCGCTGTCGCCCATGCCGCGGTAATCAAAACGCAGTACCGGCACCCCCTGCTCCGCCAGTTCGCGCGCCAGAAGGGTGAACTGGCGGTGGCTGCCAACCCGGTATTGCGGGCCGCCTACCACCAGCACTACGCCGCGCCGTGCCGGCCCGACAGATCCGCCCGATCCGGACGGCAGTGACAGCACACCATACAGCCAGCATCCTTCACAGGCAAAACTGATCCCCCGTTCCTCTATGCCCATGCAGCCTCCGGGCTTAACAGCGCGACGGTCGCATCCAGCAGCGCTGGCGCCTCGGCAATCTCCTGGCTGGCCCAGAATGCCGGTCCCGGCACCAGTTGCGTATGCAAGCGCCATCCGGCCCGCAACCAGCGCTCCTGCGCTGCCGCGCGCGCCGGCGCGAGACCGCGCCCGGCCGGCGCCACTTCCAGCCAATGCACCGCGCATGTTGGCGGCGCGATGACGTCAGGCATGGCATGGTCGATCGCCGCCGCCAGTGCTGGCGTCATGGTATAGCCGGCGATATCGAGGCTCACGCCGTCGGCCAGCAAGCGCCGCAGCGCATCAGTGCCTCCCTGGCCGCCCTGCCCTGATGCCAGCATGTCCGCCGCCAGCCGCAGCCGCAGAAACTGGGTCAGGTAAGCAGGGCCATCGATTACCGGCTGCCACAGCAAGACCGATGCGAGGTCGCCGCGCTCTTGCGCAACGTCCAGTGCGAGCAGGCCGCCCAGGCGCAGGCCCCATAGCGCAACAGGAGTATTGCTTCTGTCCCGCAACCAGGTCAGCGCCAGCATCAGGTCCTGTTTCCAGATCTCCCAGCGCGCGTCCCCGGACTGGCCATCGCTGTCGCCACAGCCGTACAGGTCGATCTGGAGCACGGCCAGCCCGGAAGCCGCCAGCCGGCGCGCCTGCTGCGCCACCATGCGGCGCGACTTATTCATCTCTTCCGCGTGGGCTGGCACATGCAGCACGGCGCCACGGGGCGTGCCGTGCGGCGGGTGATACAGGCAAAAACGCTTGCCGGGCGCAGCGTCGAGAAAAAAAGCCTGCGCCGGCGGATGGCTGGGCGCAAGCTGCATCAGGCCAGTTTCCGATCGACAAAGACGGATAAGCTGCCCAAGGTTTCGAATACCTCGGCGCTGATTTCATCGTCTGCGATGGTGAAGCCGAAATGCTCTTCCAGCCCGGTAATCAGGTTGATAACCGCCATGGAATCAAGCTCGGGGATTGCGCCCAGCAGTGCACTGTCAGCTGTCAAGGCCGCGCCGCGCTCTCCCAGCCCCAATGTGTCGGTCACGATGTTTCTTACTTCTGCCAGAGAATTCATACGCGTCACGCTGTCCTGTTTATATTGTCCGGAAAGAATGGAAATAGTGGAATTTTGCCAAGCTGGCATCATACAGCATGGCAATCATGCACAGTTTTGCGGCCGGCCCGGGTTCAGTCTGCGTTTCCTCAAAACAAGTGCAAACTTAGTAAGAATCCTGTCCCAAGCATAGGCGCTTGGTGTACTCTCACGACAAGTCGATATAAACCAGACATGATATGTTGCTTTAACGACATGCTTTCGCTCAAAAATTTCAAACTCGCCCTGTCGCACCGGTCTCGCTGAGCCCGCATGCCGTTAAGGCACATGCCATTAATAAAAACCAGGCGCTTTAACCAAGATATCCCAAGTTCAGAGGAAAAGTCATGCCAAGTAAGAAGACAAAGCTGGCCACGTCGGCCGCCGTGGTCTCCGGAATATTGCTGCTTTCGGGCAGTTTAACGTCATGTGGCCGCAATGAAAGTCCCGAGGCGCTGGTTGCCGAAGCAAGCCAGTACCATCAAAAAGGCGATCAGAAAGCGGCCATCATCCAGCTTAAGAATGCGCTGCAAAAGAAGCCGGATGACGCGCAGGCGCGCTTCCTGCTGGGCAGCATCTATAACGAAACCGGAGACCCATTGTCGGCGGAAAAGGAAATCCGGCGCGCCATGGATCTCGGCGTGGACAAAGCCAGGACCGCACCACAGTTGGCCAAGGCGCTGATGGCCCAGGGCCAGATGCAGAAGGCGCTGGACACGCTTGATGCCGCCGGTCCGCTGCAGGACGCTTCAGCCGCGATCATCCGCGGCGATGCCTATACCGCGCTGGGAAAGCCGGCTGAAGCCAAGGCCTCATATAAGCAGGCGTTGCAGATTTCACCCAATGCCCCCCTGGCCCTGATCGGTTTGGCCAAAATCGCTTATGGAGAAAAAGACGTTGCCGGCGCGACCGCCATGGTAGACCAGGCGGTCGCGACAAACCCGCAGAGCACGGAAGCGCTGATCGCCAAGGCCGACCTGCTGCGGGCACAAAACAAGAATGAGGAAGCGCTGGCTGCCTACGATGCGGCAATCAAGCTCAAGCCGGACAATGTGCAGAACCGCACGGCCAAGGCCAATCTGGACATTGGCATGCGCCGCTTCGACGAAGCCAAGGCCGAGATCGACGCTGCGCGCAAAATTGCGCCGAATGCGCCAATCGTGAGTTATGCGCAGGCGGTGCTGGACTTCAGCCAAGGCCAGTACAAGCCTGCGCTGGATGCCATCCAGCAAGTGCTCAAGGTAGCGCCTGACCATATGCCCAGCCTGCTGGTTGCCGGCGCAATCCAGTATGCGCTGGGCGCGAATGAACAGGCCGAACAGTACGTAAAACGTTATCTGGAGTCCAATCCGGGCAATGCCTATGCGACCAAGCTGCTGGCTTCCATCATGTTGAAGAATAATGAGCCGCAGGAGGCGCTCTCTGTGCTCAACCCGATGGTAAAACAGGGCAGCTCCGATCCGCAGTTGCTGAGCCTGGCCGGGGAATCCTATATGCGTTCCAAGGACTTTCCGAAGGCAAGCGAGTATTTTGAGAAAGCCAGCGCGCTGGAGCCGCAAGCTCCGATGATCCGCACCGCGCTGGGCATGAGCAAGCTGGCGCAGGGCGATAATGCGAGCGGCATGGCCGAGCTGGAAATGGCCAGCAATATGGATACCAAGAATAACCAGCCCGGCATGCTGCTGGTCATCAACCATCTGCGGATGAAAGAGTACGACAAGGCGCTGGCGGCCGCCAAAAAACTGGAAAAGGAAAAGCCGAACGACGCCGAGGTCAAGACCCTGAAGGGGAATGTCCATATGGCGCGCAACGAACTGCCGCAGGCAAGGCAGAGTTTTGAGGAAGCAATCAAACTTCAGCCTGGCTATTTCTCACCGGTGGCCAATCTGGCGCAGATCGACGTCGCCGAGAAAAAGCCTGATGCCGCCAAAGCGCGCCTTGAAGCCTTCCTGCAGAAGGACCCGAAAAACGACCAGGCCATTACCGCCCTGGCCAGCCTGGAAAAATCGCTGGGGCAAAATGAGGAAGCCACCAAGCTGCTGGAACGCGCGGCAAACGATAAGCCGGACGATATCCGGACGGCACTGCGCCTGGGCACCCATTATCTGCAGGTCAATGAAAAGCAGAAGGCGACCGCGCTGGCGCAAAAGCTGATCGTAAGCTACCCGAGCAGCCCGGAAGTACTGGACTTTTCCGCACAGACTCAGCTCCTCAATGGCGACAAGGCGGCTGCGCTGGACACTTACCGAAAACTGGCTGGCCTGCTGCCCAATTCCGCGCTCGCCCAGTACCGGATAGCGACTGTCGAGATGGCGATGAAAAACGAGGCAGCCTCGGTCGAATCGCTGAAGAAAGCGATCTCACTCAAGCCCGACTACCTGGAGGCGCAGGCAGCCCTGGCGGCAGTGCAATCCCGCAACGGTAAGTATGATGAAGCCCTGGCGATTGTGCGTCAGGTCCAGAAGCAGCTTCCCAAGCAACCGGTCGGCTATTCGCTGGAAGGCGATCTGATGATGCTGCAGCAGAAGCCGGCGGAAGCGGTGAAGCCATACGAGCAGGCGCTGGCCAGCAATGGCAATAGCGCGGTGCTGTTCAAGCTCTATGAAGCGCTGGCGAAATCGGGCAAGTCCAAGGAAGCCAATGACCGCGTGGCGGCCTGGCTCAAGGCCCATCCGCAGGACAATGCGGTGCGCCTGCATTTTGCCACGCTGAACTTGGTGAACAATGACAGCAAGGGCGCCATCGAACAGCTTCAGACCATCCTGAAACAGGACCCGAACAACGTCGGCGCATTGAACAACCTGGCGCTCGCCTACCACCGCGAAAAAGACCCGCGCGCGGTAGAGTATGCGGAAAAGGCGCTGGCGGCGGCACCGAACAATCCTGCGGTAATGGACACGCTGGGCACCATCCTGGTTGACAGCGGCGATGCCAAGCGCGGCTTGCCTTATCTGGAAAAAGCCGCCGCTGCGGCGCCGAATTCCGTTGACATCCGCTATAACCTGGGACGGGCTCAGGCCAAGGCGGGCGACAAGGACAATGCGCGCAAGAGCCTGGAAGAAGTGATTGCCAAGGGCGGCAATTCCGGCAAGGTGGATGAAGCGAAGGCTCTGCTGAAGACGCTGTAGACAAGCCGGCCGCGTGCGACAAACAGGAATGGCGCCCATGGGCGCCATTCTTTCATGCAGACAGCAATCAGCAAGGCATTCGATCCACGCCGTCCGGCATGCCACACCGGCCGGCCTTACTCCAGAAGGCGGCGGATTTCGGCGAACTCCTGAGACAACTTGGCGAGTTCTTCCCGCAGGCTTGCCACGTCCTGTTCAAGCTGGGCCACCCGGTCCTGCCGCACCGGGGCCGCGGCGCTGACTTCCGACGGCGCAACATCGACGGCCGCCGGCTCTCCTGACAGCAGGTGCGCATAGCGCGGCTCCTTGGTGCCCGGCGCGCGCGCCAACCTGGCCGCCAGCGGAGGGTATTTGTCGATCAGGAACTGAAGCGCCGATTCAGCGGCGGCGACGCTGCCGAATTCATGCATGCGTCCGGCGCGGGTACGGATCTCGCCGGAGGTCTGCGGACCGCGCAGCATCAGCATGACCAGCGCCGCCAGCTTGTCCTGCTCCAGCGTCCAGCGCAGCCGCATCCGGTGTTCGTATTTGGCCACGCGCGCGCCCGCCTGGCTGACTTCCGCCGCCAGCTTCTTGGCCATCAAGCGGTCCAGGATCTCCCGCACTTCCGGCTCGCTCAGCGCCATCACCGGGTCGCGGCTGGACAACTGGTTGCAGCCGTTAACCAGCGCGTTGAGCGACAGCGGATAATTGTCCGGGGTCAGGGCTTCTTTCTCGGCGAGGACCGCCAGCACGCGCACCTCGGCCGGGTCCAGGGGCAAGTCATCGTTCATGGGCTCTCCTATTCGACCAGGCGGTTCAGTTGGTCCGGATCGAACCGGTCCAGGTCCGGGAGTTTATCGCAAGTGATGCCGGCCGCCTTCAGGGCGGCGATGATGCGCAGCAGCTGGGTTTCCTGGGCAGCCGCATTGTTGATCAGCCCGTGCAGCGCCTTGGATAAGGGATCATCACCGTCCGGCGTCACGCCATAGGCGGCAAACATGCGGGCCGCCGCGCGCTGCTCGGGACTGGCGTTATCCTTTTCGACGATCCGGGCCGGATTGCCAACCGCGGTGGCGCCCGCCGGCACCGGCTTGACCACGACGGCATTCGAGCCGACCTTTGCGCCCTCGCCCACGGTAAAGGCGCCCAGGACCTTGGCGCCGGCGCCGATGATCACCCCGCGTTCAAGCGTAGGATGGCGTTTTGCCCCCTTGGTCAGCGAGGTCCCGCCCAGCGTTACGCCCTGGTAGATGGTGCAGTCGTCCCCGATTACCGCGGTCTCTCCTATCACGACGCCGAAACCGTGATCGATGAACACCCGGCGCCCTATCATGGCGCCAGGATGGATTTCGATGCCGGTCAGGAAGCGGCCGATATGCGAGATGAACCGGCCCGTCCAGCGCAGGCCGCGCACCCAGCAGCCGTGCGCCAGCCGGTGCAGCATGACCGCATGCAGTCCTGGATAACAGGTCAGCACCTCCCAGCCGTTACGGGCTGCCGGGTCGTGCCGCATGATGTTGGCGATGTCTTCGCGCAGGCGACTGAACATGGAAAGAACAGAAGAGGATTGAAACAGCATGTTAGCGGCAAACGCGCCGGTTCGCGCAGGCCCGCTGTCAAATGCCCTTGGCCATGCGCTGCCGGCGCGCTTCGTACAGGCACACACCCGAGGCGACCGAGACATTCAGGCTTTCGACCGAGCCCAGCATGGGCACGCTGACCAGCAGGTCGCAGGTCTCGCGGGTAAGCCGGCGCATGCCCTCGCCTTCGGAACCCATCACCAGCGCGGCGCCGCCAGTGAAGTCGGCATCATACAAACCCTTGTCGGCATCCTCGGCCGTGCCGATCAGCCAGATATCGCGCTCCTTCAGTTCGCGCATGGTGCGAGCCAGGTTGGTTACCGTAATGTAGGGCACGGTATCGGCGGCGCCGCTGGCGACCTTGGCCGCGGTGGCGTTGAGTCCGACCGCGCGGTCCTTGGGCGCGATGACCGCATGCGCGCCAGCGCCGTCGGCAACCCGCAGGCAGGCCCCGAGGTTGTGCGGATCGGTAATGCCGTCCAGGATCAGCAGCAGCGGTGGACCGACCACCACGTCGAGCAGCTCATCCAGATTGCGCGCCAGCGAAATGGCGCCGGCCTTTGCAACCACGCCCTGGTGGCGGCGGCTGCCCACCATGCTGGACAGCCGGCTGTCGTCGGCCTGGATGATGCGCACGCCGGCCGCTTGCGCCGCGCGCAGCAACTCGCGCATGCGCGGGTCATGCCGGGCGGCGTCAACGTAAATTTCCTCAATGCTTTCGGCCTCATGGCGCAGCCGGGCAGTGACGGCATGGAAGCCAAAAATCAGTTTGCTTTTCATTTTATTTTTGTCGTTTCTTTCTGCTGCCGCTCTGCTCGCCGCCGGCGCGCTTTTGGGGCGCCCGCGTTTTGGCCACGCCAGCATCGCTGCTGCGATGCGCGCGCGGCCTGTGCTCTGCGGCGGCTTGTTCCTGGACAGGCACATCGGTGGCAACGGCGGCCTGCTCCTGCCCGCTGGCGCGCTTGCGGCTTTTCGCCTTCTCGCTGTCGGCCCGGCGCGCTTCGTTTTTCAGCTGGGTATGGATGCCGGGTTCGGACACCAGGCGCAGGTCTATCTTGCGCGCATCGAGGTCCACCCTGCTCACCTGCACAGTTACCCGGTCCGTCAACTGGTAACGCATGCCGGTCCGCTCGCCGCGCAGTTCGTGGCGGGTTTCGTCATACTGGAAATAGTCGGCGCCCAGCTCGGTGACATGCACCAGGCCCTCGATAAACAGCGTATCGAGCTGTACGAAAATGCCGAACGGAGCAACGCCGGAAATGGTGCCGGTGAACTCCTCGCCCAGCCGGTCGCGTATGAAATAGCACTTGAGCCAGGCTTCCACATCGCGCGACGCTTCGTCGGCGCGGCGCTCGTTGGCCGAGCAATGCACGCCTAGCGATTCCCAGATCGCGTAATCCCCCTCCAGCTTCTTCTTGCCGCTGGCCTTGTCCTGCGCCGCCTTCCTGCGTCCGGCCGGCGACAGCATGGTGTTGAGTTCGCTGACTTCAATGCCGCGCGGGTCATAGCGCTTGCCAGCCAGGATGGCCTTGATCGCGCGGTGCGTCAGCAGGTCGGGATAGCGGCGAATCGGACTGGTGAAGTGGGCGTAGGCTTCATAGGACAAGCCGAAGTGACCGATGTTTTCCGGGCTGTACACCGCCTGCTGCATGGAACGCAGCAGCATGGTCTGCAGCAGCAGCGCATCCGGCCGCTGCTTGATCCTCGGCAGCAGCTCGGCGTAATCGGAAGCCGCCGGAGACTCGCCGCCGCCCAGGTTCAGGCCCATCTGCTTCAGGAAAGTGCGCAACTGGTCCAGCTTTTCCTTGCTTGGAGGAGCATGCACCCTGAAGAGCGTCGGATGCTTGTGACGCTCCAGCAGGTCGGCTGCGCAGACATTGGCGGCCAGCATGCATTCCTCGATCAGCCGGTGGGCATCGTTCCGGGTGCGCGGCAGGATCTGTTCGATCTTGCCCGCGGCATTGACCACCATATACGTTTCAGTGGTTTCAAAGTCGATCGCGCCACGCTTATGACGCGCCTGCAGCAATACATGGAACAGGTCGTACAGGTTCTGCAGATGCGGCACCAGTTCCTGGCGCCGCGCGGCCTCGATGCCGCGGGTGTTGGTCAGGATGGCAGCCACTTCGTTATAGGTCAGCCGCGCCGCCGAGTGCATGACGGCGGGATAGAACTGGTAAGCCTTGACCTCGCCCTTGGCGCTGATGACGGCGTCGCAAACCAGGCATAGGCGGTCCACATCCGGGTTCAGCGAACACAGGCCGTTGGACAGCTTTTCCGGCAGCATGGGGATCACGCGGCGCGGGAAGTACACCGAGGTGCTGCGCTCCAGCGCATCGGCGTCGAGCGCGTCATTGGGCCGCACGTAATGGCTGACGTCGGCAATGGCGACGATGAGCCGGTAGCCCTTGCTGCGGCCTATCTTCACCGGCTCGCAGTACACCGCGTCGTCGAAATCGCGGGCATCCTCGCCGTCTATCGTCACCAGCGGGATGTCGCGCAGGTCGACCCGGCCTTCGAGATCGGCATCAAGGACTTCGCCCGGCAGTTGGGCGGCCTGCTTTTTCGCGGTGTCGGAGAACTCGTGCGGCACGCCGTACTTGCGCACCGCGATTTCGATCTCCATGCCGGGATCGTCGATGTCGCCCAGCACTTCGATGACCCGGCCGACCGGCTGGGTATAGCGCGACGGTTGCTCGATCAGCTCGACGCTGACCACCTGCCCGCTCCTGGCCTTGCCGGGCGAACCCGCGAGCAGAATATCCTGTCCAATGCGCCTGTCCTCGGGCACCACGATCCACGCGCCGTTTTCATTCAGCAGCCGCCCGATCACGCGACTGTTTGCGCGCTCCACCACTTCGACGATGGTGCCTTCCGGCCGCCCCCGGCGATCCGTACCCGTGACCCGCGCCTTGACGCGGTCGCCATGCAGCACCTTCTGCATTTCCTTCTCGGAGAGGAACAGGTCATCGCCGCCGTCGTCGGGAATGAGGAAGCCATAGCCCTCCCGATGGCCGCTGACCCTGCCCGAGATGAAGTTGGGCATATGCGCGAGCTGATAGACTCCGTTGCGCTCCAGCGTGATCTGGCCGTCGCGCTCCATTGCATTAAGCCGGCGCATCAGGCCCTCGGTCTCATCGGGCCCCACTTGCAGCGCCGAAGCGATCGATGCGGCGTCATACGGCTCGCTTGAGGTGCGGAGGATGCCGAGGATGTCTTCGCGGCTCGGTATGGAGTATGGAAATTGGCTCAAAAGCGTGTGGTGTAAATAAGTTAAAAATTGAGCGGGTAGTGTAACGGACTAGAACGATATTCGCCTAGCGCAATGCCCGCCGTCAAAATTACCCGGACCGAATTGACTTCGGGAAGTTTTTCTCTATAATGCCAGTCTTCTTCACGAAGCAACGCTTCCAGAAGGCCCACGTGGCGGAATTGGTAGACGCGCATGGTTCAGGTCCATGTGCCGCGAGGTGTGGGGGTTCGAGTCCCTCCGTGGGCACCAGAATTAAAAAGGTCGGTTGAGTCATCAACCGGCCTTTTTTGTTCTGGCGCCCACGAGCAAGGCGCCTGCGCGCCTTGCGGGAGGGACTCGAAAGCCTGGCCTTGCAAGGCCAGGC
>Ga0308175_100002025_pt1 | contig 13776 bp, 11 predicted proteins | sample PhyCR1_3_FD_203893 | JGI IMG/M metagenome (GOLD analysis project Ga0308175, IMG submission 203893) | Soil microbial communities from UC Gill Tract Community Farm, Albany, California, United States - DLSLS.C.R1 | ecosystem: Environmental > Terrestrial > Soil > Agricultural land | place: USA...
AGCTCGACGAGGACCAGAACGGCTATCCGGACCTCGGACAGACCTGGTCGGTGCCGACCATCGGGCGCATCAAGGTGATCGAGAGCGGCAAGCAGGTGGACAAGTTCGTCGCCATCTTCGGCGGCGGTATGGACGCCGACAACAAGACGAGCCCGAAGCGCGGCAACTGGCTCTACATGGTGGACGTCGAGACCGGCCAGACACTCTACAAGCGCGCGCTCCTCGGCGCCGCGCCGGCCGATGCCGCGGTGCTCGACAAGGACCAGGACGGCTATCTGGACACCATCTACATCGGCACCATCGCCGGCTACATGTACAAGGTGGACCTCAGCTCGCCGGCGGCCATCCAGAGCATCACCATCGCCACCAACCAGGCGGTGCCGGCGCTCGCGTCCGCAGCGACCGTGAACCGGATCGTCGACACCGCGTGGGATCCGTTCCCGATCTTCAACACCGGGGGGCGGCCGATCTACATCACGCCCACGCTCTTCTACGTGGCCCAGCTCAGCCGGTTCGCCCTCGCCTTCGGCACCGGCGACCGCGAGAACCTGTGGAACCTCGACAACCAGATCGGCCGGTTCTACCTGATCGTCGACGAGAATTTCACCGCCGCGCAGGCCGCGAGCGGCGCGCTGCCGAAGACGGAGGCCAACTATCAGGCGCTCGACGTGAATTCGGGGGATGTCAGCGCCAGCAGTGATTTCGTGGTCAACCCCCCGGCCGGCAAGAACAAGGGGTGGTTCCTCACGCTGACGACCAACGAGCGGGTGATCACCCAGACCTTCGGCCTCGCCGGCGTCGTCATCTTCTCCAGCTTCCAGCCGCAGGACACCGTGGAGGACGGCGTCTGCGCGCTGGGCGGCAGCAGCCACATCTTCGTGGTCTACGCCAACAACGGGAACTCGGTGATGACGGTCGGCGGCACGGCGACCCGCTTCCGTGTCGTCCCCAAGTTCGTGACCAACCCCTACGTCGAGCAGGGTGCCACCAACAACGCGCCCGGCTCCGGCTCCGGCGGCAGCGGTGGTGGGAGCGGCAGCGGCAGCAACTCCAATTCCGAGCAGCTCGACGCCACCCAGCAGGAGATTCTGCAGCAACTGAAGAAGTTCTTCCCCAAGGGGACGAAGTTCGGCAACTACTGGATCAGCGTGAGCGGCCTGCGCTCGGATACGGGGTACGAGCGCTACGCGACCGTTCCTGTTGGTATCATCGAGCGCAACTGGAAGGAGAATTGATCTGATGAGCCACCGGAACGGAATCGTCCATGGGATCGCCCTGGGGCTGCTGGCCCTGGGGTTGGCCACCCTGCCCGTTCGCGCCGACTGGCTGGTGACGCGGGACGGCGGGCGGGTGGAGACCAAGGGCACCTGGCAGATGAAGGGAAAGCTCGTGGTCTTCACCCGTGCCGCCGACGGCGCGCTCGCCTCGCTGCGCGCCTCGGAGGTGGATCTCGATGCCAGCGCGAAAGCCACCGCGGACGCCAAGGTCAAGTCGGAGGCGCCGCCGCCGCCGGAGCCCGAGCACAAGAAGATCGCCGTGCTGACCGACAAGGACTTCCGCAAGCCGACGCCCCCGGGAGAGGCCGATGCGCCCGAGAAGGGCGCCCCGGCCAAGAGCGGTCCGCTGGCGGTGAGCAACTGGAAGAAGCTGGACATCCCCTCCGGCGAGGGCATCGCGATCGAGGGGCAGATCCACAACACGACCAAGGACATGATGATCAACGCCTCGGTCGACGTGCAGCTCTTCAACGAGGCGGGGGAGCGGGTGGGGACCGCGCAGGGGTTGCTGACCTCGACGTCGGTCCAGCCGGACGGCTCGGTGTCGTTCCGCGCCAACTTCCCCGGGGTCTTCACCTTCACGGACGCCAAGTTCCAGGTGAACGGTCTGCCGCTCACCTTCAGCTCGCCGCCGGCGGACGGCGACAAGCCGGCGGATCAGGCCCCGCCTCCGTAGCGGGGTCATTCCCTGTACCGGGGCACTCCTTCGAGGTCGTGCTCCTTCACCTTGCGGAGCAGGGCGCGGTAGCTGATCCCCAGGATCTCCGCCGCGCGGCGTTTGTCCCCCTCGGCCTCGATCAAGGCCTGCCGCACCCGCTCCCGCTCCCCGGAGCCGGCGAGCGGGCGCAACAGCGGGCGCAGGTCGGCGGCGCCGATCGCGGGGCCCTCCGCCAGGATCACCGCCCGTTCGAGGACGTTCGCCAGCTCGCGGACGTTACCGGGCCAGCTTTGAGCCGCCAGCAGCTCGGCCGCCGCGTCCTCCAGGCGGGGGGGCGGCTCCACGTGATGCCGGCGGGCGATCTCCAGCAGCAGGTGGCGGGCGAGGAGCGGCACGTCGCTGGCCCGCTCGCGCAACGGCGGCAGCTCGATGGGGAAGACGTTCAGGCGGAAGAAGAGGTCGGCGCGGAATTCCCCGTCCTCCACCATGGCGGCGAGGTCGCGGTTGGTGGCCGCCACCAGCCGGACGTCGGCGCGCAACGTCCGCCCTCCGCCCACGCGCTCGAAGGTGCGCTCCTCCAGCACCCGCAGCACCTTGCCCTGCACGCCGACCGGCAGCTCGCCGATCTCGTCGAGGAACAGCGTCCCCCCCTCCGCCTGCTCGAAGCGCCCCGGCTGGCGGCGGTCGGCGCCGGTGAAGGCCCCCTTCTCATGGCCGAACAGCTCGTTCTCGATCAGCGTCTCGGGAATCGCGGCGCAGTTCAGGGCCACGCAGGGCCTTGGCCTTCGCGGCGAGAGCGCGTGGATCGCCCGCGCGAAGAGCTCCTTGCCGGTGCCGCTCTCGCCGGTGAGCAGCACCGTGCTCTCCGTGGGGCCGACCCGTTGCAGCAGGCGGATCGCGGCGCGCAGCCGCGGGTGGGAGCCGACGATCGGCGGCACCCCGGGGGCCCGGAAGACGGCCTCCTCGCCGCGCTCGCCGATCGCCCGCTCGATCAGCCGCGCGAGGTCGTCGATCTCCAGCGGCTTCTCCAGGAAGTCGTAGGCGCCGAGCTTCATCGCCTCGACGGCCGTGCCCACCGTGCCGTAGCCGGTGAGCACCACGACCGGCACCCGCGGCTGGGCCGCCCGGCTGGCCGCCAGCACCTCGATCCCCGAGACGTCGGGGAGCTTCAGGTCGGTGAGCACGAGGTCGAAGGGGCGCTCCGCGAGGAGGCGGATGCCGGAACGGCCGTCCACCGCCGCCTCGACGTCGTACCCCTCCTGGCCCAGCGCCCGCTCCAGCATGCGCCGCAGGGAGTCGCGGTCCTCGACGATCAGAATGCGGCCGGCGGCCATATCAGGGCTCGAATTTCGGCCGGGCTTGGACCCTTCCGGGACCCCGCCCGTATAATGGAGTGAGAGATGGAGCTTGTCATGATCCGGCTCCGAGCATTCTAGGAGATCCGTGGACCCGAAGCGAAGCCCGAAGGCGGGCGTCCTCAATCCTCAGTCGTCTCAGCCCGGCAGGCCGGGCGTGGCCGCGGCGCGCCCCGGCGCGCCCGCTCCGCGCCAGGCTCCGGGCTTGAGCGATGCCCTCGATCAGCTCGGCCGCGACATCCAGCAGCTCCGGGTCGACTTCGAGCGCTTCTTCAACGGCGCGCTCCCCTTCCCTCCGGACGAGCTGCGCGGGCGCGTCCAGGCGCAGATCCGCCAGCTCCGCGGCATGAGCAACCTGGCGACCGCCGTGGACGGCTTCCGGCTGGGCGACATGGAGGCCCGGTTCAACAGTTACAACGAGCTGTTCAACCGCCGCGTGCGCGATGCCGAGGAGGGGAGGCACCCCGCCGCCCGCCCGGCGCCGCCGCCGGCTCCCCGGCGCTACGATCCCGAGCGGGGGATTGTCTTCGGCGACCGCATCGATCCGCAGGCGGCCGAAGCGCTCTATCAGGGGCTCGCCGCCTCCCCCGGGGATGCTCCCCGGTTCGACCTCGACAGCTTCCAGACGTATCTTGCGCGGCAGGTGACCGCCATCCGGGAGAAGACAGGCTGCACCGAGGTGCAGTTCCGGCTGGCCGCCGAGGACGGCAAGATCAAGCTCAAGGCCCGTCCCGTGGCAGCCCGTGAGGGCTCCTAGCAGGACCAAAGGAGATATCCGTGCGCAGAAGGAGCTCTTGGATCCTCGTCTCTTCCCTCGCCGCCCTGACGGCGATCGTGGCGATCGCCACCCTCGCGGCGGCGCCACCCAATCTGACCAAGGCCCTGGAGGCGCAGCGCCGCCTCGCGGCCGAGCGGCCCCAGGATGCCGCGGTGCTCAACGATCTCGGCAACCTTCTGATGCTCGTCCCCCAGCCGGCCGAGGCCGAGGCGGCCTACCGCAAGGCGATCGAGCTCGATCCCAACAAGGCGTCGGCCCTGTTCAACCTCGGCCTCCTGCTGCAACAGCGGGGGGAGCTGCGCGAGGCCTATGACCTCTACGAGCGCGCGGTGAAGGCCGATCCCAACCACGCCTGGGCCTATTACCAGCTCGGCACCATCCAGGAGGTCCGCGGGCAGACCTCGAAGGCGGTCGACTCCTACGCCCGGGCCTTCGCGCTCGACCCCCAGCTCGCCTTCCCCGAGGTCAATCCGCACATCGTCGACAACAAGCTGGTGACCCAGGCGATGCTGCGCGCCTACAAGAGCGATTACGCTCCGCCGCAGGCGCCCAAGATGTACGACGACGCGTCGCGCATCGCCTCCCTGCTGGTGCCGCCGCCGGCTCAGCACGACGAGTCCAAAGAGCAGCCCGCCGCCGGCCAGGGGCAGCAGCGCCAGCCCGCCGCTCCGGGGCGCGCGGGGCAGGGGACGGCTCCACCGTCCCAGGGGCCCACCGTGATCCGGGAGCAGAACCTCGACCGCCGCAACACCACCGGGCAGACGGCGCCTCCCGGCGCCGCGGTGCGTGGCGGACGGCCGATCTCCGGCGCGCAGGTCCAGCCGCGCGGGCTGCGCGAGTGGAACCGTCCGGAGCCGACGATCCAGGAGGTCCCCGGCGGGGACGAGGGGGACGGCGCCCAGCCGCAACCCGTGATCGCTCCGCCCGCTGGCGGCGTCTACTACCGTCCGGGCATCCAGAGCACGGGGCGGATGAACATGCTGGTCGTGCCGGACTGGGCCCGCAAGGGCGGCCGGCGGTAGGACCTCTGGGGATCAGACATTGAAGCGGAAGTGGGCCACGTCGCCGTCCTTCATCACGTACTCCTTCCCTTCCAGGCGGAACAGGCCGGCGTCGCGGCAGGCGGCCATGGTCTTCAGGCGGATGAGGTCGTCGCAGTGGACGACCTCGGCGCGGATGAAGCCGCGCTCGATGTCGGAGTGGATGGCACCGGCGGCCTCCCGGGCGCGGGTGCCGCGGCGGATCGTCCAGGCCCGCACCTCGTCCTCGCCCACGGTGAAGAAGGAGATCACCCCCAGTAGGTCGTAGCTCGCCCGGGTCACCCGGTCGAGGCTCGGCGCCGAGAGGCCGAGGTCGGCCAGGAAGTCCTTCTGCTCCTCGGGGGAGAGGGCGCTGATCTCCTGCTCGATCGGCGCGCTCACCGTGACCGCCCGCACCGCTTGTCCGGGCCGGACGCCGAACGCCTCCGGCGGCTCGGCGGCCCGGGTCTCGTCGGCGTTGACCACGATCAGCATCGGCTTGGCCGAGAGGAGCTGGAAGCCGCGCAGGCGCTTCTCGTCCTCGGGATCGAGCGCGACCTCGCGCAGCGGCTTCTCGGCCTCCAGCGCCGGCAGGACCACCTCGGAGAGGAGCTGCCGCTCGCGCTGCTCCTCCGGGCTCAGACCCCGCTTGGTCGCCTTCTCCAGCCGTTCCAGCCGCCCCTCGACGATGGTGTGGTCGGCGAGGATCAGCTCGAGGTCGACCGTCGCCACGTCGCGGGCCGGATCGACGCTCCCCTCCGGATGGAGGATCTCGGGGTCGTCGAACGCCCGCGCCACGTGGACGAGCGCGTCGACCATCTTGAGCTTGGCGAGGTCGAGGCTCTCGGCGCTCTCACCCCTGGTGATGCCGGGGATGTCCACGTACTGCACCGTGGCGGGGACGTAGCGCTTCGGCTTGAAGAGGTCGCGGAGCGCCTCCAGGCGGACGTCGCGGACCTGCGCCACCCCCATGTTGGTCTGGCTGGAGGTGGCGTACTTGTCCGTCGCCTGGTGCGAGGCGGTCAGCGTATTGAACAGGGTGGTCTTTCCCGACTTCGGGAAACCGAGAATGCCGAGCTCCACGGGTTGCTTTACCTCCAGGAAGGGCCGCTCAGGGCCGCCGGGAGGTTATCCGGCCCGGGCCCCCAGGTCAATCAACCGTCAAATGAATCAGTCTTCGAGCGTCCGCCCCTTGGTTTCGATGGCCCAGGGGAGGAGGAAGAGGCCGGCGAGCGGCACGAAGCCGACGTAGAAGAGGGCCCGCAGGGCACTGGTGAGCGAGTTCGCCCCCTGCGCCGCGATCGACCCCACCAGGATGGGGCCGACGGCCGCGATCAGGCGCCCGACGTTGTAGCAGAAGCCCGCGCCGGTGCCTCGCAGCCGGGTGGGGAAGAGCTCCGGCAGGTAGTAGGTGAAGGCGCCGAAGACCCCGAACACGGTCAAGCCGATCAGGAAGTACATGACCAACCGCGTCTCCGGCGCCAGGCCGAGGCCGAAGGTGGCGAGGATCGCCAGGCCCGAGCCCGCGAAGTAGAGGCCGAACATCGTCTTCCGGCCCAGGTACTTGGCGGCGGGCACGGTGAGCAGCGTGCCGATCAGGCCCCCGAGGTTGAAGTAGTTGGTGGCGATCTTCTTCCAGCCCTCCACCAGAGCGAGGGTGGCGGAACGGTCCAGGCTCCGCAGCTTGGCCTCCGCCTGGGCGAGCCCTGTCGCTACCACGGGAATGAAGGCGTTGCAGCTCCACCACATGATCAGGGCGACCACGGCCATGGAGAATCCCGCGAGGGTGATCGCCCGGTACTTGTCCGTGAACAGCTCGGAGAGGCGCGGATGGGTAGCGGACGAGGCCGCCGACTTCCAGCGCTCCGGCTCCTTCACGAAGATGCGGACGAGGAACGCCAGCGCGGCCGGGATCAGGCCGGAGAGGAAGACGTAGCGCCAGGAGACCTCGGGCGAGTTACGCCAATAGACGCCGGCGATCTGGAAATTGATGAAGGTGGCGAGGAACAGGCCCAGGGGCGCCGAGGTATAGAGCAGGGCTCCGGCTTCGATCCGCCGCGACTCCGGCATTACCTCCGCCACCATCGCCGCCCCCGCGGCCCACTCGCCGCCGATTCCCAGGCTGGAGATGACGCGGAAGAGCATCAGCACCCAGAGGTTGGGGGCGAAGGCGCAAGCCGCCGTGCCAAAGGCGTAGAGCAGCATGGTGAGCATCAGGGTGCGGGTGCGCCCGATGCGGTCCGCCACCTGTCCGAAGACGATGCCGCCGATCGCCCAGCCCACGAGCAGCACCGAGGTCAGGATGCCCGTCCACTGCAGCGTCGCCACCTTGGCCGCCGGCGAGCCGATGGTGAGCCCGAGCAGCGTCGGCACGCAGTTGGGAGCCACGAAGTTGAAGAGCTGGCCGTCGAAGACGTCGAAGCCCCACCCCAGCCAGGCGGCGAACAGCACCGTCCACTGGTAGGAGCTCATGCCGAGCACAAGCCGGCGCTGGCCTGCCGTCGTCGCTTGGGGATTCATCGCGGGAGGATAATAGCTTCTCTGAGGCGTAAAGGACAGCAGGGACGAGCACGGACACCCAAGGAGTCTGCTGCTCAGGTTTTAGCGCCTTCCCGGCGTCCGTGCCACAATCCCCCTGCCATGGCCGAGCCCGCTCTCACGCCCCCCTCCCGCCCGTCCCTGATCGCCCGGGTCCCGCCCGGCGGCACGTCCGATCCGGACGAGATCCTCGACCGGTTCGTCGACTGGGCGGCGGAGGCGGGGTTCGAGCTCTATCCGGCGCAGGAGGAGGCGCTGCTGGAGATCATGGCCGGCAAGCACGTGATCCTCAACACTCCCACCGGCTCCGGCAAGTCGCTCGTGGCGCTGGGCCTCCACTTCAAAGCGCTCTGCGAGAGGAAGACCTCCTTCTATACCAGCCCTATCAAGGCGCTCGCCTCGGAGAAGTTCTTCTCCCTCTGCGACGACCTCGGACCCGAGAACGTCGGCATGCTCACCGGCGACGCCTCGATCAATCCGGACGCGCCGGTGATCTGCTGCACCGCCGAGGTGCTCTCCAACCGCGCCCTGCGCGAGGGGGAGCGGCTCGACGCCCCGTACGTGATCATGGACGAGTTCCACTACTACTCGGACCCCGAGCGCGGCGTCGCCTGGCAGATCCCCCTGATCACTCTGCCGCGCACGCGGTTTCTCCTGATGTCCGCCACCCTCGGCGACGTCTCTTCCATCAAGGAGCACATTGAGGACCGGACTGGGATCGAGGCGGCCCTGGTCACTTCCGAGCAGCGTCCGGTCCCGCTCGACTTCGAGTACCGCGAGACCCCGCTCCACGAGACCATCGAGAGTCTCATCGCGGCGGGCAAGGCGCCGATCTACGTGGTCAATTTCACCCAGCGCGAGTGCGCCGAGCTGGCCCAGGCGCTCACCAGCGCGAAGGTCTCCAACCGCGAGGAGCGGGAGAGGATCCGCGAGGCCGTGGGCGACTTCCGCTTCGACACCCCGTACGGCAAGGAGTGCAAGCGCTTCATCTCCTTCGGCATCGGCGTCCATCACGCGGGGCTGCTGCCGAAGTACCGGCTGCTGGTCGAGCAGCTCTCGCAACAGGGGCTGCTGCGCGTCATTTCTGGAACTGATACGCTGGGGGTCGGGGTCAACATCCCCATCCGCACCGTCCTGTTCACCAAGCTCGCGAAGTTCGGCGGCGTGAAGACCTCCATCCTCTCCGTGCGCGACTTCAAGCAGATCGCCGGCCGCGCCGGCCGCAAGGGGTTCGACGTCCAGGGGAGCGTGGTCGCCCAGGCGCCGGAGCACATCATCGAGAAGCGCAAGAGCGAGCGCAGCGGCGGCAAGAAGATCGTCCGGGGCCCGGCCAAGGGGGAGGTCTCGTGGACCAAGGAGACCTTCGAGAAGCTGATCGAGCGCCCCCCGGAGACGCTCAAGTCCCGCTTCCGCATCACCCACGGCATGGTGCTCAACCTCCTCCAGCGCGACGCGGAGCTGGACGACCCCAACCTCCGCAACTTCGACTCGCTGCGCGACCTCATCCGCCGCAGCCACGAGGAGGAGGGGGCCAAGGCCCGCCATCTCACCACCGCGGCGGTCCTGGTGCGCTCGCTCTACCGTTCGGGGATCATCCGGATGAAGCGCGACGCGGCCACCAACTATCTCTGGGCGGTGGTAGCCGAGGACCTCCAGTGGGACTTCTCCCTCCATCAGGCGCTCTCGCTCTACCTGGTCGAGACGCTGACCGATCTGGAGCCGGAGTCGGAGACCTACGTGCCCGACCTCGTCACCCTGGTCGAGTCGATCCTGGAAAACCCGGACATCGTCCTCCGCAAGCAGGTCGACAAGCTCAAGGGGGAGCTGGTGGCGCGGCTCAAGGCGGAGGGGGTCGAGTATGAGGCGCGGATGGAGAAGCTGGAGGAGGTCACCCATCCGAAGCCGCTCTCCGACTTCATCTACGGCACCTTCAACCGCTTCCGGGGGAAGCATCCGTGGGTGGGCGGGGAGGACATCAAGCCGAAGTCGATCGGCCGCGAGATGTTCGAGGGGTACATGAGCTTCGCGGACTATGTGAAACGCTACAGCCTGCAACGCAGCGAGGGGGTGCTCCTGCGCTACCTCTCCCAGCTCTACAAAACGCTCGACCAGACCGTCCCCGAGCCGGCGAAGACGGACGGGGTGTGGGATGCCCTCGGCTTCTTCCGCGCCCTGGTCGAGCAGACCGACTCCAGCCTGCTGGAGGAGTGGCAGGGGCTGCTCCACCCGGAGGTCCTGGTGCGGGCGAAGGAGCGCAAGGCCGCCCGCGAGATCCTCTGGCTCGAGGAGCTGCTCGCCGATCCCAAGACCTTCACCGCCCGCGTGCGCGCCGAGATGCACCTGCTCGTCCGCGCCCTCTCGCTCAAGGAGTGGGAGGAGGCCCCCAACCTGGTCAAGCAGGACCCGGACGATCCCGATACCCTCTGGGACGCCGAGCGTTTCGAGGCCACGATGGCCCCCTTCCTCGCGGAATACGGCGAGCTCCCGTTCACCCCCGAGGCCCGCCGCCATCACTGGACGCAGATCCGCAAGACCGGGGACCGCCAGTGGGAGGTCGCCCATACTCTCCTCGATCCGCAGGGGGACAACCTCTGGGCGATCCAGGGGACGATCGATCTCCGAGATCCCGACGAGGCCGAGGGCCCGATCGTGCGGGTGGGGCGGATCGGGGCCTGAGAATGTCGTCCGTCTTTTTGGGGAGACCCCTCTCCCCAAAAAGACGAGGAGTCTCCAAAGAGGGGAGCGGCTCCAATTCCCTTCCCCACAGGAGATGCGACCGTCCCTCTCTTGAGGACATCTGCGGTAAGATGTCCATCTAGATGGACATCAGGAGGCCCGGATGGTCAAGAAGTACTCGATCGCGGAAGCCAGGGACAATTTCACGAGCATGGTTCACGAAGCCGAGGAGGGTGCCCAGGTTGAGCTGACCCGGCGGGGAAAGCCGGTCGCGGTTCTGATCGGGGTGGAAGATTTCGAGCGGCTGTCCGACACAAAGAAGGACTTCTGGGAAGCCTACCAAGAATTCCGGCGCAGGCTTGATCGTGCAAATATCGAGATCGATCCAGATGAGATCTGGGGCGACGTCCGGGATCAATCTCCTGGCCGGGACTTCGAATGGTGAGCCTGCGCTTTCTGCTGGACACCAACGTTGTTTCTGAGGCTGCCCGCCCTAGACCTGATCCCGGCGTGCTTCAAAACCTCCTCAACTATAAGGACCGGATAGGAATTGCATCTGTGGTCTGGCATGAGTTGCTTTTCGGCTGGGAGCGTCTACCTCCATCGCGAAGGAAAACCGAGATCGAGTATTACCTGTTTGAAACGGTCAGGCAGACGATGCCGATCCTTCCCTACGACAAGGCGGCGGCTGCATGGCATGCAAAGGAGAGAGCCAGGCTGGTGGCGATTGGACGGACTCCTCCCCCTCTGGACGGCCAAATCGCCGCGACCGCTAAGGCCCACGATCTGGTGTTGGTGACCTTCAACCGCGCCCATTTCGAGGCGTTTAGCGGTCTGGAAATAGAAGACTGGCGCACCTGATTACCCCGTCCGCACCTCCCCCGCCACCACCCCCGGCAGCTCCGTAACGAAATCCGCTCCGAACGCCTTCGACGGGGTCCAGGCGCCGGGCTGGACCCTCCCCGCCAGGACGCGGACCACGCTCTCCACGGCGGAGACGGCGGTGAAGCGGTACCCCTCCGGCGTCTCGATCGTCGAGGTGACCTGGCGGCCGGCGGCGTCCTTCGCCTCCCCCCAGAGATAGACCCTGCCGGTCTCCCGCATCTGCTCCGACGGGCCGGTCACTCTCTTCTCGACCCACTTTTTGGCGAGGCGTTTGACCGGCCCCCAGCCGGCGAGAGGGAGGAGCGGCGCCATCCTCTTCATACGCCGGATCGCCGCCGGCGGCGTGCCCGAGTAGACGCGGATGTTGGGGATGCCCGTCGAGTGGTAGGCGGTCGAGACGTCCCCCCAGGGGATGGTCATGGCCCAGCGCCGCCGGCCGCCGAAGTCGATCTCCCGGGCATCCCAGGCGACCGGCACGGGGACGATCCTGCCGTCCTTCCGGATCGCTCCGGCGTGCGGAAGGCTTTCGATCATCGTCTTGAGAGTGCCGCGGCTGAAGCCTCCGCCCTCGTTGTAGAAGGCGAGGGCGAGCTCGGTCGCGCCGGGGAGGGCCCGGGCGAGGCGCGCGGCCAGGCAGTCGCTCGGCACCACGTCGAAGCCGACGCCGGGGAGCAGGGCGACCCCCGCCTGGCGCGCCGCCTCACCCTGGGAGAGGACCTTCTCGAAGACCGGGATCTCCCCCGTGATGTCCAGGTAGTGGGCGCCGGTCGCGAGACAGGCCGCGACCATGGGAGCGCTGGTGTGGAGGAAGGGGCCGGCGCAGTGGAGCACGGCCTTGATTCCGTAGAGCTCCGCCGCCGTCCCCTGGGCGTCGCCGAGCGAGAAGGCGCGGCTCTGGAGCCCGAGCTCTTGCGCCAGCCGGCCCACCGGCTCGGCGTTGCGCCCGGCGAGAATGGGCGTGAGCCCCCTGCGGACCGCCTCGCGCGCCGCCAGCTCGCCCGTGTAGCCGTTGGCGCCGTAGATCATCCAGCTCATGCCCGCACCCCCTGTTCGTCGCGTCCCATACTACCTCCGGACCGCCCGATGGGGTGGCGGAGAATCGCCGGCGCGGAGCTCATAGTAGAGGCGAGGCCTCATCATGAAGATCGCATCCCAACCTCTCGAGCGCACCGATATCGTGCAGATCCCTGAAGAGCGGCCGGAGGTCCTCGTGGCCGGCGCCGGCCCGGTCGGCCTGCTGGCGGCGCTGGCCCTGGCCGAGCAGGGCGTCCAGGTCCAGATCGTCGATCAGGAGAGGCGTCCGGCGGCCCGCAGCTATGCCCTCGCCCTCCACCCCCAGTCGTTGCGCCTGCTGGACGAGATCGGCCTCGCGGACGATCTCCTGGCCCGGGCTCACCGGATCGAGCGGCTGGCGTTCTACGAGGGGATGGAGCGGCGGGCCGAGCTGGACTTCACCGCCCTGCCGGCGGAGTTTCCGTTCGTCGCCGTGCTGCCACAGCAGATCCTCGAAGGCACCCTGGAGAGCGCGCTCAAGCGGCGGGGGGTGCCGGTCCTCTGGAATCACCGTCTCGCCGAGCTCCATCTGGGTGGCGGCGGCGCGGCGGCCCTGGTGGAGCGGCATGGGGCCGCGGGGGTCGAGGACGGCTTCGACGTGCGCCCCGAATTCCTCGTCGGCGCCGACGGCCACCGTTCGCTCGTCCGCCACGCCCTCCAGGCCTCCTATGTCGAAATGGCGCCCGCGGAGCTGTTCGCCGTGTTCGAGCTGATGGCCGACGGACCTCCGGAAGGGGAGGCGCGGGTGGTCTTCAGTGAGGACAGGACCGGCGTGCTCTGGCCGCTCGGGGGGCGGCGCTACCGCTGGAGCCTGCAGGTGGACGAGTGGGAGGGGTTCGAGGAGCCCCGCTTCAAGAGCCGGCTGTATCCGGAGGTCGGGGACGAGCCGTTCCCCTATCTGGTGCGCGACAAGCTGAGCGAGCTGACGGCCGAGCTGGCGCCCTGGTTCGAGGCCGATTTCGGCGAGATCGTCTGGTCGATGGCGGTAAGCTTCGAGCGCCGTCTGGCCGGCCGCTTCGGTCACGGCAAAGCCTGGCTGGCCGGCGACGCCGCCCATCTGACCAGCCCGGTGGGGGCCCAGAGCATGAACGTGGGGATCCGCGAGGCCTACGATCTCGCCCGGCGGCTCGGCTTCATCCTTCGCGAGGACTACCCTCCCGATCTACTGGAGAGCTACGACGCCGAGCACCGGCACGAGTGGCGCCAACTCCTGGGCGCCCGTGGCAAGCCGGAGCCCGGGCCGTCCACCGATCCCTGGGTGAGGAAGCACGCGGCGCGCATCCTGCCGTGCGTTCCCGGCTCCGGGGACGACCTCATCCTCCTCCTGCGCCAGCTCGGGCTGGTGCTGCCGGTGGACCACCACCCCGCCCACCCGCGCGACTGAAACCTATCGCCGGGCACCGCGCTGGCCGCGCCGGATGATGTCGGCGAGGCGCAGGACGACCGGCGCGGGGAGCGCGCGCTGGGCGAGCCGCTGCCGCAGGAAGGCCAGGGCCATGTGGGTGCTCTGCGGAGCCTCGATCTGGAGGAAGGCCTC
>Ga0308175_100002026_pt1 | contig 13775 bp, 12 predicted proteins | sample PhyCR1_3_FD_203893 | JGI IMG/M metagenome (GOLD analysis project Ga0308175, IMG submission 203893) | Soil microbial communities from UC Gill Tract Community Farm, Albany, California, United States - DLSLS.C.R1 | ecosystem: Environmental > Terrestrial > Soil > Agricultural land | place: USA...
GATCCGCGCCAGCAGGGTCGACACGTCGGCTTCGTCACGCACCGGGCCGTACAGCGAGGTCCCACCCGTCGCGTGCCTGGCCAGCGCCATCTCGGGCAGGTCCTCGGCGACGTCGTCGGGGACGCTTCCCCTGACGACGAACTCGTACCTCATCCCGACCACCCTCCACACCCTTCGGATCCCTGGACGGCGCGGACGGGTCGTGGCGCCATCGACCGTGGAGTACCCAGCGGCAGCCGGGGAACTCGCCCCCGCGGGACGTCGACCTCTCAACGACCTCTCAGGTGGTGAGGCCGGCGAGGTCCAGCACGTCGTCGGGGCCGGCGAGGTCCGGCGTCGTGAGGAAGACGGTCGCCACCCCGAGCCCGGCGAGCACCGCGTGCCGGCCGCGCTGGTGCGCCACCGTCCCGGCGGACGTGCGCTTCGCGTAGGTCGCGGCTGCCGTCCGCCCCCGCAGGCGCTCGACCCGGCGCCAGACGTCGTCCCGGTCACGACCGACCACCGGCAGGTCGAGCACGGTGACCGCCACCTCGGCCGGGTCGCGGCCGGCATCCGTGCAGTGCCCACGCAGCACCCCGACCTTGTGGCGCACCACGTCCGGGTCGGAGGTGACGAGGTTGCACGCGTCGCCGAGCTCGGCCGCGATCCGCAGGGTCCGGCGCTCCCCGCCACCCCCCACGACCACGGGAACCGGCCCGGCCGGCCGTGGGTAGCACGTCGTCTCGGGGAGGAGGAGGTCGGCGTCCGAGTACGGCTTGGTGCCGGGCGCCCACAGCGCCCGCATCACCCGGATGCCGCGCTCCAGCTCGTCGAGCCGCTGCGCCGCCGGCGGGAAGGGGAGGTCGAACGCGGCGTGCTCGCGTTCCCACCAGCCGGCGCCGACACCGACGAAGGCACGCCCACCGGTGAGCACCGACAGGGTCGCCGCCGCCTTCGCCGTGACACCCGGCCAGCGGAACGTCACCGGCGTGACGAGCGTCCCGAGCCGCAGCCCGGTCCCCAGCGACGCGAGGGACCCCAGGGTCACCCACGGGTCGGGGACCGGGTCCCACGCCCGCCCGACCTGCGGGATCTGGATCAGGTGGTCCATCAGCGCCAGCCCGGCGAAGCCCGCCTCGTCGGCGGCCAGGGCCATCGAGCGCACCCAGGCCATCGGGTCCTCACCCCACGGGAAGCGCGAGAGCTGCAGCACCACCTCGACCCCGGTGGATGCCGTCCGTGCACCTCCCACGGATGCTGCACCGAGGGCGTCCGGCCGGGTCGGGGCCGCGGTCGGTGCCGGGGGAGCGGAGGCCGTGCTGACCTCGGCCACGACGTCCCACCCCTCGTCGGCGACCTCCGCGGCGACGTCCACGCGACGGCGCAGCTGCGCGGCGAGCACCGGTGCGGGCAGCGGCCGGTCCCGCCTCGCGTTCCGGCTCCGGCACTGCTCGTCGGGGGCGTCGAGCAGCACGACGACGGCCGGGAGCCCCGCCGTCCGGGCCTGACGCAGCCAGCCGAGCCGGCGGGCGGCGTCGAGCCCCAGCGTGTCGACCACGGTGGTCAGCCCGCGTCCCAGACGGGCGGTGACCACCGCCTCGAGCAGCGCGAACGCGTCGCTCGAGGCGTCGAGGTCGTTCGCCCCGCTGCCGACGACCGCGCGCAGGGCGTCGGAGGAGACGACCTCCTCGGCGCGGTAGTGCCGCGCCGCCCAGGTCGACTTCCCGGACGCGGAGGCGCCGACCAGCACCACCAGTGCCGGGTCGGGGATCGACATGCGGGAAGTCTGCCCGATCCGCCCCGCGGCGTCCCGGGTGCCGTGGTCCCGGGGGCGCCGGGGTGCACGCCGCCCGTACCCACCGGTCCGGCGAACGGTGGGTCCGGGGACCTCGTGACGCTGGTTGAATGGCCCCGGGCAGGACGTGCTGCCCCGAAGGAGCAGAATGTCGCGGCGCACCCGACCCGAGGAGCACCCGGACCCGGTCGAGGCGGTGTTCGAGGCGCACCGGACCGGTGCCCTCCTCTCGCTCGCCACGTCCGGCAGCACCGGTTCCGGGCGCCGGGAGGTGGTGCGCACCACGCAGTCGTGGTGGTGCTCGTTCGACGCCTACTCCGACCTCACCGGCATCCGGGCCGGGGACCGGGTCTGGGTGCCCGGACCCCTGCGCTCCACGATGAACCTCTTCGCGGCGGTGCACGCCCGCTGGGCCGGTGGGTCGCTCGCGGGCGACCCGGCGACGGCCACCCACGCCTGCCTCACCCCCACCCAGCTCGACCAGCGCGGCCACGAGCTCCCGAGGGGCACCGCGGTGGTCGTGGCGGGCGCCCACCTCAGTGCTCCCGCGGCCACCCGGGCCGCCGACCGCGGTCTGCGCGTCGGGCACTACTACGGCGCCGCCGAGCTGAGCTTCGTCGCCTGGGGCACCTCCTCCGGCGACCTGCTGCCCTTCCCGGGCGTTGAGCTCGACATCCGGGACGCCCCGCGGGAAGGCACCATCTGGGTGCGCTCGCCCTACCTGTGCGACGGCTACGACGGTGCCCCCGGGCCCCTGGTCCGCGACGCATCCGGGTGGGCCACCGTCGGCGACCTCGGCCGGCTCGACGGGCGCGCGCTCCGCGTGCTCGGACGGCCCGAGGCCATCGTGACCGGGGGCGCCACCGTGCTCGTCGACGACGTCGAGCGGGTGCTCGCCTCCGTCGCGCGCGCACCGATCGTCGTCCACGCGGTCCGGCACCCGACGATGGGCCAGCTGGTCGCGGTGACGCTGACCGACGCCGCCGACCGACCCGCCCTGGAGCAGCACGCGCGTTCCCACCTGCCGAGCAGCCACCGCCCCCGTGCCTGGCGGGTGGTGCCGGTCCTGCCGCTCACGGCGGGCGGCAAGCCCGACCGCGCCCGGTTGCAGGAGCAGGCCGGATGACGCAGGGGCCGGTCATCGTCGCCGCCCGCCGCACCCCGATCGGCACCGTGGGGCGCGAGCTGCGTGCGGTCACCGCCGCAGACCTGGCCGCCACCGTGCTGGCTGCCGTGGCGGCCGACGTCGGCCGCCCCACGGCCGAGGTGGTGCTCGGCAACTGCATGGGTCCCGGCGGCGACGTCGCGCGGGTGGCCGGCCTCGCGGCGGGCCTGCCCCGCGAGACGCCGGCGCTCACCGTCGACCGGCAGTGCGCCAGCGGCCTGGCCGCGATCGAGGTGGCGGCCCGGCTCGTCGACGACGACCACTGGCCGGTGCTCGCCGGTGGCACCGAGAGCGCCTCGACGGCCCCGTGGCGGTTCTGGCCGCCGGTCGACGGCGGCCCGCCGCAGCGCTACGAGCGGGCCCCCTTCGCCCCGGCACCGGACGACCCCGACATGGGGGTGGCCGCCGACCTGCTCGCGCGAGCCCGCGGGGTGAGCCGGGAACGGCAGGACTCGTACGCCGCCCGGTCGCACCGGCTCGCGACGCAGGCACGGGCGCGGGGCGACTACGCCGACGAGCTGGTGCCCGTGGGCGGGCTCGAGCACGACGGGCGGCCCCGCAGCGACCTGACCGCGGAACGGCTCGCGCGGTTCCGCCCGGCGTTCCGCCCCGAGGGCACGGTGACCGCCGGCAACTCCTGCGGTGTCAACGACGGTGCCGCGGTCGTGGCGCTGGTCCCGCACTCGGCCGGGATCGGCGGCCTGCGCGTGGTGGGCGCCGCGTCGGTGGGCCTCGACCCGAACCAGCCCGGGCTCGGCATCGTGCCGGCGGCCCGGACAGCGCTGGCCAGGGCCGGCATCGGCGTCGACGACCTCGACGTCATCGAGCTCAACGAGGCGTTCGCCGGGCAGGTGCTCGCCTGCTACGACGAGCTCGGCATCGACCCCGAGCGCGGCTGCCGACAGGGGGGTGCGCTCGCCCTGGGCCACCCCTGGGGGGCGAGCGGTGCCGTGCTCATGGTGCGTCTCTTCACCCAGCTGGTCAGGCAGGGGCGTGGCCGCTACGGGCTCGCCGCGATCGCCGCCGGTGGCGGGCAGGGCACCGCCGTGGTGGTGGAAGCATGCCCCTGATCGAGTTCGACGGCGTGTCCCACGAGTACCCCGTCAGCCGCGGCACCCGTGGCGTGCTGCACGACGTCTCGGTCACCCTCTCGGAGCCCCGGATCGGCATCATCGGGGCCAACGGCTCGGGCAAGTCGACCTTCGCCCGGATGCTCAACGGCCTCGTCGTGCCCACCGCCGGCGCGGTGCGCGTCGACGGCCTCGACACCTCGCGCAGCGCGCGGGAGATCCGGCGCCGGGTGGGCTTCTGCTTCACCGACCCGGACGCGCAGATCGTGATGCCCACCGTGGCGGAGGACCTCGCCTTCGGGCTGCGCCGCCGCGGCCTGAGCCGCGAGGAGGTCTCCCACCGGGTCGAGCAGGCCCTGGCCACCTACGAGCTCGGCGGCCACCGTGACCACCCCGCACACCTGCTGTCCGGTGGCCAGAAGCAGCTGCTCGCCCTGGCGTCGGTGCTGGTCACCCGACCCGCGCTGCTGGTTCTGGACGAGCCGACCACCCTGCTCGACCTCGCCAACGCGCAGCGGGTGCAGGCCGTCGTCGCCGGCCTGGAGCAGCAGGTCGTGCTCGTCACCCACCACCTGGGGCTGCTCGAGGGCTACGACCGCGCGCTGGTCTTCCACGAGGGCCGGCTGGTCTTCGACGGGGTGCCGGAAGCCGCCGTCGCGCACTACCGGAACCTGGTGCTGTGAGCACCTTCGCGGTCTTCGTGCCGGGCGAGTCGGCGCTCCACCGGGCACCGGCGGGGGCGAAGCTGCTAGCGCTGGCGCTCGTCGCGGTGCTGAGCGTCCTGATCCGGCAGCCGTGGCAGGTGCTGGTGCTGTTCCTGGTGGTGGTCGTGCTCTACCTCGTGGCTCGCATCCCGTGGCGGACGGCGCTGGCCCAGGGCCGCCCCCTGCTGTGGTTCGCCGTGGGACTCGCCGCCTTCCAGCTGCTCGTGAGCGGGTGGGAGAAGGCTGTGGTCGTCGTCGGCGGGATGCTCGGGCTGGTGCTGCTGGCCGCCCTGGTCAGCCTGACCACCCGCACCAGCGCAATCGTCGACGCCGTGGTCACCGGGGCCGGTCCGCTGCGCCGGGTCGGCCTCGACCCCGAGCGGCTGGGTCTGCTGGTGGCGCTCGCCGTGCGGGCCGTGCCGGTCGTCGTCGACCTGGCCCGTGAGGTGCGTCAGGCCCAGGTGGCGCGGGGGGCGTCGGCCAGCCCCACGGCCTTCGTCGTCCCCCTGGTCGTGCGCAGCCTGCGCCACGCCGACCGGCTGGCCGACGCGCTCGTGGCCCGCGGCATCGACGACTGAGCCGGGCCCGGTGACCGCCGGCGGGCCGGGGCGTGAGGGCTCAGGGCGCCGGTGCCGACACCGGCTCGGCCGCGGAGCGCCTCGACCTGGGCAGCAGGCCCGGGTAGGCCCGGTGGACCGCCCCCGCCACGGCTGCCGCGACGACCGCCTTCAGGCCGTCGCCCACGAGGAAGGGCGCGCTGCCGACAGCGGCCGCCCGCAGGCTGATGCCCGCACGCCAGGCGATGACCGGGACGCCGATCGCGTACAGCACGACGATGCCGCCGGTGACGGTGGAGACCAGCCCCCACCAGAAGCCGTAGGGCGCGCCCCGGCGGTAGACCATCGCCCCGATGACGGCGGCCGCCACCGGGAAGCCGAGGAGGAAGCCCGCGCTGGGCCCGGCGAAGACGCCCAGTCCGCCACGGCCGCCGGAGAGGAGCGGCAGCCCGACGGCGACGAGGAGGAGGAAGAGAGCGGCGGCCGCGGCCCCGCGGCGGGCGCCGAGCACCGCACCGGTGATCATCACGCCGAGGGTCTGGATGGTGATCGGAACCGCGAACCCGTACGGCGAGAAGGCCGGTACCAGCCCGAGGGCCCCGATGAGACCCGCGAACGTCGCGACCAGGGCGAGGTCACGGGTGCTGTCGTGCTGCGTGCTCAACGGTGCTCCTCGACGAAGTGGTCTGACGAGTGGCCATTGTCGCGGACGGCTGGGCGGTGGGGAACGAGCGGTCAGCTCGGCTCGGCCGGGCCGGTCACCGCGAGCTCGGCCTCGGCGGGGAGCTGAGCGGGCGCCGTGGTGCGCGGGTCGAGCTCGTCGCGCACGGCCGCGTCGGCGTACACGTACAGGGTGTTCAGCCCGACGATCGGCACGAGCAGCGCGTAGACGATCCCGGCGACGGCGTTGCTGACGGCGAACGGCAGCGAGGTGCCCAGGATCAGGGCGGTGCCCAGGAGGGGGCCGATGGAGTACACGACGGCGCTGGTCAGCAGCACCAGCACGAGCACCTTGACCCAGTGCCGCCGCACGAGGTGGGCGCTGCGGCGCACCGCGTCCCAGCCCGAGCGGCGCTCGATCAGGATCACCGGCACGAGGAGCAGGTTGACGACGACCCAGACGACGGAGACGGGCAGGACGACCACGGTGGCCAGGGCCACCACCGCGACCGTGCCGACGGTCAGGAACAGGGGGACACCGCGCCGCAGTCCCTCGCGGTAGGCCCGTCGCGCCGAGGTCGGCCGCCCGGCGTCGAGGTCGGTGACGGCCCTGACCACGGCCGCCTCGCCGAGGAGGAGGGTGGCCGGGGCGAGGACCGCCAGGACGAGCGCGCCCACGACGACCAGCACGGAACGGAGGCCCGGTGCGCCACCGGCGAGTGCCTCGGCGGTGTTGCGCACCCACAGCTCGGCGATGCCGGGGAGCACGGTGGCCACGGCGATCGGCGCGCCGATCCTGGTGAAGAGCCCGAGGTGGCCCAGGTACATGCGCCACACCGCGGCGATGAGCTGGCCCATCGTCCGGCGGCGGGCGAGCCGGAGCGGCGCGGACGGCCGCCAGGTGGTGCGTCGCGCCAGCCACGCGAGCACCAGCAGGGAGCCGAGGACGACCAGCGCCGCCCACCCCGGCCTGGCCAGCGCCAGCCGCAGCAGGTTGGACCCGCTGGCGACGGTGCCGCAGAAGGTCGAGGTGGCCGTGGTGCCGAACAGCCCGCTGGCCGGCACGGCGTAGCTGGTGTCGGTGCCCTCCGTGTCGGTCCAGGTCAGCGGCCTGCTCCACTGGTCCTTGGTGTTGGGCCCGGTCGGGCCGTTGTAGAAGCTGGACTCGCGCTGGCCCCAACGACCCTGGTAGGTGAGCCACGGGAAGGCGCCGGACACGGCGGTGGGGTCCGAGGGCACCAGCTTCACGACCGGGTCGACGTCGTGGGCCGGGCCGCGGGTGTCGTCGCAGCCGAACCCCTGCTGTCCCGAGCGCCCGAGGAAGAGGGCGTCGTCGTAGTAGTTCGCGTGCGATCCCGCGGCCACGTGCACGACGGGGCGGACCTCGTCCACCACCTCGAGCCGGTCATCCCCCCACCTGGTCAGCTGGACGCCCTCGTGCTGGCTGTACCCGACCCGGGTGGGGTCCTGCTGCAGGGCGGCGGCGGCGTCCGGGGCCGCGAACTCGACCTGCACCATCTCCCAGTCGCTCTCGTGGGTGTTGTTGAAGTCGTTGAAGGGGTAGAAGAACCAGTACTGCAGCGCCAGGCCCTCGCGCCCCGCCTCCCGAACGACGTGCGCGTACGTCGTGGGCCGGGAGCCGTCGGTGACCTGGCGTGCCCAGTGCTCGTAGGTGCAGCCGGGGTTGAGCGGGTCGCCGGGGAAGTCGAGGTGGTAGTCGACGAGCCCACCGGTGAGGTCGCGTGCCGAGGGCGCGATCTTCACCAGGTCGTCGGTGTCCCAGGGGCCGCGCAGGGCGACACCCTCGTCGGGCAGGATCGCGTCGACGTCGGTCGGGATGAACGCCTCGCCCGGGCCGCACTCGACGCCCTGGTCGACGAGTCGCACCACCGGTGCGTACCTGTCGGCGAGCTGCTGCTCGGCCGTGGTGTCGTCGGCGACGGCGGGGGCGGGGAACAACCCGATGCCGGCCGTGGCCAGGACGATGCCGAGAACCCCTGTGGCGCAGCGCTTCACGGACTGTCCAGAAGCACGCCGGATGCCGTGTGCCCGGCGCCGCGGACCTCGCGCCCAGGACGTCCGCCGGGACCAGCCAGCTCGTCGGTCATGGCGTGAGTAAAGCAGTTCGACCGCCGAGCTGCCGGGCCGTTGGCGCGACGCGCCCGGGGTGCAGCCGTGACGGACCCGCAACGACACGGACGGGGTGCCAGGGGCCCACCGGCGTTGGTGGGCACCCGGCACCCCGGCGAGGGGCTGACCGGGTCAGCGGACGGTCTGGTTGATCTCGCCGCAGGCCACGGGGAGGGTCGCCTCGAACAGGCTGCTCAGCGAGCTGTGGTCGGCGTCACCGGGGAGGTCCGCGCCGTGGACGACGATGTGCAGGTTGCCCAGGTTCTTGGCGACGTCCTTGGGCACGACGACGCTGCGGTGGTAGTCGATCCGGCCGGCGGCGTCGGCGGTGAGGAAGCGCTCCAGGCTCAGCCCGCTCGCGGCGCTGCTGTCACCGGTCACGGTGAGCGAGACGTCGATGGGCCCGTAGTCCTTGCCACCCTCGGCGAGGGAGATCAGCCCGTCGGGGGTGCCGGCCACGAAGCTGTCCGGGTCGATCGGGTCGCCGGTGTTGGTGTCGCGCTCGATGCCGGGGCACTCGTTCGCCGCCTGCACGTCGCCGTGGATGTGCATGGCGTGCGGCTCGCCGGGAGTGAGCCCGGTCGCGTGGAGGGTGATGTCGAGCGTGCGCCCGGTGAGGCGCAGCGCGGCGGAGCCGTGCACGTCGGAGCCGCCGTCGGCGACGTGGTCGTGGGGGACGGGCTGGAGCGTGGCGCTGAAGCTGCCGGCGCTGACCGCGAACGCGGCTCCGGCCGAGAGGGCGAGGGTCGCGGGAACGGCAAGGATGACGGCGAGTCTCTTGTGCATGGGTGGGTCCTTCACCTGAGCGGTGCTGGGTCGTGCACGTGCACGGCACCTGTGATGGTGTTCGGAGCCGCGGGCGCCGCGGATTGGCGCGCGGTCCCGGCTGCCGCGTTCAGGCGCTCGTCACGAGCCGGAGGTCGCCGACGAGCGCCGCGTAGTCCGCCTGCCGGTTGCGCGAGCGCAGCACGGAGGCCGGGTGCGCCGTCGCCAGCGTCCGCTCCGGCGCCGGCGCGAGCCCGGCCGGCCACGCCAGCGGCCGGCCGCGGTGCTCCCCGACGGTGAAGCCCGGGCCGAAGACCGTCTGCCCGGCGGTCGCCCCGAGGAGGACGACGGTACGGGGGCGCACGGCATCGAGCTCGGCGAGCAGCCACGGCTGGCACTGCGCCACCTGCCAGCGGCTCGGGGTCCGGTGGATGCGCTTGTGCCCCTTGTCGGTGTGCCGGAAGTGCTTGACGGCGTTGGTGCGGAACACGGTGGCCGGGTCGACACCGGCATCGGACAGCGCGCGGTCGAGCAGCACGCCCGCCGGCCCGACGAACGGCTCGCCGGCCAGGTCCTCGCGGTCGCCCGGCTGCTCGCCGACCAGCACCACCTCGGCATCGTGCGGGCCGCTGCCGAACACCGCCTGCGTCGCACCGCGCCAGAGGTCGCAGCCCCGGCATCGCTCGACTGCGGCCGCCAGCGCGGGCAGCCCGTGGTCGTCGGGCACCCAGCGGGCGGCGCTCGGCCAGTCCGCCCGCTCGGCGGCGGTGGGCGACGAGGACGACGACCTCCGTGCGGCGGGCGGCATCCCGGCCTCCTACCCCTGCTTGGCGCTCGTCGCGATGCCGTCGAGCACGTAGCGCTGGGTGAAGGCGAAGATCACGATCATCGGGATCGTCGCGATCAGCGTGGCGGCCATCGCGATCTCCCAGTGGTACTCGCCCGACAGGGCGAACGAGTCCACGATCTGCTTCAGCCCGCGCGGCATCGTGAAGTAGTCGGGGCTCTGCAGGTAGATCAGCGGCTTCAGCAGGTCCGACCAGCTCGCCTGCAGCTCGAACACGAAGACGATCACGAGGGCGGGCCGGGCGAGCGGGAGCGCGATGCGGCGGAACATCATCAGGTAGGAGGCGCCGTCGACCCGGGCCGCCTCGAACAGCTCGCGCGGGATGCCGAGGAAGAACTGGCGCAGCAGGAAGATGTAGAACGCCGAGCCGAACAGGTTCTGCGCCCACAGCGGCACCTGGGTGTCGACCATGCCCACCTGGTTCCAGATGAGGTAGACCGGGATCATTGTGACGGCCCCGGGCAGCATCATCGTGGCGAGCACCAGGCCGAAGAGCAGGTTGCGGTGCCGGAACCGGAAGTAGGCGAACCCGAAGGCCACCAGGGCGCTCGAGATCGTCACGGCGGTGGCGGCCATCAGCCCCACGGTCACGGAGTTGAACAGCCAGCGCAGCACCGGCCCGGCGTCCCACACCGCGGCGAAGTTCGACCACTGCACGGTCTCGGGCACCAGCCGGTTGTCGAAGACCTGCGACTTCGGCTTCAGCGACGCCGACACCAGCCACACGAGCGGGTAGACGAAGGCCAGCGTCGCGAGGAAGAGCACCGCGAGGTAGAGCCCGCGCCAGAACCACGAGCGCACCGCGGCGCCGTCGCCGGGTCGGCCGCCGTCCCCGGCGACCGCGGCGGCGGCGGCGGGTCCACGCGTGCTCGCCGGACCCTGCTCGTTCCCTCCGACGGGTGGGATGCCCTGCACGACCGGGGTGCTCATCGCTCGGCTCCCTCGTAGTAGACGAATCGGTTGCCGAGCCGCACCTGCACCACCGTGATGACCAGGATGATCGCGAAGAGCACCCAGGCCATCGCCGAGGCGAAGCCCATCCGGAAGAACTGGAAGGCGTTCTGGAACAGGTAGACCATGTAGACCAGTGAGGCGTCGGAGGCCGTCGCCTTCTGCTGGGGGCCGTAGAACATCGTGTAGGCCTGGTCGAACATCTGCAGGGCCGCGATGGTGTGCGTGATGACGCTGAAGAAGATCGCCCCGGAGATCATCGGCACCGTCACGCTGAAGAAGCGGCGCACCGGCCCGGCGCCGTCGAGCATCGCCGCCTCGTGCAGCTGCCGCGGCACCGCGTGCAGCGCGGCGAGGAAGATGACCACGCTGCCGCCGACGGCCCACAGGCTGACCACCGCCAGGGACGGCTTGAGCCAGCTGGGGTCGGTCGTCCAGTTCGGCCCCTCGATGCCCACCCAGCCGAGCACCTGGTTCACCAGCCCGCGCTGGCCGTTGAGCAGCAGCAGGAACATCGCGCCGGCGGCCACGGCCGGCGTCATCACGGGCAGGTAGAACGCGGTGCGGAAGAAGCCGGCGGCCCGCCCGACCCGCTGCAGCAGCAGGGCCAGCCCGAGCGCGACGGCCGTGCCGAGCGGCACGTACATCAGGGCGTAGATGAACGTGTTGGCCAGCGAGGTGCGCACCCGGGGGTCGGACAGCAGCTCCTGGTAGTTCGCGGTCCCGACGCCGTGGGCCGACCCGACCAGCGAGTAGTCGGTGAACGACAGGACCAGGCTGGCCACCATGGGTCCCGCCGTGAACAGGAAGAACCCGATGAGCCACGGTGAGATGAACCCCAGGGCGGCCCGGGACTCGCGCCGCTGCAGGGCGCTAGCCATCGGTCGACGCCTTCTCGTAGGCCTGCTGCGCCTCCTTCTGCGCCTGGGCCAGCACCGCAGCCGGGTCCTTGCCCTCCAGGGCCCGCGCCACCGCGCTCTTCCACGCCGCGTCGATCTCGGCGCCGGCCGGCGAGGGGTTCAGCGCGGTCGCGGTGTCGAGCGACGCGTAGAAGTTGTCGATGGCCGCCTTGAACCCGGGGTCCGGGGCGTCCTTGAGGTAGGTCTGCCGGATCTGGTCGTCGGCCGCCTTGTTGGCGGTGAAGAGCCCGGTGAAGAACGACTTGTCCTTGGTGACGGTGTCCATCCGGGCCTTGGCCGCCTTCATCCAGGTGTCGGTCGACGTCATCGTCTTGGCCCACGCGCACGCGGCGACGGGGTTCTTGGCGCCCTTGGGGATCGCCCAGGCCGACCCGCCGAGCAGGCTCATCGGCTGGCCCTGCCGGTCGGTGAAGGGGGTCGACTGCAGCTTCAGGCCCGCCGGGATGGAGTCGCGCAGCACGTTGACGTACCAGTTCTCCATGGGGAAGGCGGCGATGCTGTGCACGGTCAGCGGGTTCTTGTCGCCGAAGATGTCGTAGGAGTCGCGGAAGGCCTTGAACTTGGTCCAGCCGCCCTGGCGGTTCACCAGGTCGACCGTGAACTTCAGGGCCTCCACCGCCTTGGGGTCGTCCAGGTGCGGCGCGCCGTCCTCGCCGACGATCTGGGCACCGTTCGCCAGGGCCCACTGGGGAAACGAGTCGGGCAGCTTCGGGTCGTAGCCGAGCGCCTTGATCTTGTTGCCGTCCTTCACGAACAGCTTGTCGCTCGTGGTGGCCAGGGCGCTCCAGTCCTTGGTCTGGATCTGCTCCGGTGACACCCCGGCCTTCGACAGCGCCGTGGCGTCGATCAGGTTGGCCTGCACGATGTAGAACTCGGGCACCCCGTACACCTTGTCGGCCAGGGTGACCGAGCGCATGGCGGCGGGGCGGTACTGCCCGGTGTCGATGCCCTGGCCGCTGATGCACTCGTCGAGCGGCTGGATGGCGCCCTTGGCCGCGTAGGTGCCGATCAGGTTGCGGCTCATGTACACCAGGTCCGGCGGGTTGCCACTGGCGACCGCGGTGAGGAACTGCTGGGCGTCGAAGTCGCCCTTGTTGATGGTGACCTTGACGTCCGGGTTCGCCGCCTTGAACGCCGCCACCCGCGACTGCCCGACCTCGTCCTCGCCGCCGAAGCCCATGGTCGTCAACGTGCCGGTCGGTGTACCCGACCACGACGACGACCCCGTGGCGGTGCCACCGCCCGGCCCCCCGGCATCCTTCGCGCCGACGCCGGCACACCCCGCTGCCAGCGCGACGGGCACGAGCACCGCCAGTCCTCGCCACATCCTCTGCATGCTCGTCCCTCTCACTCAGCGCTCGGGGATCTCCCGAGCAGTGGGCATCACCACGCCATTACCCCTGTCGCAGAGGAGGAAACGGTGCTCGACCTCCGCGTGGCCCCCGGACCGGCCGGGGCCCGCGTCACGCGGCTCGGCGGCCGAGGGTCCGCGTCACATCGGGCGTGCCGTCGCTGCCGCCGAGCCCGGCGTCGCCATCGGCGAGGACGTCGGCACGCAACCGGTCGAGGACGCCGCGCAGGATGCGCGACACCTGCATCTGGCTGACGCCGATGCGTTCGCCGATCTCGCTCTGGGTGAGCTCCTCGACGAACCGCAGGCGCACCACGAGCCGCTGCCGGTCGGTGAGCGAGACCAGTGACCGGTGCAGGGCGTCCCGCAGCTCGACGGAGGCCGCGGGCCCCGAGGACACGAGGAGGACGTCGGCGAGGGCCGAGCCGGATGCCGTCGGGACGTCGAGCGAGACGGCGTGGTAGCCGGCCGAGCAGCCGCGGGCCTCGTCGACGTCGGCGACGCTGACACCGAGGGCGGCGGCCAGCTCGTCGTCGTGCGGGTCGCGGCCGAACAGGTGGCGCAGCCGCTCCTCCTCCGCGACCAGGCCGGCGCGAAGCTCCTGGATCCGGCGCGGCGGGCGGACGGCCCAGCCCTGGTCGCGGAACCAGCGCTTGATCTCACCGGCGATGGTGGGGCTGGCGAACGCCGCGAAGCCGGGTCCGGCACCGGGCCGGTAGCGGGCGACCGCCTTGACCAGGGCGGTGCGGGCGACCTGCAGCAGGTCGTCGGTCTCGATGCCGCGGCCGCGGTAGCGCAGCGCGATGGCGTCGGCCAGTGGCATCGTCTCGGTCACGATCCGCTCGACCAGCTCGGCGCGCCGCCTTGCGTCGCACTCCTGG
>Ga0308175_100002027_pt1 | contig 13775 bp, 17 predicted proteins | sample PhyCR1_3_FD_203893 | JGI IMG/M metagenome (GOLD analysis project Ga0308175, IMG submission 203893) | Soil microbial communities from UC Gill Tract Community Farm, Albany, California, United States - DLSLS.C.R1 | ecosystem: Environmental > Terrestrial > Soil > Agricultural land | place: USA...
ATTTTGTTCAGTCCGAGCATCGGCGGCCATAGCACATCTCCCTGTTGACGGAAGCACCTTGCCAAGCCTTACACGAGGCGCCGTTGACCTATCTCAAACCTGCCACGGCTGAGCCGAGACGGCGCAGGAGCCTCAATTCGAAATCATGGAACAGACGATCGAGCTGATTGCGCAACGTGTCGAAAGGCCGCCATTCGAAGACCTTCGAAGGCGCCGCTGACGATGCCTCGGACTTGACGGGCGGCTTGGTTGCGGCTTCGACCATAGGACACCCTCCTCTGTTGGCAACAGAAGGGCATATCCGCGTACAGGCCTCGGATTGACGCCGATCAACGAAATTCGTGCCGGAGATCGTAAGAAGGCAGACCTCGCTTGCAGCTAGAGCGCCTTCCATCCGGAGACGAAAAATGTCAGCTAACAATGACAAGAGGACCGCTTACCATAAGGAAGAGCTTGCCGAGGCGAGGCGCGCCGTCAACAAGGAGCGCACCATGGCAGAGACGAACGATAATGGCCGCCAGTGGATTCAAGATGCGCTCGAAGACGATGAAGTTCGCGGAATCCTGAAGAGCCGCCGCCACGAAGGCGTGAATCATTTCGACGATCAATAGCATCGCGCGTTGCTTATTGGCATGGTCCCACACACCGACACCGGCCAAAGAAACACAAGATGAGGTTGACGCACATCAACCCTCCCGTAGCTCCGTGACATAGTTTTTCTATCCGATATGTAGACGCCACGGGAGAGAGACATGCGCGCTCACCAGATCATGACCCGGCAGGTCATTACGGTCTCACCGGAAACCCCGCTTGTCGAGGCCGCCCGTCTTATGCTCCAGAAGCATGTCAGCGGACTGCCCGTCGTCGATACGACGGGCGCCGTCGTCGGCATGGTGTCAGAGGGCGACTTTCTGCACAGGTGCGAGATCGGCACGCCACGCAAGCGCAGTCGCCTGATGACATTTTTGCTTGGCACGGGTCGTTCGGCTGAGGATTATGTTCACGAGCACGGACGGAGGATTTCCGAGATTATGACCTCGTCACCGATAACGGTCGGTGAGGATGCCACCCTGCAGGACCTTGTCGCTCTAATGGAGCAAAACAACATCAAGCGAGTGCCCGTTATGCGCGAGGGCAAGCTCGTCGGGATCGTCTCCCGGTCCAACCTGCTGCAGACGGTCGCCTGTCTCGCACGCGATATTCCTGACCCGACGGCCGACGACGATCACATTCGCCTGCGCGTCACAGATGAGATCGAGAAGAGCGGCTTCTGTCCTTTGGGCCTCAACGTCGTTGTCCGCGACGGCATTGTGCATCTGAGCGGTGCCATCACCGATGAGCGCTCTCGGATGGCCTGCGTCGTGGCAGCAGAGAACGTTCAGGGGGTCGTCAAGGTCCATGATCACCTTTGCTGGACCGAACTCGAAACCGGCTTTCAATTGCCATCGCCCGAAGATGAGGAATGGGCAAAAGCGGGATAGCGGAATTTTCTTGCCCGGCTGGATGTGCTGATCGCGGCCAAGCGAAGAGCCGCTCGGCGCGTCAACGGTTAACGACGACTGATGGGAAGCAGATCACGATGCGCGTACACGAAATCATGTCCCGCCATGTCATCACCATCAACCCGGACTCGTCGGCAATAGATGCGATCAAGACCATGTTGTCGCATCGCATCAGCGGGCTCCCTGTCGTCGATTCGACAGGGAAGCTCGTTGGCATTCTCTCGGAGGGCGACTTCATCCGGCGGGTCGAACTCGGCACTGAAAGGAAACGAAACCGGTGGCTTGCCATGCTGGCAGGTCGTGAGCAGGTCGCGCTTGATTTCGCACGCCAACACGGCCGCAAGGTTAGTCAGATCATGTCACCGCGCCCCATTACCATCGTTGAAGACACATCGCTGGAGCAAGTCGTTAGCTTATTCGAGTCTTACAATGTGAAACGCTTACCCGTGATGCGCCGCGACAAGCTCGTCGGAATGGTGACGCGAAGCGACTTCATGAACGCGATTGCCATCCTCTCGCTCGGCGCCATGGGCTATTCCGGTGATGACGATCAAATTCGCAGATCTGTCATTACGGCTCTGTCGCAGGCGGCTTGGCGGCCCTGTGCGCTAAACGTCGCCGTTAGGCAAGGCGTTGTCACGTTGAAAGGTACAATCAGGAACGACAACGCCCGAAAAGCGGCTATCGCTTCCGCCGAGAACGTTCCAGGCGTCAAGAAGGTCGAGGATCGACTTTCCGAAGTCGCGTACCCGCCTCCCGAAGAGGACTACGGGGGTGGCGATCTAGTTTCCCTGCAGGAAGAGGTGTCGACGATCGATGACGAACCTCTCTGATTGCCTGGCTATGGGCCAACGCAATATCTTCAGAGACCGGCTAGCGGCTGAACCGCGGCCGCACGCGCGAAAGCCTTGTCCAAATTCGCAGGCACGATCGGATCGACTCGAATGAGCCACCGGAAAGGTGGTCGTGTCGCGGAGACGGCAATGCAATGGGTGCATAGAGCCATCTGCTGCTGACGGAATGAGCGCGGAATGGCAGCGCCTGCTACAGGCAGCGGCGCTTCGCGCCATCCGATTTTCACTCTTCTCCACGCGGTGCTTGGCGGCTGCACTGAAAAGCTTGTCCCCCGGCGTCGCATTGCGGATTTTCGCGTCGGTCAGGTCATCCATGGAAGGCCCCCTCGCAATCGGGCGGCCGGCCAGTGGACCCGGCCCTTCCAGTGTACCCGAAAACGCCGGCTGCCCTCAGGCCGCGAACCGTACCGAACGCTTATTTAGCGCGAATGCCTGTTTTTTAGGAGGGTTCTTGCCAATCAGCGAACGAACGCGGAGGAGAAAGAACGAGGCCGGAAAGGCGCGTGGTGCCCAGGGGCGGAATCGAACCACCGACACTGCGATTTTCAGTCGCATGCTCTACCAACTGAGCTACCTGGGCAGGTCTCTGGGCCGAAAAAGCCCGTCGAGCCGGCGGGTTATAGGCGGCGCGAACGGCGCTGTCTACCGTCCAAAAGCGGATTGTTTCCACATTCCTGCCGGGCCGACAGCGTCGTCCCGCTCGTCGCCTGCCACGACAGCAAAAGCCTGAAACAATTCAACTATTCGACATCGTCCTCATCGCCCTCCGCAGCCGGGATGACATAGGAGCCGGAGAGCCAGCGATGCAGGTCGACGTCGCGGCAGCGGGGCGAGCAGAACGGGCGCAGCTTCTCATCCGCCGGCCGGTTGCAGATCGGGCAACGGTGGACGGGTTTGGCGGATGGCTTGGCGACCTCAGGCGATTCGTCGGGCATCGGAGCTTATTTAAGCACGGCGGCGGGCGAATGCATCCCGCGGCGCAGGCGTGGCGTCGTTTCCCCTCGGCGATCCGACCACCGGGCCGGCTTTCCCTCCGCGTTCAGACGCCGACCGTGTTGAGCCAACCGAAGCGGATTGGAAAGCCCTCGCCGCCGAGCAGGCTGACGGTTTCATACAATGGGAGGCCGACCACATTGCTGTAGGAGCCGACCATCTTGACCACGAAGGAACCGGCAATGCCCTGCACCGCGTAGCCGCCAGCTTTCCCGCGCCACTCGCCGGAGCCGATATAGGCCTGGATGTCGTCCTCGCTCAGCCGCTTGAAGCGGACGCGGGTCTCGACCAGGCGCTGGCGGAACGCCTCGCGCGGCGTCACCAGGGTGATCGCGGTGTAGACGCGGTGGTTGCGGCCCGACAACAGCCGCAGGCACTGCGAGGCCTCGTCGACCAGATTGGCCTTCGGCAGGATGCGCCGGCCGACCGCGACCACGGTGTCGGCCGAGATGATGAAGGAGCCGCGCAGCTCGTCGTCGAGTTGCACTGATTTGAGCGCCGCATCGGCCTTAGCGCGGGCCAGCCGATTGGCGCAGGCACGCGGCAGCTCGCCGCGCTTCGGCGTCTCGTCGACATCGGCCGGACGCAGCGCGTCAGGCTCGATGCCGGCCTGGTTGAGCAGCGCCAGACGCCGCGGCGAACCGGAAGCAAGAACGATTTTGGGACGGCCGAGCATGCTGATGTGATGGGAGGATTCGGTAAAGGGCTGGAGCGCGCGCGGAACCTATCGGATGGGCTGCCATTCCACAACCCGCGCGCGCGACTCAAAGGCGAGCCAGGTTAAGCCGTGCTGTACGAGGACAACATGAGCTGAAGGCGACGATCCTGTTTCGGTTCGATGACACCTGCATGGAACCAAGCGGGTCATAGACCGGCCGGGCCGCCTTTGACGAAGCGCTTGCGAATCCGGGCATAGAGCCCGTCGGCCACCTCGCGGTAGGCGGCGAGCTTCTGCTCGCGGTTGCCGGCGGTATCGGTCGGATCGGGCGTCGGCCAATATTCGACATCGGCGGCCAAAGTGCGGGTCAGCTCCAACGCCTTGTGATGCGCCTCGGGCGATAGCGTGATGATCAGATCGAAATTCAGTCCTTCCCAGTCCTCGAGTTCGTCGAAGGTGATCGGCTTGTGGGTGGAGATGTCCTGGCCGAGTTCGGCCATCACCGAGATCGCGAACGGATCGAGTTCGCCCTTCTTGACCCCGGCGGAGCGGACATAGAGCGCCTGTGGGAACATGTGGTGCAGCAGGCTCGCGGCCATCGGCGAGCGCACGCTGTTCTGACCGCAGGCGAACAGCACCGCCTGCGGTTGGTGCTCCCGCGGAGCCTCGACCATCGCTCAACGGCCCGCGGTGACGGCGCCAGCCGCGACATGTCCGCCGGCCGCCATCACACGCCTTCCCCCTTCCAGTGCAGCACGGTGATCAGGGTGAACAGCCGGCGCGCGGTCTCGTGGTCGATCCGGACCTTGCCCTTGAGTCGCTCCTGCAGGGTGCGCGAGCCTTCGTCATGGATGCCGCGGCGGCCCATGTCGATCGCCTCGATCTTGTCGGGCGTGGCGGTGCGGATCGCCTGGTAGTAGCTGTCGCAGATCATGAAATAGTCCTTCACGATCCGCCGGAACGGCGTCAGCGACAGCAGATGCGTCACCACGGGCGATCCGTCCTCGGTACGGATGTCGAACATCAGCCGGTTGGCGGTGATGCCGAGATGCAGGCCGAACGGCCCGGGGACCTCGACGCCCTCGGGGGCGAACACGTTCTGCTCCATCAGATCGTAGATCGCGATCGCGCGCTCATGCTCGATATCCGGCCCCGACCGGCCGATCGACTCGTCGTCGAGCGTCACCGCGACGATCCGATTCTTCTGATCATCGCTGTGCGGGGGTTCGGTCATGACAGATTGAGACGCAGTCCGATGGAACGGGAATGGGCGTCTAAGCCCTCGGCCTTGCCCAAGGTCATTGCGGCTGGCCCGAGGGCGCGCAGCTGCTCCGGGCCGCATTTCAGGATCGAGGTGCGCTTCATGAAATCGAGCACGCCGAGCCCCGAAGAGAACCGCGCCGAGCGCGCGGTCGGCAGCACGTGATTGGAGCCGCCGACGTAATCACCAATCGCCTCCGGCGTATGGTGGCCGAGGAAGATCGCGCCCGCATTGCGTACCCTGCTGGCAAGCGCGTCCGGATCTGATGTCATGATCTCCAGATGCTCGGCGGCAATTGCATTCGCCAGCGGCACCGCCTGGTCGAGGTGGCCGACCTCGATGATGGCGCCGAATTCGGCCCAGGAGGCGGAGGCGATCACCGTGCGCGGCAGGCTCTTGAGCTGGCCTTCGACTGCGCGGGCAACTTCATTAGCCAGGCGGCTGCTGTCGGTAATCAGGATCGACTGCGCGCTCGCATCGTGTTCGGCCTGGGCCAAAAGATCAGCCGCGATCCATTCGGCATTCGCGGTGTCGTCGGCGATCACGAGCACCTCGGACGGCCCGGCGATCATGTCGATGCCGACCTTGCCGAACACCAGCCGCTTGGCGGCGGCGACATAGGCATTGCCGGGGCCGACGATCTTCGCGACCGGGTCGATCGTCGCCGTGCCATAAGCGAGCGCGGCCACCGCCTGCGCGCCGCCGACGCGGTAGATCTCGGAGACGCCGCCGAGATGGGCGGCCGCCAGCACCAGCGGATTGAGCTTGCCGTCAGGCGACGGCACCACCATGACCACGCGTTCGACGCCGGCGACCCTGGCCGGTACGGCGTTCATCAGCACCGAGGACGGATAGGCCGCCGTGCCGCCGGGAACATAGAGGCCAGCGGATTCGATCGCGCTCCAGCGCCAGCCGAGCTCGACGCCTGCGGCATCGGTGAAGCGGTGGTCCTGCGGCAGCTGCTTCAGATGGAACGCCTCGATGCGGTCGCGGGCGAATTTCAGCGCGTCGACGGTGGCAGGATCGCAGGCCGTCACGGCCTGTTCGATCTCGGCTGCAGTCACCTGCAGCGACGATGCATCGAGCTCAAGCCGGTCGAACTTCCTGGTCGCTTCGAGCAGCGCCGCATCGCCGCGCTTGGCGACGTCGTCGACGATGGCGCGCGCGGCGGCTTCGACATCGGCGGAGATTTCGCGCTTGGCGGCGAGAAACTGCCGGAATTTTGCATCGAAATCGGCGCTGTCACGGGTCAGGCGAATGGGCATTGCACGCTTTCCACGGGCGGGATTCGAGACGCCCTTGCCTGCTCAATGGCGCGGCGGCGATGGGCCGTCAACCCTGCCGAAATCACCCTATCCGCCTCCCAATCCGTCGTCCTCATCTAGATCCCCCGTTCCCAGATCGTCGGGCCCGAGGTCGGTCAATTCGCATTCCAGGCACTCGACGTCGAGCCGCAGCGCTCCGCCGTGGGAAAACAGCAACAGCGCGCTGCCGCCGGGCGGCTCGGCGGCATGAAACTCGATGCCGATCAGTTCCAGCGGCGCGCCCGAGGTCTCAAGACCGATCCCGCGCGATTTGCAGGCCAGCACCCGGTCGAACCGGAGCACGGACACCAACCGCCGCGGCTCGGCCCCGCTGTCCAGCGTCTGAGCCCAGTCCAGCCGGTTCATGCCGATCACCAGCCGCTTCTCGGCCTGTCGCCAGATGATATCGGCGGCCTGCACCCTGGCATCCTGCACATGGGTCGAGACCACGGCGAGATCGTCCGCGTCGAGCGCGATCAGTTTGAGCCGGTCGGTCACGACATTCATGTCCCCGATGCGTCAGTCGCTGATGCGCTCGATCGCGGCGCCGCACGCCTTCAGCTTGTCCTCGAGCCGCTCAAACCCGCGATCGAGGTGGTAGACCCGATTCACCATGGTTTCGCCCTCAGCGGCAAGCCCCGCGATGACGAGCGAGACCGACGCCCGCAAGTCGGTCGCCATCACGGGCGCGCCGCGCAAGGTGGAGATGCCGTCGATCCGGGCGGTTTCGCCATCGAGCGAGATGCGGGCGCCGAACCGGGCGAGTTCCTGCACATGCATGAAGCGGTTCTCGAAAATGGTCTCGGTGATGGCGGACGCGCCCTGCGCGCAGACCATCAGCGCCATCAATTGCGCCTGCAGGTCGGTCGGGAAGCCCGGGAACGGCGCGGTCGCGACCTGCACCGGGCGGATGCCGTTGCCGTTGCGCCTGACACGAATGCCGTCGGCGTTGACGCCGATCTCGGCACCGGCCTCGATCAGCACGTCGAGCGCGGATTGCAGCAGCTCGGGCCTGGCACCTTCGAGCTGGACGTCGCCGCCGGTCATCGCGGTGGCGATCGCGTAAGTGCCGGCCTCGATGCGGTCGGGCAGCACGGTGTGGCGGGCACCATGCAGGGCGTCCACGCCCTCGACCTCGATGCGCGTGGTGCCGGCGCCGGTGATGCGCGCGCCCATCTTGGTCAGGCATTCCGCGAGATCGCTGACCTCCGGCTCGCAGGCGGCATTGGTGATGACGGTCGTACCTTTCGCCAGGGTCGCGGCCATCAGCGCGACATGGGTGCCGCCGACCGTGACCTTGGGAAAGTCGATATAGCCGCCGCGCAGCCCGCCGGGCGCCTTGGCGACCACATAACCGCCGTCGATGGCGATCTGGGCGCCGAGCTTTTCCAGCGCCATGATCAGAAGATCGACCGGACGGGTGCCGATGGCGCAGCCGCCTGGCAGAGACACTTTCGCCTGGTGCATGCGCGCCAGCAGCGGCGCCACCACCCAGAAGCTCGCCCGCATCCGCGACACCAACTCGTAGGGCGCGGTCGTGTCGATGATGTCGGCGGCCGAGATCTGCAGGGTCTGGCCTTGATATTTGCCGTCGCCCGGCCGCTTGCCCACCGCGGTGATGTCGACGCCATGGTTGCCCAGGATGCGCTGCAGCTGGGCGACATCCGCCAGCCGCGGCACGTTGTCCAGGATCAGCGTCTGCTCCGTCAAAAGCCCCGCGATCATCAGCGGCAGCGCGGCATTCTTGGCGCCCGAGATCGGGATGGTGCCATTGAGCGGGTTGCCGCCGATGATGCGAATGCGATCCATGCCGATGCCTGCCGAAGTTCAAAAAGGAGGGAGCCCGGCATCAGTCGCGACATTGCGGCGATTTGATGGGATCGCCGCCATCCGCAAAGCTCGTCTCAGGCCGAGAGTGGAATCGGCCTGAACCGACGCCAGACGCTGAAGATTGCCACCGCGAACAGCAGCAGCACAATCCCCTGCGTGATGGCGAAGATCGTTGCGTTCGGCGGATTGCCGGGCGCCAGCGCGTGCAGCACCGGGATCTTGAGGAAGCTCTGGATCACCCCCACGAACACGTTGAGGTAGAGCGAGACCAGCGCCGTCACCACATAGACCGGCCGCCAGACGCCGGCGAGGTGCCGGCCATAGAGCGCGACGCAGGCGACCGCGAGCAGCACCAGCGAGATGATGCTGAGCACATGCGACGGCAGCAGCTCGGTGAACGGAAACATCAACCCGGTGACGCTGGTCAGGATCGTGGTCAGCAGAAAGATGCCGGTCAGCGTCGGCATCCGCTGCGAGCTGAGCATGCCGAACATCACGACCAGGCCGGAGGCAATCGCGACCAGGCTGATAATCACGTGGAGAAGGGTGAAATTCTCTAAGCTGAGGCCGAGCAGCATGGCGACGTCTCCGTTGGATAGCCGCGCCACCATGCCACGCCGCCATGGCGGAATTGCCACGACAGCAAGGCGGGCGACGCCGGCCACGACAATGCACGCGGACCGCCTTGCCTCTGGCGCAGCAGCGCCGCATGCGTGTCATGGTTTAGCCGAGGATGGGATGTGAGACATCATACTAAGACGTGATCATTGCACGCGATCGCACGGAAATTTCTGAAACGCACGACGTCAATTTTCATTGCGGCCATCCTTCGAGACGCATCGCTGCCTACGTCACCGGCTTCAACGAATCCGCAAGAAAGCCGTGCAGCGCGGCGACCACCTGGGCGCCCTCGCCGATGGCGCCGCCGACGCGCTTGACCGAGCCCGAGCGCACGTCGCCGATCGCGAACACGCCGGGCACCGAGGTTTCCAGCGAGGCCACCAGCCGCCCGGCGTTCTGCTCCGACTGCGCACCGGTGACGACGAAGCCAGCGCGATCGAGCGTGACGCCGCAGCCCTTGAGCCAGCCGGTGGCCGGATCGGCACCGACGAACAGAAACAGGTTGCGGACGCCGAGCTGCATCTCCTCCGGAGAAAGCCGGCTCTTCCAGACGATGCGCTCCAGTCCGGAATCGGCATTGCCTTCGAGGCCGGTGACCTCGCAATTGAACATCAGCTCGATGTTCGGCGTCGCCTCGATGCGCTCGATCAGGTAGCGCGACATGCTGGCGGCAAGGCCGCCGCCGCGCACCATCATGTAGACCTTGCGCGCATGGGCGGACAAAAACACCGCGGCCTGGCCGGCCGAATTGCCGCCGCCGACCAGCGCGACATCTTGCCCTGCGCACAGCCGCGCCTCGATCGGCGAGGCCCAGTACCAGACGCCGCGGCCCTCGAATTCCTTGAGCCGGTCGATCTGCGGCTGGCGGTAGCGCGCCCCGCTCGCCACCACGATGGCCCGCGACCGCACCTCCTCGCCGCACTCCAGCGACATCACGAAAGCATTGTTCTTGCGCTCGCAATCGAGCGAGTCCACAGACGCCGGGATCATGATCTCGGCGCCGAATTTCTGCGCCTGGTTGAAGGCGCGCGCGGTCAGCGCATGGCCGGTGATGCCGGTGGGGAAGCCGAAATAATTCTCGATTCGGGCGCTGGCGCCGGCCTGGCCGCCGAACGAGCGCGAATCCATCACCGCCACCGAGAGACCCTCGGAGGCGGCGTACACGGCAGTCGCCAGCCCCGCCGGCCCGCAGCCGACGATCGCGACGTCATAGACCTTGTTGCCATGGGCGCCGCCGATCATGCCGATGGCGCGGGCCAGCTCGGTCTCGCTCGGATTGCGCAGCACCGTGCCGTCGGCGATCACCACCAGCGGCCAGTCGCTCGGCGATGGCGTATAGCGCGCAATCAGCTCCCTGGCGTCATGATCGGTTGCCGGATCGAGCAGATGATGCGGAAAGCCGTTGCGTACCAGGAAATTCTGCAGCCGCGCCACCGCGTTCGAATTGGTCGGACCGATCAGCACCGGGCCGCCGCCGCCGCTCTGGATCAGATTGACCCGGCGGAGGATCAATGCGCGCATGATGCGCTCGCCGAGTTCGGCCTCGGCCACCAGCAGCGCGCGCAGGCGATCCGGCGGCAGCATCAGGGTCTCGACGTCACCTTCGGCCTGGGCGTCGACCAGCGCCACGCGCCCGGAGAGCTGGCCGATCTCGGCCAGAAACTGCCCCGGGCCGCGCTCCGAGATGTGGGTGACATGGCCGAGGCCGTCGCGCGCGCTGATGTTGACCAGGCCGGAGAGCACCACGAACATGCCAAGCCCGAGCCGGCCGGTCTCGAACAGCATCTCGCCGTCGCGATAAGTCCTGATCTCGCCGAAGCGGCGCATCCGCTCGATCTCCGGCGCGGTCAGGCTCGGAAAGGTCTGCTCGAAACGCGGCATCGTGCGCGACGACACCCCGTCAACAACGCCGCTGATCGCACCACCATCTGCCGCCATGGCCATCCCCTGCTCACTCATTGCAAAACCTGGTCTTCGACCGAAGTGCCGACCCGCTTAGTCGTCCTCTCGGCCTGCGTCTTTCGCTAATGCCGCATCATGAACATCCGAGGACGCCGCCTCGCCGTGTCTGCGTTGGCGCGCCTGTTCCTTGCGCCGCCTGAGGTTCTCGCGCAGCGCCTGCTTCAGCCGCGCCTCGCGGGCATCCTTGACCGGCTTCTTGGCCTCTCCGTCATCCATTGTCCGATCCCGCTATTTCAGGCGATCGAGGCACATCTGATGCCGGATCGCTTCAGCCCCAAGTCCGAACTTGAAGTCCCAGCCTGAAGGCCGAGCTTCAGGTTCCATCTTTCAAGCCCCCTCGTTGCGTCACATCTTCGCATGCGACGACGCGTTGAAAGCATGGTGTCGCATCCCTCGGGCAGTCCCAGCCTATCGCCCCGCGCGCCGGCCGGTCTCCTGCCTGAATGGGGAGGAACCTCGGCTGCTGCGCGTAGCGGCCCGAAATCGCCCCTTCGGACCGGATAATCACGGCTTTTCCTTGGGCAGCAGGGCACAGGCCATTTCTTTCCTGCGCAAATTCGTCTCTCGCGCTTGCGTGGGCGGGGAGCTTGTGGCAAGAACCGCCGCGCTTGGTCGCGGCCCGTTGGCCCGATCCACCCGCCGTGTTCCCTATGCTGCCGTAGCTCAGTGGTAGAGCACTCCATTGGTAATGGAGAGGTCGACAGTTCAATCCTGTCTGGCAGCACCATCGGCCCAAAGCCCCCCTCGCATCATCGCTGGCACGCGCGCGTCGTCGCAGCCTCGCGACGCATTTCGCATCCGAGCTTTGCGCGCCGATCACCCTCTCGCAATGAAGAGGGCGCAGGGAATGCCGGGTGAAGGCCTCACCCATGGCCCGCCTGCGGAAAAAATGCAGGCGGCAGGTACCACAGGTTCAGCCGATCAACCGGCATTCCCTGCGCGATGGGCTACGGCTTATACGCGCTCTCCTCGGGGACCGGCTTTGTTGCCCCCGTCCGCGTGATGCGCAAGCGCATCGCGCGTTTGCGACAACGCTGACGCGTTGCGCAGACCTCAGCACCGGGAGGTCAGGACCACACGACTTCACCGTCCGCACGAACGCGTTCGTCGGCATCCCAACGGAATGCTGCGCGCCCACACGGCCACCGCTCCCCGCCTCACGTTCGTGACGACCGCGATACGTCCCTCTCATCGAGGCGGGATGCAGGAGTATAGCATAATTTCTGTAAAAGCGAAAGCGGAATTTTTTACAGAATGACTAACTGCCGCGCCACTTGCTCCGACGCGCCGAAGCAGCCCACCCAGCACGGCCGGCTGACTAAGAGAATTGAACTGCTCATGCTGCATAAATTCGGCGCAACGCCCACCGAGTGGCGCCGGCATCCAGTTCGCGGTCGCAATAGGCTGGCTACGGGCACACGAAAGCGGAGCGTACTACCGCTTCTCCCAACCCGGTAAGGACATGTTCGTCTGATCGCGCCAGTTAGGAACCGGACAGCTCGCCCGGAGCTTTAGGGCTCCTAAATCCACGCGCAATCCCGACCCGGACCGCAACCGAGCTGGCCAAACGATGGCCCCGATCAGTCCGGCCGACGCGCCAAGCCGGCAGGCATCCACGATATTTTAAGTCCAACCTGATCTTCTACCCCCTTGGCAGATTAGCCTTGTCGCCGGGAGCGAACCATGGACGACAGCATTCGAATCCGCTGCACGAAATGCAAGACCGTGTTCCGCGACAGGGCTCACCGGCTTCAAAGTGGGTTTTCCAGACAATGCCCAAGCTGCGAAGTCGTGCTGTTCTTCGAGGAGAACTCGAACGATCCCAACATCAAGCGCGCCTTAACTGATGCAAAGCGCACCCGAGCAGCAATCAGGCAAGCTGAAGAGTCAGGGGCGCATAGCCGAGCTAAGATCCACCGCGCGATGAATCATGTTAGATCAGGCCGCGGTGCTTCAACGATTGAACAGTGACGCCGTCCGACAGATCCGAGAACCTGATGAACTGTGACGGCTGGCCGACGCAGAGCCTGAAAACCGGCCGAAGCGTTAGCCGCTCTAGTAGCCGGCAATCCGGAAAGCCGATTGCAGCGCGGCTGCGATGATGCCGATCATCGCCAGCCACCGCGAGCGACCACGACATCAATTACAACCCGGAGATACCGCCCCGCCAATCATGGCGCCCCCGCGAACCAACCGGAGTGAGCGTCGCGGCGACCTCGTTGCTGTGCAATTCATGTGTTAGGATTCAGGGGGCAAATAAGCCTTGAAAAGCAATCTAAAATAGCTACGCAAGCGTATCGCGGAGAGCCGAGGCAGAACAGAAGCTACGGAATATGAAGCGATCGTTCGTGACGCCGATCGCATGGAATGCGAGGCCTGGTCGGCGTTGATGTGGGCAGGCGGCCCGGCCATGCCGTCCGCCGGCGAAACACGGGCAAACCCGAGCGTCGGGATGGCGCTCAATGCCGGCTACGATTTCCTCGAGGTCAAATGCAACGCATGCCAGCGCGTCTCGCTGGTGGCGCTGCGCGCGGTTGCGCGACCGCTGAAGACGCCGATCTGGAAGCTCGAGGCCTCGCTGTTCTGCGAGCGCTGTAGCAAGCCCGGATGGCGCGAGCGCGCCCACATTCTCGGCCTAGCCTATGCCAAACCGGATCCAGAGCTAGGCCGCGATCGGAGCGCTAGGGAACCCGAGTGAGCCATGATGATCATCGCACCGCAATCAATCCTCGGCTTTGCTGCAGCGGCAATCGGGTGGATCACCTTGGAGTTTTTGGGACGGCCGCTGCG
>Ga0308175_100002028_pt1 | contig 13774 bp, 10 predicted proteins | sample PhyCR1_3_FD_203893 | JGI IMG/M metagenome (GOLD analysis project Ga0308175, IMG submission 203893) | Soil microbial communities from UC Gill Tract Community Farm, Albany, California, United States - DLSLS.C.R1 | ecosystem: Environmental > Terrestrial > Soil > Agricultural land | place: USA...
CGCCGTCCGTGTGCCGCACCCAGATGGGGGCGTGGTCGACGATGGGCTCGCTGGACATGATCACGCCCGCCGCGTGCACACCCATCTGCCGGACCAGGCCCTCGACGCCCTTGGCGGTGTCGATGACCTTCTTGACGTCCGGCTCGTTCTCGTACATCGAGCGGATCTCGCCCGCTTCGTTGTAGCGCGGGTGCGAGGGGTTGGTGATGCCGTCGAGGTCGATGCCCTTGCCGAGGACGTCGGCGGGCATGGCCTTGGTGAGCCGGTCGCCCATGGCGTACGGGTAACCCAGCACGCGCGCGGAGTCCTTGATGGCGTTCTTCGCCTTGATCTTGCCGTAGGTGCCGATCATGGCGACCTTGTCGGCGCCGTACTTCTCGGTCACGTACCTGATCACCTCGACGCGCCGGCGCTCGTCGAAGTCGATGTCGACATCGGGCATGGAGACGCGCTCGGGGTTGAGGAACCGCTCGAAGATCAGACCGTGCGGGATCGGGTCGAGGTCGGTGATGCCCATGGCGTAGGCGACGATCGAGCCGGCCGCGGAGCCACGCCCCGGACCGACCGCGATGCCGTTCTTCTTCGCCCACATGATGAAGTCGGCGACCACCAGGAAGTAGCCCGGGAACCCCATCTGGATGATGACGTCCATCTCGTACTCGACCTGCTTCTGGCGGTCCTCGGGGATGCCGCCGGGGAAGCGCCGCTCCATGCCGCGGCGGACCTCCTCCTTGAACCAGGTGACCTCGGTGTAGCCGTCCGGGATGTCGAACTTCGGCATGAGGTTCTTCGCCTCGAACATGCCGGTGGTGTCGATCTGCTCGGCCACCAGCAGCGTGTTGCGGCAGCCCTCCTGCCAGGCGTCCGAGGAGTCGATGGCGTACATCTCGTCCGTGGACTTCAGGTAGTAGCCGGTGCCGTCGAACTTGAAGCGGTCCGGGTCGGAGAGGTTCTTGCCGGTCTGGATGCACAGCAGCGCGTCGTGGGCGCCCGCCTCGTGCGCGTACGTGTAGTGCGAGTCGTTGGTGACCAGCGGGGGGATGCCGAGCTTCTTGCCGATCTCCAGGAGGCCGTCACGGACCCGGTGCTCGATCTCGATGCCGTGGTCCATCAGCTCCAGGAAGTAGCGGTCCTTGCCGAAGATGTCCTGGTAGTCGGCGGCCGCCTTCAGGGCCTCGTCGAACTGGCCGAGGCGAAGGCGGGTCTGCAGCTCGCCGGAGGGGCAGCCGGTGGAGGCGATCAGCCCCTCGGACCACTGGGAGATCGTCTCCTTGTCCATCCGGGGCCACTTCTGGAGCCAGCCCTCGGCGTACGCGTCCGAGGAGAGCCGGAAGAGGTTGTGCAGACCCGTCGCGTTCGCCGCCCAGATCGTCTTGTGGGTGTAGCCGCCGGAACCGGAGACGTCGTCCCGCTTCTGGTGCGGCTGGCCCCACTGGATCTTCCGCTTGTTGCGCCGGGACTCGGGCGCGACGTATGCCTCGATGCCGATGATCGGGGTGACTCCGGCTTTCTTCGCGGAATGGAAGAAGTCGTACGCCCCGTGCAGGTTGCCGTGGTCGGACATGGCGATGTGCGTCATGCCCATCTCGTTGCAGGCGTTGAACATGTCCTTGAGCCGCGCGGCACCGTCCAGCAGCGAGTACTGGGTGTGAACGTGCAGGTGCGTGAAGGGCGGCTTTGACACGGTGTGGCCTCCAACAATGGAACGCTGCGGCGCGAGGCGCCTCGATGAGGGGCGGTGGTCGGGTGACGGGTCGGCTCTCGGCGACGGGCCGGCGGACGGTCTGGGGGTCAGCGTCGAAGTCTATGCCCGGGCACTGACACACGCGGGGCATCCCCACGTACCTTCGTCCGGGAACCGGGCACTCCCGCGTGGCGTCGCCCGTTGAAGACGGCGGGGACGCCGTCGTTCCCCCGCACGCACGTTCACGCACCACCGTCCCGCACCAGGAGGCACTCCGCGATGTCGGTCCCCGAGCTCAACGACGAGCAGCGCGGCGAGGAGATCCTCGCCGTCTTCGACACCGCCTTCGGCCGGCTCCTGGCCGCCGACCCGGCCGCGTTCCGGGTGAAGTTCCGGAAGATGGCGGCCTCGGCCTTCGCGTTCTACCGGGGCACGGCGTGCCTCTTCTACCACGACCTCGACGCCGAGAAGCGCGGCGGCCCGTACCTGGACGACCGCACCTCGCGCGTGTGGATCCACGGCGATCTGCACGCGGAGAACTTCGGCACCTACATGGACTCCAACGGGCGCCTGGTCTTCAACGTCAACGACTTCGACGAGGCCTACGTCGGCCCGTTCACCTGGGACCTGAAGCGCTTCTCCGCCTCCATCGCGCTGGTCGGCTACGCGAAGGCGCTCAGCGACGAGCAGATCACCGAGCTGGTGACGATCTACGCCGAGGCCTACCGGGAGCGCATCCACGCCCTGGCCACGGGCGCCAAGAGCGACGAGGTGCCGCCGTTCACACTGGACACCGCGCAGGGTCCGCTGCTGGACGCGCTGCGTGACGCCCGCTCGCTCACCCGCTTCGGGCTGCTGGAGTCGATGACGGAGATCCGTGACTTCGAGCGCCGGTTCGCGCCGGGCGGCGGCTCCATCGAGCTGGACGCCGCCACCCGCTACAAGGTGCTGGCCGCCTTCGACGGCTACCTGGAGACGCTTCCGGAGACCTCACTGGCCCGCCCGGACTCCTACCGGGTGAAGGACGTCGTGGGCCGCCGGGGCATCGGCATCGGTTCGGCCGGCCTGCCGTCGTACAACATCCTGCTGGAGGGGCACAGCGACGCCCTCGAGAACGATGTCGTGATCTACATCAAGCAGGCCCAGACCCCGGCGGTCTCCCGGCACATCACGGACCCGGCGATCGCGGAGTACTTCCAGCACGAGGGGCACCGCACGGTGATCTCCCAGCGCGCCCTGCAGGCGCACGCCGACCCGTGGCTGGGCTGGACCGAGCTGGACGGCGCGGGGCAGCTGGTCGCCGAGGTCTCGCCGTACGCGGTCGACCTGGACTGGGGCGACATCGACGACCCGGAGGAGATCGCCGCCGTCGCCGCCGATCTGGGCCGGGCCACGGCCACGATGCACGCGGCGGCGGACGACACCTCCGGCGAGTCGCTGGTGCCGTTCTCCACCGAGCGGGCCATCGACGCGGCCCTCGCGGCCGACGAGGAGGGCTTCGCGCCGCTCCTGGTGGACTTCGCGCACGGCTACGGCGCACGCGCGCGTGCCGACCACCAGATCTTCCTCGACCTGTTCCGCAACGGCCGGATCCCGGGGCTGTGACCTTCGGGACTCACAGGCACCTTTTAGGAGCCCCTTACCGGCGCGCGTGACAGACTCTGTGTTCACCATGGACATCTCCGGGACCCAGCTCAGAACCGTACGCGCGGCGCTGTTCACGGCAGTGGTCGTGACGCTCAGCACCGCGTCGCACGTTCTGCTGTCCAGGGCCCCGCTGCCGGTGGCGACCGTGACCGCGGTCGCCACCGGAGTGTTCGTCACCGCGTACGCGCTGGCGGGCCGCGAGCGCGGCTTCGGCCGGATCGCGGCCCTGCTGATCCCGCTGGAGCTGGCCGCCGACACGGTGTTCACCACCGGCCAGCAGTCCTGTTACGGCAGGGCGGGGGGCCCGGTCGCGGGTCCCCTGCACGCGTTCGGCTTCGACGTGCTGTGCCAGGGCGGCAACGTGGGCACGCCGCTGGCCCAGGTGACCGGCGCGCCCGGCCGTGGTGCCGGGGTCCCGCTCACGGACGCCGGCCCGGCCGCCGCCTGGCTGCTGCTCGCCGCGCACCTCGGTGTGGGACTGCTGGCCGCCGCCTGGCTGCGCCGGGGCGAGCGGGCCCTGGCCCAGCTGCTGGGCGCGGTCACGGCCACCACCTTCCGTCCGCTGCTGCTGGCGGCGGCAGCGGGCACCGTGCGGCTCCTGCCGGTCCGCCGGCTGCCGCGCCCGGCCCCCTGGCCGGCCGTCGCCCGCGACCGGCTCCTCGTGCACTCCCTGGGACGGCGTGGACCGCCGCGCTCCCGCGCCCTCGCCCTCGTCTGAGCGGCGACCGCTGAGCACGACCAGTCCCCCACACGTATCCCGCGTACGACGTGTGCGCGTCCCATATGGAGATCATCACTATGAGCAAGCGGAACAGCCAGACGGCGAAGACGGCGGCCCGGGAGCGGCTGCGCGAGGAGCGCGAGCGGCAGGCCAAGCGCGACAAGGCCAAGCGGCAGATCATCGTGGCCGGCTCGGTCGTGGCCGTACTGGCCGCGGCGGGCGGCATCGGCTACGCCGTCGTCCAGGCCGGCAAGCCCGGCTACTGGGACGGGCTGAAGGACGCCTCCAAGGTCGTCACCCCGGCCAACACCACGGGCACCAAGGGCACCACGGTCGTCATCGGCAAGGACACCGCCAAGAAGACCCTGAAGGTCTACGAGGACCCGCGCTGCCCGGTGTGCGCCCAGTTCGAGCAGACGGTCGGCGCGACGGTGAAGAAGGACATCGACGGCGGCAAGTACAAGGTCCAGTTCGTCGGTGCCACGTTCCTCGACGGCCACGACAACGGCGTGGGCTCCAAGAACGCGCTGAGCGCGCTCGGCGCCGCGCTCAACGTCAGCCCGGAGGCGTTCCTCGAGTACAAGGGCGCGCTCTACTCGGCGAAGTTCCACCCGGACGAGCAGACGGACAAGTTCAAGAGCGACGCCTACCTCATCAAGGTCGCCGACACCGTTCCCGCGCTCAAGAACAACGCCAAGTTCCAGAACGCGGTCAAGAAGGGCACGTACGACGCCTGGGCGATGGCGATGTCCAAGACCTTCGACACCAACAAGGACGGCGTGACCGGCACCCCGAGCTTCGTCATGGACGGCAAGAAGCTCACCGCCGACAGCCAGGGCACCCCGCCCATGACGGTGGCCGACTACAACCGGGTGCTGGACGCGGCCCTCAAGGGCTGACGTTCCGGCAGAACCGGAGCACCGCGTAAAGAGCGGGCGAACTTTCGGAGTTCGCCCGCTCTCGCGCATACCGATCAGTAACCTGATCGGTCGTGACCAGTCGATACAGATCATCCGAGGCACACCAAGGCCTCAACTCCCTCTCGCCCCGCCGCCGTACGGTCGTCAAGGCCGCGGCGGCGACGGCTGTGCTGGCCGGCCCGCTCGCCGCCACCCTTCCGGCACGCGCGGCCGACCAGGCCCCGGCCTTCCTGCACGGCGTCGCCTCCGGCGACCCGCTGCCCGACGGCATCCTGCTGTGGACCCGCGTGACGCCGGTGCCCGAGGCGATACCCGGTTCCGGACTCGGCCCGGACACCGAGGTCGGCTGGGTCGTCGCCACGGACAAGGCGCTGACGAACATCGTCGCCAAGGGCTCGACCACCGCCAGGGCCGCGACCGACCACACCGTCAAGGCCGACATCCGCGGCCTGGCCCCGGCCACCGACTACTGGTTCCGCTTCTCCGCCGGCGGCACCGACTCCCCGGTGGCGCGCACCCGCACCGCGCCGGCGGCGGACGCCGCAGTGTCCTCCCTGCGCTTCGGCGTGGTCTCCTGCGCCAACTGGGAGGCGGGCTACTTCGCCGCCTACCGTCACCTCGCGGCCCGCGGCGACCTGGACGCCTGGCTGCACCTCGGCGACTACATCTACGAGTACAAGTCCGGTGAGTACGCGGCCCGGGGCACGGTCGTACGGCCGCACGCGCCGGCGAACGAGATCCTCACCCTCGCCGACTACCGGATCCGGCACGCCAAGTACAAGACCGACCCCGACCTGCAGGCCCTGCACGTGAAGGCGCCGGTCATCGCGATCTGGGACGACCACGAGTTCGCCGACAACGCCTGGTCCGGCGGCGCGGTGAACCACACCGAGGGCGCCGAGGGCACCTGGTCGGCCCGTCAGGCCGCCGCCAAGCAGGCCTACTTCGAGTGGATGCCGGTCCGCCCGGCCATCGCCGGCACCACCTACCGGCGGCTGCGCTTCGGCAAGCTCGCCGACCTGTCCCTGCTGGACCTGCGCTCCTACCGCTCCCAGCAGGCCTCCACGGCCAGCGGCTCGGTGGACGACCCGGACCGTACGCTCACCGGCCGCGCGCAGCTCGACTGGCTCAAGGCGGGCCTGAAGACCTCCGACACCAAGTGGCGGCTGGTCGGCAACTCCGTGATGATCTCGCCGTTCGCCGTCGGCTCCCTCTCCGCGGACCTGCTCAAGCCGCTCGCGAAGCTGCTGGGCCTGCCGCAGGAGGGCATCGCCGTCAACACCGACCAGTGGGACGGCTACACCGACGACCGGCGCGAACTCCTCGCCCATCTGCGCTCGAACGCGATCGGCAACACCGTCTTCCTGACCGGTGACATCCACATGGCGTGGGCCAACGACGTGCCGGTGGACGCGGGTACCTATCCGCTGTCGGCGTCGGCGGCCACCGAGTTCGTGGTCACGTCGGTCACCTCCGACAACCTGGACGACATCGTGAAGGTGCCCGAGGGCACCGTCTCGGCCGTCGCCTCGCCGGTCATCAGGGCAGCCAACCGGCATGTCCACTGGGTGGACACCGACCGGCACGGCTACGGCGTGCTGGACATCACCGCCGACCGCGCGCAGATGGACTACTACGTCCTGTCCGACCGCACCGACGCCAACGCGACCTCCGCCTGGGTGCGTTCGTACCGCACCCGCAGCGGCACGCAGAAGGTCGAGCGCACCTACGACCCGGTGTAGCCGTCCCTCCGGGCTGGGCTACAGACTGTCGAGGAAGCCGAGCGCCACCCGCCAGGTGGCCTCGGCGGCCTCCTCGTCGTAGTCCGGCAGGCCGGGGTCGGTGTAGACGTGACCGGCTCCGGCGTACCGGTAGACCTCCACGTCCGCGCCCGCCCGGCCCATCTGCAGGTACCAGGCGCTCAGCCAGTCGTCCGTCTCGAACGGGTCCGGCTCGGCCACGTGCAGCTGCACCGGCAGCTCGTCCACCCGCGCGTTCGGGGCGAGGTCCGACGTGCCGTGCAGGAGCAGCAGGCCACGGGCCCTCTCGTCGCCGAGGGCCAGTGTCTGCGCGACGGACGCGCCGAACGAGAACCCGGCGTACACGAGTCCGCGCTCGGAGTACGGGGCCGCCGCCAGCACGGCCCGCTTCAGCAGCTCCTCCTTGCCGATCCGCTCCTTGAACCCCATGCCCTCCTCGACCGTCCCGAACGTGCGCCCCTCGAAGAGGTCCGGCGTCCACACCTCGTGGCCCGCCGCGCGCAGCCGGTCAGCGGCCTCCCGCACCGCCGGCCTGAGCCCGTAGGTCGAGTGGAAGAGCATGATGTTCATGAGGCCATGGTGCCAGCCGGGCAGGACGGGGCCGGAACCGCCGTACCCAGATGCGCGCCAAACTCACATGTTCATGCCTGTCGACCACCGGTTAGGAGCGCAGGCATGGAGAACGTACTCCGCCCTCTGATCGTGATCGGCAGCTCCGTCGTGCTCACCCTGGCCATCGGCTGGGCCACGGACCTGCTGCTGCGCAAGGCCGACGCCCGTGATTCCGACACCCCGCTGTGGGAGCTGCTGCGGCGCGGCCGCATCCCCTACCAGCTCGTCCTCTGCGCCGCCATGCTCAGAGGCTCCTACGACCAGGCCGAACTGCTGGAGCAGCATCAGGCCGGCATCGGCCGGACGCTGACGCTGGTCCTCATCGGGTCCGCCGCCTGGCTGGTGATCCGGATCGCGGCGGCGATCGTCGAGACCTCGTACAGCCGCTACGCACGCGCCCACCGGGACCCGGCCCGGGTGCGCCGGGTGCGCACCCAGGTGGAGCTGATCATGCGGGTGGTCTCGGCGATCGTCATCGTCGTGGCCGCCGCCTCGATGCTGCTGACGTTCCCGGCGATGCGCGCGGCCGGTGCCTCGCTGCTGGCCTCCGCCGGCATCCTCGGCATCGTCGCCGGTGTAGCCGCCCAGTCGACCCTGTCCAACCTGTTCGCGGGACTGCAGATCGCCTTCGGTGACATGGTGCGCATCGGCGACACGGTCGTCGTGGACGAGGAGTGGGGCACGGTCGAGGAGATCACCCTCACCTTCCTGACGGTACGGACCTGGGACGAGCGGCGGATCACGATGCCGGTGTCGTACTTCACCTCCAAGCCGTTCGAGAACTGGTCGCGGGGCACCCCGCAGATGACGGGCATCGTCTACTGGCACCTCGACCACAGCGCGCCCATCGAGGCGATGCGCGAGAAGCTCCGTGACATCCTGCGCCAGTGCCCGGCCTGGGACGGCCGTGCCTACAGCCTGCAGGTGACGGACACCACGGCGAACACCATCCAGGTGCGTGCCCTGGTGACCGCCAAGGACGCGGACGACATCTGGACGGCACGGGTCGCCGTGCGCGAGGAGATGATCACCTGGCTGTCCGCGGAGCACCCCTACGCGCTTCCCCGGGTCAACACCTCGGACGCGGTCCTCGCCCCGAACCGCATTCCGTCGCCCGACCGCGCGACGCTCCGCAAGGCCTACGAATTCCCGCGCACCGGCCGGGGCTGACCCGGCGCCCGGTCGGTGGCCGCGCTCGGCGCCGCCGTCGACCTGGATGATCCGCGAGGTGATGTGGCCGCCACCCCGCCCGGCGATGCGAGCCCGTGCGGGGTGGCGGCCGCATCCCGGGTGTGCCGGCCCGGCCGGTCACGGTGTCGGCGATGAACCGCTGCCGCCGCGCCTCGTTGGCGCGATGCCCGTCGGCCCGACCGGGGTCAGCGCAGGCTGCGCACGTCGAGATGGCGCAGCACCCGGTCCACGATCTCCGGATCCGCGCCCGGCTCGCTGCGCGCCGCCAGCACCTCGTGCCGCGCGGCGCTCAGCATCTCGCCCTGGATCCGCCGCACCCGCTTCAGCCGCCGCGCCCGCTGGTGCTGCGCCTCCCGGCGTTCCTCCTCCCCCATGTCCGGGCTGATCCGGATCCCGATGTCGAAGGCCCGCCGCAGCATCTGCTCCGACAGCTCCTCGGGCAGCTCCTCCACCTGCTCGATCTCTCGCAGCCTGCGCTTCGCGGCCTTGGCGGCCCGCACCGCCAGCTCCTTCTCGAACTCCTTCTCCCGCTCGGCGTCGGCCCGCACCCGCAGCCGCTTCACCAGCCAGGGCAGCGTGAGGCCCTGCAGCACCAGCGTGACGATGATCACCCCGAAGGCGATGAACACGAGCTCGTCCCGGTCGGGGAACGGCGACCCGGCGTCGGTCTTCAGCGGGATGGCCAGCACCAGCGCCACCGAGGCCACCCCGCGCATCCCGGACCACCACATCACGACGGTCTCCCGCCAGCTCATGGGGATCTCCTCCTCGATGTCCCGCCGGGCGTGCAGCCGCTTGGTCAGCCAGGTGGCGGGCATCAGCCACAGCAGCCGTACGACCACCACCACGCCCGCGATCGCCGCCGCCCAGCCGAGCAGCTCGCCCCACCGCCCGGACGCCGTCCGGATGGCGTTGTGCAGCTCGAGCCCGATCAGCCCGAAGGCGACACCGGTGACGAGCGTGTCGATGATGTCCCAGAAGGTGTGCCCGGCCAGCCGGGTCATCACGTCGTCGGCGTCGGTGGCGTACTCGGAGAGGAAGAGGGCGGTGGTGAGCACGGCGAGCACCCCGGAACCGTGCAGCTCCTCGGCGAGCACGTAGGAGGCGTAGGGCACCAGCAGGGTCAGCCCGATCTGCAGCGTGGCGTCGCCGAGCAGATCCATCAGCCTGTTCGCGCACCAGCCGAGCGCCAGCCCGACGGCGACCGCGACCACGGCGGACAGGACCAGGTCGAGCCCGGCGGCCCACGGGGAGAACTCGCCGCTCACGGCGGCCGCGACGGCCACGTGGTACAGCACGATGGCCGTCACGTCGTTGAAGAGCCCCTCGCCCTCCAGGATCGACACCAGCCGGCGCGGCAGTCCGAGCTGCCCGGCGACGGCGGTGGCGGCGACCGGGTCCGGCGGGGCGATCAGCGCGCCCAGCACCACGGCCGCGGCGACGGGCAGCCCGGGCACGATGGTGTGGGCGACGGCGGCCACACAGACCGTCGTCACGAAGACCAGGGCGACGGCCAGCAGGAAGATCGGCCGCTTGTTCGCCGTGAACTGCCGCCAGGAGGTGCGGCGTACGGCGGCGTAGAGCAGCGGCGGCAGCAGCGCGGGCAGGATCAGTTCGGGCGGGAACTCCACGTTGGGCACGAAGTCGGCCACCGCCAGGATCCCGCCGAGCAGGGTCATCAGCACCGGCGCCGGCACCCCGAACCGGTCTCCGACGGGAACGCTCAGCAGGGCCCCGAGCAGCAGCACGAACAACAGGGCCAACTGATCCACGGCCAGCGCTCCGGGAGTCGACGATCACACGGCAGGCCTCCAGCCTGCCACGCCGCCCGCGCTCCGGCCGTTCCGGCGGGTCTACAGGACGCGCCGCATGGCCCGGTGCGGGATCCCCGCGTCCGGGAACTCCGGGCCGTACGTTTCGTACCCGAGACGCTCGTAGAAACCCAGGGCGTGGGTCTGGGCGTGCAGGTCCACCGCCGCCAGGCCACGCGCGCGTGCCGCGTCCTCGACGGCACGCACCAGGGCCGCGCCGACTCCGAGACCGCGTGCCGAACGGGCGACGGCGAGCCGGCCGAGGGAGCCCACCGTGGCGTCCCCGCCGGTCTTCGCGGCGGCGGCCTCGCCGTACAGCAGGCGTCCGGTGCCGAGCGGCTCGCCGTCCTCGCGGACGGCGAGGACATGAACGGCGACGGCGTCGTAGGCGTCGTACTCGATGTCCTGGGCGACGCCCTGCTCGACGACGAACACCTCCTTGCGCACCGCGAAGCAGGCCTCCCGGTCGGCCGGGTCCTCGGCGACGCGGACGGTGTACGGCGTGCTCACGCGTACGTCTCCTCGCGGACCTGGTCGAGGGCCTGCTGCAGGTCCTCGGGATAGTCGCAGCCGAACTCCACCCACTGCCCGTCACCGGGGTGCTCGAAGCCGAGCCGCACGGCGTGCAGCCACTGGCGGGTCAGGCCCAGCCGCTTGGCGAGGGTCGGGTCGGCGCCGTAGGTCAGGTCGCCGACGCAGGGATGGCGGTGGGCGGACATGTGGACACGGATCTGGTGGGTGCGGCCGGTCTCCAGCTTCACGTCGAGCAGGGAGGCGGCGCGGAAGGCCTCGATGAGGTCGTAGTGGGTCACGGAGGGCTTGCCCTCGGCCGTCACCGCCCACTTGTAGTCGTGGTTGGGGTGGCGGCCGATCGGGGCGTCGATCGTGCCGCTGGTCGGGTCCGGGTGGCCCTGGACGAGGGCGTGGTAGCGCTTGTCGACCGTGCGCTCCTTGAACTGGCGCTTGAGCGACGTGTACGCGTACTCGGACTTCGCGACCACCATCAGGCCGGACGTACCCACGTCCAGGCGGTGCACGATGCCCTGGCGCTCGGCGGCACCGGAGGTGGAGATCCGGTAGCCGGCGGCGGCGAGACCGCCGATGACGGTCGGGCCGCTCCAGCCCGGCGAGGGGTGCGCCGCCACGCCGACCGGCTTGACGATCACGACCACGTCGTCGTCGTCGTGCACGATCTCCATGCCCTCGACGGGCTCGGCGACCACCTGCACGGGCGCGGGCGTCTGCGGCATCTCGACCTCGAGCCAGGCGCCGCCGCGCACCCGCTCGGACTTGCCGACCACCGTGCCGTCGACCTGCACCTTGCCTGCCGCGGCCAGTTCCGCCGCCTTCGTACGGGAGAAGCCGAACATGCGGGAGATGGCGGCGTCGACGCGCTCGCCCTCCAGGCCGTCGGGCACGGGCAGGGTACGGATCTCGGGAATCGTGCTCACCCGTCGAGTATGCCGGACGGCTCCGGTGGTCCCGAACAAACCTGTGGACAGCGGCCCCGCGCAGGGGCCGGTCTCAGTCCTTGTGGACGGTGCCGTCCGGGTCCAGACCGCGGAACGACAGCAGCACGATCAGGATGCCGCCGCACACGATCGCCGAGTCGGCCAGGTTGAACACCGCGAAGCCCTTCGGCGCGATGAAGTCCACCACCTCGCCCTGGAAGACGCCGGGCGCCCGGAAGACGCGGTCGGTGAGGTTGCCGAGCGCACCGCCGAGCAGCAGGCCGAGCGCGATCGCCCAGGGCAGGCTGTAGAGCTTGCGGGCGAGGCGGACGATCACCACGATCACCGCGGCCGCGATCAGCGTGAAGATGATCGTGAAGGCGGCTCCGAAGCCGAAGGCCGCGCCCGGGTTGCGGATGGCGTGCAGCTCCAGCCAGTCCCCGATCACCTGGATCGGCGCGTGGTGCTCCAGCTTCGCCACCACCAGCATCTTGCTGATCAGGTCGAGGGCGTAGGCGAACACGGCCACCGCGAACAGCACGGCGATCCGGCGCCCGCGTCCGCTCCGCTGCCGCGCCGGCGCCGTCTGCTCGCCGGTCCCGGGCGTACCGGACGCGTCGGACCCGGCGGGTGCTTCGGCCGCGGCCGTCCGCTCGCCGCTGTCGTCCGGGGTGTCCGGCGTACCGATGATGCGCTCCGCCTCTGCCACGTGAGTCCCTCAACCTAGGTGCCTGACTGAGGACGAGAGTACGGCACGCCCCCGCCGGCCCCGGCGCTCAGGAGCGGCGTTCCTGTTTCTGCTTGCACTCCACGCACAGGGTGGCCCTCGGGAACGCCTGCATACGCGCCTTGCCGATGGGATTGCCGCAGTTCTCGCACAGTCCGTAGGTGCCCGCGTCCAGTCGTTCCAGGGCGTGCTCGTTCTGGGTCAGCATCTCGCGCGCGTTGGCGGCCAGCGCCATCTCGTGCTCGCGCGTGATGTTCTTGGTGCCGGTGTCGGCCTGGTCGTCGCCGGCACCGTCGCCGGAGTCGCGCATCAGGCCGACGAGGGCGTTCTCGGACGAGCTGATCTCGGTGCGCAGCCGGTCCACCTCGGTCGACAGCTCGGCGCGGGCCTCGGCGACCTCCTCGGGGGTCCAGGGGTCCTCTCCCGGGCGTACCGCGAGATCGCCGGGGTCCGCCGCGGCGAGCCGCGCCTTGGGAACGGCGCTCTGCTTCGCCGTGGCCGTGCCAGGAGTCTTCTTCGCAACCACTGTCGTGGCTCCCGTCTGCTTCGCGGTCCGCGCCGCGCCCGCCTTCTTGGCCGTGCTCTTGCCTGCCGCCTCCGAGGAGGGGCCCTCGGTGGCCGTCCGCTCGGTGACGGTCCCTTCCCCGCCCGCCTTTCCGGCGACCACCGCGTGCGCGGCCGCTTTCCCGGCACCCGTTTTCCCGGCGGCCGCGTCCTTCCCGGCCGTGCCCCCGACGGCAGATTCCTTCCCTCCCGCGTCCTTCCCGACCACTTTCCCGGCGACCGCCTTCTGCACGGCCGCCTCCTCACCGGCCGTTCCCTTCGGAGCCGTTCCTCCGACCGCCGTGTGCTTCCCGGCCGCCTCCCTGCCGGTCGCGGGCTTCCCGGGCGCCTCCTCACCGGCCATGTCCGCCTCAACCGTGCCCTCGGGAGCCGCCTTCTTGACCGCCGTGTGCTTCCGGGCCGCCCTCCTCCCGGCCGCTTCCTCGGCCGCCGCCCTCGTAGCCGCCGCCGGCCGGGCCGGCTGCTCCACGCTCGTGCTCTCGGTGCCCGTCTTCTTCGCGCTCGTCTTCTTCGCGTCCGTCCTGTCCGCGGCCGCCTTCTTACCGGCCGCCTCCTTGGCAGCGCCGGCCGGCTTCCTGGACGTGGCCTTCTTAGCGGCGGGCCCCTCCGTGGCGGCCAACTCCTTGGCGGGCCCCTCCTTGGCGGCCTTCTCCGTGGAGGCACCTTGCTTGGCAGCCCCCGTCTTC
>Ga0308175_100002030_pt1 | contig 13769 bp, 10 predicted proteins | sample PhyCR1_3_FD_203893 | JGI IMG/M metagenome (GOLD analysis project Ga0308175, IMG submission 203893) | Soil microbial communities from UC Gill Tract Community Farm, Albany, California, United States - DLSLS.C.R1 | ecosystem: Environmental > Terrestrial > Soil > Agricultural land | place: USA...
GCTTCCCCGGCGGGTGGCCCGACGATCTGAACCGTTTCTCAACGCCCGAGTCCGCGCATGAACTTCTCCGCCTCCCGCGCTATCGTCTCGCGGATGTCGCTCTCCATCGCGTGCTCGTCCATCGCCCCGGCCAGTTCCACGTACTTCCGCCAGCACGACCGCTCGAGGTTGGCAAACATCCCGACGCCTTCCATCTTCACCGACGCCTCGATCTCGGTCGGCGCGAACTTCGCGTGGTGATGCGCCGCGAACTGCCGGCCCGTCTCGCCGATCGCCGCGATGAGCGAAGCGCTGAGCTGCCGCAGCCGTTCCAGCTCCTGCGCCACCTGCTCGCGTCCGACCGTCGGGTCGCCGGCGGCGAATTTGGCGATGCTGAGCTGGAGGTTTCCCGAGACGCGAATGTCCGACCCCGGCGCCATTGTCCGCCAAGCCGTCCACGCGAGTTGGTGCAGCCCGGTCGCCAGCTCGCCGAGCATCGTCGCCAGCGCCAGCACCTTGGCCGCGTCGAGCTTCTTCCCCTCCGGGACCTTGAACTTTTGCCGGAACTGCCGCGCCGCTTCCTCGGGGAAACCCGCCGCTCCGCCCTCTTCCCCCGGCGCCAGGCCCGCGTCGCGCAGCCGCTCGATCATCGCCTGCCGCTGCTGGGGGTTGAGCGACGGCGCCAGCTCGATCAGCCGCGAGAGCAGGAAGCTTGGGTCTTTGAGTTCGCGGGCGTCCATGGGCGATTTCCCATCACCTTTAACGCCAACGGGGACCTGAACCTGACCGTCCCACGTCGGAAACCGGGCCTTGAGCTCTTCCAGAAAAACCGGCCGCTCCTCCGGCGTCACCGACGCCAGCGCCCGCTGGATCTCGTCGGCAAGGTAACCCTGCCGCGCCTGCGGGTTTTCATCCACCGTATCGATCTGAACCATCCGCAGCCGGTTGGCCGTTGCCGCCACTCGCTTGATCAGCTCCGGGCTCGCCGCGGCGCGCGTCTGCGCGGCCGCATCGCCTCCCCCCGCCGAACCCGCTTGCATTTCCGTGTCAGCCATAGAACTGAGCCCCTCCCGGCGAGGGAACAAAACCCAAATTCGTGCCCAAACCCATGCCGCAACCAATTATACCGACACCCCCCCTACCAACAAGCCGGCGCCGAAGCTGGTCACACCACGGACCGGAATTATCGGCGATTCCGTCAGCCCGTTGCGTCGCCGCAGCGCCTTTACTCTTCCGGTTCCACCGGGGTCAACAACGACACGCCATTCCGCTCGACCGAAATCGTGATCTGCTGCACGCTGTTGGCGTACCGAACTTTCTTTATCGGGACGACCAGCCGGCGCGGGTCCGCCTGGCCGGCTTGCCCTTCGCGAATGCCCTTCAGGTCCGCCAGCACGACCAGGTCGGTCTTGCCGCCGCTGGTCCACTTCTTCCAAATCGGGTCGTCCTTACCGACGGTCACCGTCGTCGAGCCGGTCCCCAGGCGCAGCACCTTGGTGTACTCGTTCGGCCGCCGCCCCTCCCCGCTGGGGCTCCAGTACTCGCTCACGGACAGATTCTGCCACCGGGGCAGTTCCACCTTGTTCACGCCGATCAGGTGCACTTCGACCACCGCCCACGTCCCGCCGTCGTTGAGGCTCTTGTCCTCGCGGACGACGACGTTCTTCGGCCAGCTCCCGCACCCCGCGCACACGAGCATCGCGGAAGCGAACCCGACCACCCGTCCAAAAACGCCGTTCAATGCTTTCATCCGACGTTCTCCTTATCCGTTATGGCAAATTCAATCCGTCCGTCCCGTCAACGCATGCCCTTAGCCAGGCCCGCCAAGCCGCCCGACGGGCCGCTCCCCATTCCGGTGAGGGACCGCCGGATCACCGAATGGATCTCCCGGTTATACCGCCAGTCGATCACGATCAGGCTGCGCGTCCGCAGCAGCAGCATGTCGATGTCTTCCAAGGCGCGGTCGAACACGACCTGCGGCGCCTCCGCCGGCGCGTCCCCGAAGTTCTTGCACCGGCTGTCCGGCCCGACACCCGGAAACATCCGCACCAGAAACGCCAGCGTGTCCCACCACACGTCCGCCGGGATCAGGTCCATCGCTTCCTGCGGCGACAGCGCCTCGTCGGTCAACCGCTGCGGTCCCAGCGACTGTGACCACCGCACGTCCTTCTCGAAGATCGCCGCGATCCGCACCCGCAGGCCAGCCGACGTGTCATGCTCCATCGCCACCTGCCGCGCGAGGCTGAGCAATTCGTCCAGCGCCACCGGCAGAGTCGTCTTCCCGTTCACTAGAAGCGTCCGCACGCCCAGCACTCCGAGCGCGTACAAATCGCAAGGCGTGCTCAGATGCGGCACCTGCTCGAATGGCGCGTTGGTGATCGGCACCCCCGCCGCCGCCTTGAGCTGCTCCACCACGTCCGAAGGCAGCCGCCGCCCCACCGTGCGGAACCGCCACTCCCCTGCCGCCAGCGCCGTCCCCACCTCCAGCCGCGCGTACAGGTCCACCGGGCCGGACCCGAGGTTTACCCGGAGCCACACCAGGTCGTTGGGACTGACGTCCAGCCGCTCGTAGGTGGAGAACGTCCCCTCCAGGATCGTCGTCCCGCCGACGTCCCCCAGCACCTGCCGAATCCGTACCGACGCCCGCCCGCGGACCGCCTGCGCCAGCGCCGGCCGGTAGATCGAAAGCCCCCCGCGCCCCGGCAGGAAGTACCGCTCGTCACTGTTCTCAACGACCCACCGGACGGCGTCTCCCGGATCAACCAGCTTCGCCCGCGCCGTCCACACCACCGGCAACCCGCGCCCCCCTTCCCCCACCGACACCCGGAAGCTTTCCGGCGACAAATTCAACAACGGCCGCTTCGACTTCCGCGCCAGCGCGTGGACCTCCTCCAGCGCGTCTGCGAGCACGCGGAGCTTGAGGTGAAACGATTCCAGCAACCGTCCCCACCGCCCGTGCTGCCCGAGGAACAGCGTCCCCCCGCCCTTGACCGCGGCACGGTGGTTCCCCGAAGGCTTGCCGGCTTCGGTCCGCTGCTTCTCCGTTTCCTCCGCCCCCGCGGCGCCGGCCGGCGCCTCCTTCGCAAGCGTCGTCAATGCGCCCACGTGTTGCTCGAAGGCCACCGGCAGATACGTGCGAACCATTGTGTACCCGCCCGTCGAATTCAGCGGCACCGAAACGCCTCTCCCGCCGAGCACCTCGGTGATTGGTTTCGTGGCCGGGCCCGCAGGCGAGTCCGGCGTCGCCGCCACGAACGCCGCCCCCTCCGCCCCCGCCACGTACAGGTACCTATATAGCGTCCCGCCATACGCCGGCAGCCCCGCCGCCGTCAGCTTCGCATCATCCCGGCACACCACCCACCGCCGCCCCGATTCGTCCGCCGGGTGCACCGGCTCCATCTTCTCCAGATCGATCCACATCGGAGGCGGCGCCTCCGTCTCCCACCCCGTGTGGATCCAGTCGCCCGGCGACAGTTCGCCCATCGCCGCCACCGTCTGCCCCCACCGCTCGTCCAGTTTCGCGTTGGTCAACGTCTCCCGCTGCGCGACGATTGACCCCGCCAGCCCCGCAGCGCTCTGCACCCACAGTTCCACCCACCGCTGCACGGCCCCCGCCGCATCAACGACGCACCCCAGGTACACCTGCGCATCGAGCGTGTCCCGCAGTACCACCAGCGCGCCCGCGACCGGGTCCGGCTTGCGCCGCACGACCACGCACACCCGCAGCACGGCGCGATTCTGCCCAGGCTCGAACGGAACAGCGGCGTACCCGTCTGGCAGCACCGCGGGCGCGTCTTTCACATCAACAGACACCATGGAATGGACCTGCAACTCACACGTCGTGCAGTCGGGAGCTGCCGGACACATACCAACCACGCGGCGAGAAATGGCGCGGACACGACGCGAAGCTGGTCCCGACCGCGCCGAATTCTAGTTCCACGCGCGGTTCTGTCAAAGACTTACGTCAGCCCCACCAGCGACCATTGCCCCGTCCGCTCACCCCACCCCCGCCCCGATCAACTGTCTCTCGTAGAGTTGCTCGTACGTCGGACACGTCGCCAGCAGCTCTTCGTGCCCCCCCTGTCCCACGATCTTCCCCCGCTCCATGACGACGATCGTGTTGGCCGACAGGATCGTGCTGAACCGGTGGGCGATGACGAACGTCGTCCGCTCCTTCATCAGTTTCGAGATGGCCTCCTGGATCAGATGCTCGCTCTCGGCGTCCACCTGGCTTGTCGCCTCGTCGAGGATCAGGATCGGCGTCGCCCGGTAAATCGCCCGCGCGATGCACAACCGCTGCCGCTGCCCGCCCGAAAGCTGCCCGCCCATTTCGCCGAGCACCGTGTCGTACCCCTGCGGCTTCTCGGTAATGAACTCGTGCGCGAACGCGCGCTTCGCCGCCTCGACCACCCGCTCCCGGTCTGGCCGCGGCTGGCCGTACGCGATGTTCTCCGCGATCGTGCCGGGGAAGATCACCGAATCCTGCGTCACGATCCCGATCTGTCCCCGCAGCGACCGCAGCGTCGCATCTCGCACGTCCACGCCGTCGATCGTGATGCGCCCCTGCTGCGGGTCGTAGAACCGCGGCAGCATCGCCAGGAGCGTCGTTTTCCCGCTGCCGTTCCGCCCCACGACCGCCACGCTCTGCCCCTTGGGGACCACGAGATCCACGCCGTTGACCGCCGGTGACGTGCCGCCGTGGTACGTGAACGTCACGCCCTCGAACCGCACCTCGCGCTGGATCGGCGCAATCTTAATCCTCGCCCGCCGGTCCTCCCTCTTCTCTGACCCCTGACCCCTGGCCCCTGACCCTTCCAGCGCTCGCGGCCGCTCGACGGGAACGTCCAGAGTTTCGAAAATTCTGGCGGCGGCCGCATTCGCCTTCTGCAGCGAATTGTTCACCTTGCTGATCCGCCGCAGCGGCTCGGCGATGTTCATCAGCGCCAGCATCACCATGATGAACCGCCCGGCCGTGAGCTGGTGCGTGACCAGAACCAGTCTCGCCGCGTAAAGCAGAATCGCCCCGCCGACCAGCAGCGTCAGGGATTCGATGATCGGCCCGCTCATGGCATCAATGCTGCTCATCCGTAGCATCTGCCGCACCAGGCCGTTCATGATCCCGGTGTACCGCCGCCGCTCCCATCGCTCGGCGTTGGCGCCCTTGACGACGCGAATGCCGATCAGCGTCCCCTCGATCTGCCCCAGCATGCTCGACGAGTTTTGCAGCGCCTTGCGGCTGGCCCGCCGCATCTTCTTGCCGAACTTGCGGATGAGCAAAAACATCACCGGCCCGAAGACCACGATGAACAGCGTCAGGCGCCAGCTCAGCGCTACCGCCAGCACGAACGCCATCGCTGCCCGGATCGGCTCCTGAATGGTCTTCCCCAGCACCGCCGAATACCCCTCCTGCAGCGCAGCGGTGTCCTGCACGAGCCGGCTGGTGACGTCACTGGTCCCCTTGAGCCCAAAAAATGACAGCGGCACGTGCAAAACGTGGTCGTACAACCGCCGGCGAATGTCATTCACCGCCAGGATCGCCGCCTTGTCCGAGAGGTATTCCTGGAAGTACCGGACGACGTTCCCAAAGACGGCCAAGGCCGACATGATCAGGAACACCGCCGCGATGGACCAAAGGGGGTTCGCCGGGAGCATGCCGGCCAAGCGCTCGCCGGCGCGGTAATGCCAGGGCAGCTCGCTCAAATTCAGCCGGACGGCCCTGCCCGTCTGGGTACGCACGGACACGTCGCCGACCATCGGATCCGCCAAGCGCCACAGCGCGGCCGTTGCCCCTTTGCCCTCTGTGTCGATTTCATCCCCCTTCTTCAACCCGCCCGCCTCCCCCTGACCACCGGCCTTTACGCGGAGGACCTCAACCTTGTCAGGTTCCTCGGCAAGTGTGACCCCCAACCGCTCCTCGACTGCCTGCCGGTACATCCACCCCTGCACGCTGTCGCCCTTAATGAGCACCGACATGATCGGCAGCATCGTTCCCAAGCCGCTGGTGAACGCGGCCCCCACCACAAACGCGCAAATCACCGAAATAACGACGGTCCGCCGGTGCGGCCATAGGAACGAGCACGCCCGCCAGAAATCCGCGTTCCTCCGCTGCTTTGCGCTTCGGGGGGAGGTCTTTTCCGTCGGGTCGCCTGAACTCATGCTCTCCACTTCCTGTGGTCGATAAACAACTTATGGGACGAATGCCGGCCGCCGACGGATTACGCATTCCAACGCGGTACCTTACCGTCGTCAGGTCTCCCCGCCCCATTTATCGGACGTAGAAGACTGTTTAGTATACTCCCCCACCGCCGCCATCTGTAGGGGCGGACCAAATCGGTTCCGCCACATCTCCCATGCCGAAAATGCAGACCCCCATCCCTCTATCGCAACCGGACATCACGCAATTTGAAATCGATGCGGTCGTGGAAGTGCTCCACGGCCCTACCCTCTCGATCGGCCCGCGCATCGAAGAATTTGAGCGACTCTGCGCGCGTCAGGCCGGGCGGCGGTATGCCGTCGGGGTTTCCTCCGGCACCGCCGGGCTTCACTGCTGCATGCTTGCCGCCGGGATTAGGCCCGGCCAGGAAGTCATCACCACGCCTTTCTCGTTCGTCGCCTCGGCCAACTGTACCTTGTTCGTCGGGGCCAAGCCCGTCTTCGTGGACATCGATACCAAGACCCTCAACATCGACGTTGACAAGGTTGAAGCGGCCATCACGCCCAATACCCGCGCAATCGTCGGCGTCGAGGTCTTTGGCCATCCCGGCGGCATGCCGGAGCTCGAACAACTCGCGCAGAAGCACGACCTGGTCCTGATCGAAGACGCCTGCGAGGGGTTCGGCGGGTCGGTCGCAGTCGGGACATCCGCGGCTTCGGGGCGGGTGGAGCGCCGGATCGGATCCTTCGGCCGCGCCGGCGTCTTTGCGTTCTACCCCAACAAGCAAATCACGACCGGCGAAGGCGGCATGATCGTGACCGACGACGATCAATTCGCCGCCGCCTGCCGCGCCTATCGCAACCAGGGCCGCGAAGGCATGGCGTGGCTCGCCCACCAGCGCCTCGGCTACAACTACCGCCTCTCGGAAATCAACGCCGCCCTCGGCGTCGCCCAATTCAGCCGCCTCGAAGAAATCCTCGAAAACCGCCGCCGCGTCGCCCACCACTACATGGAGCGGCTGATGACCAACCGCTACCTCATCCTCCCCACGCTGGCGGAGAACACGGTTATGAGCTGGTTCGTCTTCGTCGTCCGCCTCAATGACCTGTTCGAGCCCGGCGACCGCGACAAGGTGATGGCCGACCTCCGCAACGCCGGCGTGGGCTGCAGCAACTACTTCCCCCCCATCCACCTCCAGCCCTACATGCAGGAAATCACCGGCCACAACCCCGGCGACTTCCCCGTCACCGAATACGTCTCCGCCCGAACCCTGGCGCTTCCGTTTTTCACCCGAATGACCAGCCGCCAGGTCAACCGCGTGTGCGACACGCTGGAGCAGATCCTGGAGAAGACGCTGATGTCGCGGAACGCGCGGTTCTGAAGGGATGGGCCGACCGCGGCCAGCGAAACCTAATCCTTCGGCGCGAAGCCGTTCCGGTTAATAGGGCTGGCCTCGCTCAGGTCAAACTTTCGGGGATCGATCCTGACCGGGTTTTTCTTCGCGCACTCGATGCACGTGCTCACGCCGGGCAACGCTTCGAGGCGCGCCGGCGAGATCGGCCGGCCGCACAACGCGCACGCCCGCGCGGTCTGGCTTGGAGTTCGGCCCATCGGATCACCTCCGCAGTCAGGCGTGGACCATTTCCCGCACCCGCCGCGCCATGCGCACGCCGGAGCTCGTCGCCGTCGGGTCCTGCTCCTTGCTGAGCTTCACGGCGTACATCACGTCCAGCGCCGTGATCCCCAGGACCATCGTCGTCGCGACGGCCAGGCCGGTCGGGTTGCGCGTCTTACGGGCCGCCGCGCCCAGCAGCGCGACGTCGATCGCGTCGCCGGCCACGCGGGCCCACAGGCCCGCGGCCAACTGCGGCGTGGCGTCCCGTTCCGGGACGATCATAGCCCCCGCGGCGCATTCGCGAGCCCCCATCGTCCGCAGCAGCGTCTCGTGCCCGTCAACCCCGAGCATTTCCTGCACCCATTGCGTGCAGGCGATCTCCGCAAAACCGATGGCAAAACTGGCCCACCCCAGGGCTTTGGCGACCTTCACGTCGGACATAATTGCACCTCGTTACAAGTGTTTCGCGTCCGATCGCATTAGTTGCAATTCCAGTGCCGACCGTCCGGCCGAAACGGATGAGCCGGGTAGCACCGGCCGCAATCCCTCACCCCGGCGTCGTCTCATTCAGTTGGCAGAAGGCCCGCAGGTACGGGTACGACCGGAACCGGATGTGCGGCTTGGACGACGTCCCGGTCAGCATCGCCCCGTCCTTGTGCTCGTCGCAGTGCGGCACCTCAACCGTGGTCCGGGTGGAACTCGTCATGCTCACCCCCGGCAAGGCGTTGGCCGTCACGGCCGACGACGCGTTCATCTGCTGCATGCTCACCTTTTCCCGGTGCGTCTCGGGCTTCCCGCACACGCAGCACCCTTCCGGGAACTTGAATTGCTCCGGGATCGGCGACGTGAATAGCGGCGTATCGGCCACGCGCGACTCGTCCGTCGCCCACAGTTGCCCGTCCTTTCCTTCGAAATACTTGAGGCAATGCGGGCAGAGCACGCCGTCGTTCGAGCCGGTGCTCAAGCCCGACAGTTCCTTCCCGCAGCCGGGGCACGCGCACGTCCCGGAGCCGGAGAGCGCCATCCACAGCAGAATCAGAGCGACGATCCCCGGGATCAGGGCAATTCCCACCGTCACGGGGCCGCTGGCGATGGTCCAGAACAGCAGCACGCAGAGCCCCAGGCAGACGATCGCGCCGATGAGATAACCGAACGTCGCTTTCCACGAGCGCGTAATGGTTGATTTCTGTTGGGTCGTCATTTTCGATTTCCTCCTGTAGTTGATGGGATCGTAACAAAAAATCTCCACGTTTCGCCACGGCAATACGCCGCCCTTTCGCCCGCCGCCGGCGCCGGCTTGTGCCCTGTTGCCGCCAACGTTACCTTCCCGCGACCATGACCGCCCCCCGCGCCGCCCGCCCCGTCGAACCCCTCGAATCCCGGCAACTCTTCGCGGCGATCAACGGGATCGGCACAAATGACCGTTTCGTCACCGCCCCCGGCGCCGGCGGCCCGCCGGTTATCAACGTGTACGACGCCGCCACCGGGAACAACGTCCTCTCGTTCCTCGCCTACGACCCGCAGTTCTTCGCCGGCGTCCACCTCGCCACCGCCGACTTCACCGGCGACGGCGTCCCCGACATCGTCACCGCCCCCGGCACGCGCGTGCAATTCGGACACGGGCAGCGCAACATCGTCCACGTGTTCGACGGCACGAGCGGCGTCGCGATCCCGGGACCCCTCGGCACGTTTCTCCCCTTCCCAAAGAATTTCGCCAGCGGCGGGCTGTTCGTCGCGGCCGGCGACATGAACGGCGACGGCGTGCCCGACCTGATCGTCGCACCCGACGTGGCGCTGCTCAGCGACAACAACAGCGGCCGAAGCACCGCCGAGGTGCGCGTCTTCAGCGGCGCCGACGGGTCGCTCCTGGCCGACCAGTTCGTGTACGACCCGGTCTTCAAGTTCCGCGGCGGCGTGCGCGTCGCTGCGGCGGACTTCACCGGCGACGGCAAGGCGGACCTGCTCGTCGCGCCCGGCCGCGGCGTCACCCGCAACAAGGGCAAGTTCTCGCCGCCCCTGGAGGTCTTCGACGCCGACACCTTCCTCGCCCCCCCGTCGCAGGGATTGAGCACCCCACCGCCGATGGCCTTCTTTTTCGCCTACCACCAGAAGGTGCAGCGCGGCGGCGTCGAGATCTCCGTCGGGGACGTCAACGGCGACGGACGCCCCGAGGTCATCACCTCCGCCGACCGCGACCAGGGATCGGCCGTCCAGGTCTTCTCCGACTTCGGCGGCACGCCCGTCGCCGCCTTCGACGTTTACGACGCCGACCCCACACAGGGCGCGCGCGTCGGTTTGGCCGACGTGAACGGCGACGGCGTGAACGATTTCGTCGCCGGCCCCGGGCCCGCGTGGTCGCGCCGCCTCCGGACTTTCGACGGCCTCACCGCCGCGCAGCTCCCCGTCAGCTTCTTCCCCTACGGGCCCAACTTCCGCGGCGGCCTGTTCATCGCCGGCGCATAGCACGCCGCCCCCCGCGTCTCATAACCACCGGCAGCGGGGGTGTTTTCTCCAACCGTACTTCTGGCGTTTCCCGGTACTTGTGGATAATTTTGCACCGCCACCACGTACGTGTGCCGACATCACTGACTTTCACCACGACCCACTTTCCCCAAGGGTGCCGAATGAGCTACCGCGCACGCCGCCGTCTCCCACAGCAGGACGCCCTCCGGACTAACTGCAAACCCGTCCCGCGCCGGCGGCGCCCGGCCATCCTGGAGCCGCTCGAAGAGCGCCGGCTGATGACGGTCTTTATCGTCTCCAACACCAATGACGTCGGCATCGGCTCCCTCCGCCAGGCCATCATCCAGTCTAACGCCACCCACGGCGCGGACATGATCCAGTTCGACGTCGGCGGCGGCGCCAACCAGGTCATCCAGCCCCTCTCGCCGCTCCCCTCGATCCTCGACCCGGTCGTCATCGACGCCACAACGCAGCCCGGATACCAAGGCGTCCCACTCGTCCAGCTCGACGGCTCGAAGATGGGCGCCGGCGACGGCCTGCTCATCACGGCCGGCGGCAGCACCGTCAAGGGCCTGTCCATCGTCAACTTCCACTCCCTCACGCCCACCAGCAACAACGGCGCGGCCATCCACCTCATGACCGGCGACGGCAACACCGTCACCGGCAACTACATCGGCATCGGCTTCGACGGCTTCACCCCCGCCGCCAACAGCTACGGCGTCCTGATCGACGGCTCCGACAACAACCACATCGGCGGCACCGCCTTCCTCACCCGCAACGTCATCGCCGGAAACACCACCGCGGGCATCACCGTCGGACGCGCCGGCGGCGCCACCACCGGCAACACCATCGAAGGCAACTTCATCGGCACCGACGCCAACGCCGCCACCGTCGTCGGCACCGGCAACATCGTCGAGGCCAGCCTCAGCTTCAACGGCACCATCGGCGGCGCCACCCCCGCTTCCCGCAACGTCATCGTCGGCGGGCTCACCGTCGGCGGCTCCGGCAACAAGGTCCTCGGAAACTTCATCGGGACCGACGGCACCGGAACCACCACCCTCGGCACCGGCGCCGTCAATATCGCCGGCAACAACACCCTCGGCGACCCGACCGGCGCCAACCGCAATGTCATCGCCACCGCCGTCAGCGCCGACGCCTCCGCGATCGTCATCGGCAATTTCATCGGCACCGACGCCACCGGCCGCACGGTCCTCAACGCCGCCGGCCTCTTCGTCAACAACAACGTCCGCGTCGAGGGCAACGTCACGCCCCAGGTCACCGTCAACGGCAACGCCAACGTCCTCGTCGGAAACCTGATCGGCCCCGACGCCGGCGGCGTCACCGCCCTCGCCGGCGCGGCCGGGCTCACCATCCACGGCTCCAGCAACACGATCGGCGGCGTCGGCGGCGTCGGCGTCCGCAACGTCATCTCCGGAAACACCGCCGACGGCATCCTCATCACCCCGGGCGCAAGCCCCGCGGCCCTGCCCTCCGGCAACACCATCATCGGAAATTACGTCGGCCTCAACATCAACGGCGGGCCCCTCCCCAACGCCGCCAACGGCGTCTCCGTCAACGGCAACAACAACGCCGTCGGCGGCACCCAGCCCGGACGTGGTAACCTCATCGCCGGCAACAATGGCTCCGGCGTGTACGTCTTCGGCGGCGCCGGCAACGCAATCCGCGAGAACCAGATCTTCAACAACGGCCTGCTCGGCATCGACCTTGGCACCCCCGGCGTCACCCCCAACGACCCCGCCGACGCCGACGCCGGCCCCAACACCCTCCAGAACTTCCCCGTCCTCACCGGCGCAGCCGGCACGCCCGCCACCGTCAACATCACCGGCACCCTCTCCAGCCGCCCCAGCATCTCTTACGCCATCGACTTCTTTGCCAACGACCTCGCCGACGCCTCCGGCTTCGGCGAAGGCCAGCGATTCATCGGCACCACCACCGTCGTCACCGACGCCTCCGGCAACGCCACCTTCAATGCCCCCCTCCCGGTGATCATCACCGAGGGCACGATCATCTCGGCCACCGCGACCGACGCCACCGGAAACACCTCCGAATTTTCCCAGAACTTCATCGCCACCAACCCCGCCGGGCTCGTCCAGTTCGACCAGGCCACCTACACCGTCGCCGAAGGCGGGGGCGCCGCCACCGTCAACATCGTCCGCACCGGCCAGGCGCTGGGGACCGTCACGGTCGATTTCACCACCACCCCCGGCACCGCCACCGCCAACTCCGACTACACCCCCGTCACCCAGACGATCACCTTCGCCAGCGGCCAGACCACCGCCACCGTCACCGTCCCCATTATCGACGACCCGACGCCGGAAAACGACGAAACAGTCAACCTCGTCCTCAGCAACGCCACCAACGGCCTGGGTATCGGCCCGACCAACCCGGCCGTCCTCACCATCACCGACAATGACCCCCACTCCGTCATCGTCACCGCCGCCGGCGCCGGCACGCAGCCGGTCGTGCGCGTCTTCGACGCCGCCACCGGACAGCTCGTCCGCTCCTTCCTCGCCTACGACGCCGCCTACACCCAGGGCGTGCGCCTGGCCATGGGCGATGTCAACGGCGACGGCGTCCAGGAGGTCATCACCGCAACCGCGCTCGGCTCCGACGTCCGCATCTACGATTGGACCACCGGCACCCTCCTGGCCGGCGTCGCCAACCAGATCAACCCCTACAACGGCACGACCGGCGGCGTGTACGTCGCCTGCGCCGACGTCAACGGCGACGGCAAGGACGACATCATCACCGGCCCCGGCGGCAACTTCTTCCCCCTCGTCCAGGTCTTCAACGCCGCCGACGGATCGGTCCTCAACCAGTTCATGGCGTACGACGCCACGTACACCGGCGGCGTCCGCGTCGCCGGCCGCGCCGAGTTGATCGGCCGGCCCGCCGCCATCATCACCGCGCCCGCCGGGCCCGGCGTCACCCTCGGCAAGAAGAAAGTCAACGGCCTCGTCCGCGTCTTCCAGGCCTCCAACCCCATCACCCAGTTCATCGCCTACAAAGGCCTTAAGGAAGGCATCAACGTCGCCGCCGGCGACGTGGACGGCGACGGCCGCACCGACGTCATCACTTCCGTGGACAACCGCCGGGGCTCACAAGTCCAGGTCTTCAACGCCTTCAGCGGCGCCGTGATCCACACCTACACTACCTACGATCCGGCCGTGAAGAGCGGCCCGCGCCTCGCCATGGCCGACGTCAACGGCGACGGCCTCTCCGAGATCATCACGGCCCCGCCCCCCGGCGTCGCACGACCCGTCCGCGTCTACGCCGGCAACACCCCTGCCCCCACCCTCATCGAGGAATTCTTCCCGGAATCCCCCGACTTTCCCGGCGGCATCTACGTCGCCGCCGCACGGGTCACCCTGTAAGCGCGTCCCGCCGACCTTGGTAAACTCCGGGCGCGGCGCGGTCAGCTCCGCCGACCACGTAAGCCGTCCCATTTAGCCTCCGACCCTTTTGCGAATGGAGCACCCATGCCCACGCGCACGCGCCGAGCCTTCCTGAAGCACGCCGCCTCCGCCACCCTGCTCA
>Ga0308175_100002031_pt1 | contig 13764 bp, 14 predicted proteins | sample PhyCR1_3_FD_203893 | JGI IMG/M metagenome (GOLD analysis project Ga0308175, IMG submission 203893) | Soil microbial communities from UC Gill Tract Community Farm, Albany, California, United States - DLSLS.C.R1 | ecosystem: Environmental > Terrestrial > Soil > Agricultural land | place: USA...
TGCCGGCAATGGTGCGCGACAGGTGCGCCGCATCGCAGCGGGTCTGAATCAGCGCAAACAGCGGCACGATGTAAAAGCCGCCGAACATGCCTATCAGCACGCAGTCCAGCATGATGCGCCAGCTGCCATGCTGCGCCACGAAGCCCTGCAGCCCGACCGCTTCGGTATTGGTATAGCCCAGGCTGGCCAGGAACAGATCGAAACCGAACACCGACAGGCCGATCGATCCGAACGGCACCAGCCCGATTTCTATCTTGTGCCCGGAAAGCCGCTCGCACAGCAGCGAGCCTGCGCCTATGCCCAGCGAGAATACGGTCAGCAGCAGCACGAACACGCCGTGGTCGCCATGCAGATAGTTTTTCGCGTACAGCGGAAACTGGGCGAGCACGATAGCGCCGTAAAACCAGAACCACGAATTGCCGAGCACAGACAGGAATACGGTACGGTTGCGCCGGGTATGGCTGATGTTGCGTATCGTCTCGGTCAGCGGATTCCAGTTGATCCGCAGGTGCGGCGCCGGCGCCGGCGTCAGCGGCACCGCCCGGCTGGACAACCAGCCGAGGACAGCGATGACGATCGTGCCGCCGGCCACCATTTCCACGCCCCATGGCTTGTGCAGCACCAGCACCGCGCCCAGCACCTCGCCCAGCAGGATGCCGACAAAGGTGCCCATTTCAATCACGCCGTTGCCGCCCACCAGTTCCTCAGCCTTCAGCTGCTGCGGCAGGTAGGCGTATTTGACCGGGCCGAACACGGTGGAATGCAGGCCCATGCCGACCACCGCGGCCACCAGCAGCCACAGGCTGTGCGTGACCCAGCCGACCGCCGCCAGCAGCATGATGGCGATTTCAAACAGCTTGACATAGCGGGTCAGCATGGACTTCTCGAACTTGTCGGCGAACTGCCCGGCGGTCGCGGAAAACAGCAGGAAAGGCAGGATGAAAAGGCCGGGAATCAGGTTGTTGAGCAGGCCGACATCGGCCGTGGTCCAGCTTGCCGCCTCATAGGTGATGATGGTCAGCAGCGCGGTCTTGAACACATTGTCGTTGAAGGCGCCGAGGAACTGGGTCCAGAAGAATGGCGCGAAACGGCGTTCGCTCAGCAGGGAAAACTGGCTGTTCTTTTGCATCGTCCGGCTCGAATGAAAATGCCGGCGCGCGTCGGCCGGCAAACAGGAATGGAAAGGATGATCAGCTGATTGCTTCCGCGATCGCCAGGCCGCTGAGGCAGGCGTTTTCTATCCGTCCCGGCCCTTCCAGGCCGCAGGCGAACCAGTCGCCGCAGGCGCCGATACGGCGTGCTTCATCCCACAGGAACAGGCCGGGCAAGGGCGCAAGCGCCTGCGCATAAGGCCAGCGATGGACTGTCGAGTATACCGGCTGCACGGACGAGCCGGTCACATCATGAAATGCCTTCAGCAGTTTTTCCTTGGCCCGCTCCGGGTCTTCCAGCAGGTGCTCCAGGCTCCACTCCGGCGTCGCATGGGCCACCCAGTGTTCGCCCGGCCGGCGCTGCGGCTTGGAAGCGTCATGCGCAATCCAGCCCAGCCGTCCGCCGCCCCTGATCCACGCGCCATCGTAGGCCAGGCCCAGGGTGTCCTGGAACGCCATCGTCAGCGACCAGCACGGCGCCATGCGCAGTTGCGCCGCCTGCGCCGCGATCTCGGGCGCCGGTTCAAGCAGCAGCGCGGCCTGGTCCGACGGCAGCGCCAGGACGACGGCGTCGAATGGCCCGGCGGTGGCGGGGACAGGCGCGGTATCGGCCCGCACCGACAGCAGCCATTGGCTGCCCAGCGGCTCGATGCCCTCGACCCGCTGCCCCAGGCGCACGTCGCTACCCAGCGCCAGGTACCTGGCCAGCGATCCCATCCCCGGCACGCCTACCAGGCGCTGCTGGGCGCGACCGGCGGAACGGACCGCACCATCTTCCAGGCTCACCAGGCGGCCGGTCCAGGGCGCCACCCATCCGGCCTTGCGCCAGGCATCCGTGCGCTTGCGGAAGGCATCGGACTGTACCGTGAAATACTGGGCGCCGAAGTCCAGGCCGCCGACCTCGGTTTCGCAGGTGCGGCTGCGGCCGCCCGGATCATCATGCTTCTCGTAAACAACCACGGTATGGCGCGCGGCCAGCAGTTCGCGCGCGCAGCAAAGACCGGCAAGGCCGGCGCCGATGATGGCGATATGCATAGATCTCCTTGTCGTTTTTCTCGGGAAACCGCCGGGTGCCGGGCGCCGGCGCCGGCAATAAAAAAGCCGTTCATGGTGTGCTTGCGCGCCATGAACGGCCGGGACTGCATCGGCTGGCCTACTCGTCCCCCTCGCTCGGCCAGTCGCGGATATACGCTTTCAGCATCCGGTTTTCAAAGCTCTGCGCCTCGAACACCGCCTTGGCGACGTCGTAGAACGAGATCACGCCCAGCAGCGTTTTCGCGTCCACCACCGGCACGTAGCGCGCATGGCGCTCCAGCATCAGTCGCCGCACTTCATTGATGTCGGTGTCCGGCGTGATCGTGATCGGGTGATCGTCCATGTGCTTGCGCACCGTGCCGCTGCCTACAGAGCCCTGGTTTGCGTGAACCGCCTTCACAACCTCGCGAAACGTCAGCATGCCGACCAGTTCGCCGAACTCCATCACCACCAGCGAACCGATGTCCTTTTCCGCCATGGTGGCGACGGCCTCTCGCATCGAGGTTTCCGGCGTGACGGTATAGAGGATATCGCCCTTGACCTTGAGGATTTCTGAAACTTTCATGTCCGGCCCGCCCATTGTTGTTCTGTCTATCGCAATGTAGCGTAAGCGGTCTGAAAAATCCAGCGCGTGGCCTGCGGCTTAACTGTTACGATGAGCTGCCACGCCGCCCTGCAATGAACAAGGAGACAGACATCCATGAGCGACCCTAGATATCCGGGCTTCGACACGCTGGCGCTGCATGCCGGCGCCGTGCCCGACCCGGCTACCGGCGCCCGCGCCACGCCCATCTACCTGACCACGTCCTATGTCTTCAAGGACTCCGACCATGCCGCCGCGCTGTTCAACATGGAGCGCGCCGGCCATGTCTATTCCCGCATCTCCAATCCCACCAATGCGGTGCTGGAAGAACGGATTGCCGCGCTGGAAGGCGGCGTCGCCGGCATCGCGGTGGCCAGCGGCCAGGCCGCCATGCACCTGGGCCTGGCGACCATCGCCGGCGCCGGCTCGCACGTAGTGGCGTCGCGCGCGCTGTACGGCGGATCCCAGAACCTGCTGGCCTATACCATGAAGCGTTTCGGCATAGAGACCACCTTCGTCGATCCGCGCGACATCGACGCATGGCGCAATGCGATACGGCCCAACACCAAGGTGCTGTTCGCGGAAACCCTGGGCAACCCCGGCCTGGACGTGCTCGACATCCCGCGCGTCGCCGCCATCGCGCATGAAAGCTTCCTGCCGCTGATGGTGGATTCCACCTTCACCACGCCGTGGCTGCTGCGCCCGTTCGACCATGGCGCCGACCTGGTATTTCACTCCGCCACCAAATTTCTGTGCGGCCACGGCACCGCTGTCGGCGGCCTGCTGGTGGATGGCGGCACGTTCGACTGGCAGCAGGCGCACGAGCGCACCGGCAATTTCCCGGAATTGTGCGAACCGTACGATGGCTTTCACGGCATGGTGTTTTCCGAAGAATCCACCGTGGCCCCGTTCGCCTTGCGCGCCCGGCGCGAAGGCCTGCGCGACTTCGGCGCCGTGATGAGCCCGCACAATGCGTTCGCCATACTGCAAGGCATAGAGACCCTGCCGCTGCGCATGGAAAGGCATGTCGCCAACACGCGCAAGGTGGTGGAATTCCTGGCCGCGCATCCGGCGGTGGAAGCGGTGTCCTATCCCGAACTGCCATCGCATCCGGATCATGCGCTGGCGCGGCGCCTGCTGCCGCGCGGCTGCGGCGCCGTGTTTTCCTTCAGCCTGCGCGGCGACCGCGCCGCCGGCCGGCGCTTTGTTGACGCGCTGAACATTTTTTCTCATCTGGCCAATGTCGGCGACGCCAGATCGCTGGTGATACATCCGGCCTCCACCACGCATTTCCGGGTGCCTGTCGACCAGTTGGCCGCCGCCGGCATTACCGAAGGTACGATGCGGCTGTCGGTCGGACTGGAAGATGCGGACGACCTGATCGAAGACCTCTCGCGCGGGCTGAAAGCCGCGCAGAAAGGACGCTGAAATGGATCTCCTGGTTCAAGGCCAGCGCGCCTATTGCTATACCGGCGGCAAGGCATTCGACCCGGCGCTGCCAACCGCGGTCTTCATCCACGGCGCCCAGAACGACCACTCGGTCTGGATACTGCAGACCCGCTATTTCGCGCACCATGGTTTCAACGTGCTGGCGGTCGATTTGCCTGGCCATGGCCGCAGCCGCGGCCCGGCCCTGGCCAGCATCGCGGGCATCAGCGCCTGGCTGCTTGCGCTGCTGGACGCGGCCGGCGTCGGACGCGCGATGCTGATAGGCCATAGCATGGGCTCGCTGGTCGCGCTGGAAACCGCGGCCAGCGCGCCCGGCCGGGTCAGCAAGCTGGCGCTGGTCGGCGCCGCCTACCCGATGCGGGTGTCCGACGCGCTGCTAAGCGCCGCCCGCGAAGACGAGCAACGCGCGATCGACATGGTCAATATCTGGTCGCACTCCACCATGTCGCCCAAGCCATCCAATCCGGGGCCGGGCTTCAACGTGATCGAGGGAGGGCGGCGGCTGATGCAGCATATCGCCCGGTGCGGGCCCGAACTGCTGTTCCACACCGACTTTTCGGTTTGCAACAGCTACGGCAATGGCGAAGCGGCGGCCGCCGGCGTGACCTGCCCAACCCTGCTGCTCTTGGGGCAGCGGGACATGATGACGCCTCCCCGGGCGGCGACAACCTTGAGCCAGGGGATACGCGATGCGCGCACCGTGCTGCTGGCCGCCGCCGGCCACCAGCTGATGGCGGAACAGCCGGATGCGGTGCTGGACGCGCTCTACAGCTTTGCGCGCGAGCCGTAACCCGGACGGCCGGAAGGCTGCCGGTCATCGCCGACCTGCGGCGCATGCCTGCTGAAATGCGCTGTCACCGTTTGCTGCAGGCCAGCCTCCACCGCCGCCTCGACCGCGCGCGACAGCGGCATCTGATCGGTGGCGATGAATACAAACAAGCGGTACACATCGGCCAGCCGAAGCTGTTCGGGATTGGCCAGCAGCGCCCAGCTGTCCAGGCCTTCGGTCTGGCGCTTGCCGAACTGCAGCCGCCGCGGCGGCGCCGCCTGGGCGATGCGGCCGACCCAGCCGGCGTCGAGCATTTGCTGCAGCAACTGCTCAGACTCCTCGAAACCAATCCGGGTCCGCATCCGCAGCGTTGCCGCCGACACCGCCGCGGACCCGCCGCTGCGCGCCTGGCACAGCACTTCCAGCAAGGCGATCGCATCGATAAAAGCGCTTCCTGGCTGCGGCACATGCCACCAGCGTTCATAGCGCACCACCGGCAGCGCCGCCGTCAGCGTGGCGCCGATCAGCGTGATCAGCCAGCCGAGATAGACCCACACCAGAAACAGCGGCATGGCCGCCAGCGCGCCATACAGTATGGTGTAGGTGGGGAAGCTGGCGATAAATACTGCGAACACCCGCTTCGACAACTCGAAGGCAAGCGCCGCCAACACGCCGCCGCAGGCCGCGTCACGCCAGTCCACCACGCGGTTCGGCACCACCATGTACAACAGGGTAAAGGTGCCGGACGTCAGCGCCAGCGACACCAGCGTATAGACCACGGCGCCAAACAGGGGCACCTTCAGCACCACATCATTGGTCGCGGTAAACAGGTAACCGGTGACGCTGATGGACATGCCTATCAGGAGCGGACCGAGCGTCACGAACGCCCAGTAGGTCAGCACCCGCTGGGCAAACGGGCGACTGGTCCTGACGCGCCAGATGCGGTTGAAGGTGCGGTCCACGGTTCCCACCATCGCCACCGCCGTCGCGATCAGCGCCGCCGCGCCCACCGCCGACAAGCGGGTTGCCTGGCTGGCGAACTGGTTCAGATAGCCAAGTATGGTGCTGGCGATTCCTCCCGGGATAAGGCTGCGCAGGAAGTAGGATTCCAGCGCGCGACGGAAAGTGACAAACAGCGGAAAGGTGGTAAACACGGCCAGCGCGATAGTCAGCAGCGGCACCAGGGCCAGCACCGTGGTAAACGTCAGGCTGCCCGCCACCTGCGGCAAGCGCTCTTCGCGCAGCCGGCGGCCGGCGAAACGAAGCAGATCGCGTACCTGGACGTCGGACAAGCGGGCCAGCAGGGAAGTATTGGCTGATGACATGCGCTGCGCCACGGAGGGCGGATTTGTTATCGGCAAAGCACCCTATAATACCAAGCATGAACCAGCGTACGCTTATCCTGTTAGTGCTCTACTACTCCCGCCACGGCGCCACCCGCAAGATGGCCGACCTGATCTGCCAGGGCATAGACAGCGTGCCCGGCTGCGAAGCCAGGTTGCGCACGGTGCCCGCGGTATCCACCGTAACAGAAGCCAGCGCCCCGGACATCCCGACCCAGGGACCTCCCTATGTGGAGCTGGCCGACCTGCGGGAATGCGATGGCCTGGCGCTCGGTTCCCCCACCCGCTTCGGCAACATGGCGTCGGCAATGAAGTATTTCTGGGATGGCACCAGCGCCGAATGGCTTTCCGGCACGCTGGCTGGCAAGCCAGCCAGCGTGTTCACGTCCACCGGCAGCCTGCATGGCGGCCAGGAGTCCACCCTGCTGTCCATGATGCTGCCCTTGCTGCACCATGGCATGCTGCTGCTGGGCCTGCCTTATACCGAGGCCCAACTGATGACCACCGCCGGCGGCGGCTCGCCGTATGGCGCCAGTCACTGGTCAGGCCTTAACAACGATCGCCAGATCGATGAAGATAGCCGCAGCCTGGCAATTGCGCTGGGCCGGCGGCTGGCGCAAACTGCGTTGAAACTGCGAGGCACCTGATGGAAAGTCCTGCCCAAAAACGTTTTTATATTGGCGCAGTAGCCAGCCTGGTCATACTGATCGTCACCTGCGTCTTATGGGAAACTGTGCTTGCGCCGTTGCGTCCAGGCGGCTCATGGATGGTTCTCAAGGTCGTGCCATTGCTGCTGCCGCTGCGCGGCATCCTCAAGCGCGACATCTACACGCTGCAGTGGTCGTCCATGCTGATCCTGATCTACCTCGCCGAGGGCGCGGTGCGCGCCTATGTCGACAGCGGGCTGTCCGTGATGCTGGCTTATATCGAAATCGCTCTGGTCTGTATCTTCTTCCTCTGCACCCTGCTCTATCTGCAGCCTTACAAGAAGGCGGCAAAGACGCTGGCCAGGCAGGTCATTAAAAAAGCTTCGGAATCCTTCAATGAATAATTTTCTCGATCTTTGCCGAGATGCGATCGGCGCACCGCATGTCATCACCAACGATGCCGACATGGCCGGCTACCTCACCGACTGGCGACGCCGCTTCACGGGCCGCGCGCTGGCGGTGTTGCGCCCCGGCTCAACCGAGGAAGTCGCTGCCCTGATCCGCCTGTGCGCGCAGTTCGGCGTGCCTGTCGTCCCGCAGGGCGGCAATACCGGCCTGGTGCTGGGCAGCGTGCCCGATGAAAGCGGCCGCGAAGTCGTGATCTCACTCGGCCGCATGAACCGCGTCCGGGCGATCGACGTCATCAATAACACCATGACGGTGGACGCGGGTTGCGTGCTGGCGCAGATCCAGAACGCTGCCGCCGAAGCCGGACGGCTGTTTCCGCTATCGCTGGGCGCCGAAGGCAGCTGCACCATAGGCGGCAACCTGTCCACCAACGCCGGCGGCACTGGCGTGCTGCGCTATGGCAATACCCGGGAGCTGTGCCTGGGCTTGGAAGTAGTGACGCCGCAGGGCGAAGTCTGGAACGGCTTGCGCGGGCTGCGCAAGGACAATACAGGCTACGACCTGCGCGACTTGTATATCGGCGCCGAAGGCACATTGGGCATCATTACCGGTGCGGTCATCAAGCTTTTTCCGCAGCCCAAGGCGCAACTTACTGCCCTGGCCGCCATGCGGAGCACCGACAACGCGCTGGCGCTGCTGACCGTGGCCCAGCAGCGTTGCGGCGCGGTGCTGACCGGTTTTGAACTGATGTCGCAGTTTTGCCTGGAACTTGTGGCCAAGCATTTTCCACAAATGCAGATTCCGTTTCCGCAGCCGTACCGCCAGTATGTGTTGCTCGAACTGTCGGACAGCGAATCGGAAGAGCATGCAATGGAACTGCTGGAGTCGGTGATCACCAGCGCGCTGGAGGAAGACATCATCCAGGACGCGGTGGTTGCCGGCTCCATCGCGCAGTCGCGCGCGCTGTGGGATTTGCGCGAGCACATCACCCTGGCGCAGGCTGACGAAGGCAAGAATATCAAGCATGACGTATCGGTGCCGATATCGCGTATCGGCGACTTCATACGCGAAACCGATGCGCTGCTGGAGCAGCGTTTTCCTGGAATACGCATGGTGACTTTCGGTCATCTCGGCGACGGCAACCTGCATTACAACGTGTCGCCGCCGGTTGGGGTATCGCCCGATGAATTCATCGAGCGACAGCATGAGGTCAACCAAGTGGTTCATGACAGCGTGCATAGCTACCATGGCTCGATTTCCGCCGAGCATGGGCTGGGTGCGCTGAAGCGTGACGAAATACGGCAGTACAAGTCGGATGTCGAAATGCGCCTGATGGGCGTGATCAAGCAGGCATTGGACCCGCTTCAATTGATGAATCCGGGCAAGGTCTTGTAACACTGACGCGAGACAAGCATGCGACAAAGCCTACTGCTGTCCTTCCTGATGGCAGTTTCAATGCCGGCGCTGGCTGTTTTCAAGTGCGAATCGCATGGGCAGGTAACCTATACCGATGTCCCATGCGGCGGCAAGCAGGTGGAGCTGCCGCCACCATCCGCGCCGTCTGATCCGGCGGCCGCCCGGCAACTGGCGGCAAGCGAGCGCAGGCTCCTTGAGCGCATTGAAAAAGACAGGGAAAAGGCACGGGCGGAGCTTGCGCGCCGGCGGCAGCAAGAGGACAAGCTTGCACTTGCTCACAAAAAGAAATGCACCCTGCTCGCGCTCGAAACGAAATGGAGCGCGGAAGATGCCGCCGGCGCATCACGATCGAAAATCGACAGGGCAGGCGTCGCCAGGCGCCGCGCGCGCCAGAAAGTGGAACGTTACGAAGCCGAATGCGCGTCGATTGATTTGGGCGCCTCCCCATAGATTCACCCGCGGCTGCGCGGCATTCCCCATCTTATTGAACAGCCCCAGGCTTGTCGCCTTGCCGAGAACTGTCGCGGCATGATTGTTACTCAGAGCCGCGGACTGCAAAAGCCAAGGTAAAGCATCGGGTCGCAATGCGACTGTCCTGGCATCGCCGATGCAGCCGATGAAATCATTTGGGGGAACATGGTGCAACAGCAATTTCATCAGCTCGTGGAAGGTTTCTGTGCGCTTGCCCTGCTCGAGCAGCCTGACGCAATTGCCGAAGGCTGCTCATTTTCCGTCGATGGCATTGAGTGCGCGCTGATCTACCTTGATTACCTCATGCCCGACATTGTTCATTGCTACATCGATTTTGGTGAGGCGCCGGCGGAGCGACTCACTGATGTCTACCTGGAACTACTGAAAGCAAATTATCTTCATCTTGCAAGCGGGCGGGCCGGATTCACCATCTCCCCCGAGTCGGGCCATGTGATCCTCGTCAGCACGCTATGCCTGGCGAATGCAAGCCCGGAAGTCCTTGCCGACATGCTGTCCTACCATGCGCAGCAGGCGCTGGAATGGCGGCGCCATCATTACCTCGATCAGCCAGCGTCCGCTGGCGGCAACACCTCCGGCGATGCCGGCATGCAGTTCGCTTGACCCAATTTGACCGCGATAGCGGTGCGTTAAACCGGAAAGGAATAGAAATGCTGCGTATGCTGCCCGTGTGTTCAAGTCATGCCCGCCAGTCCCGTCTTCCCGCCTGTCTTCGGCAGCGCTTTCAGACGCAGGAGCAACGGGCATCCAGCGATATAACAAGGCCCACTATCCGTACCAGGCACGATGCAACGCATGCGCTTATCAAGCGGGCCAACCATACGGAAGCGCGCTCCAGCGGTCAAGCCAAGGCGAGGCCGGTGATTCCTCCCAAGCCTGTCGACGTCGAACTGATAGCGGCCCGCTATTCCGAGACAACCCAGGCGCGGGTCAGCATGCTTGATCCACTACTGATGTCCTATCAGGCGCGCGGCATAGGCGCGTTCAAACGACCAGCAGGCGCCGGCAACCTGCATACCGCCCTGGACGCGATTTTGGAAGCGGACAACGTAATGCTCTGCACAGGCTTCAATGTTGACCTCGATAATAAACAAAAAAAACCAATGCCTGAAACCGATGGTCCGCTTGGGACGGCAATCCTGGCATATGCCATCCACCGTACCGGCAAATCGGTCGTCGTGGTCGCTGATGCCCACAACAACCATCTGGTAAGGGAAGCGCTGTACCTGTTGGATCGCTTCTGTGCACGGCAGGTCAAATTCGAGACGGTGAGCGTCCAGAATGAAGCCAGCCTTCAGCAAATACAGGCTATCCTGGATAACCATAGTCCCGACGCCCTTGTGCATACCGAGGTTCCGGGACGAAACGAAATGGGCGATTATCTGAATATGCGCGGCCTACCCATCGGCGGTTTCAACGCGCCACTGGATGAATTGATGAGCCTCGCAAACGGCATCCCCGGGATGCACACAGTAGGAATCGGCGATGGCGGCAATGAGGCCGGCATGGGAGGACTGGCTGGCGTACCACCTGCCGCGAATGGCGAGAAGATGCAGGCTGTCGTCCAGGCTGAAAACCAGATCATTGCGTGGAATTCCAATCTCGGCGCTATCGCCTTGGCTGAGCTTGTCCTTGCCGCGACAGGAAAACCGAGAAGCTGCAGCGCTGCACAATTGGGACAAATCATTGAAAAAACGCTTAAGGAAGGCGCTGTGGACGGCGTGTCGCGCGGTAGCGTTGCCAATGCAATGATGGAGCACCCTGATTACCCACCTCGCCACGTGTATACCGGCGTCGATGGCTTCCCGACATGGGTCCATCAGGGCAATCTGATTCAGCTACAGGACATCGTACATGGCGTGAAGCTGGATTGGCCCGAAGTACGCGGTGCATTGCCGAAGAGGGAGGTTCCGGGACGAAACGAAACTGGCCATTATCTGAATATGGATTATTTAAATATGCACGGCGTTCCCATTGCGAGTTTCCATGCGCCGGATAAGCCAATGAATCCTGCAAATGCTGCATCCTTGGCGCTTGCAACAAACGCCGGCGATGCAGACATGCAGAAGTAAGGCGGACACGGAACATATGTTGCCTTATCAGCTTTCTCAAATTTGAAAAATCTATAATTTAAATTCTTTGAATTTTTATAATCTATTGCCGCTTTCCCTCTCCATACCGGAGCAGAAAGGTCATGCATCGAAGCGCGAATCAAATTCCGGCAATGGCAAAAGTCCATCGTTCCCCATCTGAGCAACCGCGCTCGACCGCTGCATACAGTCATGCAAAATCATTATTTGATGAAAAACGGGAGATATTTAAATGGGGAGCGCCTGGGCCAGGCGGCAAAGCTATTTGAAGAAGAACCTGGCCTGCCCAGAGGGATTCGAACCCCCGACCCTCGGCTTAGAAGGCCGATGCTCTATCCAACTGAGCTATGGGCAGAACAAAACAGAACCGAGAAAGCTGCAGAGAAATTGAAAACGGGCTGTCAATGAATGACAGCCCGTCTGTATTACTGGTCGGAGTACAAGGATTCGAACCTTGGACCCCCTGGTCCCAAACCAGGTGCGCTACCGGGCTGCGCCACACTCCGAGAAGCAAGACTATACAGCATCAATATTAACCGGTCAATTTCTACGGAAATAAAGACCTTAGCGAGCTACCTTCCCTGCGATTCTTTGCGCCATCTTTTCGGCGGTTTCCGCATACTTTGCTTCCACCATCACGCGAATCAACGGCTCGGTGCCCGATGGTCGTATCAATACCCTGCCCTCGCCTCCGAGTTCCGCTTCAACCCGTTCTTTTTCTTTTAGGATGGCATCGTCTTTTTGCCAATCAAAGCCTGGGCTTACCCTCACGTTGATCAGGCTCTGTGGATACAGGTCGATGTCGGAAGAGCATGCCGCCAGTGAATTACCGCAGCGTCTCAATGCCGACAGCACCTGGAGCGCGGATACGATGCCATCTCCCGTGGTGTGCTTGTCCAGAAACAGCAAATGCCCTGAGCCCTCTCCACCGATCAGCCATCCTTTTTCCTGCAATACTTCCAGCACATAGCGGTCGCCGACCTTGGCGCGCGCAAAGCCGATGCCCATTTTTTTGAAAGCCACTTCGAGTGCCATATTGGTCATCAGCGTACCAACCACACCCTGGACATGTCCCACAGACATGCGATCCTTGACCATGATGTAGAGCAGTTCATCGCCGTTATAAACACGACCCGCACTGTCCACCATCAGTAAGCGGTCCGCGTCGCCGTCAAGCGCAATGCCAATATCGGCCTCATGCCGCTGAACCGCCTTCACCAGGTTTTCCGGCGCAGTTGCGCCGTGCTTGTCGTTGATATTCATGCCATTCGGCTGGTTGCCGATTGCAACGACCTCAGCGCCAAGCTCATGAAATACGTCCGGTGCTATATGGTAAGCAGCGCCATGCGCGCAGTCCACCACCAGCTTCAAGCCACGCAGATCCAGTTCATTCGGAAAAGTGCTCTTGCAAAATTCGATATACCTTCCGCGGGCGTCCTCTAATCGTTTGGCGCGGCCAAGCTTTTCGGACGGCACACATTCCAGCGGTCCATCCAGCGCTTCTTCAATGGCTGCCTCCACCTCGTCCGGCAACTTGTTGCCTTGCGCAGAGAAAAACTTGATGCCATTGTCCTGAAAAGGATTATGGGAAGCAGAAATGACAACGCCGGCAGAAAGCCTCAATGCACGGGTCAGATAGGCAACCGCTGGAGTCGGCAACGGTCCGCCCAGCATGACGTCAACGCCAGCGGCGGCGAATCCAGCCTCCAGCGCCGCTTCCAGCATATAACCGGATATACGGGTGTCCTTGCCTATCAATACCACGGGACGTCCGGTCGTCGATTCGGTCTGGGTCAGTACTTTACCGGCGGCATAGCCCAGGCGCATTACGAAATCAGGAGTAATAGGCGCTTGTCCCACAAGGCCACGAACACCATCGGTGCCAAAATATTTTCTTTTCATTCCATTAATCCAGTTTAGGCGATTAGTAGGTTAGGTCAGCGCATGCCAGACCTTGAGGGCATCCACGGTTTCAGCCACATCATGGACACGAAGAATATCGGCGCCATGATCAGCGGCGACCAATGCCGCCGCAAGACTGCCGGCCAATCTGTCATGCACTGGCTTACCGGTAAGCGCCCCTATCATAGACTTACGGGACATACCTACTAACAGGGGTAAATCAAGCTGTTGGTGCAATACATTCAACTCCTTCAGCAAACGCACGTTGTGGTCCAGCGTTTTACCAAAACCAAAGCCGGGATCTACGCACATCCTCGTACGCTCTACGCCGGCTGCTTGCAGCCTGCTCACGGAATCGGCAAGAAATCTGGCGACTTCCGCTACCACATCATCGTAATGGGGACTGTGCTGCATGTTTTGCGGATCGTTTTGCATATGCATGATGCAAAGCCCGCAGTCGCTTTCGGATACAGCCCTTATTG
>Ga0308175_100002032_pt1 | contig 13762 bp, 14 predicted proteins | sample PhyCR1_3_FD_203893 | JGI IMG/M metagenome (GOLD analysis project Ga0308175, IMG submission 203893) | Soil microbial communities from UC Gill Tract Community Farm, Albany, California, United States - DLSLS.C.R1 | ecosystem: Environmental > Terrestrial > Soil > Agricultural land | place: USA...
GACCTGGTGAGGCACGGCACGACCTCGGACGCCGACACGATCAAGGACACCGCGGTCGCCCAGCCGCTCATCGTCGGCGCAGGCCTGGCGGCCGCCGCCGTGCTCCTCCCCCAGGGTCCGCAGCCCGCCGGCGTGACCGCGGGCCACTCGGTCGGTGAGATCACTGCCGCCGCGTTAGCGGGGGTGCTCACCGACCGTGACGCGATGGTGTTCGTCCGCGAGCGTGGAGCCGCCATGGCCGAGGCCAGCGCCGTCACCCCGACCGGGATGAGTGCGGTGCTCGGCGGCGATCCAGTCGATGTGGCCGAGGCGCTCGAGCGACACGGCCTGACACCCGCCAACGCCAACGGCGCCGGGCAGACCGTCGCAGCAGGCACCCTCGAGCAGCTGGCCGCCCTGGCCGACGACCCCCCAGCCAGGACGAGGGTCATCCCGCTCAAGGTGGCCGGCGCCTTCCACACCCACCACATGGCCCCCGCCGTCGACTCGCTGCACGAGCTCAGCGCGGACTTCGACGTCAGCGACCCCGGCATCACCCTGCTGTCCAACGCCGACGGCCAGGCGGTCGCCGGCGGCACCGACGCGCTGACCCGGCTGGTCGGCCAGGTGAGCAGCCCGGTCCGTTGGGACCAGTGCATGCAGACGATGCTCGACCTCGGCGTCACCGCGCTGGTCGAGCTGCCCCCAGCCGGCACCCTGGTCGGTCTCGCCAAGCGAGCCATGCCGGGAGTTGCCACACTGGCGGTGAAGACCCCCGACGACCTCGAGGCCGCCCACCAGCTCATCGCCGAGCACACGACCGACGCGCGGAAGGCCTGACATGACCCCAGCAGCCACCGGACCCAAGGGCACCGGCACGATCACCCCGTCCCAGGGCTCCGCCCACTCCCGGATCATGGGAGTCGGCGGCTACCGCCCCGAGCGCGTGGTCATGAACGCCGAGATCGTCGACCAGATCGACTCCTCCGACCAGTGGATCCGCGAGCGCTCCGGCATCGTGAGCCGCCGGTTCGCAGCCAAGGACGAGAGCGTCGTCGACATGGCCGAGGCGGCCACCCGCGATGCATTGGCCTCGGCCGGACTTGAGGCCGCCCAGGTCGACGCCGTCATCGTGGCCACCGTCACCCACCCCTACCAGACCCCCGCAGCGGCGCCGATCCTCGCGGACCGCCTCGGCATCCGTGGCGCGGCGTTCGACATCGGTGCGGCGTGCGCCGGCTACTGCCACGGCGTCAGCCTGGCCAGCGACATGGTCCGCGGCGGCTCTGCCCAGCACGTTCTCGTCGTCGGCGTCGAGAAGCTCTCCGACTTCACCGACCCGCACGACCGGGGCACCGCCTTCATCTTCGGCGACGGCGCGGGCGCGGCCATCATCGGCCCGTCCGACACCCCCGGCATCGGCCCCACCGTGTGGGGTTCCGACGGGTCCCAGTGGCAGACCATCAGCCAGCGCGACTCGTGGGTCGAGCTCAAGGACGCCGGCGGGATCGGCAGTCCCGCCATCGGGATGGCCGGCCAGTCGGTGTTCCGCTGGGCCGTCTGGGGCATGGCGCCCGTCGCCCAGAAGGCCCTCGACGAGGCCGGAGTGCGGGCCGAGGACCTCGACGCGTTCATCCCCCACCAGGCGAACATGCGGATCATCGACGCGATGATCAAGCAGCTCAAGCTGCCCGACGACATCCCAGTCGCGCGCGACATCGCCGAGACCGCCAACACCTCAGCCGCCTCGATCCCGTTGGCAACCGAGCGGATGCTGCGCGAGGGCGAGGCGCCGCACGGTGGCCTGGCTTTGCAGATCGGGTTCGGCGCCGGGCTCGTCTACGCCGCGCAGGTCGTGGTCCTCCCCTGAGACTCCCGCAGGCCCGCGGGTGAACCGGGCCATCCAACCGATCACCACCCATGATGGTGGACAAGAGAAGGAGCTGACCCAGATGGCGCAGAGCGAGCAGGAGATCCTCGAGGGCCTGGCCGAGATCGTCAACGAGGAGACCGGCCTGGACACCGAGTCGGTGCAGACCGAGAAGTCCTTCACCGACGACCTCGACATCGACTCGCTGTCGATGATGACCATCGTGGTCAACGCCGAGGAGAAGTTCGGCGTCCGCATCCCCGACGACGAGGTCAAGAACCTCAAGACAGTCGGCGACGCGGTGTCGTTCATCGCCAAGAACCAGAGCTGAACCCACGCCCGGTGGCGGCCACGCGGCATACCAGGCACTGGTGGTCGCCACCACCCACCCGCACGAAGGAGCACCACGAGCCATGACCGAGCAGCGACGCGTAGTCGTCACGGGCCTCGGCGCCACCACCCCCGTGGGTGGCACGGCCCCGCAGACCTGGGAAGCCGTCCTCGCAGGGCGCTCCGGCGCCCGCACCATGCCCTTCGAGTGGGTGGAGAAGTACGACCTACCGGTGAAGTTCGCGGCCACGATCCACACCGACCCGGGCGAGGTGCTCAGCAAGGTCGAGGTGCGCCGCAACGACCCCAGTGGGCAGTACGCCCTCATCGCATCGCGCGAGGCGTGGGCCGACGCCGGTGAACCGGACGTCGACCCGCTCCGGCTCGCCGCGTGCATCGGCACCGGGATCGGTGGCGTGTGGACCCTGCTCAACGCCTGGGACACGTTACGGGAGAAGGGACCCCGGCGCGTGTTTCCCCTCGCCGTCCCCATGCTCATGCCCAACACGTCGTCCGCGGCCGTTTCCCTCGACCGCGGCGCGCGGGCCGGTGCGCACACCCCGGTCTCGGCCTGCGCCTCGGGCCTCGAGGCGATGGCGTACGCGGCCGACATGATCCGCACCGGCCGCGCCGACATCGCGGTCGCCGGTGGCACCGAGGCGGCGGTCCACCCGCTGCCGATCGCCGGGTTCGCGGCCATGCAGGCGCTGTCCACCCGCAACGACGAGCCGGAGAAGGCGTCCCGGCCCTACGACACGGGCCGCGACGGGTTTGTCCTCGGCGAGGGTGCCGGGGTGATGGTGCTGGAGGAGTACGAGTCCGCGAAGGCACGCGGGGCGACGATCTATGCCGAGCTCGCCGGCGTGGGGATGTCCGCCGACAGCCACCACATCACCGCACCCGAGCCCGAGGGTGCCGGTGCTGCCCGCGCGATGCAGGAGGCGGTCCGGTCCGCAGGGCTGACGCCCAAGGACATCGTGCACATCAACGCCCACGCCACTTCGACGCCGGTGGGTGACGTGGCGGAGTCCAACGCGATTCGTCGCGCCTTCGGCGACGACGCGGACGGTATGCCGGTCAGTGCCACCAAGTCGATGACCGGTCACCTCCTCGGGGCGGCCGGCGCGCTCGAGGGTGTGCTGACGGTGCTGGCGATCCGCGACCGGCTGGCACCCGCCACCGTCAACGTCGACGACCTCGACCCCGAGATCAAGCTGGACGTCGTCCGTGGCGAGGCCCGCAAGCTGCCCGAAGGCGACATCGCGGCCCTGAACAACTCCTTCGGGTTCGGCGGGCACAACGTGGCGGTGACCTTCACCAGCGTCTGAGTCGTCGAGGCTGCCGACCTGCGCGGCCGGCGCCGTGGGGCGGTCGTCCGTTCGGCCAGAGTTTCTCTGGGCTTGGCGCCCGCCTCGTCCCGAACGCCCTAGCGTGTCCACGTCAGGCGCCAGAGGGGGTGTTGGGTGGTCGGTTCGTCCGGGTCGCAGGGAACGCGCGGACGTGAGCGGGTCATTGTCGTCGACGAGAGCCTCGCCCCCAGGATGAGGCGGGCCTTGCGCGCGCATGCCCTCCGGAGCCCCGAGCTGCGCCGCTTCGCCCTCGTGCTCCTTGTGCTGGGCTTCGGGGTCATCGCCGTGACCACGAAGTCGCATGGCCTTGCCGTCGCCTTCTGGAGTGCGCTCGTTGGGAGCCTGCCCTACGCGCTGGTGATGTGGGCTGGGACGATCTGGTTCACGGTGCGCCGCTGGACCCGGCACTTCGCCCGCGAGCTGGCACCAGGCCGGATGCTCGGGCTGACCGTCGGCCCGTACAGCATCCGTATCCGCGACCACGACAGCGCGAACGAGTACGCCTACTCGGCCATCAAGGCGGTGGAGGTGCGTGACGGGGTCGTCCTGATCCGTTCCGGGTCGGCGTTGTGGGTTGTCCCCATCGAGCTGTTCGACCCGGTCGACCTCGGGGTGTTGCAGACGCGCGCCGGCAAGGTCGGGGCTGCGGAGCCGCTGCTTCCCCGAGTTGCCGGGACGGAGGCCGGCTGACCGCACCGCGGCGGCCGGGCACCGGCCGCTACCGACGCGGCGGCGGAGGCGTCTTCGTGTGGCCGTTGGGCAGGACCGTGACGTCGATGATCGGCGTCGTCGTGGTCCCGGAGGGCGTGGTGGTGGTGCTCGTGGACGGCGTCGTCGTGGTGCTGCTCGGTCGACTGGTGGACCGGGCGCTCGTCGACGACGGGGCGCTCGTCGTGGTCACCCGCGGGATCGTCGTCGAGCTCGGCGGCTTCGTCGACGTCCGGTCCGATGAGCGCGCAGCCCGCTCCTGGGTCCCTCGCGAGGTCGTGGCACCTGTGGTGGCGGAGCTGCTGGTCTCGACGGCGGACAGCGACGCCGATGCCGACTTCGCCTTCGCCGGGGCAGGGGCCGGGCCCTGCGGCAGCATCAGCGCGAGCACCGGAACCGCCGTCAGACCGCCGATCCACAGCAGCACGAGCCCGGGCAACGGACGCCAGCTACCGGCCGCGCGTCGGTGGCGGCAGAGCTCTCGGGTGTAGGCAACCACACTGGTCGCGGTCAGCAGGACGAGCAGCCACAGCCCCCATGCGGCGATGTTCGTCCCCAGGGTCAGGTCGGCGGCCACGATCAGCCAAGCCAGCCACAGCAGCGTCCCCACACCGACTGCGGCCAGCGCCCCGACCAGGGCGTTGGGGCGGGTCACACAATCCTCCGGGATTCTCGGGTCAGCGCGCCACCCTACCTGCGACAGCGGCGCCGCCACCAAAGCCGCAGGTCACAACGTCGGTCGACCCCTCACCCCACCTTGTGCAGCCAACGCACTGGAGCCCCGTCACCGGCATACCGGAAGGGCTCGAGCTCGGCGTCCCAGTCGGTGCCGAGCAACTCGGCGAACATCTCCTCGGCCGCCTCCGGCGACCCCTGGGAGAGCCGCAGCACCTCGCGCAGCCTGTCCTCGTTGATGACCGCGTCACCACTGGCCGAGGTCCAGGTGTGGTGGATGCCCAGGCTCGGGGTGTGCGACCACCGCGAACCATCGGCGCCGGCACTGGGCTCCTCGGTGATCTCGTAGCGCAGGTTGTCCCACCCGCGCAGCGTCGAGGCGAGCTTGGCGCCGGTGCCCTGGACACCGCTCCACGGGAACTCCGCGCGGACCAGTGAGGCACCGGCTGGCTGCGGCGTCCAGTCGACCGAGAGCCGTGTGTCGAGCGCGGACTCCACAGCCCAGGTGATGTGCGGGCACAGTGCCTTGGGGGTGGAGTGAATGAACACCACCCCGCGGGTCATGACACGCGGCATCGCGACAGACATCCGGGCCTCCTTCGGATCGAGGGACGTCTTCCCCACGAACCTCGTCCGCGTGTGGCTCGGCTGTGTGCCGCGATTCTTCAGTTGGGCCTGCGCGGCCCATTGTGCACCATGGACCACTTTCGCACCAGCACCACCACCGGCCTCATCCCGACCCACACCACAGCGATATGCCGCGTGGCTGGCCCAGCCACGCGGCATACCGTGTCGTGCCGTCAGGCCGAGGACGGTGCGGCGCTGCCCGAGGAGGACGTGACCCCGGTGCCGTCCGCACCGGGCCGGCCGGCGGGTCCGCCCTCCAGCACGCCGGTGACGGTGAAGTCCTTGCCGACCTGGATGATGATCGCGGTCCCGTCGGCGCGGACCATGTGCGCCTCGTAGACGCCGTCGGAGTCGGTCTCGACGCGCTGGATGGTGGCGCCCGGTTCCCTGGCCTTGGCAGCTGCGGTGACCTTCTGGGACGTGGAGCCGGTGAGCAGCTGCTCGTCGGAGCGCATCGGCTTGCTCGGGTCGGTGTTGCCGTTGCCGTGGGGCGGCTGGGGCGTGGCGGTCGCGGTGCTGGAGGCGGCGGTGACCGCTGGCGTGTCGCTCGTGGTGGCCGTGGCGCCAGAGTCGGCGCTCGCCAGGGTCGCGCCGGTGATGGCCAGGGCGGTTGCGCCGGCGAGTCCGGCGGCGACCGGAATGATGCGGATCTTCATGGTGTGCTCCCGTCGTGGGTTTCGATGGAGACACCACCGTTCGGTCCGGCCCTGTGGGGGCACCCGCGCGAGCCCGTGGAGCACCTGTGAGGCGCGGCGCCCGCCGACCGACGACCACGTGTGCGCGGGTCACGGCGTGTCAGGGCCGACAGGCCGTCCCGGCTCCCAGAGTGGTCGTCGTTCGGCAGCCCGCCGGCCAGGCAGGGCGGCGAGGTAGGCTCGCGGCGCCCAGCGGGTCACCACCTCTGGGGTCCGGGGCAGTAGCTCAGTCGGTCAGAGCAGCGGACTCATAATCCGTCGGTCGTCGGTTCAAGCCCGACCTGCCCCACAGGACGTTTATGCAGGTCAGCGCCCTAAGCGGCGTCATCGTGACCTCCTTTGGGAGCCTGGATCTCGGCGATGTGGCGCATTTGTGGCACATGCGAATCGAGCAGGGCCGCCACCGAGTCCAGATCGTCGCCGAACAGCCCTGCGTAGACGTCGAGCGTCATCGCCGCCGAGGAGTGCCCCAACATGCGCTGGACGGCCTTGACGTTCGCCCCAGCCGCGATGGCCAGGGAGGCTGCGGTATGGCGCAGATCGTGCGGGGTCAGGCCACTGATCCCGGCGGTCGCGCACGCGGGATCGAACACCCTGTGACGCCAGTTGCCCAGTCGCAGGGGCGAACCGGTGGGCGAGGCGAAGACCAGGTCGGCCGGCTGCTTCCCCTCGCACATCCGGGCAATCTCCGGCACGAGGGCCGGCGGGACCGGTACCGACCGGGTCTGTTGGTTCTTCGTGGTGCTCCAGACCAAGCGGCCGCCCACTTCTGAGGCGCTCTCCACGATATGGAGCCTGCGCCGCTCGAGGTCGACGCGCGACACCCGCAGCGCGGTCAGCTCGCCGAACCTGATCCCTGTGAACGCCAGGACGCAGATGGCCAGCCCGCCCGGACCGGCCGAGTGCACGAGGGCGGCCAGCTCGGGAACGCTGAGGAAGCGTGGCTCGTCACGAACCGCCCGTGGAAGCCGGACACCAGTCGCCGGATTGCGGGCGATCCGCCCGTCCTGCACGGCCATACCCATGATCAGCGAGAACACCCGGTGGATGTGTCGGACTGTCGAGGCCGTCCGGCCCGAGGCGCTCAACTCCCCCACCCACGCCGCGACGTCGGAGGTCGCCACCGAGGACAGGCGGTAGGTACCCCAACGCGGTTCGACATGGGTCCGGACGATGCCCCGATACCGCTCAGCGGTGGACTCCTTCAGGTGGGAAAGCCCCGCGGCCCAGACGCGGGCGTAGTCCCCCACGAGGACCTTGCCCGCGGACGGGTCGAGGTACTGGCCACGGTTCATCTCCGCCTCGAGGTTGGCCAGGAACCTCTCTGCGTCGACCTTGCGGCGGAAGGACTTCTTGCGTTGGCGGTGCGAGGGATCGCGCCACCGGGCCAACCACCGCCCATCTCGGCTGTCCTTGACGACGTGCGCCATCTCAGGCCACCTGCTCTGCTGCCCAGGCCCGCACCTGCGACGGGTCGAACCGCAGGTGCTTGCCCAGCCGCATTGCTGGCGGCCCCTGCTCCCGGTGCCGCCACTGGTAGAGCGTGCCCACCGGGACGCCGAGGAAGGCCGACACGTCGTGGATCGTCCACAGGCGGTCGATGGTGGGCAACGCCCTCACCTCGGCCGAGGCCTTTGCCTCGGGTCTGTCGTTTCGTCTCATCTCTCTCACTTCTCTCCGGACGACTGCTGCTTCCTGCTCTGTGCGCGCTCTTGGGCGTATTCGCGGGCTCGGGAGGCGGCGGCGGTGGCGAGGGCGGTTTCGCCGTCGTTAGCCCATCCGGTGCCGGCGTAGACCCAGGACCCGATCACGACGGTGGTCTCATCTGCGTCGTCGGCGAGGAGCTCGGCTTCGAGGGGGTGGAGGTCGAGGGGTGCGCCGGTGCGGTTGGCTTCTGCGATCCGGGCCTGAGCGCGCTGCCGTGCCCGGCGAAGCGCGCCGAGGGTGACGGAGTAGCGGCGGGACTTGGTCGCGAAGTGGCCGCGGAACCCCAGGGTGTGCGCCCACTTGCCGAGCAACCCGTACGGCGCTGTCGGGTCCTCGTCGGCGCTGATGGTGCGGGCGGCCAGGGCGCGGGCGGTGGCGTGCAGGCGGCGCAGGTGGCTGCTGTCCTTGGCTTCGGTGTCGGTGGCGGACTTGGTGGCGTACTTGGCCAGGTACCCAGCGACCTGTCCCGGGGTCAGCTCACGGTCCGGGTCGTCGGTGCGCGACAACGTCCGAACCGGCCGGGTGTCGACCTGGGTCCCGAACGCCAACACCCGCGGGACGTCGTCGTCGTGGACCGGGACGGCGGTGACCCGGACCGCTTGGGCGGCCTCCTTGACCAGCGCGGACAGCACCGGCGCGGTCACCTGAGACGGGGCGGGGGCGAACCCCTCGGCCGTTTGGGGGCCGTCGAGGCGGACCAGGGCGTGGAAGTGGACCGCGCCGCGCAGCTGGTACTCGGCGACCTTGGCGTACTGCACACTCGCAACCCGGCCGAGGTGGGTGGCCGGCACGTGCAGGTGGTGGGCCAGCATCCGTCGCAGGGTGATGGTGAACCGTCTCCACAGCTCGGGCGCCCACCACTGCCACACCACGGCCGAGGCGTAGTCGTAGCAGTCCGGGCACAGCGGCTGCCCCACCGCCGCCTCGTCCTCGTCGTGAATCGCCATGCAGGACAGGGGCCTTCCGTGCGGGCACCGGGTCCCGGTGTCACGACGTGGCCGGCACCGGCCGTGGTTGGGGCGAGCGCCGTGGACCGGCCCGAACGACGGCGCGGTCAGGGTCGCGAACACCAACGGGTTCTGTACCACGCTCGCAGGGATCCCCTTACCGCCGCTCACCCCGGCCCGGATCAGCTGGAACGTGTCCGCCGCATACAGCCGGGAGCAGGACTCGCACTCAGAGGCGCGCCGGTTACCGCAGCGCACGAACGTCACCCCGGTCGGCTCATCCGCCGACGCGTAGGACCGGACCAGTTCACCAGTCGTCTTGACGAAGGTGCGAGAGTGCCCGACCAGGCGAATTGGCTGGGCGCAGAACCCGACACGTGATGCGGCGACCGACCAGGCGTCGAAGTCCGGTGACAGCAACCGGGCCACCACCTGCGCGTGAGTCTGGGCGTCCAGCTCGGGCAGGTCGAGGGGGCGGTCGTCCCGCTCCCCGATCGGGGGCAGCGCCGACCACACCTGGTTGCGGGTCGCTTGGGTCACGACCACCACGCCCTTTCCCAAGGGTGTGCCGCGTGGAGCTAGTGCGACCCGTTCCACACGGCACACCCGGTACTTGGGGCGGCCACTAGGGGTGGTGCTCACCGACGCTGGGGGTCGCTCAAACGCCGAACACAGAAGAATCAAGGAATGCGGAGGAAGAGGTTTTTGTCTGTGTGTGTTTGAGCGGCTGTCAGTTTGTGTGCGGCCTCTGGCCAAGGGTGGGGAGCCGACCCCCAAGGGATATACCCGTCAAGTTTGTGTGTTTGTTTGTGTGGAATTGTCCGCTGCTTCGAGGATGACACCCACCACCGACAGCCATCCACCGATTGCCCCTCCGAGCGACGAGCCTTGACCAAACGTTTACTTCCCCGTCTGAGACGCCGCCTGGACGCTCCGAACTCTTGATGCGGGCTCACGCGCGTGAGGCTGCGCGTAGGGTAGATACAACGACGCTCCCCTCGGAGACGACCCGAGCGCCTCGAGCCCAGGAAGGAGTGTTGTGCCAAGCCGCGCAGCCATCTTGTCTGATCTGGCCCGAGAGATGGCCCGTCAGGAGCCCGGTGCGTCCTTGGCAGGCCGCCTCTGTGCAGCCGCCGAAAACATCCTTGGCGTCGACGGGGTCGCAGTCACCTTGGCTTACACCTCCGATGAGCGGGTCACCTTGTGTTGCACGGACGACGTCGCAACACGAGTCGAGGATCTTCAAGACGTACTTGGCGAAGGGCCAGGGCGTGAGGCATTCACCACGGGCGCACAGCAGTTCGTCGATGTTGGACCTGGCGAAGACCGGCGGTGGCCCCAGTTCAGCTCGACAGTCCATGACAACTTGGGCCCGCTGAGCGTCTGCGCCATCCCTATTCGGCCACATCATGACGTCTTGGGAGTTCTTACCTGCCATCTGGCGTATCGACAGACGCTTGCCCTGGAGGCGGAGCCGACACAGTTCCTTGCGGACGCCATCGGCGTTGCGCTCCTCCACGACCCACACGCGACCGATACCGACCTGTCCGGACCATGGACGCAGCGCGCGCAGATCCACCAGGCCACCGGGATGGTGGTCGCTCAGCTCCACATAAGCCCCGCGGATGCGCTGGCGTTGCTTCGGGCGCACGCCTTCGCTGCCAGCGCGCCGCTGGGGAGCATCGCCAAGGACATCACTGCACGCAGGCTCGACTTCCGGCACCACGAGACGACCGACGGGACCAACGACGATGCCTGACAGCTCAATCCGAGCACTAGCCCATTCCATTGGGGCGCTGGTGGCGGGAGACGACGTCACTCACCTGGTCGCAGCGTTGCTCGACGACGCCGCCGAGGTGCTGCAGGCACAGGCCATCGGCGTTGTCATGCAGGCTGTATCGGGTGAGCTGGACGTCCTCGCGGCCACGAGCCATCGCGTGGGCGAACTGGAGCTCTACCAGGCCCAGCACCGATCGGGCCCGTGCATCGAGGCGATCCACGGTGGCGCCATCGTCGTAGCCACAGACGTTGAGGAGATCGATCGTCGATGGCCGGAAATCGCACCCATGATCCGTGCCGCAGGGTTCACCGCCGTGCATGCCATTCCACTTCGGTGGCATCGAGACGTCCTGGGGGCCCTCAACATCTTCCACGCCGACAGCAGCACGATCAGACCGGACGTGGACGCCCTCGGGCAGGCGTACGCCGACCTCACCACCGCGTTGCTGCTCAGGCCGGCGCAACTGACCCGTGACGCGCTTTTCGCCCGCGTAGGCAGCGCGTTGGAAGCGCGAACCTTGGTCGAACAGGCCAAGGGGGTCCTCGCCTACATGGAGCAGGTCGACGTGGATGTGGCGTACGAGGTGCTCCGTCAGCGTGCCGCTGCTGAGCACCTTTCTCTGGTCGTCGTGGCCCAGCGAGTGGTCGACGAAGGTGCTCGACGCCCATAGGTGAGTGGCCGGGTGCCAAGTACTTTGCCGATCCGAGACGAGCCGAGGTCGAATCGAGTTGGCTGCTTGGCTGCGGGCCACGGTGCCTGCCGCGCATGGGTGCCTGGGCCGGGGGTAACAGGTTCTGTGGCGGCACCGTTGGCGTCCAACAGCGTGGCGCCCACGGTGCCGTTCGCATCGGATTCGTTCGGACACCGGCGAATTCTGATGCCAGGGGGGGACCGCCTCGTCGCATTGGAGTAGATTGCTCTGGGTGGTCAAAGAGCGGCCCGCCCCAACAATTTCAGTCGTCTCGCTTCGTTGAGCGGTTGAAAGAGTTGCTGACCGCCAACCGTCTGGAGACGCCATGACCGCACCGTTGACGCTCGCCGAGGCGCTTGCCACGGCGGCCGAGCAGATGAGCACCCGTCGACCGCTTGACGAGGTCCTCCATCACCTCGTGAGCATGGCTCAGCGGTCCCTTCCCGGGGTGGACCACGCCGGCATCTCCATCACCCATGCCGATGGCAGCATCGAGACGATCGCGGCCACGGACGACTTGGTCCTCAAACTGGACCACCTGCAGTACGAGATGAACGAAGGCCCCTGCCTTGACGCCATCCGCGACGAGGGCGTCGTGATCGTCAACCACGCTGACCGCGAGCAGCGCTGGCCGCGTTTCACCGAACGCGCGACGGCGTTGGGCCTGCGGTCGCAGATGGGTGTGCGCCTCTACGCCAACCAGCAGACCCTCGGTGGGCTCAACCTCTACGCCACCCAGGTCGATGAGATCGACCCCGACGTCATCCACATGGCCCAGCTTTTCGCCTCCCACGCCGCGCTCGCCCTGGGCCACGCCCGGGTCGAGCAGAACCTCCTCCAGGCAATGACCTCCCGACAGCGCATCGGCGTCGCGGTCGGCATCGTGATGGAGCGGTACGGACTCGACGAGCAACGAGCCTTCCAGTACCTCGCGCGCGTCTCACAGAACAGCAACGTCAAGCTGCGCGAGATCGCCGACGAGGTCGTCGACTCCACGAATGAGAAGCAGATCGTGCCGCTCGAGCCACTCGCCGATGAGGCCTAGCGTCGGGTAGTCCGTAAGCGGGCCACCTCCCACGCGACGGCCGGCTCCCCGTTCCTGACGTTAAGCAAACGGAGCGCCACACCAGCGTTGTGACCATCCGGATCGGCCCCCGAGATGGCATTGCTGTCGATTCCCCGGTCGTCGAGGAGGGCGTCCAGATTCGCCTCGATGCGCTCGTCCGACTCCTTCGACTGGAAGACGGGTCTGCTGGCGATCCGGGTTCGTTGGCCAACTGCCGGTTTGCCCGCTGCCTCCAGCGGGCATCTAAGTAGTTGGCGGTATGCAAGTGCCTACCGAGATGAGAACCCGATGTCTGTTGATCCAGCAACCAGCCCGGAGACCTTTCCGACGCCGGATCCCGATGCTCCGATGTCCCCGGAGCCGAGCCAGCCGGACCCGGATATGCCGCGACGTGATCCTGACGCGGACCCGGACCGTGAGGACCCCGACTTGATCCCGCCGGCCCCGTAGCCCCGGTCTAGCGGTTCGTGAGGACTTTCCTTACTGGTTCAAGCGCGGCTCCGCCGCGGCGGCGCAGGACCCCGCGATGGGGCCCCGCGCTGCGGGCGGCGCTGGCGCGCCGTCCTCGCGCACCCCACCGCACCCCGCGCCCACACGCACAAGAGCAGCGACCCGGACCAGTTCCGAGTCGCTGCTCTCAGCTCAGACGCTTATCACCGCCTACTGCGCTGTGGACGGCGGGGGCCGGCGAGTGCCTGGCTGACGTAAGCCCCAGCCCTCACCAACGACGTCACTGGCCATTTCACCCCGTGAGCCCGGCTTCCGTACCGGCATCGCAGCCGGTCACCACCCAGCGGATCCAGCTCGAGGTCACTGCGCAGACCCGGGTTGTCACCGACCCGCACGCCGTGACCAATGCACCAAGGTCCGTCGGTCCGCGCGCACAGCCGAGGCGCCTCGACGAGGACCGGAGTGGCCACCGGAGCGCCGAAGAGGCCCGGAAATGCTGTGGCGCCTCAGTGGCACACCAGTTTGAGAATCGACCATTTCGGGGGTCAGACAACCACCACCAACTGAGCACGAAATGCCGAAAAATGGCCCCTGACCGGCACCTTCGGGACTTCTCATAATCCGTCGGTCGTCGGTTCAAGCCCGACCTGCCCCACCACCTGCTCCTGCGGACAGTTGCGGAACACTCGCGGCATGGGAACGACGCCGTTCAGCGACAAGCCGACCCTGACGGGTGATGTGGTCAGCCTGCGGCCCATCCGCGCCGAGGATGCCGACAGCATCAACGCGATCATCCGTCTCGACGACGAGATCGCGCGCCTCACCGGCTCGATCCACTCCAGCACGGAGAAGCCCGAGGGCGTGCCGCAGGCGAACCTTCGTGAGGTC
>Ga0308175_100002033_pt1 | contig 13762 bp, 11 predicted proteins | sample PhyCR1_3_FD_203893 | JGI IMG/M metagenome (GOLD analysis project Ga0308175, IMG submission 203893) | Soil microbial communities from UC Gill Tract Community Farm, Albany, California, United States - DLSLS.C.R1 | ecosystem: Environmental > Terrestrial > Soil > Agricultural land | place: USA...
GTGATTCAATTCCGCCGTAACACTCCGTGACCGACCGCTCGCGTAATAATCCGTCGCCGATTCCATTCCGGACAAAAAACGCATTGAATCCGCGGGACTGCACGCCTACCAGCCGGTATCCCTTGACGCGCGCCAGCTTGACGAACGCCGACAACGACGCACCGCAACGATATGGCTGGACCGTGTAGTCCAGACGAAAGTCGGGCTGATAGGACATCGTGACACTGACATCAGGCCCGCAGCCGGCGTTGAACTCAAGGACGACGACACGAGGTGTCACGCAGTCGAGCGCCTTCCAAATCCAATAGTCATTACCGTCAACGTCGAGCGAGAGAAGATCGAGAGGCCCGCTGAAACCGTGATCGCCAACCACCGAATTCACCCCATCGGCTGTAATCCAAGCGTTGACGAATGTCGGAGGTTGCACCCACGTGTTCAGACAGGCTGAGTAAAAGCTTCTGCCGCGCGCGACCAGTTCGGGATCGCCGTCGAGCAAGAGCCCGCTCCAACCATGATTGACGAGAAGATTCGCAGCGTTACACTCAATCCCGTCACCAGCACAGATCTCGACCACCTTCCGATTGGTCGTCCCGATCAACGCGAAAATGTACAAAAGAATGCCGTCCTCGCCGTTTTGTGAGTGACAACGGAATTCGACATCTTGGAATGTTGGCAGATCGACGCCGCGACGTGCGAGATCCTGGTACTGGAGACGAAGCTGAATCTGTCCGATCTGCGCGGCGGGATCCGGGGAGTGCGGCATCGACATCATCACAGTCTATATCGTCGGGATCGCAATGACCTCGCAGGGATTTTGCCAGTTCTCGAACGGGGCGACCGGGCGTCATTGTCGTCACAATGTTCAATCTGACAGCGACGAGGCGCGGCTGCCGTCAGCGCCAGGCGGGCAGCGTGTCTCGCCGCGACGCGACCCGTTGGGAGTACTGCGATGGACGCGAGTGGAAGAAAACGGACGCCATTCATTGTGATGAAGTGCTTCGACCCAGAGATTGCGCGCCCGCGGTTTGCGAAATGCTGCGCATCCGAGCGAAGATGTCGAAGGGTCGGATCCCCGCGCCACATGCTGAGTCTCTGAACACGTGCGTCTCTCCATCGTCAGCACACTGTACCGATCGGCGCCCCATCTCGAAGAATTCTACGCGCGTGTTCGCGCGGCCGTCCTGCCGCTGACGCTCGACTATGAAATCGTGCTCGTGAACGACGGATCGCCGGACGCGTCGCTCGACGTCGCGCTCTCGCTGTTCAAACGCGATCCTCACGTCCGCGTGATCGACTTAGCCCGCAACTTCGGCCACCACAAGGCGATGATGACCGGTTTGACCATGGCAACCGGAGATCTCGTGTTCCTGATCGACTCGGACCTGGAGGAAGAACCGGAACTGCTTCCCGTGTTTCACGAGCGGCTCCGCCAGACGGGCGCGGACGTCGTCCACGGCGTACAGGCCGCGCGCCGTGGGACGGTGAAGCAACGGCTGGCAGGATGGGCGTTCTACGCCGTCTTCAACGCGCTGTCGGATTGGAAGATCTCCCCGAACCTGGTGACCGTGCGGTTGATGACGAGGCCGTACATCGACGCGCTCGTCGCGCATCGCGAACGCGAAATCATGATTGCCGGCCTATGGGCGATCACCGGTTTCCACCAGGTCGCGGAGCCGATCACGAAACTCTCGCGCTCGACCTCGACTTACGGATTGGCCCACAAGATTGCGATCCTGGTCAACTCGGTCACTTCCTTCAGTGACAAGCCGCTAGTACTAATTTTTTACTTCGGCCTTTCGATCGCGGCCCTGGCGACCGGCGCGGCCACCTACCTCGTCGTGCGCCGCGTGTTCTTCGGCGTGCTCCTGGCCGGCTGGCCTTCACTCATCGTCTCGGTGTGGCTGCTGGGTGGACTCACGCTGTTCTCGCTCGGCATCATCGGCATGTACTTGTCGAAGGTATTCCTCGAGACCAAGCAGCGTCCGTATACGATAATCCGGCAGGTCTATGAACGATCGGCCGGCGAGCCCGCAGACCTTCGTGACGACGCACGTACCAGCCGCCCGGTACCACTCTGAGAGAGTGACGCAGTTCGGACCTGCCGCGCGTGGCGTAGACTGGAACGCGAAGGAGTCGCACCTGTGGCACTTCGACGAACGGCTGCGATTGACCGACGAAGTCGACGACGTCACGTCGAAGAACCATTACGGGTGCGGCCATGGTGCGCTGGCAGACCACCTGCGGCGGCGGGCCTGGCGCTGGCGTTACACGCGTCGACATCTCCGATTCGATGATCGCCCCCACGATCGAGGCGCTCAATTCCGGCGAGTCGCTCTGCACGCGTCCTGCTTCATCGGAGTCAACGATACGCTGCGCAACTCGACGATCAGCGAGCGTACGTGGATTGGTGCGGGCACCGTCATCCTGAAGCACACTGGGGCGGGCTCGTTCTATCCCGGCACGCGGTCGCAGCGCATCTCCGCGGGCAGAGATCAGGGGAACGTGTAGCCATGACCTGGATCAAGCACGGCCGCATCTTCGAGCCTGGCGGGCAGGCGCCCTGGATCGGGACGCACGCAATGGTGCCGCTCGTGGAGGCGAGAGGGGATGGCCAGCGGGTGTACTTCGCGTCGCGTGACGGGCTCGGACGGGCGCATGTCGGGTTCGGCACGCTGTCGTCGAATCTTGGCACCCATATGACCGATCTGTCGCCGGAACCGGTGTTGAGTCCCGGCGCGCTCGGCACCTTCGATGACAACGGCGTCACGCCGGCATGCCTGGTGACGCTCGGCGAGCGCCGCTACCTCTATTACAACGGCTGGACGCGCGGCGTATCCGTCCCCTTCTATCTGAATGTCGGCGTCGCCATCAGCGACAGCGGTGGACCGTTCGTCCGGCACTCTCAGGCGCCGCTCCTAGATCGGTGTCCGGCCGATCCGTACCTGACGGCAACGCCCTGGATCCTGATCGAAGGATCGCGGTGGCGCATGTGGTACGTCTCTGGAACGGGATGGAAGATCGTCGACGGCCGGCCCCGCCACAGCTATCACATCAAATACGCGGAATCGCCGGACGGACTACGATGGACACGCGCCGGCGTCGTGTGTCTCGACTACGAGCGGGACGAGTATGCGTTCGCACGGCCTTGCGTGATTCACGATACCGCGCTGAAGCGCTACCGAATGTGGTATTGCGTGCGTGGCGCGGCGTATCGACTGGGCTACGCGGAATCGAGCGACGGGATCGGCTGGCAGCGGCAGGACGGCAGGGCAGGACTGCCGGCTTCGGATGAAGGGTGGGACTCAGAGATGATCGCGTACCCGATGGTGTTCCGGCAGGACGGCGGGCTACGGATGCTGTACAACGGAAATGGTTATGGCCGCACGGGTATCGGACTTGCTTCTTTCTCGCCCGCGTGATGCAGAGTACCGCGACGCCGATATCCACGCCGCCGAGGCGCGGCACTTCTGGTTCCGCGCCCGGTCGCGGTTCGTGCAGTGGGCCTGGCGGCGCTACTTTCCCGACGCGCGACGCCTTCTCGACCTTGGCTGCGGCACGGGTTTCGTGTTGCGCGAGCTTCATCGCCGCGATCCCCGGCTCACGCTCGCGGGATGCGACCGCCGGCTCGAAACACTGGCCATCGCCCGGACGCAGGCGCCCGGCGCGCTCATCTTTGCCGCGGATGTCGGGGCGCTGCCGTTGGGCCCCGTCTTCGACGTCGTCACGGCGCTCGACGTACTCGAGCACGTTGACGAGGACGAGGCGGCGCTAGCGGCAATATGTTGCGCGCTCAAGCCAGGCGGCGGCGTGATCCTGAGCGTTCCGCAGCACCCGTGGCTCTGGAGCGAGATCGACGACTTCAGCTGTCACCGTCGCCGGTACGTTCGCATCGACCTCGAGCGAAAGGCGGCGGCGGCGGGGTTCGAGATCCTGCGATCCACGTCGCTCTTCGCCACGACGTTGCCCATCGTCGCGGCCTCGCGCCGGCGACGCGGCGCTGAATTCGATCCGGCCGCCGAGCTGCGGATTCCTGCCGCGGTCAGCCGCGCGCTTGGCGCAATGATTTCGGTCGAAGCCCGACTGATCTCGGCCGGCCTGTCACTGCCTTTCGGAAGTTCGTTGATGCTCATCGCGCGGCGCCCCACCACGTGACCGACCGTTACCTGCCGTTCAATCGTCCGTACGTCACCGGCCGCGAATTAGAGTACATTCAGCGCGCCGTCGACAACCTGCATCTCTCCGGCGACGGGCCTTTCACGCGTCAATGCCAGGCGTGGCTGAACGGGCGACTGGGATGTCGCCAAGCGCTTCTCACGCACTCCTGCACAGGCGCGCTCGAAATAGCGGCCCAGCTGGCCGCGCTCGACCCGGGAGACGAGATCCTGATGCCGTCGTTCACCTTCGTCTCGACGGCCAATGCATTCGTGTTGCGAGGTGCCCGGCCCGTGTTCGTGGACATTCGTTCCGATACCCTCAACATCGACGAAGCCGTGCTGGCCGATGCGATCACGCCGCGCACAAGGGCGATCGTCGCCGTCCACTACGCTGGGGTCCCGTCCGAGATGGACGCGATTGCCGCCCTCGCCAGGGACAGGCAGCTACTCGTGATCGAAGACGCGGCACAGGCCCTTGGATCGCGCTATCGCGGGCGCCCGGCAGCGAGTCTCGGCGACATCGCCGCCCTGAGCTTTCACGAGACCAAGAACGTGATCGCCGGCGAGGGCGGCGCGCTCGTGCTCAACCGTGAACGCTTCGTCTCGCGGGCCGAGATCATTCGGGATAAGGGGACCGATCGGAGCCGCTTCCTACGCGGACAGGTCGACAAGTACACCTGGGTGGATCTCGGATCGTCGTACGTCCCGAGCGAACTGAACGCCGCGTTCCTGTTCGCGCAGATGGAAGAGGCCGATCGCATCGCCGGCGAGCGGCTCCAAGTGTGGGGCTGGTACTACGAACGATTCGCCAGCCTCGAACGCAAAGGTTGCGTGCGTCGGCCGATTGTGCCCGAGTGGTGCGAGCATAACGCGCACATGTTCTATGTGCTGGTTGCCGATCTCGAAACCCGAACCCGGCTGATCGCACATTTGAATCGCAACCGGGTGAACGCCGTGTTCCACTACGTGCCGCTTCACTCGTCGGAGGCCGGCCGCCGCTTCGGGCGCGCGCATGGCTCGTTGCCGCTGACCGACGTCACGTCGGCCGGTCTCGTACGTCTGCCGCTCTGGATAGGCATGACGGAGGAGGATGTCGATCGCGTGGCCTCGCTCGTGGAGGACGAGCTGGCCCGCTAGCGGAAATATGGAGCGCCCGCAGCGTGATGAGAAACGGTAGCAATTGTCCGAACGAAAGCTCCGGTCAGCGCGCACGACACGCTGGTGGGCTGAAGACGGCTTAGATCGTATGGTTAGTGCTCACTATCCGCATCCGCGCATTAGGCTCTCGTGGTCGAAGACCGAGAGCTGGCTGCAGGTTGCCGCCGCTGTGCTTCTGGCTGCCTTTCCCTGGGCCTGTGCCGTGGGCGCCATTTCGCCGAGCTGGCCACTCTGGCTGCTGGCGCTGGGGCTCTATAGCATCTGGCTGGCGCTACGCCCGGCAGCCGGCCGCCTGCTGCCTCTAGCCTCGCTGGCGCTCACCCTCGGGCTGTGCTTCATTCAGGTCCTGATCGTCTATCACAATGTCATCTCCGGCAACATCAATCGCGATTACCTGATGTTGGCGAGCCTGATCTACCGCGGTTCCCTGAACCCCCTCGCAGCGCCAACGAACCTGTGGTTTATCTCCGCCTCCTATTTGCAAGCGTACTTCGATCCGCTTGTACCGCTGCTGAACCTGACACTAAACCTGACCCACGATCCGTTCCGGCTTCTGGGCTTCCACGCTGCCGCCATTCTCAGCTCGGCAGTTGTAACGTGGTGGCTCACCTTGCGCGAGCCGCTGCTGCGCCCCTACCAATTTCTGCTTCCCACCGCGCTGCTGCTACATCCTTCGATCTTCGCCACCGTCCAGGCCGATTACCATACCTCGGGTATCGGCATCAGTCCGCTGCTGGCCGGCACCTACTTCTTCTTTCGCGAACGCCCCCGCCTGGCTTTCGGTCTGCTGCTGCTCGGCACGCTCACGAAAATCAGTTATTGGCCATCGTTGGGCATGTTCGGGATAATCTACCTGTACCGTCGCGAGTGGCGCTCCGCCGCCATCTACTTGGGACTCGTGGCTGCGGCGCTGGCCATCCATCAGGCCATCCAGCGCGGCAACGCCACACCCGGCTTCAATCTCTTCTTCAGTAACCTGGGCCAGAATCCACGGGAGATGGCCTATAACGTTGTGATGAGGCCCCAGCTTTGGACCAGCCTCTTCTTGAACCAGGAATACTGGGGCTTCTTCGCGCTGCTGCTGCTGCCACTGGGTTTCTTCCCGCTCCGCTACCTTCCGGCGCTGATACCCGCGGCCCCGCTGGTGATGTTCACGATGCTCGACACCACCGGCTTTCGCGCGATCGTGCCCAACGTCTATGCCGCCGAGTATCTGGGTTTCGTGATGGCCGCCACCCTGCTCGGGCTAACCGGCCTTTCCACGCAGTTGCGTCTAAGCGCGCTCGTCGCGATCACTTGCGGCACGCTCTTATCGTTCAATACGCCCGAGAACGTGGATCGCTGGACGATGACCGCTAACCAGGCGATTACGGGCACCGCCGCCTACGAGCACGATGTGGCCTTTAGCGCATGCGCGGTGGCCGATCGCCCGGTGCTGGCAACCGACTGGAACTGGTCGACCTTCATGCGCGGCACGATCGATTCCGCCTGGGTCGACGAGACCGAGCCGCAGATGGATCGCGCGCCCTGGGATACATTCGAAACGCTGGTCTACCCTGCAAGCCCCGATCACCCCATGTCTCTCGCACGCTTGCCCACCGTGCAGCTGCCCTATGATGTGCCGCACTATACCGCGCTGCTGGCACGCCTGCCGTATGTGGTGGTTGCCGATAGCGGCTGGCGGTATCACGGCGGCCAGCGCCTGGCCGAGTGTGCCGCCCGCTTCGGCTACCGAGTGTCGCAGAGCGGCGACGCCAGCCCCCCCGCCTCCGACCTATGGATCGCGGCGGATGTCAGGCCCCTTGTGATGACGGTCGCCTTCGGTCATAGTCGCCCGCCCGACGCCGAACCGCTCCTCACCACCGGCAGCCCCGGCGCTGGGAATTTCTTTTATGTCAGCTATCTGCCCAACGACCAGCTGCTCTTCGGATTTAAGTGCTGGGGTCGGCAGAGCGTGGAGGGCAACGCGGTTACGGTACAGCCAGGCCGCCTCTATACCCTAGCGCTCTTTGCCAGCGCCGCAGAGCAGAAGGTGCGCGTTACACTCGACGGCAACGAAGTGTTGCGCGGTGCCAGCCCACTCTATCCGATTGGGCCTTATGAGATCAGCATCGGCAAAAACTGGATCGCCAGCAATAGAGATGACAAACAGCGCATCACCACCCGGCGCTTTTCCGGCGCCATACAATTGCCCGGCGCGGGCCCACTGCGGCCCGACCTCGGACGGCAGGCCTTGCCGCTCGCCAAACCGATCAACTTGCTCGTTACTTTCAGTGCTGCCCGCCCGCCTGGCCGCGAGCCACTCGTGACGAGCGGGCGAACGAACCGCGGCGATTTCTTCTATGTGAACTACTTACTCGACGGGCGAGTGACCTTCGGCTTCAATCACTGGGGGTATGAAACGATCGAGGGTGAGCCGCTGGCAATCGAGCCTCGCCGCCCGTATAGGTTGGAAGTCTTTGCGCTGCCATTCGAGCGGAGGTTCCTGGTGACGATCGACGGACAGCTGGCAGTGCACGGCGAGAGTCGGCTATTTCACGTCTCTCCAGCAGAGGTGATGATCGGCGAAAACCGGATCGGCGGTGGCGTCATCGCCCCGTGGTTTTCGGGTGACGTTCAGGCAGTTGGGAACGAACTGTGGCACCCGTCCCCGCGGCACTGGATTACGCCCAAGCTAGCACCGATCCCGTTGCGGCTCGTCTTTCCCCTGCAGCGTCCCGCCGGGTTCGAGCCGCTCGTCACTACCGGCAGCGTCAATGCCGGCGACTTCTTCTTCGTGCGCTACCGACCCGATGGCACGGTGGCCTTCGGCTTTAACCATTGGGGCTATGGGCTGATCGAGGGCCAGCCGCTGGCGATCGAGCCGGGCCGGTCCTACAATGTGGAGGTCTTCATCAGCCCCGCCGAGGAGCGCTTCCTCGTCACCCTTGACGGGCGCACGGTACTGCGCAACGTCAGCTCGCTGTTCCCGATCAATCCGGCCACTGTCACGGTGGGCGAAAACCGCATCGGCGGCAACGTGATCGGCCCCTGGTTCTCCGGCAGCATCGAAGTGCTGCCAAGCGCGGCCTGGCGGCTCGTGCCTCGGCGCTGGCTCGCATCTGACGTGGCGCCGCTCTCGCTAGGTCTGGTCTTCCCATTGCAGCGCCCCACGCGGCTAGAGCCGCTCGTCACCACCGGCAGGGTCAATGCCGGAGACTTCTTCTTCGTGCGCTACCGACCCGATGGCACGGTGACCTTCGGCTTCAACCACTGGGGCTATGGGCTGATCGAGGGCCAGCCACTGCCGATCGAGTCCGGCCGCCGCTACAGTGTGGACGTCTTCATGAGCGCCGCCGAGCAGCGCTTCCTCGTCACGCTCGACGGCCGCACGGTACTGCGCAACGCCAGCCCGCTCTTCCCCACCACTCCAGCCCAGACCACAATCGGTGAGAATCGGATCGGCGGCAATGTCGTCGCTGCATATTTCTCGGGCACGATCGTACCGCAACGATGAGCCGGCTAGACAATTAGGGCGATCTGGTGCATCGCCGCCGTTGTCATTAGGCAGGGTTGCTGTGGGCGCCGCCAGTATGCTGGATCTTGCATGCGCAAGCCGGAGGCTCGACGATCGGCCCGTTCTTGACCCATCGCTTCACCACTACAGGCTCACCTCGTCGCTGTTCTTCTCGAACAGTTGCGCGCGCTGCGGCAAATACACACCCTTCTCGACGGTGTCTTTCATGATGATCGCGCCGGCGCCGATCAGCGTCTGACGCGCAACAGTGATGGAATTGCGCAGCGTCGCATTCACGCCGATGAAGCAGAACGAATGAATGTGCACGTGGCCCGAGACGACGATGTGCGAGGCGATGAAAACGTGATCCTCGATGATCGAGTCGTGACCAATATGATTGCCGCTCCAAAGCGTGACGTCGTTGCCGATCCGGACAAACGGTTGCACGGTATTGTCTTCGAGGATGAAGCAATTGTCCCCTGCCTGGTGATCGGTTAGCCACGAGCAGCGTGAGCTGACGTAGGTCGCCAGCTCGTAGCCAAGTGCCTTCGCCTGGTCGTACTTCAGCGCGCGCAGCCGGTTCATGTCCGCGTAGCTCAAGGCGACGAACATGCGAAACCGTGATGGCGGAAATCGATCGGTGACTGTCTCGAAGTCGACAAGGGGCAGGTCGAGAAAAGTGTCGGCGTTGCGGTACGCGCAATCGACAGTGAACGCCACGACACGATGTTCACTATCGCGCGAGAAGTAGTAATGCGCGAGACGGGCTATATCGCCCGTGCCGAAGACAACGATGTCGGCCATCACATTCGAGCCTCAGCGTCGGACCAGGATCGTGAACTCGTATAAGGGGTAGTCGTGGAGTAACGAAACGAATCGCGAGTACCTCCGCTTGCAGTGGTCGAACCAGAACAATGCGTCTGCGTAGTGAAGGTCCGCTCGCCGTTTGTCGGCGTCAGAGTACAGAGACAGAGCGTTGAAGGCGAAGCCCTTGAGCGCCAACGCGGCGACGCGGTCGACCACTTCGAGCATGTATTCGTGCCACGACGCTTCCGGCGTGTCGAGCTTCACGTTAAAAACCCCAGACGCGACCACGTAATCCGTCGGGACCAGGGAGCTGTCGTCTTTCGTAAACGGCGACGGCCGGGCAACGTGATGGGCGGTAGCCTGGGCGATCATCGCCTCGGACGAATCGAAGCCGTGATAGGCGACGTCAAGACCAAGCCGCGTCATATGATCGAGAAGGCCGCCGTAGCCGCACCCGTAGTCCAGCAGCCGAGACCGGGCGCGCCCTTCGAGGATCTTCAGTAGCTGGTCGTAGCGCAATGTTTGGGACTCGAGCGAGTTCCAATCAACACCCCGCGGCGTCGGTCCATGCTCCGCGACTGTGCGGCTGTAGTAACGGTCAGCCTTTGCGCGAAGGTCGCTGAAGGACATCGATCGATTGCTCATCGTGGGTGTAAACGTCCCGGACGATAGTATAAGGGCGCTGCTTCATTTCGATGAAGAACGTCGACGAGCGTTGTGACGACAGACTCGCCGTCACTGCGGCTGATTGGACTTGAGATATCGGCATGCGGCGGATCCGGTGCTAAGCAGAAGGTCGACCACGCTTACTTGGTGGATGAACGGCGGATACAGCTGCTCGTATTCCGGGTATCCCTGATAGTCGAAGTATCGCACTTCGAGACCCTCGGCACGGAACACCGTCTCATCCAAGTACGCCTTGGCGCTCGGACCAGTAACGTAGATGCTCGCGCCCACCTGGTGGCAGAGACTGACCAGCCGCTGGTTGCGTTCCGTTTCCAGACGATAGTCTGACGACCACGAGAGACGGGTCTGAATGCCCAGCATGGCGCAGATCCGTGAGATGAACCGATAGTTGATCGCGCTCAGCGCGAGGTCGTCCGCACCGAGATACAGGTCCTCCAAATCGTCGCGTAGTTCCATGAAGCCTGCAGCCCTGCGGTAGCTATGAACGATAGAGCGCCAGTGCGCGGCCTTCCAGTCTGGATCGCTGATCATCGTCTCATTGACCCTTTGCAAGTATTTGCCCTTGCTTTCGACGGGAATGGTCAGCCAAAGCAGACCGTTCGGCGCCTTGATTTGGTTGCGATTCCTCCAATCGCGCCGGGTGAACTGCATGTCGTCGTACAGGATGAACTCGTCAACGGCGTTGATGAGATCGAAGTAGCCCTTCCAGGGAATGTAGTTCGACTGCACGATCGCAACCGACTTTCCTGGGATCATCGGAACGCTCGTATCCGCATATCGGTCCCGCATACTCCGAGCCAGCCGGCTCGAGACCGCAGTTGCTCAACACAATGATCGCCTGGTCGCTGTCACCGCACCGAGGAAAACTCGATCTCGGTGGATCGTGATGGTGCGGCGACGTATCAGGCCGCGACGTGATGATCAGCGTGGGATCGGCGACCGCGGCGCACGGCTACTCCGTCTCTGAAGATGCTTAGACGGAAGCCGGGAACGTAGCGCCGGCTCGATTAAAACTGCAACGGTCGTGACAGGATTTGCCGTCCGGTCTCCCCTCATCACCGGCGGGCCGCCAGCTCCAGCGAGAACCCGGCCGCCTGCGCATCGTCATAGAACATCTTGACCGTGTCTAGTGAGTAGTCGTCCAAGGCCTTACCGACGAGCGGCAGCTTCTTGAGGATGTCCTGCGTGACGGTGATGATGTGGCAGCCAATAGCATCTGCCTGGAAGATATTCAGCAGTTCGCGGGGGCTCGCCCAGATCAGCTCGGCCTGCGGCTCGAGGCGGATCAATTCCATCGCGGCCGTCATTAGCGGGACGGGGTCGCGTCCCGTATCCGCGATGCGGCCGGCGAATACGGATACGTTCGAGGGCGCGCCCCCCTTCACCACCGCGACGACATTGCGCACCTGCTCGAGCGTGAGAATGGCCGTGACGTTCACTTTCACACCGCTCTGCGAGAGACGCTTGATAAGGTCGTACGAGGGAAGACGTCCGGTGTTGGTTACCGGGATCTTCACGTAGACGTGATCGCCCCACGTCGCGATTTCTCGCGCTTGACGCTCCATCTCGCCAAAGTCGTCCGAGAAGACTTCAAACGAGATCGGCCGGTCCGGAATGGCGGCGAGGACGTGTCTTGCGAAGCCACGGTAGTCGGAGACACCCGCCTTGCGCATCAGCGTAGGGTTCGTGGTAAACCCTTTGATGTAAGGCTCCCGAGCCAGGGCGCGCATGCTCTCGAGCTCGGCCCCGTCGGCGAAAATCTTGGTCCGCAAATCAGCCAGCATCATGCGCTCACCATGGTCGCGAGAATCCAATCGACCGATTCCGCGAGCGAGCAGAATCGAACGTCTGGCCGGGCGGCGTGCTCATCTTCCGTGTAGTCATAGTCAATCAAGATCGTCGCCCGACATCCCGCGCGACGACCGGCCTCGACATCGCGCCAGCGGTCCCCGACCATGACACTGCGGGCGAGGTCGTAAACGGGTGCCTGCGTCAGGAGGCCCGGCATGGGTTTCCGGCAGGCGCACACGTCCGGGTCGTCATGGTAGCAGACGCGGAACTCGTCAAGCGAGAGCAGTGCCGCGAGACGTGCGTGCATCGCTTCGACGACTTCTCGGGTCTGACGGCCGCGCGCGACATCGGGCTGGTTGGTTACCACGACCGTGGTAAAGCCAGCAGCCTTCAAGCGCTCGAGCGCCTCCTGGACGCCCGGGAGTATTTCCAGATCCTCGAGACGCTGAGGGGGATAGGGGCGTCCATTTCGAACGATCGAGCGGTTGATGACTCCGTCGCGATCGAGGAATACCGCGGGCTTCACCGCGTGGACTCCCATTTCGTTGCCACCAGCTTCAGTGACGGGTGGGACACGAGCAGATGCCAGACGACCGCCTGGAAAGCCTCGCTGTGCGGTGTCACGGTTTCGGGATTCACGGTCGGCACGATCACACACGCGTCGGCGACGTCGGCGGTATACCCGCCGTCGCGGCCGACGACGCCGACAATGGCGGCGCCCACGCGTCGAGCATATTGCAGCGCTCGAACCAGATTGGCACTGATGTTTTTTTCGAGGCTACCCCCACCCACCGAGAAGACGAACACCGCATCTTCGGGACGCAATCGACTGCCGGCGAGCCAGGCGGCAAAAACGGTGTCCCAGCCTTCGTCATTGGTTCGAGCGGTCAGTTCCGACACATTGTCGGTAGGCGCATAAGCTTCAAAACCTGCGAGCTTGCGAAAATCGTTCACCGCGTGCGAGCAGTTCCCGGCGCTTCCACCCACACCCAGAAAAAACAGCCGGCCGCCTGCGGTCCGCACCCTCAAAAGAGTTTCCGCGATGCGCTCGATAGCATCCGCATCAATCGCGTCGATTATGCGCGCGGCTTCGTCAAGGTGCTGCCGTGCGTAACTCATCGCGTGAAGCCGGCGTTTGGGCGCCCTCGGGCCAGAAACGCGCGAGTTTCCTCTAGGCCTTCGGGGGATCCAATCTCATAAAATCGCTCGAACACTTCAAACCCGATCAGTTCGCCTTGCGACAACAAACGCTCGTAGACAACGGCCAGGTCGAACGGCTCGTCAGGCGGAAAGGGGTCCAGCGCTCGCGCCGACAGGACCCCAATCCCGTAATCAATGTGCCGCATGTCGGGCGTGTGGCTACGTTTGTCGTAGCGAAGCAGGCAACCGTCGACGAATAGCACATTGCTGCGGTCCCACCGATTGTCGTTGCGAAACACCGTCATCAGCCCGGCGCAACCGCTCGCGCGAAACGCCGCGTCGATTGACCGCAGGTCACAGTCGACGAACGAGTCACCATACATAACAAAAAATGCTTCGCCTAACGACGATTGCGCCCGTTTGAGGGCGCCTCCTGTGCCGAGTAACCGCTCACCGTCGAAGACGTAATCGATGGCAACGTTCCAGCGCCTGCCATCCCCGAGCGCCTCACGGATCATTTCGCCGCGAT
>Ga0308175_100002034_pt1 | contig 13762 bp, 9 predicted proteins | sample PhyCR1_3_FD_203893 | JGI IMG/M metagenome (GOLD analysis project Ga0308175, IMG submission 203893) | Soil microbial communities from UC Gill Tract Community Farm, Albany, California, United States - DLSLS.C.R1 | ecosystem: Environmental > Terrestrial > Soil > Agricultural land | place: USA...
TCGTCTCCCGACTACGGCTCGTCGGAAGGCGCCGGCTCCCTGGACTGGGCGGGCGATGTCGCGCTCGTCGCAGCCCCTGCGCCGGCGGAGCCTGCTGCTCCTGCGACCGCCCCGGCGCACACGAGCGCGCTCGAGTTCGAATACAAGGACGGCTTCGGCCCGTTGCCGCCGCCGCCCGACCCGCATGCCGAGCAGTCGCGCCATCGCTATCCGGCGCAGGCACTCGGCGATGCGCTCGACATCTACTGGGCCGAGGTCGAGCCGATCGGCCAGCCGACGAACGTGTCGTGCTGGGCAGCGGCCGCGGCCATGGTCGTCGGCTTCCGCGACCGCATCTCGATCGATCCGTCGGAGTTCGCGCGGCTCGGCGGCCGCTGGACCGCGTACAACCAGAACGGGCTCAGCACGAACGACAACGCGCAGTTCGCGGCCGCCTGGCGGCTCGAGGCGGAGCCGCCTGCCGATCCGTCCGTCGACGGCTTCGCACGCATGTTGCAGAACAAGGGGCCGCTCTGGATCGGCCGGCATCCGACCGGCAACGACCCGGGCACGGGCCACGCGGTCGCGGTCATCGGCCTGCACGGCGACGGGACGCCGGACGGCACGTTCGTGCACTGGCACGACCCTTGGCCGCCCGGCAGCGGAACGCCGAACAAGACGGAGACGTACACGACGTTCCTGCAGGAGTTCGACGACTTCATCACCGTCGACCAGCAAGGGCACGTCAACACGCAGATCCTCCACGCGACCGACACCGGCGGCCGGACGCCCGGTCACGTGCCCGCAACGTCGTCACAGAGCATCGCCGTCCAGCCGTTCGCGTTCGACGCGCCGCCCGTCACGCGCTCAACCGATTCGTCCGGTGACCTGACCTGGACGCTCGAGTCCTGGGACGGGATGAAGTATCCACCGGGTGTCGGAGGAGGCAGCGCGCCGTCGAGCCCGAAGCGAATCACCGTCGCCGGCCCGCGCTATGCAGCGTTCGGCGTCGACAACATCTACGCGAATCTCGATGTCGACTTCCAGTACGACGGGCGCGGCGTCGGAAAGGTCGCGCTGCGGATGGGGGAGCACAGCGACGCGGTCACGAAGGGGCTGCACGTCAACACGCACATCGTCGACGACGCGCGCACCTTCCAAGGCCCGTCGGGTCAGACCTTCGCCGGCATCCGCATCTCCATCGACTACTCGATGACGCAGGTCGTCGCCGACGACGTGCAGGCGCAGATCGACGTGATGCTCTACGGCAGCGGCGACTACGACGTTCGGTACCACATGGTGCAGGGCTCGTTCGACACCATGCCGAGCGACGTCGTGTCCGGCGTGACGCCGGCAGCGACGCCGGCCCGCGCGCAGGCGATTGCGCTGGAGGGGGAGGGCGGCGGCGCGGGCGTGGCCATCGCCGGCCAGGCCGTCGGCTCGCTCGCCGGGGAGGCCGTGATGCGGATCGTCGACAACCTCGGTGACCTGACGATCGCTCACGAGAGCTGGAACGGAATGAAGTACCCGCCCGGCGTCCCGCGCGGGAACGTGGCGACGACGCCGAAGCAGATCACGATCCAGGGGCCGCGCTACGACGCGCTCTACGTCGACTCGATCTACTGCGACCTCGCCGTCGACTTCGAGCACGACGGACGCGGCGTTGGCAAGGTCGCGATGCGCGCGGGCGCGCGCAGCGACGCTGTCGGCAAGGGGCTCAACATCCAGGCCCACATCGTCGACGATGCACGCACGTTCACCGGCGGGAGCGGCGGGCCGTCTCAGACCTTCGCCGGCATCCGGATCACGCTCGAGTACTCCTTCACACAGACGATCGCCGACGACATCGTCGTCCATGCGCAGGCGATGCTCTACGGCAACGGCGACTACGACGTCGAGTACCACCTCATCCAGGGCTCCGTGGACACGATGCCGCCGAACGTCACCTCCGGTGTGCACGCGACGTCGTCGCCGTCGGTGCCGCAGCAGTCGCAGTCTCTCGGCGGAGACACGGACGTGCTCCGCTCGATCGGCGGCTTCATCGTCGATCACTTCAACCCGACCGAGGACGGCATCACAGCCGACCTCGAGCAGTGGCCGAAGGGCGCCGACCGACAGGTCGGCGGAGCGAAGAAGTTCCCGTTCGACGACCAGAGCCAGGTCGGCGACGGCGCGACGCAGCATCAGCAGATCACCGTGACGTGCCCGCACTCGACCTCGGGCAACTTCTGCGACCTCGTCGTGTCGTGGGACTACAACGGCCGCTGGCTCACGAACGTCGACATCGCCAAGGGGCACGCCCACGGTGTGCCGGTTCTCGAACGACTCGACTACAAGTACTCGGTCACCGCGCAGATCGAGGACATCCCGAACGCGGCCTACACGCCGCGGGATGCCCCGCAGACGGCGCCGTGCGCGGCGCTGCGGGTCAACATCGAGTGGTACGAGACGAGGCCGGTGGTCGAGAACACGCTCTGCCGCTGCGTCCTGACCATCTTCGCCAACGGTGCGTGGCAGGCCGACTACTCGCTGCTCTCCGGCGAGGTCGAGGACCCGGGCGTCGCGATCAACTTCATCGGCGCGCGGCCGCCGATGCGCAGCGTCGGGAGCGGGCAGGCGCAGAGCCTCGGCGACGCGGCAGCGAGCCCGGTCACGCACAGCTCGGAGACGCGCGGTCCAGTCCGCTTCGAGCTCGACCAGTACACGGGGATGAAGCAGCCGCCAAACGTTGCGCCGTCGGGCGCTCCCGCGCAGACCGCGACGGTCCGGATCGGCGGCCCGCGCGCGACCGCGGCGGGGGGCGAGGAGTCCTACGGCGATTGCGAGATCGCGTACGACTACGACGGCCGCGGCGTCGGCAACGTGCACGTGCGGCCGACGGCGACGGGCGGCGCGGCGGCGCTCGTTGTGGCGGAGTCGATCGGCGAGGACTCGCAGCTGTACGCGCTCCCGGGGGCGACCGACCCGCTCGCCGCCCTGAAGCTGCACTTCGAGTACCGGTTCGACTCGACGAACCCGCTGAAGACCGACGTCACGCTGTACGGCAACGGGCGCCAGGACATCCACTACGACTGGTCGCAGGTGTAGCGGTGTCCACCACGGCAAGCGAGAACGGCAGCGGCACGCTGCACGTGTCGCCGACTCCGCGGGACGTGTCGAGCGGCGTGCAGCTTCTCGTTTCACATGAGCCTGACTTCGTTGCAGGCCCGAATGCGCGGGCGACGTCCTTCGCTGCGCCGCCTGAGGACGTCGTCTCCGGTGTGCAGCCGCTGCCCCCGCCGATCGACGCCGGCGCACGCTGGAGGGACGAGATCGGCGGTGAGCCCAGCGCGTTGCCGGAGCCCGAGTCGCCGGCGCGGCTGCTCGACAACCAGACGATGTACAGAATCATCCGGGCCGTCGCGCTGCCGCTCTCGGGCGATGCGCTCTACTCCGCCGTCGCCGCCGACGACCAGCTCGGGCTCCTGTACGGCCTCGTGCTGTTCCCGCAGGCGTCGAAGCACCTCGGCTCGGTGCTGCGGCTGATGCGGTCGCGTGCGGAAGCCGCATTTCTCGACGCGTTCGGGAGTGCGGCGGACGAGCTGCTCGCCGTCACCGGTGCTGCGACGCCGGCGCGTCGGCTGACCGCCGTGCGCGGCCAGTTCCTCTGGCACGAGCCGTGGCCGTCGCGATTCCGGCGTGCCGGCGAGATCCCGGTGTTCCAGGCGGCACAGAACGAGGAGGCGATCGAGAACCAGCTCAAGCCGATCATCCAGCCGGCGCTCTCGCTCGGGCTCACCACGGAGCGCGGGCTCGCTGTCGCGTACGACGCCGTCGCGACCAAAGGCGTCGGCGGCGGCCTCCGCTGGATCGTCGACGTCGCAGGACCGCTCCGGACCGAGCAGCAGCGCGCGAACGCGCTGCGCACGGTCGGCTTCGCCGACCTCGCATCGTTCCAGGCGACAATCGGGTGGCTGCGTCCGGACGGCGTGTTCGGCCCGGAGACGCACGCCGCGCTCGTCGGAGCGCTGCGGCGGCAGGGTGACATCCCGATGCCGACGGCGGGCGATCTCGTCGCCGGGCTCGTCGAGGCAGCGGAAGGCGATCAGCACGAGCGGCTCGAGCGGCTCGAGGAATCCGAGCTCGTGACGAACGCGCGGGTGGGCGCGTAGACCGATGCCCGAGGCGAACGACCACGACGTCGGCGCTGCCCGCGCGCTCGTCTCGCAGCTCCGTCAGACCTTGGAGCGCGCGCCGTCCTTCCAGGAGCTCCCTCAGCAGAGCCGCGACGAGCTGCTGCGGGACGTCGCCGCGATCCAGCGCGCGCTCGAGGGCGGCAAGGCCGATCCGTACGCGCTCGCGCTCGACGTCCCGCCGGGATTCAACCGGCCGTTCCCGCACGGCCCCGCGACACCGGGCGGAGGAGGCGGCAACGGGGGGACGCCCGCGCCGGTGGCTTCCTCGACGCCGGGCCCGAAGGCCGCGGCGACGCAGACGCTTGCCGCGCGCGCCGGAGCGCTCGCCGACGAGATCGACTTTCCGTCCTTCGTCGCCGGGCTCGTGCACGGCACGTTCGATGCCGTCGTGGACGCGTCGATCCGGCAGATGGAGGAGTTCGCGAACCTCGTCTCCGCGGTTGCGAAGGACGTCGACCAGTTCACCGAGGAGAACGTGACCGCGAACCAGGCGCGCGACTGGCTCGTGCAGCAGCATCCGGGCGATCTGCAGCTCGACCTGCCCAAGCAAGGGGAGGATCGCGAGCCGGCGGTGCGCGTGCGCACACAGGGCGAGGACGACGAGCCGCGAATGCCGTCGTGGCTTGCCGACTACGGGCTTCCGGGGGAGCAGCTGACCGACGAGCTCGTGGAGCAGCAGCTCGTCCCGCTTGCGCGGCAACGCGTCGGCGAGGGACGGATGCAGACCCTCGCGACGATGGTGCTGCTCGGCATGAACCGGATCAACGTGCGCGACGGCAAGGTCGCGGCGCGCGTGCAGTTCCGTGCCGCCGCGACCGACAAGACGCACGTCGATTACGCCACCTCGAACGATCCGGGCGGCGGGCAGGACGGATGGGGAACGCGCGGGAGCCCGACCTATGCGGATCACCAGACGATGGTCTCCACCGTCGGCGTCAACGCGCAGGCCGACACGGATCTCAAGGTCGAGCTGTTCGGCTCGGTCGAAATCAACTTCTACTCGGAGACGCTCCCGCTCGACCGCTTCGCCGACTCCGCGCGGCTCTCGCTCGTGCAGCGGAACTCGCGCGCGCGCCAGACGGCGCCGGCCCAGGCGGCGCAGCAACCCGCGCCGCAGCCGGCGGCACCCGCGCAGCAACCCGCACCCGCGCCGACACCGACGCCGAGGGCCGCGACATGACCGGCACCCCCTCGCGCCTCCCGCTCGCCGACACGCTCGTCTCCCTGCTCGAGTCGCTCGAGACCGACCGCGCCGCCGCGGGAGGCGTCCGCCTCGGCGACGTCAGGCTCGCGCTCCCGCTCGAGCTGAAGCTCGCGCCGGACGGCGAGCTGCTCGGCAACGTCCGCCGCTGGCGCTGGCCGACCGACTTCGACGATCGGCCGGCGCAGCTCGATGCGTCCTTCCACCCGGTGTGGGCCTGATGGACGACCAGGGCCTTCCGCTCGAGCAGTTCATCCAGGCGCTGACGAGCCAGCTCGACCGCGCCCAGGAGACGATGGCGTTGAAGGCGCGCGCCGGGCTGCCGCTCACCTTTGCCGTCAAGGACCTGACGATCGACCTGCGGACGCACGTCGGCATGTCCGGCAGCGTCGTGCACATCCGTCCGGCCGGGCCCGGCGACTCCGAAGCGAGCGTCATCCATCTCGCGCTCACGACGATCACGCGTCCGATGATGGAGGAGAACACGCCGTCGCTCGATGCGGAGAAGGGCCCCTCCGTGCAAGAGGCCCTCGGCGACAAGCTCGGCGAGGACGAGGTGCGCCGGCTCGAATGGGCCGGGATTCGCAGCGTCAGTCAGCTGCGCGAGCTGCAGAAGCAGACGGGCGCAGATGTGATCGGACGCGTCTCGCAGTTGCCGGTCGACCGCCTCCGCGCGGCCCTGGCTGCGGCGGCGGCGCCGCACGTCTCCCAGATCGTCGCCGCCCCCCACGACGGCGAGGACGGTGCGTCGGCGCCGCCGCTCCGCATCCACGGCTGGAACCTCCGCGACGGCGGCGTACCCGCCGTGCGCATCGGCGGGAGGCCCGCGACCGTCCTCCACGCGACGGAGACAGAGCTGCTCGTGCAGCCGGAGGCGCACGCCGACGCCGGCACCGTGGAGGTCGAGACGGCGCCCGGCCTCTCGACCGCCGCATCGTTCGATCTCGGACCGGAGGCGGAGCCCGCATGAGCGCCCGGCGTCTGACGCAGCCGTGGGCCCGTGCCTCGGCGCTCTACTGCCAGCCCGGCCGCGTGCTCGTGAAGCTTCGCCTGGGCGAGGCACCGGAGCGCCTCGAGCCCGCCTCGGCGGCTTTCGGCATCGGTCAGGTCGACCGTGTCCTCTCCCATTACGCCGATGCAGTGGAGATCCGCTACGTCCACTCGCCGGCAGCACGCGGCTGGGACGACCTCGAGCACGCGCTCGGCCTCTCCCGCACCTTCCACGTACGCGCGACGCAGCACACGCCGGTCGACCACGTCGTCGACGCGCTGCGCGCACTCAACGTCGTCGAGTCGGTGTCGCCGCAGTACCTCACAGCGGTTCCGCTCGAGGCGGCACGTGTGCTCGAGGCGTTCGACGAAGAGCGTTCCTGGTCGACGCGCGCGGCAATTCACGCGCAGGAGGCGCAGGCGTACGAGCCGGGCGACGCGTCGGTCGTGTGCGCGATTCTCGACACGGGCGTCCTCGTCGGCAGCGGCGAGTTCGGCTCCAACCTGCGCGAGCGCGGCCCTGACTTCGTGCGGCTCGGCGAGGGCGATCTCGCGACCGGCGTCGAGCTCGTCGGCGACAACGCTGTGCACGACGTCAATCCCGTCGACCAGGTTGGGCACGGGACCTCATGCGCCACGATCATCGGCGGCGCCGGCGTACAGCTGCCGCCCGGGGTGGCCGGGAACTGCACGCTGCTGCCCGCGCGGATCCTCGGCTCGGCGCGCATGCGCGGTCGCAAGGAACGGATCGGCGTCGGCCGCATCTCCGACATCGACGAGGGGCTCAAGGCAGCGGTCGATCTCGGCGCGAAGGTGCTGAACATGAGCTTCGGGACGCCTGTCGGAGAGCTCGACGACGGCGATCCCGTACCGCACGAGGACGTCGTGGCCTATGCGACGGCACGCGGCTGCATCCTCGTCGCGGCGAGCGGCAACAGCGGCAAGCACGAGCGGTTCACACCGGCGTGTCTCGACGGTGTGGTCGCCGTGGGCGCGGTCGGCGACGACGACCGGCCGTGCTCGTTCTCGACCTCCGGGTCGCATGTCGCGTTGTGCGCGCCCGGCTGGAAGGTGCCGAGCCTCGCCCTCGACGGGCCTGCGCTCGTCAGCGGCACAAGCTTCGCGACGCCCTTCGTGACGGCCGTCGCGGCGCTGCTCGCCAGCCGCGCGGGTCGCCGAGCCTACGAGCTCGACGGCGCGAAGGCGGCGGCGATTCTCCGCGGCTCGGCACGGCCGTGGACGGAGGAGACGACCGGCCACGGCGCCGGCGTCCTCGACGCGGTCGCGGCGCTCCAGGCACTGGAGCGTGAGATCGACCGGGCCGAGAGCCCCACCAACCAGGAAGGAGCGTGAGCGCGCGTGGCCGGCGAGAAGGACGCAAAACCCGATGGATCGGCACCGCCAGCACCAGCGACAAGAGCAGGAGGAGGTGGCAGCACCACCATGGTCAACCCGATCAGGTTCGTCGACATCGCCGCGGGCGAGACCGACGAGCTGAATCACATCACCCGGCGGCTCGCGGAGCTGACGGCGACGCTGAAGGACTCGAGCCTCGAGATCCCGACGGCGCAGGAGATCAACGACGACATCGACGCGGGGAAGCTGACCCTCGACAAGCTCCAGGGCGACTCGCCCCTGCAGGAGGAGTACGTCGGCCTCAAGATCCGGGAGCACCTGAGGTCCTCGAAGCACCAGCCGCTCGACCGCGTCTTCTTCGGCGTCGAGCTCGACACCGGGGCACACGACGCGAAGGACGGATTCTTCCATTCGCAGCGCGACACCCCATGGGGCTTCGACCAGCTCACCGCGGCAGAGATCGAAACGGCAGCACGCTACGGGATCCTCACGCGGGACGGCGCGAGCGTGAACGCCCCCCTCGCGGAGCCGAGCCAGCCGATCGACCGGCGCTACGCGACCGCGCTCGCGAACTCGCGGGCCGAGTATCGGGCGAATGCCGACCTGTACCAGGCGATCCTGAAGCAGCTGGTGGAGGCCGGGCGGAACGCCGGCACGGTCGGAGAGCAGGGCACCGACGACATCAACACGCACGACTGGGCGACGATTGCGAAGACGCTGATCGCCGACAACACGTCGGCGACCGACCTCTACCTCCCGGTGAAGGTGCAGACGGCGCTCGGCAACATCACGGTCGGCGGAGACTCCGTCGCGCCGTCCTCGATCGACATCGACCTGCCGAGCCTCGACGACGACGCAACCGTCGAGATCGTGCAGGACAACCTCAAGGCGATGCAGGCGATCTACTTCTCCTCGATGCTCGAGGAGCTGCGCCTGTACCAGGTCGCGGACAAGCTCGTCGAGCTGTTCAACGCCGGGGTCCTGCCGTTCGGCAAGGGGAAGGGCGGCGACCTGATCTTCGACTACTGGCGCAAGTCCAACGAGCGCTTCACGGAGGTCGAGCGGCTCAATCTCTACGCCCGCTGCTTCGGCTTCCCGGGCGGTGAGCCGATGCAGTCGCCGAACCGCGAGTTCAACGACCTCTGGCTCCGGTTCGTCTCGGCCGTGTCGTCGTACTTCCGCCAGGTGACCGTCGACAGCCTGCTGCGGGCGTCGATCCCGGCGCCGATCACGCAGGAAGGCCTGCGCAAGGCCGGCCGCGATCTCGCAGCCAACCTGTCGTTGTACGGCTACGGCGTCGCCTACTTCGCGGCCACGTCGCTCCAGGAGCAGATCAAGGACATCATCGAGATCCTCCAGACCGACGACGTGAAGAGCGCGTACGGCGCCCGCGACATGTGGCAGGTCGTCGACCAGGTCGCATCGCTCGAGCTCGGCGGCGCGAGGAACACCGTTCGCTACCGGACGATGGCCCAGACCGGCGCGACGATCGTCCGCTGGCTCGGCGAGCACGCCTCCGAGCTGTCCTCGTTCGGCAACGTCATCGACGCGACGGAGGTTCGCCGGAACATCAAGAGCCAGAACCCGATGTCCGATCCGACCGATCGCGATCTCGTCGATGCGTGCGAGCAGTGGCTCGCGGTGACGGGAACGCCGGACCAGCAGGTGGAGCAGTACTCGCAGCCGGTCGAGGCGCCGAATGCGACGTCGGTGCCGATCCAGATTCCGCAGGCGGCCAAGGACCTGCTGGAGTCGGTCGGCGTCACCGCGGGCGTCGGCGGGCGGTGATGGGGCGATGAAGGGGATCCCGGCGGCCGAGACCGTCAAGCGAAGGATGTCGGTCGCGGCGAAGAGCCTGGGCGTCGCCGATCCGACGGAGTTCGTCGGCGGCCTGATCGACCGCTCCTTCCCGCTCCCGCTCGGGGACGAGAAGGTCGCGCACAACGCGCTCATGCCGGGCTACGCACCGGCACAGCCGCGGTTCCGCACCGGCGACGGCGATGTTCTGCGGTTCGTGATCGAGCCGCTCGGCCCGGAGTCGTCGCCGGTGACGCGCCGCCACGAGGCGACGCGCGAGCTGCGGCGTCTCGTCCGGCCGACGTTCGGGCCGGACGCGCTCCGTTACTTCGACAAGCGGAGCGAGGAGTGGCGGGGCATGTCGTCGATCTCCCGCCTCGACTATGGCGCCTGGTTCGGAACCGCGTACGACCAGAACGGCCTCAAGTCGGCGTCCGTGACGTACGAGCTCCATCCGTGGCAGCTGAACGCGCTGCCCGCATCACTGGCCCGGCTCGTCGTCGCGGCGACCGACTCGCTGCCGACGCTGTCGCCGTTGTTCACCTCGATCGCCGTCGCGAAGGACGCCGGCAACCACGGAGTCACGTTCATGCACCGCGGAGCTCTGCGCCTCAACAATCTCGAGCCGCTCATGAACCGGCTCGGTCTCGCGCATCAACTGCCCGGCGTCATGCAGGTGGTCGGCCTGACGCTCGGCGGCCGCTTCCACCTGCCGGACGGCTCGGTGCTCCTCGGCCTCGCGGAGACACCCGAGGGGCCGGAGCTGAAGCTCGAGATCATGCTCGGCCGGCTGCCGGACGTGCCGCAGTCGTTCCTCGACCTGCTCGCGCTCGGCCTGTCGGAGCGTCCGCGCGAGCTCCGCGCGCTCGTCCGCTGGCTGCAGGCGTTCACGCCCGAGGACGGCGGCAGTGCCGGCGAGATCTCGATCCTGTCGATCCGCACGACACCGCGGATGGCGCCGCGCGTCGCGCTGCACCTCCGGCCCGTCGAGTTCGAGGTCGGGCGCCGGCGGGAGCGGGACGAGGAGGAGGTGGATGAGCGAGAGCTCGCGACCGCGTGAAAGGAGGACCGCTTACGACCTGAACGGAGGAGACGATGAGTGCAGCACTACACGAGGCGCCTCCGGTCGCGCCCGAGACGCTGAACGAGGCGCGGCGGGCGGTAGCGAACATGCTCTCGCAGAGCGACTCGTTCCGTGCGCTCGATACCGAACAGCGCGAGAAGATCGCGAACGGTACGGCCGCGATCGCCGCCGTGCTCGCCGAGCCGCATGCGCAGCAGCAAGAGCAGGAGCCGGAGCAGACGGCGAGCGAGCTGGCGGCGCCGGAGGGAAAGTTCACCGCGCAGGGCGCGCGCGAGGGCGCGGCAGTCGCCGGAGCGCTGCTGCAGGCGGTCGACTTCCCGACGTTCGTCGCGAAGCTCGTCGAGGGCGTGTTCCACGCGATCGTGCACTCGTCGATCGAGCAGATGCAGGCATACGGGGAGCTGGTCGCAAACGTCGCCAAGTCGCTGAACGAGTTTCGCGACGAGAACGTCTCCGAGAACCAGGGCCGCGACTATCTCGTGCAGCAGTTCCCGGACACGTTTCAGATCGATGTCGACACGGCGGACGACGGAACACGGCAGCCCCGCGTGCGCGTCAAGGACGGCGTCGACGAGAACAGCGCGCTCCAGAAGATCAACAGCTCCGGTCTCACCGGGGGCAAGCCGGTGACGAGCCTCGACGACGATACGGCGGAGGGAACGCTCGTGCCCGCGGCGCGGACGCAGATCGCGACGGGACGGCAGCAGCTGCTCGCGACGATGGTGCTGATGGGGATCAACCGAATCGTCGTCACCGACGGGAAGATCCAGGCGAAGGTGATGTACGACTTCCAGGCGCGCGACAACTTCCATTACCAGAACAGCGCGACACAATTCGACTACGGCGATCAGTACAAGTCGACGCAGACGGGTAACTACGACAGTGGCTCCACGGGCGGCGAGACCTCGGGCCGGGAAGGCACCGACAGCTACGACAAGCGCGACGGGAGCTGGTACGCGAAGGGCCAGTACCAGAACACGCAGGAGCCCGTGCTGAAGCTCGTCAGCGCGTCGTCGACGACCGCCGACGCGTCGCTGCAGACCAAGGCGAGCCTCGCCGGCAACGTCGACATCAACTTCAAGAGCGACTACCTGCCGCTCGAGAAGATGGCCGACCCGGCCGCGATCGCTGCGATTCAGGGCCACGCCCAGCCGAAGGCGGCCGCTCCGGCGCAGCAGGGAGCGACGGGACAGACGCCGAGCGCGCAGACCCCGCCCGCGTTGCAGCCGCCCGCAACCACCCAGCCGCCGGCGCGATGAGCGCCGCGCTCGCATCCGAGAGAACGTCCGGCGCCGACGTCCCGTGGGGCGACGCGCAGACGCTCGACGACGTCCGGCCCCGCATCGCGGAGCTCCTGCAACAATCGAAGGCGTTCGGCGAGCTGTCGCCGGACGAGCGGGAGGAGGTCGCCAAGAAGACGGTCCAGGTGGCGACCTATATGGCGAACCCGGACGGGCTTGCGCGCGACGACATCGAGCAGCACGGCCTGCCGCTCGCGGAGGCGCAGGCAGATGCGACCGAGGAGGCACGCAAGCGGGCTGCGAGCTCGCCGGGCTTCGCGGGCAAGGACTTCAAGGCCGGCGCCGTCGAGCAGGGGGTCGAGCAATTCGGGCAACTCGTGCAGAAGGTCGATTTCCCCGCGTTCTGCGCCGGCCTGATCAACGGCGTGTTCAAAGCGATCGTCGACTCGTCGATTCAGCAGATGCGCGCGTACGGCGAGCTGATCGCGAACGTCGCGAAGACGGTCGACCAGTTCGCCCAGGACAACATCAGCGAGAACAACGCGCGCGACTATCTCGTCGACAAGTATCCGGGCGAGCTCGGCGTCTCCGTCGATCAGGACGCAGGGGGCTTCGACGCCGCAGCTCCGACACCGGCCCCGACACCGCAGCTGCAGACGACGGGCGAGAACCCGGAGGATTTCCTGAAGCGCGTCTCCGCGGACTTCCAGCTGACGAAGGAGCTGACCGACCTCAGCGATGCGGATCAGGAGCGGCAGCTCGTCCACTCGGCGCGGCTGCAGATCGCGAAAGGCCGCCAGCAGCTGCTTGCGAGCATGGTCATGCTCGGCATCAACCGCATCGTCGTCACCGACGGCCTGATCAACGCCAAAGTCGTCTTCGACATGCGCGCGCAGGACACCGCCACACGTCAGGCGACGGCGTCGATGTACGACCAGCAGAAGACGTCGGTCTCTGCGCACACGGACATGAACTACGACAGCTGGTTCTCGCCCGTCTCCGCACACACGTCGATCGACGCCCGCAACGATCACATCGCGACGGTGCAGTCGTCGCTCGACGAGTCGTCGACGTCGCAGGCCGAGGTCAAGGCGAAGCTGACAGGCGAGGTACGGGTCAACTTCAAGAGCGACTACCTCCCTCTCGAGAAGATGGCGAACCCGGCGATGATCGCTGCGATCCAGGGCAACGCGACACCGCTCGACACGACCGCGACCGTGAAGCCGGCGACACCGGCCGCCGGCGCGCCGGCGGCCCGATGAGCGACACGCAGTCCCTCGAGCACGCGCTGCGGGTCGCGGCCGGGCTCGCCGCCGCCCCCGAGGTCGACGTCCTCGAGCTCGCGCTCCCGCCGCTGGCGCCGATCGATCTTCCGCCGGTCGTCGGCGACGCGGGCGACCAGGCCAGGCTGCGGGAGGTCCCGCCGCTCTACCTCGCGAGCGAGCTCGAGACGGCGCAGCTTCTGCCCGCTGCAGAGGCCGTGGCAGGCGTCTATGCGAGTGGCGGGCTCGACGTCGAGGGGCCTGAAGGAGAGCTGCTGCTCCGTTTTTGGCGCGGACGCCACGACCGTTTCTCGGCAGAGGAGCGGCGGGCCTTCTTTGCGCGCCTCTTCGGCGGGCCGGGTCCGACGCTGGCCGGGCACGGCGCAGTCAACGAGGCGTTCGAAGGTCTGCTTCTCGCCGTCGCGCAGGCGCTCGCCGAGCTCGGGACGACGCCGCTGCCGCCGGCGGAGGTCGCGCTGCGCGCAGCGGCATCCGATCTCGCGGCGAACCTCGCGGGGCGGAGCGGCGGGATCCCGGAGCCCGCGGCTCGTACGATCCTCGGCGCGATCGGCGAGGCACTCGCGCTCTTCAAGGACCCGGCGGTGCAGGTTGCGCTCGGCGCGCACGCGCCGTGGCCGGCGATCGAGTCCGCGGCACAGCGCTACCTCCGGGTCGAC
>Ga0308175_100002035_pt1 | contig 13758 bp, 11 predicted proteins | sample PhyCR1_3_FD_203893 | JGI IMG/M metagenome (GOLD analysis project Ga0308175, IMG submission 203893) | Soil microbial communities from UC Gill Tract Community Farm, Albany, California, United States - DLSLS.C.R1 | ecosystem: Environmental > Terrestrial > Soil > Agricultural land | place: USA...
GGCCCACGGCCCGCACGAGCACCACCGTGACGTCGTCGTCCAGCTCGGCGGCCGCCAGTCCGTCGTACAGCTCGGAGACCAGCCGCTTCGAGAGCGCGTTGCGGTTGCGCGGGGAGTCCAGGACCAGGGTGGCGACATGGTTCGCGACGCTGTAGCGGACGAGGTCGGGCATTGCGCTCCCGTGATGGTCAGTAGGACTTGGGCAGGCCGAGAGTGTAGGAGCCGACGAAGTTCAGGATCATCTCGCGGCTGACCGGGGCGATCCGGGTGGCGCGGGCCGCGACGAGGAGGCCGGCCATGCCGTACTCCGTGGTGATCCCGTTGCCGCCGTGCACCTGGACGGCGCGGTCGGCGGCGGCGCAGGCGGCCTCGGCGGCGGCGTACTTCGCCATGTTCGCGGCCTCGCCGGCCGCCATGTCGTCACCGGAGTCGTAGAGCGCGGCGGCCTTCTGGGTCATCAGCCGAGCCAGCTCGATCTCGATCTTGGACTGGGCCAACGGGTGCGCGACGGCCTGGTGGGCGCCGATCGGGGCGTCGAAGACCTCACGGCCCTTGACGTACCCGGTCGCCTTGTCGAGGGCGAACCTCGCGAGCCCGGTCGCGAAAGACGCGGCCATGATCCGCTCGGGGTTGAGGCCGGCGAAGAGCTGCGCGATGCCGGCGTCCTCGTCGCCCACGAGCGCGTCCGCGGGCAGCCGCACGTCGTCGATGAAGACCGTGAACTGCTTCTCAGGGCTGACGATCTCCATCTCGATCGGCTGGTACTCGAACCCCGGCGCATCCGTCGGCACCACGAACAGGCACGGCTTCAGCCGGCCGGTCCTCGCGTCCTCGGTGCGCGCGACGACGAGCACGGCGCCCGCCTCGTCGACGCCGGAGATGTAGATCTTGCGGCCCTTGAGCACCCACCCATCGCCGTCCCGGCGCGCGGTGGTGGTGATCTTGTGCGAGTTCGAGCCGGCGTCCGGCTCGGTGATCGCGAACGCCATGGTCAGCGTGCCGTCCGCGATGCTCGGCAGCCAGCGCTGCTTCTGCTCCGTGGTGCCGAACCGGTTGATCACCGTCCCGCAGATCGCCGGCGACACGATCATCATCAGCAGCGGGCAGCCCTGAGTGGCGAGCTCCTCGCAGACCGCGGCCAGGTCGCCGATGCCGCCGCCCCCTCCGCCGTACTCCTCGGGGAGCGCAACGCCGAGGTAGCCGTTCTTGCCCATGTCCAGCCACAGGTCGGTGGTCTTGCCGCCGCTGCGGGCCTGCGCGACGAAGAACTCGCGACCGTAGCCGCTCGCCAGCCGGGACACCTCGCGGCGCAGGCTGCGCCGCTCGTCGGTCTCGGTGAACGGAACCTCACTCATCGGCCTCTCCTTGCTGCTGTACGACGGCCAGCACGTCACCTGCCGCGACCTGCGAACCCACCTGCACCGGGATCTCCCGGACCACCCCGTCGTGCGGCGCGGCCACGGTGTGCTGCATCTTCATCGCCTCGAGCACCAGCACCGGCGCGCCTGCGGCCACAGTCTGGCCCGGCCCGACGTGCAGGCGTACGACGGACCCCGGCATCGGCGCGAGCAGCGACCCGCTCGCCACCTGGTCGGCCGGGTCGACGAACCGGGGCACGGCGGTCAGCGCGACGTGGCCGTGCGCCGACTCCACGTCGACCCGGTCCCCGTCCACGTGCACCTCGAACCGCCGCGCCACCTCTGCGTCATCCGCTTCGGTCGCGATGACGACCACCTCGGACGACGTCCCGCGGGGCCCGACCGTCGCGCGAAGCGTGCCGTCGGCGGAGCGGTAGCCGTCGCGGCCGGCGTACCACTCGGCCGCCAGCTCCTCGCCGTCGTGGCCGAGCACCGTGCGCTGCGGGGCGGAGACGACGTTGCGCCACCCCGGCGCGATGCCCCGCTGAACTTCCCGGTTCGCGCGGGCCCGCTCGGCGAGGGCGACCGCCGCGGCGAACGCGGAGGCCTGCAAGGCGTCGTGGTCGAGAGCGCTCGGCGACCTGGCGGCGAGGTCGTGCCGGACCAGGAAGTCGGTGCCCAGGTCGCCGGCCACGAACGAGTCGTGCCGGAGCACCTCGACGAGCAGGTCGCGGTTGGTCCGGACGCCGTGCAGCTGTGCACGGTCGAGCGCGGCGCCCAGCCGGCGCAGCGCTTCCTGCCGGGTCGGCGCGAACGCCACCACCTTGGCGAGCATCGCGTCGTAGTGCGTGCCGACCTCGTCGCCGGTCGCGTAGCCGGTGTCCACCCGCACGCCGTACGTCGCCGGCGTCGCGAAGCACGCGTCGGATGGGATGTCGAACCGGCTCAGCCGACCGCTCTGCGGCTGCCAGTCGTGCCCGGGGTCCTCCGCGTAGAGCCGGGCCTCGACGGCATGGCCGTGCTCCTCGACGCGGAGGCCGGCCAGCCGCTCCCCCTCGGCGACGCGGACCTGCAGCGCCACGAGGTCGAGCCCGGTGACGCACTCGGTGACGGGGTGCTCGACCTGGAGCCGGGTGTTCATCTCCAGGAAGAAGAACCGCTGCGACGCCTCGTCGTAGAGGAACTCGACCGTTCCGGCGCCGACGTAGCCGATCGCCTCGCCGGCGGCGCGGGCCGCGTCGTGCATCGCGGTGCGTACGTCGTCGGGCAGGCCGGGGGCCGGTGCCTCCTCCACGACCTTCTGGTGCCGCCGCTGCACCGAGCAGTCCCGGTCGCCGAGCACCAGCACGGTTCGGTGGGTGTCGCCGAGGACCTGCACCTCGACGTGCCGGCCGCGCTCGAGGTACGGCTCGCAGAACACCGTCGGGTCCCCGAACGCCGACGCCGCCTCGGCAGCGGCCTGCTCGACGGCGCTCGCGACCTCGTCAGGCCGGCGCACGACGCGCATCCCGCGGCCGCCCCCGCCGGCCGATGCCTTGACCAGCAGCGGCAGGTCGTCGCTCGTCACGGCGGCCGGGTCGAGCTGCGGCAGCACCGGCACTCCCGCGTCGGCCATCAGCTTCTTGGCCGCCACCTTCGAGGTCATCTGCACCATCGCCTCGGGCGTCGGCCCGACCCACGTGAGCCCCGCGGCGACCACCTGCCGCGCGAAGTCGGGGCTCTCGGAGAGGAAGCCGTAGCCGGGGTGCACGGCGTCCGCGCGGGCCCGCTGTGCGGCGGCGACGACGAGGTCTCCGCGAAGATAGGTCTCGGCGGGCGCGCTGCCCAGCAGCCGCACCGCGACGTCGGACTCGCGCACGAACGGCAGCCCCGCGTCGGCGTCCGAGTGCACCGCGACGGTCCCGATCCCCAGCTCCCGGCACGTCCGGAACACCCGCCGGGCGATCTCCCCGCGGTTCGCCACCAGCATCCGGCGGATCATCACGGCTTACCCCCGGTTCGAGCCTGCCTTCGAGGCCGCCCGGCGGGAGCGGAGTCGCCACAACTACGCACATGTGCGATTGCAGCGAGGTTTGCGCCGATCCGCTCGCTACAACCACACACATGTGCAGTTGCAGCGGTGGATCCCGGCACGGCGCCTGGGTCGCCGTCCGACGGACGGGTGGTGGCCGCGGGGAGCGTAAGGGGGCTTGGCCGCGGCGGCGCCGTACCGGGATGACCACGCAGGGACTCGGGGCGACGACGCGCCCAAGCGACCGCTGCCGCCGACCGGGAGTCGGCAGTGGGCCCGGGCAACCGCACTTGTCGTGTCTGCGCCAAGAGAACAGTCACAGCCGGAACACCCCGAACCGGTCCGTGCCCTCGATCGGCGCGTTCTCGACCACCGACAGGCAGATCCCCAGGACCGTCCGGGTGTCGCGCGGGTCGATCACCCCGTCGTCGTACACCATCCCGGACAGGAAGAAGGGCAGGCTCTGCTCCTCGACCTGCTGCTCGACGTAGGCGCGCATGCCGGCGTCGGCCTCCTCGTCGTACGGCTGTCCCTTGGCCTCCGCCGCCGCACGGGCGACGATCGAGAGCACCCCGGCGAGCTGGGCCGGCCCCATCACCGCGGACTTGGCGGACGGCCAGGTGAACAGGAAGCGTGGGTCGTACGCCCGGCCGCACATCCCGTAGTTCCCCGCGCCGTACGAAGCGCCCATCATGATCGAGAGGTGCGGCACGGTGGAGTTGCTGACGGCGTTGATCATCTGCGCGCCGTGCTTGATGATTCCGCCCTGCTCGTACTCCGTGCCGACCATGTAGCCGGTGGTGTTGTGCAGGAACAGCAGGGGTACGTCGACCTGGTTGGCGAGCTGGATGAACTGGGCCGCCTTCTGGCTCTCCTCGGAGAACAGCACGCCGCGGGCGTTGGCGAGGATGCCGAGCTGGCGACCGTGCAGGCGCGCCCAGCCAGTGACCAGCGACGGGCCGTACAGCGGCTTGAACTCGTCGAACACCACCTCGTTGCCGGGGCCGGCGCCGTCGCAGATCCGGACGATCACCTCGCGCGGGTCGAACGGCTCCTTCAGGTCGGTGGGGATCAGGTCCAGCAGGTTGTCGACCTCGGCGTCGGGCTCCCGCCACCGGCTGGTCGAGCTCGTCGAGACCACTTCCTTGCGGTGGTTCAGCCGGGCCACGATCCGCCGGCCGATCCGGATCGCGTCGCGCTCGTCGAGCGCGAGGTAGTCCGCGAGCCCCGAGGTCCGCGCGTGCATCTCCGCGCCGCCGAGCGACTCGTCGTCGGCGTCCTCGCCGGTGGCCATCTTCACCAGCGGCGGGCCGCCGAGGAAGACCTTGGCCTGCTCGGCGACCATCACGACGTAGTCGCTCATGCCGGGGACGTACGCGCCGCCCGCGGTGCTGTTGCCGAACACCAGCGCGATCGTCGGCGTCCTGGCCGCGCTGGCCCTGGTGAGTCCCCGGAAGAGCTCGCCGCCGGGGATGAAGATGTCCTTCTGGGACGGGAGGTCGGCGCCGCCGGACTCGACGAGGTTGACGGTCGGCAGCCGGTTCTCCCGGGCGATCTGCGCGGCGCGGAACAGCTTCTTCACCGTCCACGGGTTGCTGGCGCCCCCGCGGACGGTCGGGTCGTTGGCGATCACCATGCACTCGACGCCGGACACCACGCCGATGCCGGTGACCACCGAGGCGCCGACGGCGAAGTCCGACCCCCAGCCGGCCAGCGGCGAGAGCTCCAGGAACGCCGACCCCTCGTCCAACAGCAATTCGATCCGCTCCCGGGCCAGCAGCCTGCCGCGGGCGTGGTGCCGGTCGACGTACTTCTGGCCGCCGCCGGCGACCGCCTTGGCGTGCTCGGCGTCCAGCGCGTCGAGCTTCTCGAGCATCGCGGTCCGTTGGCTCACAGCAGCTCCTCCGGTACGTCGACGTGGCGCGAGCGCAGCCACTCCCCGAGCGCCTTCGCCTGCGGGTCGAACCGGCTCGACGCCGCGACCCCCTCGCCGAGCAGGCCGCGCACCACGACGTTCACGCCACCGAGGTTCGGAAGCGGGTGCACCTCGACGTCCAGGTCCCGCGTCTCCGGCAGCAGCACCTTGACCCGCTCGACATCGAGAAAGCGCAGCAGCCAAGCCACGCGGTCGGGCCGGGCAGCCGCCTCGACGGCCCACACCCCGACGTTCGCGTCGCCCCCCTTGTCCCCCGACCGCGCATGAGCGATCCGCCCGAACGGCACTCGTCGCACCGGGAGCCGACCGCCCGACTCCGCCGGGAGGGTGCGGCGAGGACACCCGCTCGCTCGTTCCTCGCTCGCCCGCCCAACCCGAGCCGAAGCCTCGCCGCACCCTCCCGGCTGCGCCGTTCGGTCGCCTGCGACGTCGAGCACCCTCCCGTCGACGACGACGCGCCCCTGGACGGCTTCCCGCGGGACGTAGGCCGGCCGGTAGACGCCGTACGGCGTGGCACGACCGGGCGGACCGGTGAGCGTGAAGCCCGGGTACGACGCGAGCGCCAGCTCGACCAGCGGCGCGGTGAACGCCTTGTCCACCCGCTCGGCGTCGGCGTCGCGGACGGTGACCCGCAGCCGGCAGGAGGCCGCCTCCTCGGTGTCCGCGTCCTCGCGGTCGGTGCGGGCCAGCGACCACTCGACGGAGGCCGGCGGGTCGGCGGCGAGCGCCGCGGTCAGCTGGGCCCGGACCCAGGCCGCCTTCTCCTCGACGTCGAGGCCGACCAGCACGAGCTCGGCGGAGTTCCGGAAGCCCCCCAGCTCGTTGACGCACACCTTGAGCGTCGCCGGCGGCGCCGAGCCGCGCACGCCGGAGATGCGGACCCGGTCGGGTCCGTCGTCGGTCAGCACCCCCGTGTCGAGGTGGGTCGCGACGTCCGGACCGAGGTAGGTCGGGGCGTCGATCTCGTACATCAGCTGCGCGGTCACGGTGTCGATCGACACCTCGCCGCCGGTGCCGTCGTGCTTGGTCACGACACTCGACCCGTCCGCGTGCAGCTCGACCAGCGGGAAGCCGAGCGGCTGCTGCCACGGCGTGAACCCGCTGAAGTTGCCGCCGGTCGCCTGGGCGCCGCACTCGACGACGTGGCCGGCGACCACGGCACCGGCCAGCTCGTCGTACGACGTCGGGGTCCAGCCGAAGTGCGCGACCGCCGGTCCGACGACGAGGGAGGCGTCGGTGACCCGGCCGGTGACCACGACGTCGGCGCCGGCGGAGAGGGCGGCGGCGATGCCGAAGCCGCCGAGGTACGCGTTCGCGGTCAGCGGCTTCCCCCCGATGCCGAGCTCTTCCGCGCGGGGCAGCAGGTCGTCGCCGTCGACGCACCCGATCCTCGGCGACAGCCCCAGCCCGCTCGCCACCTCGCGCAGCCGGTCGGCCAGCCCGGCCGGGTTGAGCCCTCCGGCGTTCGCGACGATGCGGACGCCCTTGTCGAGCGCGGTGCCGAGGCAGTCCTCGGCCTGCCGGAGGAACGTGCGCGCGTAGCCGAGTGACGGGTCCTTCATCCGGTCCCGCCAAAGGATCAGCATGGTGAGCTCGGCGAGGTAGTCGCCGGTGAGCACGTCGAGCGGTCCGCCGTCGAGCATCTCCCGCATCGCGGAGAGCCTGTCGCCGTAGAAGCCGCTGCAGTTGCCCACCCGGAGCGGGCCGGTCGACGGAGGGGTCATCGCGGTGCCCTGCCCTTCCCGGGAGGCCCGGCGAACGCCTGCGCGAGGTCCAGCCAGGCGTCCGCGTCGGCGCCGGTCGCACACAGGTCGGCGTCGGTGCGGTGCAGCCGCTGGGTGACCAGGAGCGCGAAGTCGTACGCCGAGCCGGTGACGGTCTGCGCGGCGTCCGGCGGCCCGTAGGTCAGCGGCTCACCCGAGGGCAGCACCAGCGAGACGTGGAGCTCCTCGGCCGGCGGCTCGAGCCCGCGGTTGCGGTAGGCGAAGTCCCGGGTCCGGACCCCGATGTGCACGACGTGCCGGACCCGGTCTTTCGGGGGCAGCTCGACGCCGAGCGCTGCGGCGACGTCGCGGGCGTGCGCCCAGGTCTCCATGAACCGGGCGGTGGCCATCGAGGTGGCGCTCATCGGCGGGCCGTACCACGGGATCTTTCGTGCCGTCGGGCAGCGCCCGCAGCGTCTCCACGAGTGCCGCGCGGGCGGTGCGCCACCGGGCGAGCAGCTCGTCGGGCGGCACCGCTGCTCCCGTCCCGGCCTGCGCGTCGACGAACCCGTCGGGATCCGCGAGCGCGTCGGCCACAGCGGCGTCCCACGCGTCCTTGCCGGTGGCCGCGAGCACGGCCACCTCGTCGGTCCAGGCCAGGTGCGCGACCTGGTGCGCGACGTCCCAGCCGGCGGCGGGCGTCGGCGTCCGCCAGCCCTCCTCGTCGAGGACCACGACCAGGTCCTCGAGCTGGTCGCCCTCGGCCTGCAGGTCGGCCAGCACCTCCTCGAGCCGGCTCATCCGCGACCACCGTCCGAGAGCCGGGCGTCGAGCACGCGGGCCCACTGGTCGAGGATGCGCCGACGCCGGGCGGCGTCGTCGGTGAGCGTGTTCGCCAGCCCCAGACCGCGCACAAGGTCGAGGGTGGCCTGGACCAGCTCGCGGGTGCCCGGCAGCGACTCGTCGACGCCGAGCAGCTCGACGGTGCGGCGGTGCGTCTCCCGGCCGATCCGCTGCTCGAGAGGGGCGACGGCGGCGTGCAGCGCCGGGTCGGTGCGAGCCGCGACCCACAGCTCGAGGGCGGCGGTGAACACCGGGCCGGTGAAGTGCGCGGACAGCATCTCCAGCACCGCCCGGGTGCGGCGCCGCCCCCGTGGCAGCCGTGCGGCGCCCTTCGCGAGCTCCTCGCCGCGGACGTCGTACAGGTGCTCGACTGCGGCCAGCACGAGGTCGTTCTTGGTCGGGAAGTGGTGCAGCTGCGCGCCACGGCTCACCCCGGCCCGTCGGGACACCAGCGTGGTGGACGTACCGCTCCAGCCGACCTCGACCAGGCACTCCACCGTGGCGTCGAGCAGCCGCAGGCGCATCGCACGGGTGCGCTCCTCCTGCGGCACCCGGACGGTCGTCGACACCGCGCCATCCTGGCGCGACGAGAAACAAACAGTCAAGCCTGCCTTTTAGTTGCGGTCATGCCAGCATGGAGCCCATGTTCCGGCAGGCGACCACCGACGACCTGCCCGCGCTGCTCGACCTGGAGCGGACGGCGAGCCTGGCGGCGCTCGGGCACGTCTTCCCCCCGGACCGCTATCCCTACCCCGAGGGCGACGTGCTGGCGCGCTGGGCACTGGTGCTCGACGAGCCCGGCGCGGAGGTCCTCGTCCACGACGACCCGTCCCTGGACGGTCGCCTGGACGTGCTCGCGGCGTACGACTCGACGACGCTGCGGCACCTCGCGGTGCACCCCGACCGGTGGGGTTCCGGGCTGGCGTCGACCGCCATCGAGACCGTGCTGGCGGCGATGGACCGGAGGGGTACGACGATCGCGCAGCTGTGGTGCCTGGAGGAGAACCACCGCGCGCGCCGGCTCTACGAGTACCTCGGCTGGCGGCCGACCCTCGACCGGCAGAGCGCTCCGTGGCCGCCGCACCCGACCGAGATGCGCTACACCCGGCTGATCCCGGAGTCCGAGCGCTGATGACCGCCGCCGCCGAGCCGTCGGAGGGGTTGATCGCGCAGGGCAGCCCACAGGGCCGGTGGGTGCTCACCGCCGCGGTGCTCGGCTCCGGGATGGCGATGCTCGACGGGACGGTCGTGAACATCGCGCTCCGCAACGTGGGCGACGACCTCGGCGCGACCCTCCCCCAGCTGCAGTGGGTCGTCAACGCGTACCTGCTCGCGCTGGCCTCCCTGATCCTGGTCGGCGGGTCGCTCGGCGACCATCTCGGACGTAGACGGGTCTTCACGATCGGGGTCGCCTGGTTCGCCACCGCTTCGGCGCTCTGCGGCCTCGCCCAGTCCCCCGGCCAGCTGATCGTCGCCCGGCTGGTCCAGGGTGTCGGCGCGGCGCTGCTCACGCCGGGCAGCCTGGCGATGATCCAGGGGTCGTTCCGGCCGGCGGACCGGGCCCGGGTGATCGGTCAGTGGGCCGGGCTCGGCGGCATCGCGGCCGCCGTCGGGCCGCTGGTCGGCGGCTGGATCGTGGCGAACGCCAGCTGGCGCTGGATCTTCCTGGTCAACGTGCCCGTCGCGGCCCTCGTCCTCGTGCTGACGGTCCGGCACGTGCCCGAGTCGCGCGACCCGGAGGCCGCCCGCGGCTTCGACGTGCTCGGTGCGGTGCTCGGCGCTGCCGGGCTCGGCTGTGCGACGTACGCGCTGATCGAGGCCGGGACCGTCCCGACGCCGTACGTCGTGGCTGCCGCGGTGCTCGGCGCCGCGGGCCTGCTGGGCTTCGTCGTCCTCGAGCGGCACCAGCGCGACGCGCTCGTGCCGATGCACCTGTTCTCGTCACGCACCTTCTCGACCGCGAACCTGCTCACGCTGCTGGTGTACGGCGCGCTCGGGTCGATGACGTTCTTCGTGGTCCTGCAGCTCCAGGTCGTCACCGGCTGGTCACCGCTGGGCGCCGGCATCTCGACGATCCCGCTGACGGTGCTGATGCTGCTGTTCTCGTCCCGGTCGGGCGCCCTCGCGGCGCGGATCGGTCCGCGGCTGCCGCTGACCGTCGGACCGGTGCTGTGCGGGTTCGGCACCCTGCTGCTGCGCGCGATCGGCGCGGACACCGGCTACCTCACCGGCGTGCTGCCCGGGATGGTGCTGTTCGCGTGCGGGCTCGTGCTGCTCGTCGCGCCGCTGACGGCGAGCGTGCTGGCCGCGGCGCCGGACCGGTACGCCGGCATCGCCAGCGGGATCAACAACGCGGTGGCCCGCACCGGCTCGCTGCTCGCGGTCGCCGCCCTCCCGGCCGCGGTGGGCATCCGCGGCGAGGACTACCGGCGTCCGGAGGTCTTCTCCGCGGGCTACGCGCGCGCCCAGCTGATCTGCTCGGTGCTGCTGTTCGCCGGGGGCCTGGTCGCGCTGGTCGGGCTGCACGGCGACCGGCCCCGCGACGCGGCTCGCTGAGCGGACGCGTCGCTACCCTGGCGGCGTGCGCCGGGTCACCCTCCAGACCATCGCCGACGAGGTCGGGGTGAGCCGGATGACCGTGTCCAACGCGTTCTCCCGACCCGACCAGCTGTCCGAGGCGCTGCGGCAGCGGATCCTGGACGCGGCGGGCCGGCTGGGCTACGCCGGGCCGGACCCCGCTGCCCGTGCGCTGGCGCGGGGTACGACGGGCGCGGTCGGCGTCCTGCTCACCAGCTCGCTGCGCTACGCCTTCGCCGACGAGGTCGCGACCGGCTTCCTCGCGGCGGTGGCCGGCGAGGTGGCGCCGACCGGTCTCGCGCTGACGCTGCTCTCCTCGACGGCGGTTGGCGACGTCATCCCCGCCCGGGACGTGGCGATGGACGGCGCGCTGGTCTACTCCTGCGACCCGGGCGCCTCCGCGCTCGACTGGCTCACCCGGCGTGGGCTGCCGCTGGTGTTCGTCGACGAGGAGCCGGCGACCGGCATCACCTGCATCAACGTCGACGACCGGGGCGGTGCCCGGGCCGCCGCCCAGCACCTGGTCGACCTCGGGCACCGGCACGTCGCCGTGATGCTCGCCGCCCTGGGCACCGGCGAGGGTGTGCTCGCCGACCCGCTCGCGGACGCCGAGAGCACCAAGCACGTCTCGCGCGAGCGGCTGCTCGGCTATCTCGACGCGCTGGGTGCGGCCGGGATCGACCCCGTCGTGCACCGGCAGCTGCACAGCGACGACGGGGAGGCGTACGACGCGGCGCTGCACCTGCTGCGCGCGGACCCGCGACCGACCGGCGTTCTGTGCTTCTCCGACGTGCTCGCCCACGGAGTCGTGCGTGCCGCCGAGCAGCTCGGTCTCGACGTGCCGGGCGACCTGTCGGTGGTCGGGTTCGACGACAGCCCGCTGGCCCGCCGGCTCCGGCCGCAGCTCACCACCGTGCACCAGGACGTCGCCGAGAAGGGCCGCCTCGCCGCCGCCGAGCTGCGGTCCGCGATGGAGCGCCACGGCACCCGCCCGGCCCGCGGCAGCCGGGTGGTGCTGCCCACCGAGCTCGTGGTGCGGGACAGCACCGCGCCGCCACCGCGCGGCTGAGGACCCTCAGCGCGCCCGGGCCACGCCGGCGCGCCGCTCCTTCTCGATCTCCGCGGCGTAGGCGTGGAAGTCGACCTCGATGGTGTGCCGCTTCGAGGCGACGAAGCGCTTGCGCTGCCGCTCGTCGTACTCGCGGATCTGCCGCCTCATCCGGTCGTACGCCGGGAGCGCGGCCGCCCCGGAGACCAGGTCGGCGACCCACTCCGCCTGGAGCTCGGCCAGCGGCATGATCGCACCGATCGGCTGCACGAGGCCCACGAAGTACAGCCCGGGGTTGGCGGGATCCACGACCCGCCGGTAGAGGTCGATCCGGTTGTCGTGCGCCGACACCACCCGCTCGTCGAGGAACGGGAACGTCACCTTGTAGCCGGTGCAGTAGACGACCACGTCGACCTCGGCCGCCCGCCCGTCGGTGAAGAACACCTTCGACCCCTCGAAGCGGTCGATGTTCGCCATCACGGTGATGTCGCCGTGGCCCAGCCGGGTCAGCAGGTCGTCGCTCACCGTCGGGTGGGCGTGCAGCACCGCGTGGTCGGGCTCGGGCAGACCGTAGTCGGTGACCTTGCCCTGGGTCAGCCGTAGCAGCGCCGCCACCGCCAGGGACTGCACCTTCACGGGTGCGCGGACCAGCGGCGAGTCGGTCAGGTGGTCCGTGGGCATCCCGAACATGAACTTCGGCACGATGTGCGCGCCCCGACGCATCGCCAGGTAGGTCCTCTCCGCGACCCGCGAGGACTCGACCGCGATGTCGCTGGCGGAGTTGCCGATCCCCAGCACCAGCACGCGTCTGCCGGCCAGCCGCTCCGGCGTGCGGTAGTAGTGGGCGTGGATCTGCTCGCCGGGGAACGTCTCCGAGCCGGGGTACGACGGCTCGGGCCAGCGCGGGTCCCAGTGGTGGCCGTTCGCGACGACCACGTCGGTGTACTCGCGGACCTCCGGCTCGGTCGGCTCGCCGTGGTCGTTGCGGGAGCGCAGTGTCACGGAGTAGCGCGCGTCCGAGGCACCGTGCCGTCCGCGCCGCAGCGTCGGCAGCGGCTCGACCTTGACCACCTCGGTGCGGAAGGTGATCTTGTCCCGCAGCCCGAAGTGGTCGACGTAGGCGTCGAAGTACTCCGCGACCTGCCAGTGGCTGGGGTAGTGCGGCAGGTGGTCCGGCATCGGGAAGGTGCGGTACTCCATCATCTTCCGCGAGGTGTTGATGTGCAGCGACTCGTACGCCGAGGACATCCCGTTGTCGTTGCCGTAGCGCCAGTTCCCGCCGATCCCGCTGCCCACCTCGAAGCAGTCGAAGTCGATCCCCCGGGCGTCGAGCACCTGCGCCGCCGCGATGCCGGAGGAGCCCGCCCCGACGACGCACACCCTCGCCCTCGCCATGCCCTCACCCTGCCAGACCTGCGGCAGGCTGCCCACCGCCGTGGCTCAGGCGTTCTGCCACAGCCCCAGGACGTTGCCCTCGGTGTCCTTGAAGTACGCCGCGAAGCCCATGTCGCCGACGGGCTGCTTGCCCTGCACCGTCGTACCGCCCAGCTTCTCGATCTTCGCCAGCGACGCGTCGATGTCGTCGACGTTCACGGTGATCACCGTCGAGCCCACCGGCAGCCCGCGCTTGAGCATCCCGCCGTTGATGAACCCCGGCTCGCTCGGTGGCCCCTGCTCGCTCGGTCCGGTCGACACCATGACGTACTGCATCTGCGGCATCGCGTTGACGTCCCACCCGAACGCCTCGCCGTAGAACCCGGTCGCCCGCTCGCCGTCGTCGAACGGTATCTCGAAGTGCACCACTCGATCGCTCATCCCGACCTCCCTCACCCCGGCCGCGGATGTGGCCCGGCAGCACAGGCATACGCCGGGCGTTCGACCTGGTCAACGGCCCGGTCGGGTGGAATCGGCATGCCCCACCCGTCCGACGTACAGTTCGAGGCGTCATGACCCGGTATCCGCACCTGCTGCACACGGTGCTCGACACGACCGAGCCCCGCAAGCTCGCCGAGTTCTACCGGCAGCTCCTGGGGCTCCGGTACCGCCCCGGCGACGACCCGCCCACCGACGGGACGCCCGACGACGCGGACTGGCTGGTCCTGGTGGACGCCGACGGGACCCGCAAGCTGGCGTTCCAGCAGGTCGACCGCCTGACGCGCACGACGTGGCCGGACCACGACGTCCCGATGCAGCTGCACCTCGACCTGACGGTCCCCGACGTCGACGAGCTGGAGCGCCAGAAGGCTCGGGCCCTGGAGCTGGGCGCCGAGCTCCTCCTCGAC
>Ga0308175_100002036_pt1 | contig 13757 bp, 10 predicted proteins | sample PhyCR1_3_FD_203893 | JGI IMG/M metagenome (GOLD analysis project Ga0308175, IMG submission 203893) | Soil microbial communities from UC Gill Tract Community Farm, Albany, California, United States - DLSLS.C.R1 | ecosystem: Environmental > Terrestrial > Soil > Agricultural land | place: USA...
CATCGATGGGCTGGAAGCCGATGTGGTGACGCTGGCGCTGGGCTATGACATTGATGCGATCGCCGAGCGCAAACTGCTGGCGCCGGACTGGCAGAAGCGGCTGCCGCATAATGCCGCGCCTTATATTTCGACCATCGTGTTCCTCGTCAGAAAAGGCAATCCCAAGGGCATCAAGGACTGGAACGACCTGGTAAAGCCCGGCGTGGCGGTGATCACGCCCAATCCCAAGACTTCGGGCGGCGCCCGCTGGAACCACCTGGCGGCCTGGGGCTATGCATTGAAGCAGCCGGGCGGCAATGAGGCCAGTGCAAAGGAATTCCTGGGCAAGCTTTACAAAAATGTCCCGGTGCTGGATTCGGGCGCACGCGGCGCCACTACGACTTTTGTCGAGCGCGGTATCGGCGACGTGCTGATCGCCTGGGAAAACGAAGCCATCCTGGCGATCAAGGAACTCGGTCCGGACAAGGTCGAGATCGTCGCGCCATCTACCAGCATCCTGGCCGAACCGCCGGTGGCCGTGGTCGACAGGAACGTCGACAAGCACAATACCCGCAAGGCCGCCGAGGCCTATCTGCAATTCCTGTATACCGATGAAGGGCAGGAAATCATTGCGAAGAATTACTATCGTCCGGCTACCGAAAAGGCGGCACGCAAATACGCGATCCAATTTCCGAAAGTAAAGCTGTTTACGCTGGCTGAAGTTGCTGGCGATTGGAATCGTGCCCAGAAAGCGCATTTCGCCGATGGCGGCGTATTTGACCAAGTCTACCAACCGGACAGGAAATGATCAGCGCACTACCCAGGCAATGTCGGCTGGATTACGTCGCATCGGCCAATCCATATTTGAAAATCTTTTAACGACATGCAAATAAATTAGTTCTCTTTATAACAGGCCGATGTAATTATCCCGTCTTGTTAGTCATTTGGGTTATAAAGATTTATGGATGTAGCTACCACACAGGCGGCTCGCTCAGGCCGCCCAAGCGCCATTTTCCGCTTAATGCCCGGATTTCATCTGTCGCTGGGCTTCACGATTCTCTATCTCAGCCTGATCGTCCTGATCCCGCTGTCCGCCGTCTTCTTCAAGACTTTCACCATGACTTGGGAAGCGTTCTGGGCAGCGGTCAGCTCTGGCCGCGTGCTGGCTTCCTACCGCCTGACCTTCGGCGCTTCGCTGGGCGCGGCCACGCTTAATGTGCTGTTCGGCGGCGTCGTCGCCTGGGTGCTGGTGCGCTACCACTTTCCCGGCAAGCGTATCATCGACGCGATGGTAGACCTGCCGTTTGCGCTGCCGACCGCGGTGGCTGGCATCGCGCTGACCGCGCTGTATTCCCGGAACGGCTGGATAGGTCATTACCTGGGACCCCTGGGTATCAAGGTCGCTTTCACGCCCTTGGGCGTGGTGGTGGCGCTGACCTTCATCGGTCTGCCTTTCGTGGTGCGCACCGTGCAGCCGGTGCTGGAAGATCTGGAGCACGAACTCGAGGAGGCGGCCGCCAGCCTGGGCGCAGGCCGCTGGCAGACATTTGCCCGGGTTATCTTTCCGGGCATACTGCCGGCACTGCTGACCGGCTTTGCGCTGGCGTTCGCCCGCGCCACCGGCGAATACGGTTCCGTCATTTTCATCGCCGGCAACATGCCGATGGTATCGGAAATCACACCGCTGTTCATTATCACCAAGCTTGAACAGTACGACTACGCCGGCGCTACCGCGATTGCGGTCGTGATGCTGCTGGTGTCGTTCCTGATGCTGCTGACGATTAATACGCTGCAGGCCTGGAGCCGCAAACGTGGCCAGATGGAGAAAATCTGATGTCCGCCGCTGCTATTCCCGTCGCCGCAACGGAGCCGCGCATTGCGCGGCCTTCTGCGCAGTCCGCCATTGCCGAGCCGTTCTGGATCAGGGCGCTGCTGATCGGTGTGGCGCTGGCCTTCATCACGCTGTTCCTGTTCGTGCCGCTGGCTGCGGTGTTCCATGAGGCGTTCCGCAAGGGCTGGCAAGTCTACCTGAGCGCCATTACCGAGCCCGATGCCATCGCCGCCGTCAAGCTCACGCTGCTGACCGCAGCGATCGCGGTGCCGCTGAACCTGGTGTTCGGCATCGCCGCATCCTGGGCCATCGCCAAGTTCAACTTCCGCGGCAAGAGCCTGTTGCTGACCCTGATCGACCTGCCGTTTTCGGTGTCGCCGGTGATCTCGGGCCTGGTCTATGTGCTGCTGTTTGGCGCGCAGGGATGGTTTGGCGAATGGCTGCAGGCGCATGACGTCAGGATCCTGTTCGCGATGCCAGGCATTGTGCTGGCAACCGTCTTCGTTACTTTTCCCTTTGTCGCGCGCGAGCTGATACCGCTGATGCAGTCGCAGGGCAGCGAGGAGGAGGAGGCCGCCCTGGTGCTGGGCGCGTCGGGCTTCCGCACCTTCTGGCATGTCACGCTCCCGAACATCAAGTGGGGCCTGCTGTACGGCGTGATCCTGTGCAATGCCCGCGCGATGGGCGAGTTCGGCGCGGTGTCGGTGGTATCCGGGCATGTCCGCGGCCAGACCAACACGATTCCGTTGCAGGTCGAGATTCTCTATAACGAATACAACTTCGCCGCCGCATTTGCCCTTGCTTCGCTGCTGGCGCTGCTGGCGCTCGTCACGCTGGCGCTGAAAACCTTTATTGAATGGCGGCTGCGCGATGCAACGTCACAACCGGAGCAGGAGTAATCGCTGTGGCTATTGAAGTCAGGAATATCAACATGCGCTTTGGCAATTTCATTGCGTTGGACAATGTCTCGCTAAACTTCCGGCCGGGTGAACTCACTGCCTTGCTGGGGCCGTCCGGCTGCGGCAAGACCACGCTCTTGCGCATCATCGCGGGCCTGGAGCGTCCGGATGCCGGCCAGGTGCTGCTGGATAACGAGGATGCCTCCGACCGCCATGTGCGCGAGCGCCAGGTTGGGTTCGTGTTCCAGCACTATGCGCTGTTCAAGCATATGACGGTGTTCGAGAACATCGCCTTCGGCCTGCGGGTCAAGCCGCGTTCGGAGCGGCCTGCGGAAGCGCAGATCAAAGCCAGGGTGCATCAGTTGCTGGAGCTGGTGCAGCTGGGTTGGCTTGCCGACCGCTATCCGCCGCAACTGTCGGGCGGCCAGCGCCAGCGCATCGCCCTGGCACGGGCGCTGGCGGTGGAGCCCAGGGTCCTGCTGCTGGATGAGCCCTTTGGCGCGCTCGACGCCAAGGTGCGCAAGGAACTGCGGCGCTGGCTGCGCCGGCTGCATGACGAATTGCATGTGACCAGCATCTTCGTTACCCATGACCAGGAAGAGGCGCTGGAAGTGGCCGACCGCATCGTGGTGATGAACAAGGGCCACGTCGAGCAGATCGGCGCGCCGGCGGATGTCTACAACCAGCCAGCCTCGCCTTTCGTCTATGGCTTTCTCGGCAATGTCAATTTGTTCCGGGGCCGCGTGCATGAAGGCGTGCTGGAAACCGAAGGCCTTGCTTTCAGTGCCCCCGAACATGGAGGCGCCCGCGACGTCAGGGGGACCGCGTTCGTGCGGCCGCATGACATCGAGATCGACCGCTACATGGCGGACGTCGACGCTGGGGGGATCGTGGCGCGCCTGAAGCGGGCGCATGCGATCGGGCCGCTGGCGCAACTCGACCTGGAGCGCGCTGACAATGGCGGCTTGCTGGAAGCGGTGGTGCCCAATGAGCGCTATGCCGAATTGCGGTTGCAGCAAGGCGACCGGCTGGTAGTGCGACCCAGGCGGCTGAGCATCTTCATCGATGAAGCGATGTGACGGAATCAGGAAGGAAAACAAAGATGAATTTTCAGCAACTGCGCGCCATCCGTGAAGCCAGCAGGCGCGGCTATAACCTGACCGAGGTTGCCAATGCCTTGTTCACGTCGCAACCGGGCGTCTCCCGCCAGATCCGCGAACTGGAGGAGGAACTGGGCGTGGAAATCTTTGAACGCAACGGCAAGCGCCTGACCGGGCTGACCGACCCCGGCAAGGACATTTTGCGTATCATCGAGCGGCTGCTATTGGAGGCGGAAAATCTGCAGCAGGCCGGACAGGAGTATGCCGGCGTCAGGAGTGGCACCCTGACGATAGCCACGACCCATACCCAGGCGCGCTATGTGCTTCCGAAAGCGGTGCAGGGCTTCCGCGCAAGATTTCCCGAGGTGCGCGTGGCGCTGCAGCAGAGTTCGCCCGAACACATTGCCGACTGGGTGTTGTCGGGAAAGGCGGACATCGGCATCGCCACTGAAGGCTTAAGCCAGTTCGACGACCTGGTGTCCTTTCCCTGCTATCGCTGGCACCACACAGTGGTGGTGCCGGACGGGCACCCGTTGCTGGGCTCGGCGCTGCTGACGCTGGAGCAACTCGCCGAATATCCTCTGATCACTTACGACCTCGGTTTCACCGGCCGCAGCCATATTGATGACGCTTTCCGTGAAGCCGGGATCGCCACCGACATCGTGCTGACCGCGATGGATTCCGACGTGATCCAGCAATATGTGACGCTCGGCATGGGCGTAGGCATTGTCGCTTCCATGGCGGTGGAACACAGCCGGCATGCCGGCTTGCAGCCGGTCGAGGCCAGCCATCTGTTTGCGCCGAATGTCACCCGGCTGGCGGTGCGACGGGCAGCGTACCTGCGCTCCTATACCTACGACTTCATCCTTCAGTTCGCGCCCGAACTGAGCCGCGCGGAAATCGATACCGCGCTTGGGGCGGGGTAGTCAGAGCCCTTTGCCCGGCTGCACGTTGCGCAGCGCGTCCGCGCATTCGCGGATCAGCGCCGGGCCGCGATAGATCAGGCCGCTGTAGAGCTGTACCAGCGACGCGCCGGCTTCCATTTTGGCGCGGGCATCGGCGCCTGACAGGATGCCGCCAACGCCGATGATGGGCAGGGCATCGCCCAGCTCAGTCTTGAGCGCCCGTATCACCTTGTTCGATGCCGCAAACACCGGCGCACCGGACAGGCCGCCGGCTTCTTCCGCATGCGGCATGCCCTTCACCGCGTCGCGCGAGATGGTGGTATTGGTGGCGATCACGCCGTCGAAGCGATGCCGCAGCAGCGCGTCCGCAATGTTCTTTATCTGTTCAGTGTCGACATCCGGCGCGATCTTCAAGGCAATCGGCACATAGCGCTTATGCTTGTCGGCCAGCCGCTGCTGGGCGTCTTTCAGCGTCGCCAGCAGCGCATCGAGTTCGGATGCGCCCTGCAACTGGCGCAGATTCTTGGTGTTGGGCGAGGAAATGTTCACCGTGACATAGCTGGCATAAGGGTAGACCTTTTCCAGGCAGAGTAGGTAATCCTCGGCTGCCCGTTCGATTGGCGTGTCAGCGTTCTTGCCAATATTCAGGCCAAGCACGCCCTCGCGGTTGCAGTAGAACTTCGAGCTTTGCACGTTGCGCACGAAGGCATCGACGCCGCCGTTGTTAAAGCCCATGCGGTTGATAATGGCCTGGGCTTGAGGCAGCCGGAACATGCGCGGCTTGGCATTGCCGGGTTGAGCCCGCGGCGTGACGGTCCCGACCTCAATGAAGCCAAAGCCGAGCGCCGCCAGCCCGTCGATATAAGCGCCATCCTTGTCCAGCCCGGCCGCCAAGCCGACCGGATTGGGAAAGGTAATGCGCATGACGGTGCGCGGGTCTGGCAGCGGCCGCCGCAGCAGCCGGGTCATGCCCAGCCCGGCGGCGCGGCGCAGCGCCGGCAGCGTCAGGTTATGGGCTTCTTCGGGATCAAGGGAAAACAGCAGCGGACGGGCCAGGGCGTAGAGAAATTTGTCGGACACGGTCAAGATGGATAAATTGCGCGAGCGCTATTGTAGCCGCTAGCCCGCGCACGCCGTTACTCCGGCATCTGCGTCCAGCTGCCATTGCGCAGTTCCTCTATCGGCCTGAAGTTGATTTTGTAGGCCATCTTGGGGCTTTTCTCTATCCAGTAGCCGAGGTAGACATAGGGCATGCCCAGCGTCTTGGCCTGTGCTATCTGCCACAGCACGTTGTACGTGCCGAAGCTGGCGCCCGGCACGTCGGGATCGTAGAAGGTATAGACCGATGACAGGCCGTCTTCCAGCACGTCGATGATGCTGACCATGGACAGCTTGCCGTCGGGTTCGCGAAACTCCACCAGCCGGGTATTGACCTTGCTCTGCAGGAGGAACTGCGCATACTGGTCGCGGCTGTCCTGATCCATGCCGCCGCCCGCATGGCGTGCCGACTGGTAGCGCAGGTAAAGGTTGTAGTGCTCATGCACATAAGCCAGGTTCGTGATAAGCACATTCAGATGGCTATGCCGGTTCCAGGCGCGCCGCTGGCTGCGGTTCGGCCGGAAGTGCCAGGCATTGATCCGCACCGGGGTGCATGCCTGGCAGCCGTCGCAATAAGGCCGGTAGGTAAAAATGCCGCTGCGCCTGAAGCCGTTCCTCACCAACTCGGAATAGACATCGGCGTTGATCAGGTGCGACGGCGTGGCCACTTGCGAACGCGCCTGCCGGTGTTCCAGGTAACTGCATGGATAAGGTGCGGTGGCATAAAATTGCAGGGTCGAAAAGGGAAGGTCTTTTAGATGCGTCATCGTGCATACCGGTTTGACAACTCCATTACGTTTTAATGTACACCGATGACTGGCCTGAAGCAAAAGTTTCAGGCCGGTCCTTGCACCGGATCGACTGGCTGCCAGTTCGTAATCGGAGGCATGTCCACAGCGCTCGACAGGTGCGCCAGAAATTCAGCACGGGGGATAGGCCTGGCTCCCAGCGATTCCAGGTGTTCGGTCTCCTGCTGACAATCAATCATCGCAACGCCGTTGAGTTTTAAAAAATGCACCAGGTAAGCCAAGGCAATCTTGGATGCATCGGTTTCACGCGCAAACATCGATTCACCATAAAACATGCGGCCTATGGAAACGCCGTAAGCGCCGCCAACCAGCGTGCCGTCGCGCCACAATTCCGCGCTATGGGCATGGCCGATCCGGTGCAGGCCCGTATAGCCGCGAACGATATCTTCAGAAATCCATGTGCCGGGGCCATATTGCCGCGGCGCAGCGCACGCGCGCATCACGCTTTCAAATGCCGAGTCGAAGCGCACCTGCAAAGGGCCGCCGCTGGCCCTGCTTTTTTGGATCTTGCGCAGGGCTTTCCTCAGGCTGGCCGAGATCTTGAATTCGTCCGTATATAGAACCATGCGGGGGGCGGTACTCCACCAGAGTATGGGCTGTCCCGCCGAGTACCACGGAAAAATGCCGTGGCGATAAGCCTGCAATAAGCGCCATGGCGACAGATCGCCGCCCGCCGCCAATAGGCCAGGCGCGCCATCGGCATCTGTCAGCGCGGTGGAAACATCAGGGAAAGGGGTGTCGTTGTCTAGCCAAGGAATCATTTTGCCTCGCATTTTGCACCGTAAAGGCGCTCCTTAATGGTGCACATCTCTTTTTGTCTGCCGAGCGTTCAAAAAAATACTCAACAAATACAAGCATTTAAAGAACCGCACCAAATTGGAATGAAAATTGCTTTTTCCGTTCATCAACTTTAAATATGCACCTTTTTGGGAGTTTGCATGGAACCATTGAAACACAGCGCCGACACGCTTTTTATTCTGCTTGGCGCTATTATGATCCTGGCAATGCATGCCGGATTTGCATTTCTCGAGCTCGGGACAGTGCGTCGGAAGAACCAGGTCAATGCGCTGGTTAAAATCTTAGTTGATTTCGCAATTTCAACGATCGCCTATTTTTTTGTGGGCTACACCGTTGCCTACGGCGTCAGTTTTTTCACTGGCGCTGAAAATTTGGCCGCACGCAGCGGTTTTGAGCTGGTCAAATTCTTCTTTTTGCTGACATTCGCGGCAGCCATCCCGGCCATTATTTCCGGCGGCATCGCGGAGCGCGCACGCTTTCATCCGCAATCAATCGCCACCGCGATGTTGGTTGGCCTGGTCTACCCGCTGTTCGAGGGCATTGCCTGGAACCAGCGCTTTGGCATACAGGCCGCGCTGAATGCGACATTCGGCGCCGAGTTCCATGACTTTGCTGGCTCGGTAGTGGTTCACGCCTTTGGTGGATGGGCAGCGCTGCCTGCGGTGCTGCTGCTTGGTGCCCGCCGTGGTCGTTACACCAAGGACGGAGCGATTGCCGCGCATCCGCCCTCAAGCATTCCCTTCCTGGCGCTGGGCGCATGGATACTGACAGTCGGATGGTTCGGCTTCAACGTGATGAGCGCCCAGACCCTGGACAAGATCAACGGGCTGGTGGCCATCAATTCACTGATGGCCATGGTTGGCGGCACGCTGGTCGCCGTCATGCTTGGCAAGAACGATCCTGGTTTCGCTTATAACGGCCCGCTAGCCGGCCTGGTGGCGGTCTGCGCCGGCTCTGACCTCATGCATCCTCTGGGCGCGCTGGTGACCGGCGGCTTGGCTGGCGCAATTTTTGTCTGGATGTTCACGCTGACCCAGAACAAATGGAAAATAGATGATGTGCTGGGCGTCTGGCCGCTGCATGGTCTGTGCGGAGCTTGGGGTGGCATCGCTGCCGGCATTTTCGGTCTTCGCGCATTGGGCGGCCTAGGCGGCGTTTCGCTGCTGTCGCAATTGGCTGGCACGACGCTCGGCATTATGATCGCGGCAGCGGGCAGTTTTCTGATTTATGGCGTGCTGAAGAAAACCCTGGGCCTGCGGCTGGATGCGGAAGAGGAATTCAACGGTGCCGACCTGTCCATCCATCGCATCTCGGCTTCGCCGGAACGGGAGACGAACTGGTAGGCGGCGCGGGCGCCTATGGCTGCCGCATCGGCTTGGTGATGTCCCGAGTGTGGAAGCGGAATTCGCCTTCGCCGTTGCGGATACGCGCCAAGTCTTCAAACAGGTAGTGCAGTGTCTGGCTAATGGTGGGAAAGGCGATCTCATCCCATGGAATTTCGCTTTCCTTAAACAGCTTCACTTCCAGGCTTTCGACGCCAGGAAGATAGTCAAGATCGAGCAGGGTAGCCAGGTAAAACATGTGGACCTGGTGCACATGCGGCACATTCAGCAGTGAAAACAGCTGGTGCAATTCGATGCGCGCACCGGCTTCTTCCTCGGTTTCCCTGATGGCCGCGGCGGCGGTGGTTTCATTGTTTTCCATGAAGCCGGCCGGCAGGGTCCAATAGCCATAGCGCGGTTCAATCGCACGCCGGCATAACAGAACTTTGGTTTCGCCGTCCTCCTTCCACAAAGGAATCGACCCAATGACCATCTTCGGATTCTGGTAATGAATCGTGCCGCATTGGGTACAGACGTAGCGCAGCCGGTTGTCATCCGGCGGAATCATCTGGGTTACCGGATGGGCGCATTCTGAGCAGAATTTCATGGGAGGAGGCAGGTAGTCGTGATCAGGCAAAGAGTGTAACACTGCTTTCGAAGTGCTATTGATTTGCAAATAAAGCAGTCAACGTGTATAGTTCATGACTTCAGACGCGGGGTGGAGCAGTCTGGCAGCTCGTCGGGCTCATAACCCGAAGGTCGTAGGTTCAAATCCTGCCCCCGCAACCAATTCTTAAAAAGGCCCGCATTCATGCGGGCCTTTTCTTATGTGCGATATCGACGCCAGAAGGCTGGACTTCTCCTTTAGTCTCAGCCTGTGCGCACATACCGGCGGCGCACCGGAATCTTTTTCCCACGACCTCTAAATTATCCGGCGGCGCAATGGAGCCAAACCCGCGCCACCAGGGCGCCGACATTAAGATACGCCAATGTTGTCGATAACGCGATGCGCGGAAGCCGACAAATGATGCAAGCTGTGCGACCTGGCGCATTGAAGCCTTACCACAGACTGCACTGCAGGCGTCGCAACCATGCTGCCGGAACTGACGGTTCCGCTAAGTTTCTTTATTGCTAATAAAAATTAGCGACTTGCATGAGACAGCTAAGAAGTAAGGAGAGTATTTCTTAGTGCAAATATTGCAATATTGAATTAAAATTAATAATAATGACATCTCCTGAAAGTCATGATTAAAACAAATCCCTACATAAGTGTAAGTGCGCGACGAGTGGGACAACGTATCTTCCGTTCACGCAACGCGCGTCTGGCTGCTGCCTGGGGCTTGGCGGCGTTGTGCCTGATCGCCCTGATCTGGCATAACACGTGGATCAGGCTGGAAGGAGAAAAGCACCAGCTGCTGGAGATGTCCAAGACCAAGGCGACCTTGTTGTCCAGGATTTATGCACAACAATTGTCGCGCTCGCTGGAGCAGGTTGACCAGGCCACGCTCGCACTGAGGTATGACTGGGAAGATTTGCATGAGCCGAAATTGCTCGAACGCCGACTGCGCCGCAATGTCCACCCGTCAATGGGACTGCAGGCCGCCGGATTCACCGACAACGAGGGCAGGCTGATCGCCGCTGCCGGGATGATCGAAGTCAATGTGGCGAACAGGGATTATTTCCGGCGTCACAAGGAAGAGCGGGCGGATCGCCTGCTGGTGAGCCGTGTATCTGACCCTGCACTGCAGGCTGGCAGCCTGCTGTTCACGCGCCGGCTGGAAACGGGTGATGGCCGTTTTGGCGGTATTGTGATGCTTGTTGTCGGCCCGGGATATCTTGGTGATTTTCATGATGAAAGCAGTCTTGGTCACGGCGACTTTCTATCGGTGTTCGACGCTGCCGGCATGCCATTGTTTTCCCGGACCGGCGCTACCGAACAAGCGGCTAAAGGGTTGTTTGGCGGCAGTCATGCCTTTGCCGGCGACAACGGACTGGCTTTCCTTGCGGCGCAGGAGTTTACCGATCACGTGCCGCGGATTGTTGCATGGCAACGAGTGCTCCCGGCCGGACTGGTGCTGGCGGCAGGCATATCGCAAAGCGATCCCCTTGCTGTTCATCAACGCTCGGCTGAGCGGCGTATCGCCCTCGCGCTCGCTTGCACCGTCCTGCTGATGTTGGCCGCCGCCGCCGGCCTGCGCTTTTCGATGCGCAGGGCGGGGCACGAGCGGCGTCGGGCCGAAGTGCGGCAGACCTACAGCATCGCGGTGGATGCGGCCGAAGAGGGGTTTTATACCGTGCGGGCGCTTTATGGGAGCGACGGCAGGGTTTCCGACTTCCTGATCGAGGATTGCAATGAACGCGGCGCTGAGCTGGTCGGGCGCGCCAAGCGGCAGCTGGTGGGCAGACGATTCCTTGAGCTGTATTCCGGCGGTCACGCGCAGCAACTGCTGGCTGTCTTCAGCGCCGCCATGGAATCCGGCTTCTACGAAGATGAAATGCTGGCGTCGGCGCACGGTCCGCTAGGGGCGCGCTGGCTGTCGCGGCGCCTGGTGCGCTCCGGCGCGGGCCTGGCCATGACAGTGCGCGATATCACGGAGAGCAAGGCGCATCAGCAAGCGCTGAGCCAGATGGCCAATACCGACCCGTTGACCGGGTTGCCCAACCGTCATTGGCTGATCGAATTCTTGCCGCCGGCGATCGAAGCATCAGTCGCACGCAACAGCGGCCTTGCGTTGCTGTTAGTCGACTTTGATGACTTTCGCAATATTAACGATGCGCTTGGCCACGGCGCCGGCGACGCTCTGCTGAAGCAGGCGGCGCTGCGCCTGAAGTCGCTGGTGCGCGCAAGCGACCACGTGGTACGCCTCGGCGGCGACGAATTTACCGTCCTGCTGCAACAGGTCCATGGCGGCGACGATATCTCGCGAGTGGCGCGCCTGATCATCAAGGCCATGCAGGAGCCGTTCGAAGTCCCGGGCCAGGGGCCGCATACGGTGCAGGCATCCATAGGCATATCGATGTACCCGCGTGACGGCGCGGATCGCGACACTTTGCTCAAACATGCGGATCTTGCATTGTATGCAGCCAAGGCGGAGGGAAAGGGGCGCTTTTCCTTCTACCAGCCGGGATTGTCGGACATGCTGCTGCGGCGGCTGGGCAAGGAACAGGCGTTAAGGCGTGCAATTGCCCGCGACGAATTCGTCATGTTCTTCCAGCCGCGCGTCGACACGATGACCGGGGTGCTGTGCGGAATGGAGGCATTGGTGCGCTGGATGCATCCTGAGCGCGGGCTGCTGCCGCCGGAGGAGTTTATCCAGATTGCCGAAGATACCGGCCTGATTCGCGATATCGGCTCTGCGGTCATCGAGAAAACCATTGCGCAGATCGCCGCATGGCGGGAGGAGGAACTGCCATTGGTGCCGGTGTCGATTAATGTATCCGCGCTGCAATTCGATGAAGGCCACCTGCGTCCCCTGCTGGTCGCCTGCATGCGCAGGTACCGGGTGGAGGCCAAACTGATTGAAATTGAAATCACCGAGTCCAGCATGCTGGGTGGCGGCGAACTCGTGTCCGGCCAACTGGCGGCTATACGGCAGTTGGGTATCAAGTTGCTGATTGACGACTTTGGCACCGGCTATTCTTCATTATCTCAATTGCAGCGGCTGGAAATGGACGTTCTGAAGATAGATCGCGCCTTCACTTCCGAACTGCGCAGCGCTTCGGATGCGAATGTGCTGTTCAATGCCATCGTCGCAATGGCGCATGCGCTCGGCATGCGAGTGGTTGCGGAGGGGGTTGAAAGCCAGGCTCAACTGCGCGCGCTGCAAGCCATGGGCTGCGATGAAGTGCAGGGTTTTTATGTCTCGCGGCCGCTGTCGGTGGACGATTTGCCAGCTTTGATGAGGCAAACCTGCCTGTTCCCATCGCAGCGCTCCGAATTGCGGCTGGTGGCCGGCGATTGAATTCCGATGGCGGGCAGGACGGGATGGCGCTTCCGATAAGGCGCGGACCAAAGCGACTTGTTGCGGCGGCGCCTATCCAACGGCGGATAAAGCCGGTTTCGGGATGCGGCGCGGCGCGGTTCCGGCTTTTTTTATGACACTGTTACGCATTTCATCTATAATCCGCCGACCGGATGCTTAAAAGCAGCCAGCCATGGACTCTTTGAACAAAGGCTAAAACGGCGCGGCACCCCGGTGGTCTTGCCCAGTTTTGCGCCTCCCCGCCCATAATCATTTCTCCTCCAATAAATAGGGCGTCAGGGAGCGGCAGCGACAGTTTCCCGAACAGGCGGCATGTCCGCTGTTGACTTTAATCTCGCAAGTTGTAACTGAATTGCCGTAGATGAATCGCACATGAATACCGCTGAGGCGAAAAAAGTCCTCGAAACCGCATTGCTTTGCACTCACGAACCGCTGTCCATATACGACTTGAAAAAGTTGTATGTATCGGACGACGGCGCGGAGGCGGCGGGCGCCGATACAATCAAGTTGATGCTGGAGGAGCTGCGTCATGACTGGAGCGGAAAAGGGATAGAACTGGTGGCGCTTGCTTCCGGCTGGCGCTTCCAGAGCAGGCCGGAAATGAAAGTGTTTCTGGAGCGCCTGAATCCGGAAAAACCGCCCAGGTATTCCCGTGCAACCTTGGAAACCCTGGCTATCATTGCTTACCGACAACCGGTGACCCGGGGAGATATCGAGGAAATTCGCGGCGTGACGGTGAATTCGCAGACCATCAAAATGCTGGAGGACCGCGGCTGGATCGAGGTAATCGGGCATCGCGATGTGCCCGGCAGGCCGGCTCTGCTGGCGACCACCCGGCAGTTTCTCGATGATCTTGGGCTGTCGTCGCTGGAACAGTTGCCGCCGCTGCAGGTGGTCAGTACGCTGAATGCCGGCGGCCCCATATCGCCGGAAAGCGAAATGCCGGGTGGCGGCCTGAGTAAGGTGGCGGATATGGCGGGCAGGGTGGCCGCAGCCGGCAATGGCGATCTGGCGTTGCCGCCTGATCCCGCCT
>Ga0308175_100002037_pt1 | contig 13743 bp, 9 predicted proteins | sample PhyCR1_3_FD_203893 | JGI IMG/M metagenome (GOLD analysis project Ga0308175, IMG submission 203893) | Soil microbial communities from UC Gill Tract Community Farm, Albany, California, United States - DLSLS.C.R1 | ecosystem: Environmental > Terrestrial > Soil > Agricultural land | place: USA...
AGCTTTGTAGTGAAGGATGAGCCTTACAAATTAATCTTGGTAAAACTTGGAAACACGTCGAAAAAAGATTTGATTGAATTCTTTAGAAGCCGTTTTCCAGAAATCACAGAGCAAATAAGAACAGAGAAAATAATTCTTCTGCGCAAAGCATAATTTTCGTTCCTAAAACTTATTCTTCCACATCATGCTCTCCACTGGCCGGTTCGGTTGGCCACTGTATTTGGCGTTTGCTTTTTGATTGTACTTCACTTCAATCTCACCGTCTACCGGGAAATAAATCAGTTGCCCAACCGGCATACCGGCATAAACCTTCACGGGTTGCTTTACGGAAATCTCCAGCGTCCAGTTGCCGCAAAAACCCACATCGCCTTTGCCCGCCGTTGCATGGATATCAATCCCCAAACGGCCCGTGGACGATTTGCCCTCCAGAAAAGGAACGTGTGCGTGGGTTTCGGTGTATTCCATCGTTACGCCTAAATAAAAAATATGCGGGTACAAAACAAAGCCTTCATCAGGTATTTCAAACGTCTCAATCTCGTTGTGCTTCTTCGCATCCAGAATGTGCTCACGGTACGTGGCCAGCGTTTTGCCCAGGTGAATGTCATAGCTGTTGCTGCCCAGGCATTCGCGATTGTAAGGCACAACCTTAATGGTGCCTTTTTCCATCTCTTCCAAAATGCGTTTGTCGGAAAGAATCATTTGATTGCGGATTTACGTTACCCTTTCACCGGTTAAAATAAAACTCGGCTTGCAAATAAATTCCAAAATGCCAATCTAACTAAAATTATTTTTGACCGGCGAAGGCAAACAACCTGAAACCGGCAATCGCAAATTCCAAATTGCTTCATGCCTATCTTTTTTCAACAAGAAATTGATAACACCACCAGACTTGCCGTGTGGAAGATTGAAGAAGACGAGCCGTTCTTTCTTCAGCACGTTCCGTTGCAGCGAGAGATTAGCCATCCGCACAAACGGCTGCAACATTTAGCGGGCCGTTACCTGCTTCAATATCTCTTTCCCGATTTTCCCGTCAGCCTTATAAAAATTGCTGATACACGTAAGCCTTATCTTGAAAACGAAGCCTATCACTTTTCCATCTCGCATTGCAGCAACTACGCGGCCGCTATCGTCAGCAAAAGCAAAAGGGTAGGCGTGGACATTGAAGTGCCCACGGTTAAAGTAGAGAAGATCAAACACAAGTTTTTGCACGAAGAAGAGTTGAACTGGCAAATGGCGACGGAAACCGCCAACAACCAATCAACCAATCAACTGACCAACCAATTAACCTTACTTTGGTCGGCGAAAGAAGCCGTGTTTAAATGGTGGAGTTACGGCAATGTTGACTTCAGCGAAATGATAAGGCTGCAACCGTTTGGGCTGGAGCCTGAAGGTATGATTGAAGGTGCTTTTGTGGGCAATGATATTTATCCACTGCAAACGCATTACAAACTCTTCGACGGCATTTGCCTGGCGTGGATTGCGCAGGATTTACACAAGTAAAGCTTGCTCTTCACCGTCTTCCAACAACGGAATATTTCCCACACTCGCTCCCGCAATGCCTTTGATGGAGCCATACATTCCCGATGTACTCAACAACACTTTTTGCAATTGCTTTTCTCTTTCCTTCCAAAGTTTTTCCATTTGAATGCGTTCCTTGTCAATGGATGTTTTCATGGAAAGAAAACCTTCCACAATGGTTTCCATCTGCTGGCGAAACTCGTTGCCAGTTAAATAATCGTAAAGCAACTGCATCTTCTCGCCTTTGTTTTCTTCGCCGCGTTTTGTTTCCGCAATGCGAATGATGGTGTGCCGCATTGCGTTGGTGAGTGCCACCACTTCACCAAAAGAACAAATCCACACACCGTCCATTTCGCCGAAGCATTTAAAATCTTTGGGGTACGCTTGCGTAACAATAATGGCCACATCGGCGCCCCTGTTGCGCATGTCCGTTTTTAATTTCTCCACCCAGGATTGCTGAAAGGTTTTGGTGCGCTTGCTTTCAAAAATGATTTTGCCGCAGTCCTGTCCCAAATGATTGCGCACGGTTTGAATGCAATCGGCGCCTTCCACGCCTTTCCCTACTTCGCCTACAATGTCAAAAGGAAAATGATCTTTCAACAATTCTTCCAGCAACAGTTCCTGCACTTCACCTTGCCGCTGCATTGAGCCTTGTTCGGCTTTGCGCTTCATTTCTTCAATCAGTTTTTTTTGGTCTTCCAACTGCATTTGCAGGTCTTTCATCTTGAACAAGTGCTCTTCTTCGCGCAGGGTAAATCGTTGTTCTTCCTCTTTGCGCAACTGATCGAGCAGGTTACTTTTTTCCTGCATTAATTTTTTTTGCAATTGCAATTCCAGTTCGCTTTCGCGGGTTTGCAATTCTTTTTCCTTGCGCATGAAGTCCAGTTCTTTTTGCTGCGCCGTGCGAAGTTTCTCTTCTTTCTCCCTGTCGCTTTCTTTCAAAATGCGCAACTGGTTTTCGTAATCCTGCGCAATGGATTTGCGAATTTGCAATTGCAGCTCAGCTTCCAGTTTTTGGCTATCAGCCTTTGCCTGCGCTTCTAATTTTTGTTTTTCCTGCTGAAGTTTTTGCTGAAAAAGCTCGTTGGTTTGTTTGCGCTTTTCTTCAAAGGCCGCTTCCTGTTCCGCTAATTTTTTTCGTTCGCCGTCAAGCTGCAAAAGCGATTGCTGCAATTTTTTATCATACTGAAGTTTAATCTTTTGTTCCACGTCGCTCGACAACACTTGCTCTACATCGAATTCATTGGAACAGCGTGGGCACTTTATGTTCGTAGGCATAGCCGCAATTTTTTTTACAAATTAACGGCTCTTCCTAAAATTTTTAGCGAATGTGGAAAAATCAAAGGCGGTAATGTGCAGAACTTTTCGGCAAGCTCAAAGTGACAAGGTTGGGGCTTTGGGCTACGCAATAACAATCAACGCCGGTTCGGGCTATTCGCTGCAAGTCCGGCACAAAGCCTACGCACGGCCGTTACACAGAGTCTTCGACAAGCTCAGACGGACATTGTCACAACGACTCACCGGGCTTTCACTTCTATCCCGCAGCCCTTCGGCAACGAAACACCTTTCATCAGCAGCTTAAATTGTTTTTCCTTTTTGCACAATTTTTCAGCAACTCTTGAAGGTTGATAGATTGATCCATTGCAAGATGATTGTGTTTTTATTTGTTAACCCCCGCCTTCAGGCTGGGAGAAATGAACAGTGGTGAAAATAGTACATGGGCTAAAGCCCATGCCTGATTACTCGCTTTGTATTGAATTCCCCAACATGAAGGCTGGGTTAACTTTGCGTTCATCATAGCCTGTTGTACATCTTCGTCCATTCAAGCAACTGTCTTTCTGTTGCGGCATTCACTTGCCCCGGCGTCAATCGCCAGGCCCAATTGTTTTCGCCCGATGATGGCGTGTTCATTCTTGCGCTTTCATCCAATCCCAAAACGTCTTGTATGGGCAATACCGCAATCTGCGCCACCGATCCAAAAGCCATGCGTGCAAACACTTCGTGCACGTTTTGGTGGTTCACTTCACATCCATAGTAATGATTGATTCTTCGCTTGATGTCCTCACTCGCCTCGGTGCGGTACCAGCCAACCGTTGTGTTGTTGTCGTGTGTGCCTGAATACGCGAGGAAATTTTTGTCGTAGTTGTGCGGAATGTAACCCGATTGCGGCATGTCTTCGCCAAAGGCAAATTGCAAAACTTTCATGCCCGGTAAATGAAATTCATCGCGCAGATGCAACACGTCTGCGGTAATGTCGCCAAGGTCTTCGGCCACAAACGGCAATTGTCCCAATGCGTTTTCAATTGCGTTGAAAAAGTCCGCACCTGGCCCGGGTCTCCACTGGCCGTTGCGGGCCGTTTGTTCGCCGGCAGGAACGTCCCAATAACCAGCAAAGGCGCGGAAGTGATCGAGACGAACAAGGTCAAATAATTCAATGTTCTTTTTCAACCGTTCAATCCACCAGGCATAACCTGTTTCTTTCAGTACGTCCCATTTAAACACGGGCATTCCCCACAATTGCCCGTCTGCGCTGAAGGCATCCGGCGGCACGCCGGCAATGCCTGTGCGTTGCCCTTCTTCATCAACTGCAAAAATTTCGGTGTGCGCCCACACATCTGCCGAATCATACGAAATGTAAAACGGCATGTCGCCGATAAATTGAATGTTGCGACCGTTGCAATAGTCTTTTAATTCCTGCCACTGTTTTGCAAAAATGAATTGCAGCCATTTTATTTTTCGCACGTCCCGCTTGTGCGCTACGGCCAGCTTCTTCAGGGCCGCACCGTCGCGTTTCTTGTACTTTTCGGGCCATTCAAACCAAGGCTTTCCGTCGTGCAGTTTTTTGAGCAGCATGAACAGCGCAAAATCATCCAGCCAGCGTTTTTCTTTTGCGTTGAATTTTTTAAAGCCTTCGTGAAGAGGCGATGGCCTTTGCCGCACAAAAGTTGCAAAAGCCTTTTCAAGCAATTCATTTTTTATGCGTTCGGCTTCGGAGTAATTCACCTTGCTTTCTTGCGGCAGGTAATAATGCCGCAACTCGTCGGCGCTCAGCAAAGCGTCTTTCACCAGGGCTTCCGGCGAGATGAGCAGTGGATAACCGGCCTTGCTTGAAAGTGCGCTGTACGGCGAATGTCCCTGGCCTGCTTCGGTAGGGTTGAGCGGCAGCAACTGCCAGAATTTTTGTCCGCTGCGGGAAAGAGAATCCGCGAAGGCTTTGGCCTCCGGTCCCATGTCGCCAACGCCGAAAAGCGAGGGCAAAGAGGTGATGTGCACCAGCACGCCGGCGCCTCTTTCGTTTGTTGCCAGTCTTGCTTTTAAAAGAGCAAAGGGCAGGTGCTGAAAAAGTTCTTTCGCCAAAAGGCCTTTGCTTTTGGCTGTTTTTTTTCGCGTAAAAACGTTTTCAACACGGCCCTGTATTTCCGCGGGCAGATGAATTTTTGTATCGGCCCAATCCAGCGAAAAAAAATCTTTGCCCTGTTCTTTGCTCAAGGCGGCAGTGTGCAGCGGAACGGCCACCGCGTAAACGGTTCCTTTGTGCCGCCGGGCAAAGGCCAACATGTGTTGCCTGTATTTTCCTTCCACCTGCAGCGGAACGTATTCGCCTTCGGTAAACACATCCGGATGGCGTTTGCGCAAGTGCAGGACTTGCTGCAGGAGCCACAATTTTGCCTGCGCTCCGTAACGGTTCTCCACTAAATAATGCAAGAGTTCTTTGCCGCTTTTACCGGCAAAACTTTGCAGGGCTTCGATGCGCTTTTGGTAGTCAACGGCCCTGCGGTTGTCGGGGTCAACGAAACTAAAATCCCAAAACTCGCAGCCTTGGTAAACATCGGGCACACCGGGACAAGTGGCCTTCAACAACACTTGTGAAAGCGAATTGATGATGCCGTGGTCAACGATGCGTTGTTGAAAATCCGTGAAGCTTTTCCAAAACGGTTTGTTTTTATCGAGCAGCGCTAAAGCAAAATTTTTTGTGGCGGCTTCGTATTCCTCATTTGGCTTTGTCCAATTCGAATGTGTCTTTGCTTCACGCAAAGCTTTTTGTAAATAGTCTTGCAGCCGATTCGCAAAATTATCTTCTTCTTCGCCGGGCATGGGATAATTGCCTACAAGCATCTGGTAAATGAGGTATTCGTCGTTGGTATCCGGCGCTCCGGCCTGTTTCAAGCCTTTGTTCATCTCGTGCCATTCCGCAACAAGACTTAACCATTCTTCGTGCAAACCGGTGAGTACGTTTAATCGTGCTCGGCTGTCTTCACCGCGTTTGGTGTCGTGTGTTGCCGTTGCGTTCAGCGACAATGGCCACTGCTGTTGCCGTTGCTGCATCTTGCGGTGAAATTCTTCCACCGTATCGCCAAAGGCATCGGGTGAATCGCCCACTTCGTTGTGACCGATGAAGCGATTGCGGGTGTACATCAGGGTGTCTTCAACGCCTTTCGCCATCAATGGCCCGGTGAATTGCATACAGCGTTGATAAAACGTTGCAATGTTCTCGTTCACCACATTATTGCCTTCGTTCGGACGATGCAAAAAAACATTTTCCAACACTGTAACTGCTTCCTTGGATTCGCCGCTTCTTCGCAGGCCTTGCAAAATATTCCGCACGGCTTTTTCTTCTTCGCCGTTCAACGGAAAAGAATTTCCGTAATAACGGTACACGGGACATTGGATCAAAAATTCACCGATGGCCGACTTCATGTCGTCGGGTGGAATACGGGCCAGGAATTTTTTATCGGCAATGTTCAACTGCAAAAAATAGCGGTAAAGATTTTCAAGTTCGCCGCCCATGTGTTCGTAAAGAATGTGGGTCTTTTTTTCAAGCAGTTGTTGGTGAAGGCTGCGGTAGTCATCGGTCAGGCCTTCGTAGAATTCTGTGAACGCAGGTTCTGCATCTTTGTTGGTGAAAAGGTTGTTCACCGCCGAGAGAAAATCATAACCCGTATTGCCCTGAACGGGCCAGTCGGTTGGCATGTCTTCACCAGTCTCTAAAATTTTTTCTACAACAATGTAGTTTTCCTGGCCGCTCAACTGCCGCAAGCGTTGAAGGTATTCGGTTGGATTGTACAAGCCGTCAACGTGGTCAACACGCAAGCCTTGAAAGATGTTTTCGTTCACCAGTTTCTTTACAAGCGAGTGATATTTTTCAAAAACGTTTTCGTCCTGAATGTTCAAACAAATCAATCCGTTCACTGTAAAGAAGCGGCGGTAGTTAATGCGGCTGTCGGTTTCCTGCCAGCGACAAAGACGATAATGCTGCTCGTTTGCAAGCTGCCGGATTTTTTCTTTGTCATTATTTATGTTGTCAATCGCGTGTTGAACGGCGGCTTTCACTGTTTCATTTTGCATTAGCGAATGCAGTTGAAGCAGCAACTCGTCCCAGCCTTTGTGTAAAGAATCGCCGTCTTCAAGTTTGTGTGCGTTGTCAATTTGCACCAACAAAGAATTGATGGCATCGTTGCCCTCCGCGGTTTGCAATATAAAAGAGTAACAGCCAGGCTTCAAAGGATAATGGCTGTTGTAATACTTTAAAACAAACCTCCCCTCTTCAAAAGCAAGGCGCAACTCACCGTTGCTAATGACTTCTTCCAAGGTGCTTCCGAGGAAAGGCACCATCAGTTTTCCGCTGAATAAGCGGCTACTCATAACCGTGTCAAAAAAAGGCGCATACACCGATTGCTGGCCTTTCTCCAACACGTCCATCAGCCATTTGTTTTTGAAATGATAGGCGGCGTGATTGGGCACAATGTCTTGCAGCCAGTTGATGCCGGCATCGTTTAACTTTTTTCGAAGCTGCCGCAGTTCTTCTTCGGTTCCAATTTCGGGATTGATGCGCAAAGGATTGACGACGTCGTAACCGTGCACACTACCCGGAACAGCTTCAAAAATAGGCGAGGCATAAAGGGTTTCGATGCCGAGGGCCTGCAAATAAGGAATTATTTTTTCGAGGTGTGAAAACGTAAAGTCTTTATGAAATTGGATGCGGTATGTAGAAAGGGGATTGAACATGATGAATGGTAAGTAATGAGTGATCAATAACTGTTTCTGTTACTCAGAACAAGAACGGACCCGGACTGAAGAAAAACGGCGTTTTCTTCAATCGTTGATTCGCCGCTACCACCCCATTGCTTCGACGCAGAATCCAGCGCGACCGTCCATTCCAAAGCCTTCATTAACTTGATCCGCTGCGGCCGTGCCGAAAAATTCAACAGGCACAAAGCATAATCGCCTTCGTGCCAGCGAAGCAAGGTCAGTACATTGCTTTCAATGAGGGGAGTAACGGATAAATTTTTCCGGTTAAGGTTTTTTAGCGCCGGATGGCTTTTGCGCAGCGACAAAAGCGTTCTGTAATACGACAGCATTTGCTCGTGTTTGTCTACATCAATCAAATGCCATTGCAACTTCGAGTTGTTGAAAGTTTCTACTGCAACCGGATCCGGTGCTTCGCCTTCAAGATGAAAAGCGGCAAATTCTTCTTTGCGTCCTTTCCGCACCGCTGCACAAAGCGCCTCATCGGTGTGTGAAACAAAGTATTGAAAAGGGTGTGGTTCGCGCCATTCTTCGCCCATAAACAACATTGGTATGTAAGGGCTAAGGACAACCGCCGCCGCCATTGCTTTTTGCATCTCAAAACTTACGAGTTCACTCGTGCGTTCACCCAACATGCGGTTGCCTACCTGGTCGTGGTTCTGTGCAAAAACAATGAACTGTTTGCCTTCGGCTTCGTCTGCTTTTACACCAAAAAATTTGTGGCGGTGCGGCGACCATTGCCCGTCGTAAACGTAAGCATCCTTGTACGCTTTGGCCAAGTGCTCAATCCCGCTGAAGTCGGAGTAGTAGCCGGTTTTTTCGTTGCCGGTTGTTACCCGCAAGGCGTGGTGAAATTCATCAACCCACTGCGCATTCATGCCGAAACCGCATTGGTTGATTGACTGAATGAATTTTGTGTCGTTCAGGTCCAATTCTACGATCAGGTAATGTTTGCGTCCGGTGATACGCATCAGTTCATCCACATGCAATTTTATTTCTTTCAAAATGTGAACGGGGCCGAAATCTTTGATGGCATGAACGGCGTCGAGCCGCAATGCATCAATGCGAAAATCCCGCAGCCACATCAAAGCATTTTCAATAAAATAGCGCCGCACGCCATCGCACCATTGATCGTCAAAATTTACCGCATTGCCCCAGGGTGTGTTGTATTTTGCTGTGAAATAAGGACCAAATTCGCCCAGATAAGCCCCTTCGGGACCAAGATGATTATAGACCACATCCAGAATAACCGCGAGGCCTTTTTGATGGCATGCATCCACCAAATGTTGCAAGCCCTTTGCGCCACCATAACTGTTTTGTACGGCGAAGGGAAAGACGCCGTCGTATCCCCAGTTTCTGACTCCCGGAAACTGTGCCACAGGCATGATTTCAAGGGCGGTGATGCCGAGTTCTTTTAAATAATCGAGTTTGTTTTCAATTGCCGCAAACGTTCCTTCGGGTGTGAACGTTCCGGTGTGCAATTCGTAGATGATGTAATCTTCAAGCGGAATGTTTGTCCGTGCCGTTGCGTTCCATTGAAACGCAGCCAAGTTAATTGCTTCTGAATCTCCGTGTACGCCGTTGGGTTGCGAAAGCGCAGCCGGATCAGGGAAAGATTGCTTATTGTCTATTTTAATTTTATAACGGCTGCCGTTTGTTATTTTATTGCTTGTTGCCGACCAATAACCATAAAGCTCTTTTGTTAACGATATCGTCTCGACTTGATCTTTAACCTTAACTTCTAGCTGTACTATTTCTGCCTGCGGCGACCAAACCTTTACTGCCGCCGTTCCTTCTTCCGAAAAATTTACACCAATCGTTCGCTTCAAAACATCTATCGGTTGCATAATCTGATTGTTCACTTGTTTGCTTGTTCACCCCTTCACGTGATGGCGTATTTATGCTTCATTTTTTCCTGCTTGTTGACTTACTGCGTTGGTTGTTTCAGCAGCACCACCGAACGTCCGTCAACGTTTATGCTTTGTGCGGCCTTGAAATTCTCGCCGCTTTCTTCTAAATAATTCAATGCCGTGTCCAATACTTTTATCCACTTGCGGCCAAACTTCTGCGGCGGTAATTTAAACGGCAAGGCTTCGTGGTAAGCGTTGAAGATGACGTAAAAATTATCGTCCACGATGACTTCGCCTTTTGATCCCATTGAATGAATGCCCTTGCCGTTTAAAAACACGCCGAGCGACTTTGCAAAATCCTGGTTCCAGTTTTCTTCCGTCATCTCCGTGCCGTCGGGTTTAAACCAGGCAATGTCTTCAAGCCCGATTCCTTTCACCGGCTGGCCTTTAAACCATCGCCGGCGATTAAACACGGGATGCCGCTTGCAGAAGTGAATGAGCTTTTTGGTGAATGTGAGTAATTCCGTATCGGCCTCTTCCCAATTGATCCAGGAGATTTCATTGTCCTGGCAATAAGCATTGTTGTTGCCGTCTTGCGTTCGTCCCAACTCATCACCGGCCACCAGCATGGGCACACCTTGTGAGAAAAACAAAGTGGTTAAAAAATTTCGTGTTTGTTTTTTTCGCAAGGCAACGATTTCTGCGTCGTCCGTTTCGCCTTCGACGCCGCAATTCCAGCTTCGGTTGTGGTTCTCGCCGTCGTTGTTGTTTTCGCCGTTTGCTTCGTTGTGCTTTTCGTTGTAGCTAACCAAATCATGCAGAGTAAATCCATCGTGAGCGGTAATGAAATTCACACTGGCTGTTGGGCTGCGGTAATCTTCTTCGTACAAATCGGGGCTGCCGGTAAAGCGAAGCGCAAACTCGCCCAACATGCTGTCGGCGCCGCGCCAGTAATCTCTCATGCAGTCGCGGTACTTGCCGTTCCACTCGGCCCAACCCGGCGGAAAGTTTCCCACCTGGTAACCGCCTTCTCCAACGTCCCAGGGTTCCGCAATCAGTTTTACTTGCGAGATGATGGGGTCTTGATGAATGATTTGAAAGAAAGAGCCGAGGCGGTCCACGGCGTGCAGTTCTCTTGCCAGCGAAGCCGCTAAATCAAAACGAAAGCCATCAATGTGCATTTCTAAAATCCAGTAACGCAAACTGTCCATGATCATGCGCATGGTGTTGGGCATTTTTGCGTTCAGCGTATTGCCCGTACCGGTATAATCCATATAGTAGCGCTTGTCTTCAGTAAGACGGTAATTGCTCACGTTGTCAATGCCGCGAAAGGAAAGCGTGGGGCCAAGCTGATTGCCTTCGGCTGTGTGATTGTACACCACGTCCAGAATCACTTCGATGCCGGCTTTGTGCAGTTCTTTTACCATCTGCTTAAATTCCGTTACCTGCACACCGTGATCGGTTGAACTTGCGTAACGAATGTCCGGCGCAAAAAAACCAATGGTATTATAGCCCCAGTAATTGGCGAGATCCTTATCGGCTAAAAATTTATCGTGCACAAAATGATGCACGGGCATGAGTTCAAGTGCCGTAATGCCTAGTTCTTTTAAGTATTGAAGCGTAGCCGGATGACCGATGGCCGCATAGGTGCCGCGCAACTCTTCCGGTATGGCCGGAAGCAATTTCGTCAGTCCTTTCACGTGAGCTTCGTAAATGATGGTACGATGATAAGGAATGCGCGGCAGCTTGTCGCCTTCCCAATCAAATCGCGAATCAATCACCACCGATTTGGGAATGAAAGGCGCACTGTCACGGTCATCAAAACTGAGGTCTTCGTCAGGGTGTCCAACTTCGTACCCAAAAAGCGCATCGTTCCAATTGATGGTGCCCGAAATGGCTTTGGCGTAGGGATCAATCAATAATTTGTTGGGATTAAAGCGATGGCCGTTCTGCGGCTCGTAGGGGCCGTAAACGCGGTAGCCGTACAATTGGCCGGGAGCGATTTCAGGCAGGTAAACGTGCCAAATGGAATTGTCTCTTTCTTTTATGCGAATGCGGACTTCTACGCTTGGATCGCCGGCCGAAAAAAGGCAAAGCTCGATGGCCGTTGCGTTCTCGCTGTATAGCGCGAAGTTTACGCCGTAGCCGTCCCAATATGCACCCAGTGGAAAAGGCGAACCGGGGAATTGCGTCATCTTCATGTAGCTCGTTCGGTTTTGTGGTTGTGTGGAGGCTTTCAATTTTTACGCCAAGGGAGCGGGGCGGTTTGCCTTAAACTTGCAAGCGATTGTTTTATTTTTACAGAAAGCGGCAATTATGGAAACACTGGCGAAAGAAACAGAAATTATCCAATACATGGGTAAAATGAACGATGAACAAAAAGAATTGCTTTTGAACGTCGCCAAAAATTTTGTTGCTGCAGAAGAAACGCCGGTTTGCCTTACAAAAGAAGTAATGGATGCTATTTGGAAAGACAGAGAAGATTATATGAATGGAATCGGAAAGAATTACAGTTGGGACGAAGTCAAAGCCGAAATTTTGAACAAACGCAAGAAGCATGTATCAGATTGATTTCAGGCAGACGGCCAAAGATGATGCTGGTGCTGCTTACGAGTATTATGAAGAAATAATGTTAGGGTTAGGTGACAGATTTTTGCAAGAATTGGAAACCCTAATCTCCAGTTTGAAAATTAATTCCGAAGCACACTCTTACCTTAACAAACCCTTGCGACAAAGTGCGATAAAAACGGTTCCCCTTTGTTGTCGTGTTTGAAGTACAGCAAAACATCATCATAATTTTCCGCATCTTCAATACGCACCAAGACTCTTCCAAAAATCTCCGGCATAAAATTTTAAGAACCTCTCACACAATTTTCGCTATCGAAATTGCATTTAGGGAAGCCTTACTTTTATGCCACTAACTTACCAAATGAAGTCAAAGCAATCTTTCTGGCAACGCATCGGCCTGCACGATTTTTTTTTGAAAAAAGAAGCCGAGCAAAAAGATGCAACGCCGTCCGGACTTACGCCCAATGATGTCTATCGCTACATCATTGAAAAATTTAAAACCTCCATCAGCGAGTTGTCTTTTGCCGATCGAATTGTTTTTTATCACGAGTACATCATCTGCCTCAATCCCGAAGACTACAAGCTCTTCATGGAAAACAAGAAAGGCATCTTCGGCATCATCGTGCACGAATCGTTGAAACAGATGTACAATTTGTTGAAAGAATACCGCGGCCTCGGCAAAACCGTAGAACCGTCTGCAAGCCGTTGGATTTTTCGCTTTGTTTCCGCACCGGAATATGCCCGCGGCGACATCAGTTTTATCGGCAAATTGTTACCCGACAATGCACCTTCCGCGCAAACGGCTGAAAACCTTCGCGTCACTTTCATTCCGCGGCAAACCGGCATTGCACAAACCTTCGACATCAATCCCGACATCTTAAAAGATTTTCATTTTTACAGCGACGGTTATTATGAAGTGCCTTATCGCGAAGACCTTGTTTTTGACGAGCGCCAGATTAAAACAGCACCCGGCGCTGCTATGCCGGCGCAAGCACAAGTACGAAACGCACTGGCCCGTTTTGAAACCATTGTGCCCGACAAAGAATACGCAGGAAAAAAAATTGAATACTTTATGCAGGCCGATGAAATTGTGGTGTCGGGAAAAGAAGAAGAAAACGACCTCGCCAACTTTTTTCGCATTCCTTCCGATTGGGTGAATACGCCGCATTTGCGCATTCGGTTTAACCGCAACGAAAATAAATTCTACCTCGCATCGTTTGGAGAAAAAACGGTGCTGAACGAAAAAGAGCTTGCACGCAGCGACGAAACCACGCCGCAGTGGACGGAGTTGCCTTTCAACTCGCGCATCCTGCTCAACGGAATCGTAGGCGTTAACGTTTTCAGACCTTAGGAGACTAGACTAAAAGTTTCAAAGAATTTTAAATTTAATTAGTGGCTGAATTTATCATCGCGGAAGGGTTAGAAGCTTTATTCACCTTAAAAAAAGGTGGGCAAGGTTCTGTCCTTAAGTCGCGGCGTACTGACGGCAGCATTACGGCTGTTAAATTGTTGCCGACTCCTATTTTTGAAACAGATCTATCAAATAAACATTATCAGGATTTCGCAAACGAAGTAAAAAAATTGGAAAGGGTTAACGAGAGGGATAACCCAAACGTGGTTAAAATCTTAAGTCATGGATTGTGCAAATCGAGTCCTTTCCCTTTCATTGAGATGGAGTTCATTGAAGGGCCGGATTTGGAAGATCTTTTAAAACCGCCGCACGAATCCATCTTCACCATCAAAGAAGTTATCAAAGTAGCTGAACAACTGTCGAATGCTT
>Ga0308175_100002038_pt1 | contig 13743 bp, 12 predicted proteins | sample PhyCR1_3_FD_203893 | JGI IMG/M metagenome (GOLD analysis project Ga0308175, IMG submission 203893) | Soil microbial communities from UC Gill Tract Community Farm, Albany, California, United States - DLSLS.C.R1 | ecosystem: Environmental > Terrestrial > Soil > Agricultural land | place: USA...
TCGGTCGCGGTGCCGACGGTCGAGCGCGAGGTCTTGGTCGGGTTCTTCTGCTCGATCGCGACGGCTGGCGCGAGTCCCTCGATCGAGTCGACGAGCGGCTTCTCCATCCGTTCGAGGAACTGCCGTGCGTACGCGGAGAGCGACTCGACGTAGCGGCGCTGCCCTTCGGCGTAGAGCGTGTCGAAGGCGAGCGACGACTTCCCCGATCCCGATGGACCGGTGATCACGGTGAACGAGCGCCGAGGTATCTCGACGTCGAAACCCTTGAGGTTGTGCTGGCGCGCGCCGCGGACGACGATCGATTTCATCGTCTGCGAAAGATAAGGCGTCGCGCGCGCGTTTGCGGGATTCCTTCGGGTCCGGGACCGGCGCCGCTACCGGCGGCCGCCGCGAAGGAGCCGGCCGATGGCGAGGAGGATGAAGGCGCCGAAGGTTGCGATGCCGACCGAGCGAAGGTCGAGAATGCCGACCGTCACGTGGCCCCAGCCGAAGTAGGTGCCGACCCATCCGCCGACCACCGCGCCGATGACGCCGAGGATGATCGTGAAGATGCAGCCGGCGGGATCGCGGCCGGGCATGAGGAACTTCGCGAGCGCGCCGGCAACGAGGCCGAGCAGCACCCAATAAAGGATCAATGGCACCTATTTCCCCACGCAGCAATGCGCGCCGCGACATCGCGGCGCGCATCGCCAATCGAAGTCAGACCGTGGTGTGACGGCCGCGCGTCGTCATGCGGTAGATCCACAGCAGGATCATCGCGCCGACGATCGAGAGGATGATGCTCCACAGGTTCAGCCCACTCACTCCGCTTCCCGTGATCATGTTGCCGAGGAAGCCGCCGATGAAGGCGCCGACGATACCGATGAGGATCGTCACGATGACGCCGCCCGGATCCCGGCCCGGCATGATCGCCTTGGCGATCGCACCAGCGATCAAACCGAGGACGATCCAAGCAATGAATCCCATAGTGCCTCCAAAGGGTTGGGGGTGCGCTCCGTGGTAACGCAACCCGGGTGCCAGCGGCGTGAACATTGGACTGTGGTCGAGTCCGGATGAGCGATCGGGCGGGCGCCGCGGGACGCGTTGACCGGTCGCGAGCCGGGCCGCTAGCATTCGCGGACATGATCACGGCGACATGACGGAACAAAGCATTCACGAGGAGGACGTACTTGGCAAGGCGTACGACGGCCGCCTCATGCGCCGGCTGCTCACGTACGTGCGTCCATACCGGACGCTGGTCGTCGGTGCGCTCTTTTTCCTCTTCACCGAAGGCGGCTTGCAGCTCGTCGGGCCGCTGCTCACGAAGCGCGTGATCGACGTCGCCGTGCCGGCGCGCGACATCGCGCTGGTGAAGACGTCGGTGATCCTGCTCGCCTTCGCGCTCATCGCGCAGTTTGCCTGCTCATACGGCGAGACGATCCTCACCGCACTGCTCGGGCAGCGCGTGATGCACGACCTGCGCGGCGAGCTGTTCGCGCACCTGCAGCGACTGCCGATCCCGTTCTACGATCGGAATCCCGTCGGACGACTGATCACGCGGGTGACGACGGACGTCGAGTCGCTGAACGAGCTGTTCACCGCGGGCGTCGTCTCCGGACTTGGCGACCTGTTCACCCTCGTTGCGATCAGCATCGCGATGGTCTGGGTGGACTGGCGGCTCGCGCTGTTCGGCTTCGCGACGATCCCGTTCGTGTTCCTCGTGTCGCACCTGTTCCGGAAATCGGTGCGCGATTCATATCGCGAGGTACGCACGCGCATCGCGCGCATCAACGCATTCCTCCAGGAGCGCATCACGGGGATCCGCGTCGTGCAGCTGTTCGGGCGCGAGCGCGACGAAGCGAAGCGCTTCGATCGCCTGAACCGCGACCACCTCGACGCCAACCTCGCGTCGATCACCGTCTATGCGCTGTACTTTCCGGCGATCGAGCTGCTGACCACGATCGCGCTGGCGATCCTCGTCGTCGCCGGCGCGCATCGCGTCGGGATCGGTGCGCTGACGGTCGGCACCGTCGCAGCATTTCTCCAGCTGTTGCGCCGGTTCTTCCAGCCGCTGCAGGACCTGTCGGAGAAGTACAACATCCTGCAGCAGGCGATGGCCGCTTCGGAGCGGATCTTCACGCTGCTCGACACGCCCGCTGCCCTCGGCACGGCGACGACACGCGGCGCGGCGGCGGCGATCGCTCCCGAGTCGACGACGGCGAGGGGTGATGGCCCGCGGCGCGGCGTCGACGTGCGCTTCGAGGACGTGTGGTTCGCCTACCAGGAGCCGGAGTGGGTGCTCAAGGGGGTGAGCTTCCATGTCGCACGCGGCGAGACGATGGCGATCGTCGGGCACACGGGTGCGGGAAAGACGACGATCGTCAGCCTGCTGCTGCGCTTCTACGAGCCGCAGCGCGGGCGCATAACGGTCGACGGCGTGGACATTCGCGAGATGCCGCTCGAGCAGTTGCGCGAGCTCGTCGGCTATGTGCAGCAGGACATCTTCCTCTTTGCCGGCGACGTGGCGACGAACATCCGTCTGAGCGCCCCGCTCAGCGACGAGCAGGTCGTCGCCGCGGCGACGCGCGTCGGCGCCGACCGCGTCGTCCAGCGGCTCCCCGGCGCGTACAGCTACGAGCTTGGCGAGCGCGGCGCCTCGGTGAGTGTCGGCGAGCGACAGCTGCTCTCGTTTGCGCGCGCGATCGCTTCCGATCCGGCGCTGTTGCTCCTCGACGAAGCGACGAGCGCGGTGGACAGCGAGATCGAGGCGCAGATCCAGCGCGCGCTCGCTGAGCTCATGCGTGGACGGACGACGATCGCGATCGCACACCGGTTGAGCACCATCGTCGGCTCGAACCGGATCCTCGTGCTCCACCTCGGCGAGGTTCGCGAACAGGGGACCCACGCCGAGCTGCTCGCGAAGCGCGGGCTCTATGAACGCCTCTACCGGCTGCAGGCGGGGCTGGCCTGAATGTGATGGTGCGCCCGGTCACCGATCGTGCTTGCTCGCGCTACGGGCGGCGGGTAACTTCGGAGCGTTCCCGAGCGACCGGTCGGCGTTAACCTACCGCATGCCCTACATCCAGCTCAGCGGCAAGCAGTATCCACTGAAGGTTGGCGAGACGACTGTCGGCACCTCGGGTGCCGACATCGCAGTTGCCGGCCCAGCCGCGCTCGGTGTGCAGGCGAAGCTGCAGGCGGGATCGGACAACAGCGTGATCATCCGCCGTGCGTCGAGCGAGGCAGTCGTTGCGGTCAACGGAGTGCAGCTCGGCAACGACCCGACCCCGCTCATTCACGGCGACAAGATCGAGATTGGCGACGCCGAGCTCCTCTTCGGGGACGATCGCAAGGGCGGCCAGACCCAGGCACTCGCCGGTCTCAAGGTCGATGACGTCTACCAACCGCGCTCAGGGGGCAGCGGAAAGGCGACCGCCGCAACCGGCGGTCGCCTTGTCTCACTGGTGGATGGGCGCGAGTACATCGTCAGCCCGATCGGAATCTCGATTGGCCGCGACGCCGGCTGCGACGTCGTGGTACCCTCGCCGGAAGTGTCGCGCAAGCACGCCGAGCTGATGGCCGGTCCGTCTGGCTATACCGTGACTGATCTCAGCACGAACGGGGTGTTCGTCAATGGTGAGCGCGTTGCGAAAGTGCGCACGCTCGCTCGCGGCGACGTGCTCAGGCTCGGCACGGAGGAGTTCCGATTCTACGCGGACGTTGCCGCTACGCCGCCGGCGATGCCGGCCGCGACGCCCGCACCGAGCAGCCCGGCCGCAACGCCGGTAGCGACCCCCGCGCCGAGCACTCCAGCGACTCCGGCCGCGGCAACGACGCCAGCCGACGACCGGCCCGCGCTTGCGACGCTCGAGCTGATGAACGAGGGGCCGCTCAAGGGGAAGCGGTTCGACATTCGCGTACCGTTGACGCACGTCGGGCGCGGCGCGCACAATGACGTCGTCCTCAGCGACGATACGGTCTCCGACTCACACGCGAAGATCCAGAAGCGCGAGGGTGGCTGGTATCTCGTCGACATGGGATCGAGCAACGGCACCTATGCCGGCGGGCAGCGGATCAGCGGCGAGGCGATGCTCAATGGGCAGTCCTCCATTCGCTTTGGTGCCGTCCGCGCGACATTCACCCCGGTAAAGTCTGCACGCGACGACGCGAGCGGGACGCGTGTCATCGCGGGGCTGAGCAGGGAGCAGGCGCAGAAGATGTCGCGCGAGGTTGCATCGCAGGCGGAAGCCACCGAGCCGTCCGGTGGAATTCCTGGCTGGGTCTGGATTCTCGTAGTGGTGCTCGTTGCGGCGGGCGCGTTCTTCATACTCAAGGTGCGCTAGTGGAGCTCGTCGTCGCCGCCCGCTCGGACGTGGGAATGATTCGCGCGGGAAACGAGGATAGTTTTCATTCGAAGGCCGACGAGACGGGCGGGATCTTCATCGTCGCCGATGGAATGGGCGGACACGCGGCAGGCGAGGTCGCGTCGGAGATGGCGGTGGAGATCCTCCGCGACCAGCTCTCCGCGCTGCGCGACCTGCATGACCGCAACGCGGCCGACAAGGTGATGAACGCTCTTCGTGGAGCGAACCTCGCGATCTACAACCGGACCGTCACCGAGACCGACAAGCAGGGGATGGGAACCACTGCGTCCGTCCTCATCGTCTCCGGACGGCGGTACCTGATCGGGCAGGTCGGCGACTCGCGCATCTATCTCCTGCGCGAGGGCGCGCTCCGCCAGCTGACGAAGGACCATTCCTACGTGCAGGAGCAGGTGGACGCCGGCTTCCTCACCCCGGAGCAGGCGCGCTACCACCCGTACAGCAACGTCATCACCCGCTGTGTCGGCGCGAGTGACGACGTCGAGCCGGATACCTTCGCCGGCGAAACGCGCGATGGCGACATCTTTCTCGTCGCCAGCGACGGGCTGACGGGGATGGTCGACGACCGGCGGCTGCAGCAGCTGCTCTCCTCGCGCGCCGAGCCGCAGCGGATCGTCGACTCGCTGATCGCCGAGGCGAACGGTCGCGGCGGGCTCGACAACATCACGGCGATCCTCGTGCAGGTGCGCGGAACCGGGGACTCCGGCGACGTCGCGCGCACCGTCGAGGCGCCCGCCTGGCGTCCGCGTTAGGCAGCATGGCTGACGAGACGGTCGGATCGCTCGCCGAGCTCTATCTCGGCAACATCCTCTACGCGATCGAGCTGGCGGCACTGTCCCTCGAGTCGCAGCAGAAGCCGGGTGACGCCGCGTTCTATCGCGGCATCGCGCGAAAGCTCGCCGAGGCCCACGGCCGCGCCAAGAAGGAAAAGGGGCCGGGGACCGCCTGACGCATTCGCGCCGCGGACTTGCGGCGCCGGTCGGGGTGTGACATATCACGGCAGCCTTGTCGGAGGACGGCGCCGGCGCTGGCGCTGCGCATTCGTGGACCCTGAGCGGACCTCATCATGCGTCGCCGCGCCGCACCACGCCCGTCGCCCCGGGCGCGCATCCGCTGCCTGACGTTCATCGTCGCCGCGCTCGTCGCGGGATGCACCTCACCAGCCGCGGTCAGCCGCTATGCCCGGTCGGCGACCCTCACCACGGCGAAGCTTCCCGACGTCGCCGACGCGCTCTCGGAAAGCTGCCGGCGCACCGCGTCGTATCGCCTCCGCCGAACGAGCGATGCCTGGTATGGCGACGACAGCGTCCGCATCGCCTGTGCGGGGCGCGACGCGGCGCTGCGCACCGTGACCCGGGCGAACCGGGTGCTCGCGGCGTACTTCGCCGCGCTCGAATCGCTCGCCGACAACAAGCTCACCGACTACGACGCGAAGATCGGCGCGTCAGGCGAGACGCTCGCCGAGGCCGGCGCCTTCGGCAAGAAGCAGGTGAAGGCGGTCGAGGGACTGGCCAGCTTCGCCGCCTCGCGCGCAACGGACGGCTACCGGCGGCAGAGGCTGCGGGAGGCCATCGCCGCGCAGAACGAGAACGTACAGATCGTGACCGGGTCGCTGCACGAGATCCTCGACGGCGATCTCGCGCAGCTGCTGGAGAACGACGTCGCGGCCCAGACGAGCTTCTATCGCAGCGCGCTCACCGAGGGATCGAGTCGCGATCCCCTGACCGCGATCCTCGTCCGCGACGCCTACGACGAACGGGCCGCGCAGCTGGCCCAGCGTTCGGCCGCGGTGCATTCGCTCGCGCAGGCGCTGCTGACGGTCGGCCGCGGACACCAGGCGCTCTACGACTCGCGCGACCATCTCGGGGGGAAGGCGCTGCTCGCTACGATCGTTTCCAATGCGCGCGAGCTCGATGCTGCGATCGCGCGAGTGAACAAGGCGTTCTAGAGGATCCGACGATGCCGACCACCACCGCCGAGCAGTCGCGCGCGATCGCGAAGCTCTACTCCGACCTGGCGAGCGCGCTCGCCGACTACCGCTTCCTGCACTGGGCCGAGCTGAGCAAGGCGCAGCGAGCCGAGATCGAGTCGCACGAATGGACACTCCTCACGTACTCGTCGAACATGGCGAGTCGTGCGATCCGCCTCGGCGGCGAGGACGTCGCCACGGCAGTGGCGGGGATCATGCGCGCGACCAGGCGACTCACCGCCGCGGTACGCCGGGTCGCGAGCGTCAAGCGCGCCGTCGCGATCGCGACGTCCGCGGTAGCGTTAGGCGGCGCCATCGCGAGCGGGCATGGCCTGGCGATCGGCGAAGCAGTGAGTAAGGCGTTGAGCACGGCCGACGGGTGACGGTGCGGGAGGCGCTGCGGAACTGCGAATTGTTAACAGGAGCCTCGGAGGGCACGGAGCGGTTGGATTGGCCGTGCGCGACAGTCGGGGCTCCTCGGCATTACCGGCACTGCCGGAACTACTTGGGGGCACGTGGGCGAGATGATCTCGCCCGCGTGCCCCCAAGTAGTTCGAGCTGCGGCGTCCCGAGCCTCACCTTCGCGGTCGTGCGCTGTGGTGCAATTGCTGTTGAACGGCAACGGCAGTCGAACCACGGAGAACCGCCGCGGCGTTCTGGGAATCGCGGCCCCGCGCGGGCTACGCTCTGGTGGGCGCAGGGGGAGAGGGGCTCGCCAGGCGTGCCCCGAAGCAGCTCGCGCGACGCGCAGCCTGGCGAGGAGCAGCAACCGTCGCGCGGGGGCCACCCAACTGCTCCGTGCGCTCCGGGCCTCCTCAGATCCTGCTGCAGCGAGAACAACATTCGGGGCACGCCTGCGAGATGATCTCGCCCCGCGCCCCCAGGCCGTCGCCGGACGTCAGGCACTGCCCAGCAGCGGCGCGTCGCCTCGCAACTGCGCTCGCACGTCGGCCGCGCTCATCTCGGCGAGCGCCGACACGGCGTGGCGGGGCAGTTCGACCCTGTCGGCGACGAAGACACGAAGCCAGCGGGCGGATGCGTACAGCTGCTGGCTGAGGGCAGGGAGGTGGATCGCGCCCTCGAGACCGGCGGCGGTCAGGCGGACGACGACACCGGTCCGGCGCACGACGGGAAGATCGAGGCCGAGCATCTGCGTCTTCGCCGGATAGTCGAGGAGGATGGCGCCGGGGGGCAGCTTCCGCTCGGCGGCCAGGCGATTCTCGACGGAGACGACGAGTGAGTGATCGTTGGCGATCCACTCGCCCGCTCCATGCGGAAGCTCGGCGGCGGGACACTGGATGACGCGCTTGTGCAGCCGGCGTGCAGACAGGGCGTCGAGGAGCGGCGATGGCGCCCGTCGCTTCAGCTCGGAGAGGAGGCCTTCGTCGCCGTAGCCGGCAAGCTCCTCGGCGCGGAGTGCGCCGCGGCCGAGCGCGTCGCTGACGACGCGCTTGTAGAGCGCGGTCGCGCTGCGGACGGTGTGGTGCCAGTACACGTTCCGGTACATCTGGTACTTCGCGAACAACAGCGACTCGAGCGCGGAGAGCGCCTTCTCGGCGACGCCGATGGTCAACGCTCGCGTGTCGGGGTCGCGCACGACCGCGATCGAGCTGAGGAGCCGCTCGACGTCGATCTCACCGTAAGGCACTCCGCACATGAACGCATCGCGACGGAGGTAGTCCAGCTTGTCGAGGTCGAGCGAGCCGGAGATGAGCCCCTGGAGCGGGGAGATGCTCTCTCCGCGGACGATCGCCATGATGCGTTCGGGCGCGTCGGCGGCGAGCGTGCCGCGGAGGACCTCGGCGACGGCCCCGGTGGTGATGAGCGGGCGCGCGACCTCCTCGTGGTGCGGCGCGCCGATCTCCTCGAGGGCGTGCGAGAACGGGTAGTGGCCGATGTCGTGGAGCAGCGCTGCCGCGCGGACGATCTGCACCTCGGCGGGGTCGACCTCGCGCAGCGACCCTCCCTCGGCGAGGAGCGACACCGTCAGGCTGGCGAGGTGGTACGCGCCTAACGCGTGCTCGAAGCGCGTGTGAGTCGCACCGGGGTAGACGAGGTGGGCGAGCCCGAGCTGGCGGACATATCGCAGCCGTTGGAAGGGTGCCGAATCGACGAGCCGGCGGGCAGTGTCGTCGAGACGGACGTTCTTCCAGAGCGGGTCGCGAACGATCGTCGGGGGCATGGTGGGAAAGCTAGGCGGGGGGACGGCAACCGAAAGCGCGGAGGAGCGCCACCGGTACCGTCCCCCCGCCCAGCGATGGACCGTCAGCTCTTCGGGCCGGCCTTCCTGATCGCGTCGGGTACGTTGCTGCCGAACTTCTCGAAGTTCTTCGCGAACATGTCAGCCAGCTTCTTCGCCTGCGCGTCGTAGGCGGCGCCGTCGGGCCAGGTGTTCCGCGGGTTCATGACCTCGGCTGGAACGTTAGGGACCGTTGCCGGGATCGACAGCCCGAAGACGGGGTCGGTGCTGTACTTCGAATGATCGAGGTCGCCGGCGAGCGCCGCACGGACCATCGCCCGGGTGTGGCTCAGCTTCATGCGATGGCCGGTGCCATACGGCCCGCCCGTCCAGCCGGTGTTGACGAGCCAGACACGCGACTCATGCTCGGCGATCAGGCGGCCGAGCATCTCCGCGTACTTCGTCGGGTGCCAGACGAGGAACACGGCGCCGAAGCACGCGCTGAACGTCGCCTGCGGCTCGGTGACACCGCGTTCGGTGCCGGCGACCTTCGCCGTGTAGCCGGACAGGAAGTAGTACATCGCCTGCTCGGGCGTGAGGCGCGCGATCGGCGGAAGGACCCCAAAGGCGTCGGCGGTGAGGAGCACGACGTTCTTCGGATGGCTGCCACGCCCGCCCGGGACGTAGTTGCGGATGTAGTGGAGGGGGTACGAGGCGCGCGTGTTCTCGGTGATCGACTGGTCCTCGAAGCGCACCCTCCGGGTCATCGGGTCGAGCACGACGTTCTCGAGCACCGTCCCGAACATCTGCGTCGTCGCGTAGATGTCAGGCTCGCTCTCCGGACTCAGGTTGATGACCTTCGCGTAGCAGCCGCCCTCGAAGTTGAACACCCCCTCGTTGGACCAGCCGTGCTCGTCGTCGCCGATGAGGCCGCGTTCCGGATCGGCGGAGAGCGTCGTCTTGCCCGTGCCGGACAGCCCGAAGAAGAGCGCAGTGTCGCCGGCGCGGCCGATGTTCGCCGAGCAGTGCATCGACAGCACGCCGGCCTTCGGCATGAAGTAGTTCATCACCGTGAAGATCGCCTTCTTCAACTCGCCGGCGTAGCGCGTCCCGCCGATCAGGATGGTGCGCTTGGCGAAGTTGAGGACGATGAACGTGCCGGTCCGTGTGCCATGCTTCGCCGGATCGGCCTGGAACTCGGGGGCGTGGAGCACGGTGAAGTTCGGCGCGAAGCCAGGCAGGTCGCTGAACTCCGGGCGGATGAACATGTTGCGGACGAACAGGCCGTGCCACGCGTTAGGCGTCACGTAGCGGACCTTGAGGCGGTGGGCCGGGTCGGCGCCGGCGTAGAGATCCTCGACGAACAGCTCGCCCAGCCCGTTCAGGTACTGCTGCACGTCGGCGAGCAGGAGTTCGAACTTCTCCGGCTCGATCGCGACGTTGACCTTCCCCCAGTCGATGTCCTGCTCCGACCCGGGCTCGCGAACGGTGAACTTGTCGTTCGGCGAGCGTCCCGTGTGCGGCGAGGTGACGCCGACGAAGGGCCCCATGTAGGCGAGCGTCCCCTCACCGCGGCGGGCCGCATGCTCGACCAGCTCGGGGGCAATGAGGTTCCAGTGCACCCTCCCCTTTGGGGCAAGTCCCTGCGCCTCCAGTCCCGTCCTGCTCTGCCGCTCCATCATCTCCGCGTTAGGCTTCGTCTGCGTGGCCATTCGGCTGTTCAAAGTTTCGAGAAGTTCGTCTGGGCAGCGGGAGCGCCCTCATAGGGCCAGCTCGCCGCTGGTTGGGTGCGTTCCTGCGCATCGACCACGGCCACTGCAGCCATGTTGACGATGTCCTGCACGTCGGCGCCGCGCTCCAGCACGTGCACGGGCCGGCGCATCCCGACGAGGATCGGCCCGATCGCCGTCGCTCCGCCGAGGTGCATCAGCAGCTTGTAGGCGATGTTGCCAGCGGCCAGGTTCGGGAAGATCAGCACGTTGGCTTCGTCGTGCAGCACGCTGTGCGGATAGTCCTCGCGCATCCGCAGCGGGTTGAGCGCGGTGTCCGCCTGCATCTCGCCATCCACCTCGAGCGAGGGGTCGCGCTCGCGCAGCAGCTGGGCGGCGAGCGCCATCTTCTCAGTCTCGGGGCGCCGCACCGATCCGAAGTTGGAGAACGACAGCATCGCGATCTTCGGGACGATGCCGAACGTCTTCACGATCCGTGTCGCGGCGTAGGCGATCTGCGCGACCTGCTCGGCGGTCGGGTCGATGTTGACGGTGGTGTCGGCACAGAAGACGACCTTCTTGTCGAAGACGAGCATGTACATGCCGCTCACCGTCTTCGCGTTAGGGTGCGCCCCGATCACCTCGAGCGCGGGACGGATCGTCTCCGGATAGTGCATGCCGACGCCTGAGACGAGCGCATCCGCGTCGCCGCAGGCGACCATGCAGCTGCCGAAGTAGTTGTTGTTCAGCACCTGCTGGCTGGCAGCGCTCAGGCTCAGTCCCTTCCGCTGGCGGCGCTCCCAGAGGTAGCGCGCATACGTCTCGCGCCGCGACGACGTCACCGGATCCTCGATGGTGATCTCGTCGAGGGAGATCGCGTTCTGAAGCGCGATGCTCTCGATGTTCTCCCGCTTGCCGAGCAGGATTGGCCGGGCAAGTCCTTCGTCGATGCAGATCTGCGCGGCGCGGATGATCCGCGCATCCTCGCCCTCGGGGAACACGACGGTGCGCGGGTCGGCCACGGCGCGATTGATCAGCCCGCGCATGATTCCCTTCGCGCGACCGAGGCGTGCCTCGAGCTGCTCGCGGTACTGATCGAGGTCGATGAAGTCGCGGGCAACGCCGGTCGCGACCGCGGCCCAGGCGACGGCTGGCGCGACCCAGAGCAGCACGCGCGGGTCGAAGGGGAAGGGGATCAGGTACTCGGCGCCGAACTTCACCGAGCGCATCCCGTACAGCGCCGAGACCGAGTCCGGAACGTCCTGCTTGGCGAGGAGCGCGAGGGCGCGCGTCGCTGCCATCTTCATCTCTTCGTTGACCGTGGTGGCGCGTACGTCGAGCGCGCCGCGGAAGATGAAGGGAAAACCGAGGACGTTGTTGACCTGGTTCGCATAGTCGCTGCGTCCAGTGGCGATGATCGCATCCTCGCGAAATGCTCGCACCTCGTCGGGCAGGATCTCCGGGACCGGGTTCGCCAGCGCGAAGATGATGGGCGACTTCGCCATCGCCGCGACCATCTCGCCCGTCACCGCGCCGGCGACGGAGAGTCCGACGAAGACGTCGGCGCCGACGAGGGCATCGGCGATGGTGCGCGCGTCGGTCTTGTTGGCGAAGCGCGCCTTGTAGGGGTCCATGTCGCCGGCGCGCCCCTGGTAGATCACCCCTGCGCGATCGCACATGATGATGTTTTCGCGCTGCACGCCGAGCCGGATGTAGTGCTCCCCGGTCGCGATCGCCGCGGCGCCGGCACCGGAGAAGACGACGCGCACCTGCGCGATGTCCTTCCCGGTGATCTCGAGCGCGTTGAGCAGCGCCGCACCGGAGATGATCGCGGTCCCGTGCTGGTCGTCGTGGAAGACGGGGATCTTCATCGTCTTCCGCAGCGTCTCCTCGATGTAGAAGCAGTCGGGAGACTTGATGTCCTCGAGGTTGATCCCGCCGACGGTGGGCTCGAGGAGCTGGCAGAACTTGATGACGTCGTCGGGGTTCTCGGAGCCGACCTCGAGATCGAAGACGTCGAGGTCAGCGAACTGCTTGAAGAGGTTCCCCTTGCCCTCCATCACCGGCTTCCCGGCGGCCGCGCCGATGTTGCCGAGGCCGAGGACCGCGGTGCCATTCGTGACGACGGCGACAAGATTCCCCTTTGCCGTGTACTTGTAGACGTCATCGGGGTTCGCCTTGATCTCCAGGCAGGGCTCGGCCACGCCAGGAGAATATGCGAGGGAGAGATCGCGCTGATTGGAGAGCGGCTTCGTCGGGACGACGGCGATCTTGCCGGGCCGTCCGCGCGAGTGGTAGTCGAGGGCGTCTTCGCGTTTCATCTATCTGGGAAAATGCGACGCCGGCTCCCAAAGCTGCAGTCCCGCCGGCGAAGTTCGCCTCTCGGGACAGTCGGCTCCGGCGCCGGCTCGACGCGGTGTAGTCGCCGCTGCACTTCACGGCGCTGTACCGGGCAACTGCGTGTCGTCTCTAAGGTTAGCCGCGCTTGTCGAGTGCGTCAATCTTCTCGACGCGCTTCGCGTGGCGTCCGCCGGCGAAAGGCGTCGAGAGAAACGTGTCGACCACCGCGAGTGCCAGTCTCGTGCCGAGCAGTCCGCCGCCGAGAGTGAGCACGTTGGCGCCGTTGTGCTCGCGCGCGTTGCCTGCAGTGGTGACATCGTAGCACATCGCGGCGCGTACACCCGGGACCTTGTTCGCGGCCATGCAGCTGCCGATTCCCGCGCCATCGACCATGATGCCGAACGCAGCTTTCTTCGACGCGACGGCGCGAGCGACGGCGACTGCGAAGTCGGGATAATCGACGGCGTCCGTGGAATTCGTCCCGAGGTCGGTGATCGGGTATCCGGCGGCGCGGAGATGCTCGGCGATCGCGTTCTTCATCGCGACGCCGCCGTGATCGGCGCCGAGGGCGATGGCGGGTTTTGGGGTCGTCGCGGGCGGCGACGTGGTGGTGGGGGCGGGGGAAGGATTGCTCGCCGGGATGGGGGTGGTGGTAGCTTGGCGTTTGGGGGGGGCCCCCCGCGCCTGGCGCTCGCCCCGCCCGCTTCGCACGTCACCCGTCAACGTCACGCCTAACGTTCCGGCGAGGTCCCGCGCCGCCGGCGTCACGACCGCGCCTGTGACGTCGAGATTCTTCTTCCCCTCGCGCGCCACGCCACGGATCTCGCGCTCGGTCACCAGTGCCTTCGCCATCAGTCGCGCTCCACGCCCGGATGACGCCCGATGACGACCGTCCCGCGCACCACGATGCGGTCGCGTGCATCGCGATCGGCGAGCGGCAGGAGCTCGAGCGCGCCAGACGACGGGGTGCGACGCTGGTAGCTGGCGATCAGGTGCGCGTCGGCTAGCGGCGAGAAGTCGATGAACCCGCCGGCCCATCCATCGTTCAGCCCGCGAACTTCGGGATTCTGCAGCCACTCACCCCGTGCGCCGACGGCGAGCAGCTGGTGCACTCGCACCCGCGCCGTGACATAGCCGCCATCGTAGGTGCCATTGACGCCGCTGTAGAAGGGCGCGAAGCCGGCG
>Ga0308175_100002039_pt1 | contig 13740 bp, 14 predicted proteins | sample PhyCR1_3_FD_203893 | JGI IMG/M metagenome (GOLD analysis project Ga0308175, IMG submission 203893) | Soil microbial communities from UC Gill Tract Community Farm, Albany, California, United States - DLSLS.C.R1 | ecosystem: Environmental > Terrestrial > Soil > Agricultural land | place: USA...
GGTCCCCGATACCAGTTTTTCTGATCCACTAGATATATCTTTTACACCTTGGTTAAATTCAATTGATTTTTCAGCTAATGTGGCAAGGCCCTCATGTAAGTCCTTCGATCCATTGTTAACATCAACGGAGCCTTCACTTAACTCATTTGAACCATCACTTGCCTTAACAACCCCGTCAGCTAAATCACCAATCTTGTCAAACATCGTTTCAGCGTAAGTCTTCGTTATCTGTTCTGCAACAGTTGTTTTAATTTTCTCGATGGCTGAGCCGCCAATTTGTGAAGAAACAAAGTTGAGTCCCTCGTTTGTAGTGTATATCAACTCAAGCTTTTTCGGATTTTCATTCAATAAAGTAGTGGCATTCTCCGAAAAATCTTTAGGAATTTCGATGACTAAGTAATATTTTCGGTTTTTCAACTCTTTATATGCCTCCTGTTTATCCACAAAATCAAAGGCAAATTTTTTGTTTTTCTTAAGATTGGAAACAAGGTCCTCCCCCAGCTTAAGATTATTTCCATCCAGAGTTGCGCCCGCATCGCCATTAACAACAGCTACCGGAAGATGATCTAGATTTCCATATGGATCCCAAAACGCCCATAAATACATTCCTGCATACATAATGGGAATAAACATAATAGCGATGATGGGAATGAGAACCTTTTTATTTTTTACTATTGTCAAAAACTCTTCCTTTAACAATCTATTTTTCACCTAAGGTTCCTCCTTTTCACTTTTTGACTATTTTGTTCATTTAGTCATTTTTGTTTTAAAAAATAAGGACTATCATGACAGACAATCCAATTCTTAAACCGTTTATTCAGGTCGTGAATGCCCCAATAATGACCATATGAACATTCCAGTCATTAGCACTTAAAGAGTATACATCCATTTTGATTTGTTTGCAAGTACTATAAATAAAGACAATAGACGGCCTCCGCGTATTCCATTAATTGCTCTAAAACAAAAGAAGCTGTTGACAAAACAGCTTCCTTTAAGGGGCTTTAATTCAACACATGCTAAATATCACGATAGGATTCATCGTACTATCTAAACTTATTTTGCTATCCGTTTTAAAACGACTGATGCTAAGCAATCGATAAACTCTCCCCTAGCATTCGGCATTTCCGGGCGGTAATAGCTTACTCCTAATTCATCAGTCACCACTTTGCATTCGATATCGTTATCATATAGTACCTCAAGGTGTTCACATACGAATCCAACAGGGGCATAGACAAATGCCTTATACTGGTATTTATTAAATAAATCCCTTGTTAAATCTTGAACATCGGGTCCAATCCAAGGTTCAGGGGTATTCCCTGCACTTTGCCAGCCGATTCTGTATTCCTTAATTCCTGCCCGTTCTGCAATTAAATCGGCAGTCTCTTGAAGTTGTGCCGGATAGGGGTCGCCAAATTGGAGAATCTTCTCTGGCAGACTGTGGGCAGAAACAATTAGTACAGATTGTTCTCTTTCCGTTTGAGGCATTGTTTCAAAAACTTGTTTAATTTTGTCCGCCCAATACCCAATAAATTTCGGCTCCTGATACCAGCTTTCAATTGTATTTATCTTCAGCCCGCCTACCTTTTCCGCTTCCTCCATAGCTCTATCATTATACGATTTTACACTGAAGGTAGAAAAATGCGGAGCTAGAACTAAACTTACTGCCTCTTCTATCCCGTCTTCGGCCATCTGTTTGACTGCATCTTCTATAAACGGATTAATATGCTTTAAACCAAGATACATCTTAAATTCAAGCTCATCTTGACTTTGATTTAAATATTCCTCAAGCTTTTCAGCTTGGTCTAGGGTAATTCTTGCTAAAGGGGAAATCCCCCCGATTGCTTCGTAACGATTACGAAGATCTTCCAACATTTCAGAAGATGGTTTTCGTCCATGTCGGATATGTGTGTAATATCGATCTAAATCATCTAGAGTATAGGGGGTACCGTAAGCCATAACTAACAAACCCATTTTCTTTTTTACCATGTAGTGCACCTCATTATTAAGACTCTTCAACAATCAACGGGAAAGGAGTTTTCCCACTGAGTTATTGTGCCAAAAAATTGAACAGGTTACCAATTATATAACTTATATGTTTGATGCCGGCATCATTTTGATGCTGAATATTCATGAATGAAGGAGGCTAATCGTTTCAGAGTTTCCGGATTAACGGAAGGAAATACACCGTGACCTAAATTAAAGATATAACCATCTTGAGCCATTCCTTGATCTATTATTGTTTTGGCTCTTTCTTCAATGACTTCCCACGGAGCCAGTAATATTGCTGGGTCGAGGTTACCTTGAACGGTTTTATGAATACCTATATCTCTTGCCTTCGCAATGGGTAAGCGCCAATCCAAACCAACCACATCAAGCGGGAGGCTATTCCATTCCAGTGCAAGATGGCTTGCACCCACTCCAAACATGATTAACGGGACATTTTCCTCTTTCAATGATGTAAGAATACGATTCATAATTGGTTTGATGTAGGTACGATAATCTTCCACGTTCAATGCGCCAACCCATGAATCAAATATCTGTATGGCTTTTGCTCCCGCTTTTATTTGTGATTTCACATATGTAATAATCATATCGCCAAGCTTTTCCATTAAAGCAAACCATGCTTCACTCTCTGCATACATGAATGCTTTAGTTTTGTTGTAATTTTTAGATGGTCCCCCTTCAATCATATAGCTGGCAAGGGTAAACGGGGCTCCAGAAAAACCAATCAACGGCACTGATAATTGTTCCTTAGTTAATAATTTTATGGTATCCAATACATATGGAACGTCATCTTCAGGATGAATTTCACCTAGTCGTTCAACGTCAGCTAAAGAACGGATTGGATTGTCAATTACCGGCCCCACCCCACCCTTTATTTCCACATTCATACCAATAGCAGGCAGCGGTGTCATGATATCTTTATAAAGAATGGCCGCATCAACGTTATATTGTTCAACAGGCAAACGTGTTACATATGCACATAACTCAGGCTGATGAGTAATTTCAAAGAGGGAATACTTTTCTTTAATTTCACGATACTCGGGCTGGGATCGGCCTGCTTGGCGCATATACCACACCGGAACATAGTCCGTTTTCTCTCCTCTTGCAGCTTTTAAAAATGTTTCATTAATTGGTTTTGTCATGAATAAGTCCACCTTTCAAAGACGTGTCTGTTTTCCATTTTAATATATTGAACATGAAATTAAAAATTATTGATGGGCATAGCTGTTTACACTATATCCATTATTTCAATTTGTGTATAGGTTACAGTAGTAACTGTCAGAAAAAAGTCGGTTTTACCATTCTCTATTTTGTGTAAATTAAGAGTATGCATGCTGTTGGCATATGTATAGATTGGAAACTATGTTAAATGGAGGGAAGAAGATGAATGTTTATATGACCACTGGGACTGTTGATTTTTTAAAGAAAATAGAAACGAAGTATTCTAATGAGATAATGGTGACAATGATTAATGAAAATGGGGCATTGTTGCTTCATGAAACGAATGGTCCATCTGAATTTAAGGAACCACGCAAGTATGAAGTCGCAGAAGCAATTGGACAAATCAAAAAGGAAGGATACGTTGTCATGAATTACATTCCTGTCACAGATGAGGGCCGTCCCTTATTTGAGCATCAAGTAAGACAACAAACACAAAGCATGTCGAATGCGGAAGGTTTCACAGTCCTTAGGTTGCTTCGCCCCCAATTATCGAGCACTTATATCATTATGACGGTATGGGAAAAAGAAACTTATTATCAAAAATGGAATCAAACAGAATCGTTTTTTGGAACACTCACCAGTATTGATGCACAAGCAGGCATCTTCTCAGGTGCACCCTATGCAAACAAATATGCCATTACAGATTAGTCAATTTGTTTAACCGGATGGAGTGAATGCTCCATTCTTTTTTTGTCTAGCTGCAGTACATAAGGGATTGTTCCTTCCTTGTTCCTTCCTCATTTCTCCCTTGAAAAATTTTCCCTAAATCCCCTCTCACCACTTACTATCATTTTCATATTCTGTATTACATCCTAAGGGCATTAGCCCATGGATAGAAAGGAGGGAAAATGAATGGTTATTGAACTTACTGCTCTACACTGGATTTATGTGGCATTTATTATTCTAATTATCGGATTTATGGTAATGAGAAGGGACACAACCATTGTTTGTATTATTGGGATTTTCTTAATCGCACTCACTGCCACAGGCAGTTTAAGTCACTCTATAAGCAGTATTTTTAATAGTTTCAGCTATGCCATTACAGAATTATTGTCTACTATCCTTGTTATTTCCATTATTGTTGCCATGAGCAGCACATTAACCTCAACAGGTATTAACGCTGTCATGATTTCACCTTTTCGAAAATTTATTCGCAACCCTACTCTTGCTTATTGGACCATTGGGATACTAATGATGGTGATTTCATGGTTCTTTTGGCCATCTCCTGCAGTAGCACTTATTGGAGCGGTTCTGTTGCCTGTAGCATATGAAGCCGGATTACCTGCACTTGGCACAGCGATGGCCATGAATTTATTCGGTCATGGGATTGCTCTATCAGGTGATTTTGTCATCCAGGCAGCACCAAAGCTAACATCCGATGCGGCAGGGATTCCTATCCAAGATGTCATCAATGCAAGCGTTCCCTTAGTTTTTGTAATGGGGATTGTTACAACCGTAACAGCCTTCATCTTTTTAAGGAGAGATATGAAACGAGGAGTACTAACTACCTCAACCTTAAATTCCGCCCCCACAGAATCCCAGGCGGAAGAATCCAATCACCCCGCTCTTCTTTCACAGCTCCAAAAACGTTTCTTCGCAATATTAGTCCCACTATTATTTGCTGCTGATGTTGCGGCTATGACCATTCTCGATTTAACTGGTGGAGATGCAACTGCACTAATTGGCGGAACCTCTATCCTTATTCTTTTATTAATCACCTTAACCAGCCATAAAAATAAAGGGCTTGAAAAAACCACACAGTATTTAATAGAGGGATTTACTTTTGGGTTTAAAGTATTCGGTCCTGTTATACCAATTGCTGCCTTCTTTTATTTAGGTGATGCAGGTTTCGGGAAAATAATTGGTGATTATTTACCAAAAGCCTCACAAGGCATTGTCAACGATTTAGGTGCTGGTCTTGCTAGTATCGTCCCATTGACAAAGGAAGTTGGGGCCGTTACTTTAACGGTCGTAGGAGCTATTACAGGACTCGATGGATCAGGATTCTCAGGGATTTCATTAGCAGGGTCTGTGGCTGGTCTCTTTGCCGCAGCGATTGGTAAGGGAGTAGCCACATTAACTGCACTTGGACAGATAGCGGCAATATGGGTAGGCGGCGGAGTTCTTGTTCCGTGGGCACTGATTCCGGCAGCTGCCATTTGTAAAGTAGATCCATTCGAATTAGCGAGACGAAACCTAGTTCCTGTTTGTATAGGGCTAATTGTTACAACCATTGTAGCAATGTTTTTAATATAAAGAGGATACGGCCCGTGGGCTTTAGCAGTTGGAGTAACATTTGCAGATGATAGATCACAATAATAAAACAGAGGCCGATTTGCCGGCCTCTTCTTAGTTAAATCTTCTCCTAAAGTACTTGTATATAAAAATCCATATTGAGGCCCATATATATCCTAATGCATAACCGCCAATGACATCCGAAGGGTAATGAACATGTAGGATAATCCGGCTTGCTCCAATAAGGAGAAGTACAATGGCTGCCAAAACCACGATAATGACTTTTCCCATTTTTAAACTAATATTCTCCATTAATAAAAAGGCAATGATAAAATAAACTACTATTCCAACTAAAGTATGCCCACTTGGATAGCTGTAGCCTTCTGCATCAACAAGAAAGTCAAGATTCGGCCTTGGACGGACAAAACAATCTTTTAATATTTTATAAACTTCATTGGCCAATCCAATGGACAAAGCCAAAACAGCCGCCCCAACATAATTCCTTTTTTTTATCAATAACCATGCCAGCATCAATAGGGCAGCCAGTCCAATCCCTTTTTTATCCCCCAACTCTGTCACTTGAATAAAAAAGGGAATGAAGGAGTTAGGTACATGTGAAAACGCCCTTGCAACGACATCGTCAAACCAAAAATCACTATTCATCCCCACTTTGATGGAAATAAATAATGCGATAAATACCGCAATCGATAAATAAATAAGTGAATAATTTACTTTGCTTTTATCTGTCATTCTACAAATCCTTTCATGCTTAACTAGTAAAATACTTAAAAAGTATAAAGAATATTACTAAAAAAATCTATATAATAGTAAAAAGATGTTAAAATAGTTAGAAAATAAAGTCTTTCATTCGAACCAATGGGGGAAATACATATGTTAACCAAACTGTTTACGAAATTAGAAGGTAATTATGAAGAAATGGTTTCAATCCGTCGGTATCTGCACCAACATCCGGAATTATCCTTCCATGAATATAACACTGCTAAATTTATTCAATCCTACTATGATAAACTAAAAATTGAAGTGAAAGGTAATGTCGGCGGCAATGGTGTAGTAGCTAAGGTTTATGGGAAAAAGCCAGGCCGGACAGTAGCGTTACGTGCCGACTTTGACGCCTTACCGATTCAAGATGAAAAAGATTTGCCCTATAAATCAACCGTTCCCGGGGTTATGCATGCCTGCGGACATGACGGACATACAGCAACCCTGCTCGTTCTAGCGAAAGTATTAAATGAACTACGTGATGATCTCGAAGGGACCTATGTTTTTATTCATCAACATGCAGAAGAATATGCACCAGGCGGAGCGGCACCAATGATTGCTGATGGATGTTTAGAAGGAGTGGATGTCATTTTTGGCACCCATTTATGGGCCAGCGTACCGACAGGAACCATCCAGTACCGAACAGGCCCTATCATGGCGGCAGCCGATCGATTTGAAATCGAAATTCAAGGTAAAGGTGGTCACGGGGCACAGCCACATACAACTAAGGATGCCATTGTTACCGCCTCCCAACTCGTCTTAAATCTTCAGAATATTGTCAGCCGAAAAGTTAATCCAGCAGATGCTGCTGTAGTCACTGTTGCTTCCTTTACAGCAGAAAATGCCTTTAATGTCATTGCCGACAAAGCAAAACTGGTTGGAACCGTACGTACTTTTAAAGAGGATGTCCGACATTTTATTGAGGAAGAAATTGAAAGAATTACCCATGGAACATGTTATATGTCTGAGAGTACGTATAATTATGAGTTTGTCCGAGGGTATCCTGCCGTAGTCAACCACGCAAGAGAGACGGAATTCCTTATTAATTGTTCAGAAGCTGTACCTGAGGTAAAAATAATTGAAGAAACCGAGCTGCAAATGGGTGGTGAGGATTTTGCCTATTATCTACAAAAAATTCCAGGAACATTCTTTTTTACCGGAGCGCGACCAGTTCAGGAAACCGAGGGGTATCCGCATCATCATCCTAAATTTGATATTGATGAAAAAGCCATGCTAATTGCGGCAAAAACACTTGGAACAGCCGCAATTAAAAGCCAAAAATAATCCCAAAAGGCCCCTGCTCTCTAAATTAGAGTTCAGGGACTTTTTGGAGCAGCCTTAATCTATACACATTCATCGCTGTCTCACCCAGATGCTTTAAGAGATTATGATTGGCGTAGGCACCCACAAACGCTCCTATTCCCGGGACAAGCTGGAATAGCTTGGCAAGGTCGATATAGTCCCTATATTCTTGTTGAAATTTACGCCAATCCATTTCTATGAGAACTTGCTTCCGGATATCCCAGTTTTCAATCTCTGATAATGTTACTTTACGAATTTCATCACTGGAAAAGGCCAACTGAAAAATATGGAGAATAAATAGCCTTTCTTCATATTTTTTTGTATCAAATCCATAAATGGCAGCAGCATCAAAAAGAAATTTCAGTTTAATGGTTAAGAGTAACGGAAAATCTGCAAGCCCCAGTAAAATACCCCCTGCTCCTGTCCCCGCTCCTTCCACAACAGCGGTTTTCTGATAGGTCGCTATTTTTTTCCGTATCATTTCATCTCTTTCTGCAAGTGTTAACCCCTGGGCCTGACGCATGTTTGTTGTCATCTGCGACCCAAGAAGGGTTGCCTTGACCATTGTTTTAATGCTCTCCGTCATTACCTCATGAACCTTTTCTGGAATCCAGTCATTCATTTTCCCTTGTGCCTTTTTTGATAGTCGGTTCATCATCCCTGAACGTCTAGTTAATTTCCTTTTCCACTCTTCTACTTCCTCCATTACCTTTACTTCATATTCGTTCAATTAAACCAACCCTCCCTTATTTCATTTTATGCCTACATACAATGAATCCGTCTAAAAGTTTCAAAAAAAAATCCCTCTTAATAGGGATTTAGATTATGCCTTTAAACGATTTTTACCGTAAATAAAGACGAATATATAGCTGAAAGCTAATCCAGCGAGGAACGTAAGCAGGGAATTCATCCATTCAGCCTTTAATAAAATAAAGGCGGAGAAAATAAAAACTTGAACAGATAAAATGACCATTAAGAGATAGTGGAACGATGCTGACTTATGGTGATTTTCTACTGGATACAAGTCAACCCAAAGCTTGTTTTGATGCTGATTCCATAATGGAAGTAACTGAAATCCAGTTAAATATAAGAATAAAACACTAAGTAAAATTTGTCCCAGACCAAATGAAATAAAATAGATGGCGAGGCCTCCAATTACAGTCAGCCGAACGAATAATCCCAAATAATCTGAAGAGCGTAAAAACGTACGTGAGAACAAATATAAATAGCTTCTTTCTTGTGCAAATGGAATCTTACTGATGAGCCAATCAAGATACTTTCTTCGTCTAACCGTATCCTTCAGCTTTGGCACATCAGTAAACATATTAGCTAAGCGATAGAAGGAGGCCATCCTTTTCTCCTCTTGCTCAATAAGTTGATCCCATTTCAAGCTCTTTGTTCTTGTGCGAACAGAAAAAGTGTAAAAGTAAAAAGCCATTATTGCAGCTAGAAACAAAAGAATCACAAGGTTTGCTTGTTTAAATAAAAGATAGGCCATAACAGCATTAATAAAATACCGAACAATCAGATCCCACCTATGTACAGCCGACTCCACATAATAATGGATTCTCCATGTAACAGCTATATTCCATAGCTTTCCAAGCAGTAAAACAATTAAAAATGGGACAAAAAGACGAAATCCATGGTTATTGACCTTCGCATATAACGGCATTAGCACAGCAAAAGCTAATAACAGCAAGTAACCTTGGTAGACAAAACTTACGATCCCTGAACGTAGAAAATATCCTTTCAGTTTATCTTCAAGCGGAAGTAAGAAAACCCTGTCTGCTTCTAGCAAAAAGTTATAAACAGGACTATACGTTAAGAAGATTCCAATGACAACGGCAAGAATAAGTTCTACAGGAAAACTGTCAGGAAGGGATTCTATCCATTTTTGATAATAAAATGCAGCCGTGCCAATTAGGAACAATAAGACAATGACAAGGTGCCCATTAAAAATATATCTCAAATATCTCCCTAAATCTTTCATCCTGCCGCTTGCACGGTTCTTCCAAAGTCTTTTTACATCAAACATAATTTTCTTCCTTTGTTAGTTGGATATACAAGTCATCTAAAGAGGCTGTCGGCATCGAGAATTGCTCCCTCAGTTCGGCAAGTGTTCCTTTGGCACGTATTTTCCCTTCATGTAGGATGACGAAACGGTCACAATATCTTTCTGCGGTAGCAAGAATATGTGTGGACATTAAAATACCAGCCCCGTTTTCTTTCATTCTTTTCATTAAGTCAAGCAGGGATTGGATTCCAAGTGGATCAAGGCCTACAAATGGTTCGTCAACAATATAAAGAGAAGGTTGTACCAAAAACGCACACATAATCATAACCTTCTGCTTCATCCCTTTGGAGAAATGGGCAGGAAACCATTTTAAACGCTTCTCCATCCGAAATTCAGATAATAAAGGCGTAATCCTCTCCTGGTAGGTTGACTCGTCCAGTCCATAAGCCATAGCGGTTAGCTTTAGATGCTCCGCTAATGTCAGTTCCTCATATAAAACCGGGGTTTCCGGAACAAACGTAAATAGGCGGCGATAGGCCTCCTTATTATCTGTAAATGATTGCCCATTAATCTTGATTGTGCCTTGATGGGGTTCCATCAGACCAATAATATGTTTGATGGTTGTACTTTTCCCTGCCCCGTTTAAACCAATCAATCCAACTAATTCTTTTTCTTTTACTTCAAAAGAAACATCCTTTAAAACAGGATTCCTTGTGTATCCTCCGACAAGATGGTCAATTGTTAACAAAGCCATTTACAACGTCCTTCCTAAAGCATGATTATGGTTTCATTTTAACAAATAGTTCTCGTTAATAATAGGAATTCAAATTTTTACAGTTTCTTTTGTATATTTCTTTTAAGAACGGACATCATAATATTCGAAGGGGAAAACAACTTACTTCGATGAAGAGATTCATCAAAACTTGAGATGAGGTGTCTGTCAAAGACAATAACATTTCAAATAAGTGAGCTTTCAATTCGTTTCAGATAAGGGGATGGTTGTTTTGTACGTAGTGCACAGTAACCATTATGAGTTCAGTAACACCAAGTAACTGTTTATCGTAAAAAATAAACATTAAATGAGGTGTTTACCGCAGACTGCGACCTGTTTTTATAAGTTGGGAAAACATATAAAAACACTATAGGGGATGGTCAGCTTGAACAAAAATGTCTCTTTATAAAAACACTCTACGAAAAATGAGGTGTTTATCAAAGAACATTCCTAAATGAACGCAGATTTGAATCAATTCCCCTTCGAGAGGGCAGGATTCCACGCGGATCCTGCCTTTTTCTTTTTATGTTTTTATGGTAAAATAATACAAACAAATTAGAAGAGAGCGTGTATGTAATGAGCAATTGTATTTTTTGTAAAATTGTTAATGGAGAAATTCCTGCGGCGAAAGTGTTTGAAAATGAACATGTAATGGCTTTTTTAGACATCAGTCAAGTAACTAAGGGGCATACCCTTGTCATTCCAAAAATACATAAAGAAGATGTATTTGAATTGACACCTGAAATCGCTGGGAACTTTTTTGAGGCTGTGCCTGCCATTTCTAATGCATTAAAAAAAGAATTCAATCCAATCGGCTTAAATACTATAAATAATAATGGAGAACTTGCGGGACAATCCGTTTTCCATTTCCATATGCACCTTATTCCACGTTATGGCAAAGGGGATGGATTTGGGGCAGTTTGGAAAAACAATCAAAATGACTATACACAGCAAAACTTGCAAGAGATGGCGGTAAATATTAGCAAACATCTCTAAATACCTTTATATGGAGGCATAAGGGAATTTTCTGAAAATTAATTCTTTATTAATATTATTGTAATATGCTATAATGAGTGTAAGTTTTTCGCTGCAGGCAAAGAGTGCACTGCAGGAGAAACAAATAGTATAGTATAGCAGAGGAGAGATGAGAAATGAATACAAAAAATCTAGTGGTGTTAGCTCTTTTAGCAGGAATTGGGGTCGTCTTGCATACGGTAATGCCAGCTTTTCTTAGTATTAAGCCAGATATGATGTTAGCCATGATGTTTTTAGGAATCATTTTAGTACCAGAAATTAAAAGTGTCATGTTGTTAGCAATTGTTACTGGAGTGTTGTCCGGCATCACCACTACCTTTCCTGGGGGTACTCTTCCAAATATCATTGATAAACCTATCACTGCTTTAATCTTTTTTGGCTTATTTTTAGCATTAAAAAAATTCCAAAAATCGATTATTACTGTAGGAGTACTTACAGCTATAGGAACCTTAGTTTCAGGGACAGTTTTTTTAACAGCTGCCTATTTCCTTGTTGGGCTACCTGGACCTTTTGCAGCCCTCTTTGCAGCGGCCGTATTACCAGCTACAGTGCTCAATACCGTAACAATGGTTATTTTGTATCCGATTGCTCAATCGATTGTAAAAAGAACTAAATTGTCTTCAGTTTCCGTGATTCCTAAGTAATGCACGGGATTATTAAGAAAAGAACCCTAGTGGGTTCTTTTCTTAAATTACATACTATTATCCAACTACTCTATGAGAAATAAGATAGCAATAATCCAAGAAGCAGGCAAATTCCTCCACTGCAGAAAAGCGCAGCCGCTTTATTTTTTAATATCTTTTTAGGTGGATAGACACCTGGACTTTTTAAGGCAACTAAATATTTTAATGATCCTAAAAAAAGAATTGTACACAAGATCATCAACAATATAACAACACTCTTCATCTCTTATGGCCCCCTACTAAATACTGAGTATTTGAACAATGGCTGTAACTATTTATATGTTATACCGTCCATTCCTATGTACAGAGACACTTGTTTCGTCTTGTGACCATCAGATTACTATTCAACAAAAATTTAATCTTATATATGATATTAATTTACTCTTTATTGGAGGAAATACGTTAAATGAAATGGAAACCTTTACTTTACGGATTTTTTACAGGGGGGCTTGCAGCAGGTATTAGTGTTTTACTATTGGCTCCCGAATCAGGAAAAGCAACCAGAGTGCAAATAAAAGTTAGTAAACAAAAAGCAAGAAGTCAGTTCCGTGAACTCAAAAAAAATCTGGTACAGTTAAAAAATTCAGCAGCATATGCGTCTCATGAGGGAAGGGTGCAAATTTCAAAATTTCTAGCTGAAATGAAAACCACTCTTAGCCAATGGGAGGCTGAAATATTGCCACATCAAAGAGAGCTTCAAAAAGAACTTCTAGACCTGAAGGTATCACTCCAAGAATTAGAAGGTGAAGTTTCTGAATATACGGAAAAAACCTAATTTAGGAAATCCTTATTATGGAAGGGGAGGAGAATGTTTTTTTCAAAATAAGATAAATATATGGTAATTTCTAAAAATTTTGTGAATTTATACTTTATTAATTTTTATTTTATTGGCATAATGATAATAGAGAAATATAAAAGTAGGTGAAAATGGGGATGACTGAGAAACAATATTCTCTAAAGGAAGCGATGATTTTTAGTCACAGAATCACACAATTAAGTAAGGCATTATGGAAATCAATTGAAAAAGACTGGCAGCAATGGATTAAACCTTATGATTTAAATATTAATGAACACCATATCCTTTGGATTGCCTACCATTTAAATGGGGCCTCCATTTCTGATGTGGCGAAATTTGGGGTAATGCATGTCTCCACAGCTTTTAATTTTTCAAAGAAGTTAGAGGAAAGAGGTTTGTTGAAATTTTCTAAAAAGGAAAACGACAAACGTAATACGTATATTCAACTTACTGAAAAAGGCGAAGATATTCTCCTTCAATCCATGGAAACTTACGAACCGAGTGGAAATGCCGCCTTTTCAGGTGCCCTGCCTCTCCGACAATTATATGGTAAGTTTCCAGACATTATTGAAATAATGGCGATTGTCCGCAACATTTATGGCGAGGATTTTATGGAAATTTTTGAGCGTTCTTTTCAAAATATCGAACTTGATTTCATTGAAGAAGATGGGATCTTAAAGAAGGCGAAAAAGACGGAACAAGAACAAGCATAAAAACTCATTCTATGTACTTTTTAAATTCCCAAAAAAGAGGCTCGAATAATTTTTGATTTAGACATGCATTGATTACTACTTCAATTTTCAGATTGGCTGGCAAGGATGTAAATAATTCATCAAAAAGCGGATGGAAGTAAACGTATCCCTCCGCTTTTTGAACATTCAATTTTATGCTCAATTCG
>Ga0308175_100002040_pt1 | contig 13740 bp, 13 predicted proteins | sample PhyCR1_3_FD_203893 | JGI IMG/M metagenome (GOLD analysis project Ga0308175, IMG submission 203893) | Soil microbial communities from UC Gill Tract Community Farm, Albany, California, United States - DLSLS.C.R1 | ecosystem: Environmental > Terrestrial > Soil > Agricultural land | place: USA...
CGTTGCTGTTCAGCGGCGCCTTGTCGATGAAGACCATACCCTTGTTGTGCACGTCCTTGGGATCGAGTGTTCCGAAGGCCGTGCCGGACAGCATCTCGTAGGGCCCGACGCTGCCAAACGCCTGTCCGGCGTACATCGGCTGGGTGCTCGATATCACGATCTTGGTGATTCCGACCTTCGGCCCGGCAGGGCTCGAATCCCCTCCTCCGCCGTTACAACCAACGAGCGCTGCGACGGCGCAGCCGGCAACGAGAGTTGATCTGAGCCATGGGAGCAGCGTGCTGCAATGCGCCGGTGCCCGGGTCCCGAGTCTCTCGTCGAGAGCCGGCATCGGCGATGGGTAGATACGCGACATGATTCCTCCGTTCTGTGATTTTTTGATCGGCTTTGGAAGCCATTGTTGATGCAGGAACGATTTCCAGCGATCGCACGGTATGCGATGCTCGCGATGGTCGTATGGCGGCGGTCCTCGGTCCGGGGCCTGGTTGGGTCCCGACGCAACCAGCCTGCCCGTGCAACCTAATAGTTCGGCTTTATCGTGTCAACCGAACGAGGCGCGCTAACGAGGAAGCGCGGCGAAAGTGCTCGCTCGAACGCAGCCCTCCGGCGTTGCCGTCGTCCAGCGACCTTCGAGACCGTGTTGCGTCAAGGCGATTTCCTCGAGCACGGCGGAGCCGTGTTCTCCGTCGCTGCACGCGTAGCTCGCGACGCGGGCGCCGAAGAGCCTGCCGTGTGTCACCAGCGTCCCTGCGAATGTGCACGCAAGCCCGTCGGCATAGGCGACATCCATCTGCAACGCGCCGGGAGACGTGCCTGGCGCAAGCGTCAGGGTCGCTGCGGATTGGCCCGACCGGGGCGCAACGCAGCTCGTGCTCGTAGTTCCGACGACAGCCCCATAGCGACCCTCCAGCGAGGGCTGGCGAAGCGGTTGTCGACTGACTACCGCCGCAACGCGCGACTGGCCCCTCACCGTATAGCCAAGGCTCGCGCTGTACGCCGTCAACGGCTGGAAGGACGCGGTGCCGACGGGCGCCACGGTAAAGGCTTGCGCTTGCCACGGCAACGCGAACCAGGTGCCGGCGCTGACATACAAGGCACCGAGATAGCCGTCGAAATCGCCGCTCGTGTCACGGTCGAGCTGTGCCGCATACCAGATCGGCTGCCCGCTTTCGCCGTACACGAAAAACGTCAGGAAAAGAAGATCGCCGCTCTGCACCACGTTCACGCCCCAGCCCGGGTTGGCGGCGTCGTACCAGAGATCGGTGTAGTCGATTGCCCTGCACGCGTGGCTGAAAAGCAGGCAGCAGACGATCAGGCTGCATCGCAAGCTGGCCATCGGATGCCTGCCGAATGGCCCGATCAGCGCACGAGGCTCGGACGCTTGCTGTCGAACTTCCAGTTGGGAATCAGGTATTGCATCGCCGCCGCGTCGTCGCGCGCACCGAGGGCCTTCTCCTGGTACAGCCGGTGATGCTTCTCGATCTGATTCATGTCGATCTCGACCCCGAGCCCGGGCTTTTCGGGCACTGCCACCTTCCCGCCCACGATCTTCAGCGGCTCGCGCGTGAGGCGCTCGCCGTCCTGCCAGATCCAGTGCGTATCGATGGCCGTGATGTTGCCCGGCGCCGCCGCCGCGCAATGCGTGAACATCGCGAGTGAAATGTCGAAGTGATTGTTGGAGTGCGATCCCCAGGTCAGGCCCCACTCGTGACAGATCTGGGCAACCCGAACCGATCCGGCCAGTGTCCAGAAGTGAGGATCCGCAAGCGGAATCGTCACCGACTGCAGCTGGATGGCGTGGCCGAGCTCCCGCCAGTCCGTGGCAACCATGTTGGTCGCCGTCGGCAAGCCCGTCGCACGCCGAAACTCCGCCATCACTTCGCGTGCCGAGTAGACGCCCTCGGCGCCACACGGGTCTTCGGCGTAAGCCATGATGCCGTGGAGGCCCCGACAAAGACGTATGGCGTCCTTGAGCAACCAGCCACCATTCGGATCGAGCGTGATGCGTGCGTCGGGAAACCGGTCGTGCAGCGCACGGATGGCGTCGACTTCCTGTTCGCCGGGCAGCACGCCGCCTTTCAGCTTGAAATCGTTGAAGCCGTAGCGCGCGTGAGCGGCCTCCGCGAGCCGAGTCACGGCCACAGGCGTCATCGCTTCTTCGTTGCGCAGGCGAAACCAGTCATTGTCCGCGTCGGGCTCGCTGCGATACGGCAACTCGGTGCGACGACGGTCGCCGACATAGAAAAGATAGCCGAGCATCTCAACCGAATCTCTCTGCTGGCCTTCACCCAGCAGCTCCGCGACCGGCACGCCCAGATGCTGGCCGAGAAGATCGAGCAATGCGGCCTCGAGCGCGGTGACGGCGTGGATGGTGATGCGCAGGTCGAAGGTTTGTTGGCCTCGCCCTCCTGCGTCGCGGTCGGCGAACTGGCTGCGCACGCTGTTGAGCGTCCGGTGATAGCTGCCGATGGAGCGACCGATGACCAGCTCGCGCGCATCCTCCAGCGTTTGCCGGATCCTGTCGCCGCCGGGCACTTCACCGACGCCCGTATGCCCCGCACTGTCCTTGAGGATGACGATGTTGCGGGTGAAGAATGGGCCGTGCGCCCCACTCAGATTCATCAACATGCTGTCGTGACCGGCGACCGGGATGACCTGCATCCCGGTGACGACCGGCGCGCCACGTGTTTGGTGCGTTGCCTGACTCGAAAGCACTGGAATCTCCTATGATCGGCCGGCGCTCGGCTCAAGCTCCCCTTCAGCTTCGGGGTTCAGCGCGGTGAACACTTTATGGACCCGGAATGGGAGGGCTGTCAATCGACCGATGAGCCCACCGGACGCCTGACGCACCACCCGCACGAATACTCCTGCAGCTCAGACCGGTAAAACTAACCGTCTCATGCTGCAGCTCGCGCACCAGCGGTCAACATCGCGCCGGAGCGACGCCTGCCGGTCAGGTGATCGACGCCCGATAGATGCTGTCGATGGACGAACCGAGTGCGCTGTTGAATTCCGCGTCGCTCTGCTGTGCGGTCAGGCCTTCGGTCAACGCCCGTGAAAAGCTCGCGATGACGCCGTGGTTGCGCGCAAGCTTCGCATTGGCATCGTCGCGCGCATAGCCTCCGGAAAGGGCGACGAGGCGGAGGACCTTCGGGTGCTTGACGAGGTCCGAGTAAAAGTCATCGGCGCTGGGAATGGTGAGCTTCAGCATCACCTGCTGATCCGGCCCGAGAGCCTCGAGCTGCTTCAGGATGGAGGCCTTCAGGAGCTGCTCGGCCCCCGCCTTGTCGGTGGCGTGGATGTCGACCTCGGGCTCGATGATCGGCACGAGGCCCGCGGCGAGGATCTGCTTGCCGACGGTGAACTGCTGGGCGACGACGTCCTCGATGCCCTGGCGATCGGCGCGCTTGACGACGGAGCGCATCTTGGTGCCGAACACGCCCTTGGTCTTGGCGCGTGCGAGCAAGGCGTCCAGGTTCGGCATGGGCTTCATCATCTGCACGCCATTGACCTCGTCCGCCAGGCCCTTGTCGATCTTGAGGAAGGGAACCACCTGCTTGACGGACCAGAGGTAATCGGCGGTACCGCGTCCTTCGATCTCGCGGTCCATCGTCTGTTCGAACAAGATGGCGCCGAGAACCTGGCTCCCATTGAACGCGGGGCTGGTGATGATCCGCGTGCGCATCGCGTGGATCAGGTCGAACATCTGCTGCTCGCCCGAGTACGCGTCCGCCTTGATGCCGTACAAGCTGAGCGCCTTCGGCGTGCTGCCGCCGCTCTGGTCGAGCGCGGCGATGAAGCCCTTGGCGGATTTGACTTTTTCGTACTGCTGCGGATTCATAGCGGTCCTTCGTGGTGGATGTCGTGCCCAGGCGTGCATTTTACGCACCCCCGCGGTCAAGCCCTCATGGCGTCGTGCCTGCATGGGAGCGAGGAAGGCGCAGCGAGAGGCGATTGCGGCCCCCTTCGTAGGCATAGCGCGAATCGCGCGCGAGCTGGCCCACGAGCAGTACGCCGAGGCCGCCGACGGGTCGGGCCTCGACGGCGCCGGCCGCCGCGAGCCGCTCGCCAGCCGCAAGCTCGAGCGGATTGAAGGGCGGCGCCGAGTCCTCGTAGGTCAACGCGACCTCGTCGGCCGCGCAAGAGAGGCTCACGTCGATCGGAGCGTCCGCGCCCCCTCCATGGCCATGTACGACGCTGTTGGTGAACAGCTCTTCAACGATCAGGGTGAGCCGGAGCCGGTCTTGGTGGGCGATTCCCTGTTGCGCGCAGAAGGCTTCAACGAAGGCGATCATTTCGGCTAGCATGGCCATGCGTGACGGCACGGCTCGGTGTTCGGGTGGCTTCATCCGATCTCGTGAGGCGCGCGGAAAAGGGACAACGACCCGCAACGTGGCTCTGGGAGGGACGATAGCATGCGGCATTGCGTGGTGCGAACCTGCACGGCAACCCTGGGCGTATTGGCGCTGATCGCGTGGGCGACGACGTTTGCCGCCGACATCGGGCAGATCAAGTCAGCGCGTGGCGAGGTGTCGATCGAGCGCGGCGGAGAGCGCGTGGCAGCGACGGTCGGCACGCGGGTGCAAACGGCCGATGTCGTCACCACGGGCGCGGACGGCTCCGTGGGCATGGTCATGGTCGACGACTCGTTGCTGTCGATGGGGCCCAATACCGTGTTATCGCTCGACCGGCTCGAGTACGAGGCGACCACGCAGCGCGGCCGGTTCGACACGTCCCTGAAGAAGGGTTCACTCGGGGTGGTATCGGGGCGCATCGCCAAGCAGTCGCCCGATGCGATGTCGGTTCGCACCCCGTCGGCGATCCTGGGCGTTCGCGGAACTGAATTCGTCGTCTCCGCCGATGATTGAGCCCGCGCACCCGTTCCGGCGCATGCTGCTGGCGGCAGTCGGCTTGTGCTTGCTGGGAGCATGCGCGCACCGGGGCACGACGGTGGTCCTGCTGCCCGCGCACGACGGCGCGAAGACTGCCGTCGCCGTCACCGAGGACGAAAAGGAGATCGTGCTCGACCAGCCTTACGCCGCGGTGCGCCCGTCGTGGCTGGGCGCAAAGGCGTACACGTCGAATCCCGGCGAAGTGCAGGCCAGGTTCGGCCCGACGCTTGGCGCCCTCCCCAGCCGACCGGCCTCGTTCATCCTGTATTTCGTCGAAGGGAAGGATGAGCTGGCCGAGGAGTCGAAGGCCGTCGTCGAGGGCGTGTTTGCCGAGATCGCGAAGCGGCCGGTTCCAGACGTAATCGTAATCGGTCACACCGATACCGTCGGCAGCGACAGGAGCAACGATGCGCTTGCGCTGCAACGCGCCGAAGTAATACGCAAGCAGCTTGTCGAGCGCGGAGTGCCTGCCGCCAACATCCTCGCCATCGGGCGCGGGAAGCGCGAGCTGCTGGTGCGCACCGAGGACGGCGTGGCTGAACCGCGCAATCGGCGCGTCCAGATCGTGGTCCGCTAAGCAGCCGGCGACGGGCCGTTCCAGCGCACCGCCAGCACGGTCAGGTCATCGGCCGCTTCGGCATCGCCGGCAAACGACTGCACGCTCGATCGCAGCGCATCGACGAGCGTCTGCGGCGTCACTGACGTGTTCGCGCAGGCCACGAGCAGCGCCTGCAAGCGTGCGCTTCCGTAGAGCGTTCCGGCGCCGTCACGCGCTTCCGTCACGCCATCGGTGACGAGACACAGCATCTCACCGGCCTTCATCTGGCGTTGTCCGCCGAGGTAGCGAAAGCCCTCGACGGCGCACAACGGCGGGCCGTCGCCGTCGCACAGGCATTCCGGCATGCCTCCGCCCTGCTGCAGCACATAGGGATTGTCATGGCCCGCATTGCAGTACGCGAGCCGTCCGCTATCGAGCTCCAGGATGGCAGCGAAGGCGGTGACGAACAGATCCTCGGGATTATCGCGCGAGACCTCTGTATTGGCGGCGGACATGAGCTCGCCGATGCCTGCGTCCGCCATGCGCAGCGTCGCGCTCTTGTATAGCGCCTTGCTGATGGCCATGAAGATGCCCGCGGAAAGGCCCTTGCCCGCAACATCGCCGATGAGCAGGAACAGCCTGCGCTCGTCGAGCATGAAGTAGTCGTAGAGATCGCCGCCGACTTCGCGCGCAGGAATCATGACGGCGGCGACGTCCACGCGCCGCTCGTCGCGCAGCAGGTCCGCGCGTGGCAGCATCCCCGTCTGGATCCGTTGTGCGGCATCGAGCTCGCCCGCGACACGGGCTTCGCGCTCGCGCTGGCGCTGCACCTCGACCTCGAGCGCCTTGCGCCGGCGGTCGACCTCGGCAAGCGTGAGCGCAAGCAACGCCGCGAACAGCAGCGCGAGTCCGAGCGACGGCGTCAAGGCGTCGAGGAGCAGGCGGTCAAGGCGGAACGCAGCGATTGCCGCGGCCAAGGGCAGGAGGATAAAGGCGACCGCAAGCAGCGCCGCGTGGCGCGGGGGCCAGGCCGGGGTTGCAAGCACCAGCAGCAAACCCAGCGCGACGAACAGCAGCGTTTCCGCGAAGCTGGTCCAGCCCGGCCGCCTCAGCAGCGTACCGTCGTAGACATTTTCGAGGAGCTGCGCATGGATCTCGGCGCCGGGCATGGAGAAGCCCGACGGCGTGTAGTGGTAGTCACCGAGGCCGAGAGCCGTCGTAGCGATCAATACCAGCTTGCGCTGCAGGCGCTCGGGATCGACGCGTCCCTCCAGGACGTCGATCGCTGCGACGAAGCGCCGCGGGTCACGCGGCGAGTAGTAGGGACGTACCGCGCCGTCGGGCTCGGTCGGCACGACGGCGTCGCCGATGCCGATGCCGCGCACCGCTGTCCCCTCGCCAAACAGCCGCAGTGCCGGCGCCCGCACTGCCACCCGAAGCATCTCGATGGAAAGCGCCGGTGCGAGCGTGCCGCCGACATCGAAGACCAGGGGGATGCGCCGGATGGTCCCGCCCGATGGGTTCACCGACAACAAGCCGTGTCCGGGCGCCGCACGATCGAGCATGTCGATGCTGGTGCTGACGGCGTCATAGTGGGTGATCTTCAGGCTCGCAGCCCCATCGGCGGCGCGAATGAAAGCTGGCGCGCGCAGCGCCATCCCGGTCACTGCATACGAGCCTGCAATGCCCAGCACCGACGGCGTCGCCCTCAATGCCGCCGCCAGATCTTCATCGTGCGAGGGCAGCGCGGAGAGCTCGCGGACAAGTGACGGCACCTGGTACTCGGGCTGCTCGAGCAGGTGCTCGGGTGAAAGCCGATCGGCTTCCTGCATCAGCACATCGATGCCGATTGCCGCGGGGTCGTGCCGGCCGATGGCGCGCACCAGGCGCGCGACTGTGGTGCGCGGCCACGGCCACTGCCCCTCCGCCGCAAGACTCCTCTCTTCGATCTGCACGACCAGTGCAGGCATGGACGCGACCTGCCGCGGCATGAGCGCCTGGTAAGCATCGAAGCCGAACGCCTGGAGGCGGGTGTTCCAGCGATCGGCCAACACGATCGCGATGGCGAGCGCGGCCAGGATGATGATGCCGTAGGTGCGGATGCGACGGGTGGCGCGAGCATCGAGGCCCGCTGCCCGCACCCGGGTCACAAAACGATTTCCATTCCGTCGTAGGCGGAGGAGACAAGCAGAGGACGACCGCTGCGGGTGATTTCCTCGTAGCGCCGCGCATCGGCGAGCGCCCCGTCGATCGCTTCATCGCTGTACGAGGGTTCGTGATGAAAGAGGCACAGATGCCGCACGCCCGCGCGCTGGCACAGCTCCACGCCGATGACGTTGCTGGAATGTCCCCAGTCGGCCTTCACCGAGATCGCTTCGGCCAGCGAATACATCGCATCGAACACGACCAGGTCGGCGTCACGGAAGAACTCCACGAAGCTTTGCATATCCGCGAGGTCGGTCAGCGTGTGCTCGGAGTCGGTGGAGTAAACGACGGAGCGGCCCTGCGACTCGAATCGATAGCCGTAGGAATCCCCCGCATGACGCTGCAGCTTCAGCGTCACGGACATGCCGGCGACGTCGTGCGCACGGTCCGGTTCGAGATGCACGAAGCTGATGTCTGCGCGAAAGGTCGAAAACGGCACCGGGAATGACGGTTCCTCCTGCTGGCGGCGCAGCGCGCGCTCGAGCTCTGCATGTCCCCCATAGATGACCACACGATTGCCTGGGATGTAGGCCGGCGCAAAGAAAGGCAGGCCCATGATGTGGTCCCAGTGCACATGCGACATGAACACGTGGTAGGTTTGCGGACTGAGACCGTGGCGGGCCATCGCTGCCTGGCCGAACGGGCGCACGCCGCTGCCGAGGTCGCAGAGCACGTGCTCGGAACCGCCCGTCCGGATCTCGACGCAGGACGAGTGCCCGCCGTAGGTCCCCGCGACGGAGATTCCCAGCCTGTCCACATAGGCATCGAGTTCAGCCGGCGATGCGAACCTGCGGCCGGACGCACCGCGCAAAGCAGACACGATCTTCGCGCGCACGTCCACTGCGGTGAGCGCGACCGGAAGCGAGCCGCGCGTACCCCAGAAGCGGATTCCCTTCACCGCGTGCCCGGCTTCTGCTCGTTGTCGAACGCGGCGAGGGCCGCTGCCGACATATCTGCGAGCGCTTCGCGTACCGAGGGAAACACGTCGAGGACATGGTTGAATCGGCTGATCGCGAAAATCTCGCCGACGACCGGTTGCAGCCTCGCCACCGCGATGCGGCTATGGCAGGCACGCGCCTGCTTGGCGGCCATCATGAGCACGCGCAGGCCAACGCTGCTGATGTATTCGACGCGACCGAAGTCCAGCACCAGGTCATCGGCCAGACCGTCACTGCGGCCGATGAGAGGCGCGAGCGCGGCGTGAAGCTTCTCGGCATTGGTATGGTCGACGCGGCCGACAGGGGTCGCCACGATCACTTCTGCAAATCGAGTGCTGGAAAATTCCACGGGATCCTCGACCGAGCCGCCCGTTCGATTCTACCGTTCTACGACGCGGTCAAGGCGTAAAAGCGCCTAAGCGTCAGCTGCCGGCGTCGAGAGCAAGATCCTCCTGGCGCATGCGAGGGCCGGTCAGCGCACGGATGGCGCCTGCATGTGCGCCGGCCAGCTCGTCCATCGAAGCCACGGTGAAGCCGAGATCGCGAAGCAGCCCGTCCTTGAGACCGTAGATCCATGCATGGACGATCAACTCCTGGCCGCGCTGCCAGGCGTCGCCGACGGCTGCGGTCTGGCAGACGTGCACGGCCTGCTCGATCACATTGAGCTCACAGAGAAGCTTACGACGTTGAACATCGTCATCGATGTCGTCGAAGCAGGCACGATGTTCCGCATGCACGTCCTGGATGTGGCGCAGCCAATTCTCCGCGAGGCCGACCCGTCGGTTCGACAAGGCCGCTTCGATCGCACTGCATTCATAATGTCCGACGACGAGGACGTGCCTGACGCGCAGCAGATCGATCGCAAACTGAATCACCGAGAGGCAATTGAGATCGGAATGCACGACGACATTGCCGACGTTGCGATGCACGAACAGCTCCCCCGGCGCGAGATCGACGATCTGGTTCGCCGGAACGCGGCTGTCGGAGCAGCCGATCCACAGGTACGGCGGAGCCTGCTGCCCCGCGAGACGGGAAAAGAACAGGGGGTCGGCGGCGCGCATGCGCTCCGACCAGGCGTGATTCTGTTCGAGCAGTGTCGTGAGCATCCGCCATCATATCGCGAGCCGGACCTCCCGATTTCCACGAACTCGATCCGAGCGTGACCGTCGCGCGACGCCACGCGCCTCCGCCCTCAGAGCCCGCCGGACAACACCTCCGCCTCGGCCCTCAGCGGCGAAGCTTCGCTGGCTATCGCCCTGCCCGCAGGATCGGTGATCACCAGATCCGAGATGACGATGCTCACGGTTCCGGCGGCGAGCGCTTCGAACTGCAGGATGGCCAGGCTCCCATTGTCGCGACTCCCGCTCGACAGTCCCGTTCGGATGATCGACTCACCGCTCCCGGGCGCACCTTCCGTGATGAATGTCGGGCTGCTCGGAGATTCGGCGCCGTTCGCTTCGCCTCGGCGCACGCTCTGCAGCCGGAACGTCGGGGGATCCGCGGAAACCGTGAATGCGACCTGCCCGACGAGGGCCGGCGAGTCCGCTCGCAGCACGACGTCGCATGGCTGTCCCACGGCGGCGATCTCACATGTGCTCAAGCCGATGTGCAAGGGCTTGTGAGGACTCCACGAAGCTGAGCTGGTTGGCGTCGGGTCGCGCGTCGGCTCACTAACGGGCGACACGGGAGGATTCGCGCCGACCACTGGCGACGCGCGCCGCATCGGATCAGGCACTGTCGATCGGATGGGCGCGGCTGCGGATGACGCCGGGGGAGGCGAAACGCGCGAAGACAGGTAGTGCCGAAGCGGCAGCAGGAGCAGCACCGCGACCAGCAGGCAGAGCAGCTTGCCTTGAACACTTGGTTCACGAGCACGCATCGGCTGATGAGCTCCGGCGTTCGGATTCCGCACAGCAATCACGATGATCGATTCCTCGATCGCACCGGTTGTCCGCGGCCCTCCCGCACTGTTCCAGTGCGCGGGAAGGCCTCGGTTCCTGGCCGGTCGATCGAGCAATCAGGTGCCTTGCGCAAGCAGCAGGTCGCGCAGCGTGGTTGCCTGATCGGTGAGCAGCTTCGCAGTCTCCGGCCGCGTGTTGCCCGACGCAAGCAGCAGTCGGAGATTGGTCATGTAGGTCTGCAGCAGCGACGCAGCTTGTGCGAACTTCTGCTTGCCCGCCGCGGTATCCGTGCCAAGCGTATAGCCCTGGGCGACGGCGAGCGTGACGGCATCGAGCGTGGGCAGGAGTTTCGGTTCGGCGCCGTAGATGAGCAGGAATGCCGTCTGGTTGCGCAGCAGGATGGCCGAGGGATTGAGCGGGAATTGCCGCACGTCCGCGCAAAGAGGGCCGCACGTGAGCTGCAGGCCCCAGATCGACTTCGCTGCGCGGTCGATCTCATCCTGTGCGTCTGCAGGCAGCACGAAGCCCTTGGCAACGGAGGCCTGAGCCGCCTGCGTCACCTTGGCGACGTAGTCGCTGTGGGTCGGGTACAGCGCGTTCACGGTAGCCGTGTCGAAAGGAACGTGCGTTCCGCCGAGCCCGCAGGTGTCGGCTGCTTCCTTCGCGACCGGGACGTCGATTTCCGCGGAGCGGATCGCACCGATGGCATTGCCGAATGCGTCGCGCGCCACGCCGGCGGCCGGGGGGTTCGTCAACACGAAACGATCCGCGATCGGCGGTGGCGTCCCGAAGCGGACCCACTTGTTCATCGCGTCCGCGGACGAGGCATAAAAATACCGCGTCTCGACACGCGAACGCGCAGGGGTGGCGCAGGTGTCCTGCGCGAGCTGGCCAAGATCCCGCTGCAGCAGCGCAGCGCGGGACAGCAGCGAGTACTGGTCGGAATGGGACATGCCCGCGACCGGCCACATGCGGAACTTGTCGGTATCCGGCTGCAGGGTGCTGATCTCGTTCGTTTGGCCGGCGAACTCGGTCTCGCTCAACACCTTCATGACCGGCGTCGCCCCGTTGTTGCAGATGATCTCGCCGCCCTCCGACATGATGATGCCGTCGTAAACAGGATCGCGCGGGTGAACGGCGTTCGCGTACACACCGAGGCGGCCTGCGGATTGGGACTCGCCGACGCCGATCACGACCTGCGCCTTCAAGCCGCCCAGCACCGCCGGGACATTACGGACCGCTGCAGCGGCCTGCGAGAAGATGTCGTAGGACAGGACGTCGCCCGTCTGAGCGCCTGCGCCGTTGACGTTGAGCGAGGCGTAGCGCGTCGGGCTCCAGTTGCGCAAGCCGTTGGGCGTGTTGTTCAAGCCGGCGTTCTGGGCCGACACTTCCACATAGGCATAACCTTCGCGAAGGTAAAATGCCTTGGGCTTCAGCCACCACACCGGCGTGTCGTAACCGTTGGTCACGTTCGTCCACTCGACGATGACAGTACCGTTGAACTTGGCGGGGTCCGTCGGCCTGATCACCCTCAGGCGAGACCGATACGGAACGTTCGGAGTGACGATGTTGGCGATGGGAGAGCAGCGGGCTGCATTGCCCACGCCACCGCTCGGCGCCGCGGCGTCGTAGCGATTGGCCGTGCCGTCGAAGAAGAATTCCTCCTCGACGAAGCCGTAGCGTTGCAGCACGATGTCGGTCGCGAAGAAGGTGTAGTTGTGGTCGGCGGACCCGGGCGTGTCGGACGGAATGGGTCCGATCACCGTCGGTGTCGGAACGACCGCCTGGGCGATGTTCGCGGACAGCACGAGCCCTGTTACCAGAGCAAAGCCACAGCGGGCGATGTTGCGAACATGGATCGATCGATTCACGAAAGGCCTCCTGAGATGAGTGTGCAGCGGGATATGCGGGGGTTATGCGCGGGATACGTTATGCGGGTGACCGGACCGGCGTTCAAGGGACCTCGCATGGAAGGCCGAGCCCGGCAGGCCGGCGCTTCAGGTGCGCGCGGCGTCGGGCCAATATAGAACAGTATTCTGTTGCGCGCAACATCCGGGAACGGGGCGACCTTCAGCTTCGGCCCGAGCCTGCGAGCGAGGCGAGCCGCCGCGCGTGCTCCGCGTTGACCGCACCTTCAGGAACCCGTCCCTGCACGATCGCTGCGACCTGCGCCACCGTCTCCGAGGCCTGGTAGTCGACGGCCGGAGGCGTCAGGCCACCGATGTGCGGCGTGGCGATCACTTTCGGGTGAGCAGCAAGCTCGCGAGACGGCATCTGGTCCGGTGCGCGCCCGACGTCGAGCGCGCAGCCCGCGAGGTGCCCGTCGGCGAGCGCTTGCTTGAGCGCCGCATCGTCCACGAGCTCGCCGCGCGCCGCGTTGATGAAGCATGCGCCGCGCTTCATCTGCGCGAATGACGACGCATTCATGAGATTCGCGGTTTGCGCATTGGCCGGTGCAAGACAGACGACGAAGTCCGACTCGCTCAGCATCTGTGCAAGACTCGTTTGCCAGATTCGCGCATCGGTGACGGTAACCGCAGGATCGGTCACCACGACACGCATGCCGAAGGCGAGCGCAAGCTCGCACAGGTAGCGGCCGATCGAGCCGTAACCGATGACACCGAGCGTCGCCTCACGGAGCTCACGGCCCATCCTCGGCAGCACCGTTTGCCCGGCCCGATAGGCGAGCGCTGCATCGGTGATCCCGCGGCCCGAGTCGATCATGACGCCGATCACCCATTCCGCCACGCTGGCAACGAAACCGGGACCCGCCCTCGAGACCAGGATGCCGTTTGCGCTTGCGGCCGCGACATCGACGTTGCGAATGTCGACCGCACATCGGACGAAGGCGACCAGCTGTGGCGAATTGGAAAACAGCTCGGCCGTGCCTGGGGTTTCGCGATCGGCGACGATGATGTCGCAGTCGCGCGCGGCCTCGATGAGCTCACGCGTGTCGAGCGGCCGGTCGAGCGGATTGACGGCGACGCCCGCGAGCCCGCGAAGAGCGGTCAACGGGCCGTCCCGATAGTAGTTGGCGCGGGCGGGGGCCGAAAAGGTGAGAAAGATGCGCGACAAAGTTGCCTTGATGTCCCGTTCGGTAAGTCACACGAACAGTAAGCCGTGCCGGAAAAACAGGCCGGATGCGGTAGGCAAGCCTTGGGTCAACGGCGGTGAGCTGCGATGCGGTGCCGAGAGGCGCGCCGGCGGCCTTTCACGCGGCTATCGCCCGCTTGCCGAGGCCGAGCGCAGGGGCGGTCGTCGTCCAA
>Ga0308175_100002041_pt1 | contig 13732 bp, 10 predicted proteins | sample PhyCR1_3_FD_203893 | JGI IMG/M metagenome (GOLD analysis project Ga0308175, IMG submission 203893) | Soil microbial communities from UC Gill Tract Community Farm, Albany, California, United States - DLSLS.C.R1 | ecosystem: Environmental > Terrestrial > Soil > Agricultural land | place: USA...
CTTCGCCGACGTCACCCTCGCCTTCCCGACGCTGCTCCTCCTCGTCGCGATGGTCGCCGCGCTCCAGCCGTCGTTAGGCGTCGTCCTCTTCACCATCGGCGTCGTCGGCTGGGCCGGGATGGCCCGGATCGTCCGCGCCCAGGTGCTCGTCGTCCGCCAGCTCGAGTACATCCAGGCGCTGCGTGCGCTCGGTGCCCGCGATGCGCGGATCGTCGTTCGCCACGTCCTGCCTAACGTCGTCGCCCCCGTCGTCATCGCCGCCACCCTCGGCGTCGCCGGCGCGATCATGGCCGAAGCCGCGCTCTCCTTTCTCGGCCTCGGCGTCGCGCCGCCGACGCCCAGCTGGGGCTCGATGATCGCCGAGGGACGCGACCTCTCGCAGCTCCGCAGCGCGCCGTGGACTTCGCTCTTTCCCGGCGTTGCGATCGGGGCCGCGGTGCTCGGGTTCAATCTCCTCGGCGACGCGCTTCGCGACGCCCTCGATCCCCGCTTCCGCCGCCACCCGGCGGCGGCCGACCGCTCGCTCGTTCCCTAGGCAATGGCTCCCCCCATCGACGTCGCCGCGCTTCGCGCTGCCGAGTTCCCGTGGGCCGATCGCACTGAGCGCGCGTATCTCAACAACGCGTCCACCGGCCCGCTCACCGAGCGCGCCATCGCCGCCAGCGCGGAAGTCATCGCCGATCGCGCAGACCCCTTCCGCATCGACGACGACAAGCACTTCGCGATGCTCGCCGAGACCCGCCAGCTCGCGGCGCGGTTGATCGGCGCGGAGGCGGCGGAGATCGCGATTCTCACCAACACGACGTACGGCATCAACATCGCCGCGCAGACCTTCCCGTGGGAACCCGGCGACGTCATCGTCGTCCACGATCGCGAGTTCCCGGCGAACATGTACCCGTGGCTCGCGCTCGAGAAGCGCGGTGTCGTCGTCAAGCGGATCCCAGCGCGCGATCTCCTCCCCGACGAGGATGCGCTGATCGCCGCGATCGCCGGCCCGCGCGTCAAGGTGGCCACCGTTGGATGGGTGAGCCACTCGACCGGCTACAAGTCCGACCTCGAGCGCATCGGCCGCGCCTGTCACGCACACGGCGTCCGCTTCGTCGTCGACGCGATGCAGGGGCTCGGCGCCGATTTTCTCTCGGTGCGCGATTGCCACATCGATGTCCTTGCATGCGGCGGCCAGAAGTGGCTCCTCGGTCCGTGGGGCAGCGGCTTCGCGTACGTCAGGCGAGAGCTCGTGGCTTCGCTCGATCCGAATCCCGTCGGCTGGATGGCGGTGAAGGCGTCCGACGATTTCACCCGCCTCCTCGACTACGACCTCACCTGGCGCGACGACGCCCGGCGCTTCGAAGTGCTGACGCTGCCCTTCCAGGACATCGCCGGTCTCTGTGCGAGCCTGACGCTCCTGCACGAGATCGGGTTGCCGGCAATCGCCGCGCGCGTCGCCTCGCTCGCCGGCGAGATCGTCGCCTGGGCGCAGGCACGCCGCGACGTGAAGCTCGTCACTCCCGTTGATCCAGCGCGCCGCGCCGGCATCGTCTCGGTCATCACCGGCGATTCCGCCGCGAGCTCGGCCCGCCTCGATGCGGCGGGCATCGCCCACTCGCTGCGCGAGGGCTCGGTGCGCCTCTCGCCGCACTTCTACAACACGAGCGACGAGATCCGCCGCGCCCTCGCCGTCCTCGACGAGGCATGAGCCGACGTTGACCCCCGCGCGCCGCCGCACCATCGCCCTCGCGTTAGGCGCGGTCGGCGCGATCCTCCGCCTCTGGCAGTACTTCGGGCGCGGCACCTTCTGGCTCGACGAAGCGGCAGTCGCTCGCAACGTCGTCGCCCGCTCGCCGGCCCAGCTTCTCCAGCCTCTCGACTACGCGCAGATCGCCCCGAAGGGCTTTCTCCTCATCGAGAAGCTTGCGCTCGATACCTTCGGCGCCGGCGATCACGCCCTCCGTCTCTACTCGATCCTCACGGCGCTCGCTGCGCTTCCGCTCTTCTACGCGCTCGCCCGACGCGTCCTCAGCGAGCATGGCGCGCTGCTCGCCTTCGCGCTGTTCGTCGTGCTCGGCCGCCCGATCTACTACGCGGCCGAGGCGAAGCAATACGGTGGCGACATCTTCTTCGCCTGCCTGCTCCTCCTGCTTGCCGTTCGCATCCTCGCCTCGGATGCCTCGCCGCGACACTGGCTCCGTCTCGGCGTGCTCGGCGCAATCGCAGTCTGGTTCTCCCAGCCCGCGATCTTCGTGCTCGCCGGTGTCGGGCTCGCGCTCGCGGTCGCCGTCGCCTTGCGCAGGATCCCGCTCCGCTGGCCGGCGGTGGTCGCCTGCGCGCTCTGGACGGTGAGCGGCGTGCCCTCGATCTGGCTCACCCTGCACAGCCTCGCGCCCCACGAGCACGCGTACATGCGCAGCTCATGGAGAGATGGCTTCTGGCCGATCCCTCCGCACTCGCTGCGCGAGCTCGCCTGGCCGCTGCTGAATTTCTATGGTCTCTTCCGCGATCCCTTCGGCATGCCGGTCGCCGCGTTAGGCGTCGGGCTCTTCGTCCTCGGCTGCGTCGCCCTCGCGCGGCGGCGCCCGGTCCAGCTCACCGCGCTCCTCGGCGCACTTGCCATCCTCTACCTCGCCTCGGCGCTGCGCATCTTTCCCTTCGATGCGACGGGGCAGGGCTTCGACAAGATCGCCGCTGGCAATGGCCGGGTGCTGCTCTTCCTGCTGCCGGCGCTCATCCTCCTGATTACCGCTGGAGTGATGGAGCTCGTCGCCTCGCCGCTGCGCTACCTGCACCGCATCGGCCTCGCCTCCGCCGCGCTCGTCATCGGCGCGCCACTCTACTATGCGCTGACCGAGCTGCCGTACTCTCCTCACGACCTGCGGCCGATACTCGCCGCGATCCGCGAGCACGAGCAGCCTGGCGATCGCCTCTATGTCTACTACGGCGGCCGTCAGGCATTCGAGTGGTATCGATCGCGATTTCCCTTCGACGACGCGCATCTCGTCCGCGGCGGCTGCTATCGCCCGGCGTGGCGCGAATACCTTCGCGAGCTCGACGCCTTCCGCGGAACCGGACGCGTCTGGGTGATGATCGTCCGGCCCTCCGGGATCAACGGCATTCACGAGGGGGGGACGATCGAGTCATACCTCGACCTCGTCGCGGCCAGGCGCGGCGAGTGGGGAGCGAAGGACGCATTTGTCCTGCTCTACGATTTCACGGGTGTCCACCCGCTGGCGCGCCCCGCTTCCGAGTGGCACGCACCGCCGCGCGGGCTTCCTCAGGACACCGTGTCGCTCGGGTTCGCGTGCACCGGGGTCTTCCCCGGGCCGGGCGCGCCTAACGGCCGGTGAGCTTCACCAGCGCGTAGTCGCGCCCGCCCTTCCGGAGCAGCGCGTGACCGCCGGCGAGCAGCCCTGCCGACGTGACCGTCCGCTCTCCCATCGCCACCCGCGTGCCGTTCACGTACACGCCGCCCTGCTCGACCAGTCGCTTCGCCGCGCCGCGCGATGCCGCCAGCTTCGTCTCCGTCAGCAGGTCGAGCACGTCCACCCCTTCGTCCGGCAACGCGACGTCTGCGGTCGGGATCTCACGCCCTAACGCGTCGATCGCGCCGGCCGAGAGCGTGCGCGCGTCCGCCCCGCCGAACAGCAGCGACGACACCTCCTCCGCCACCCTCGCCGCGTCCGCGCCATGCACCCGCGTCGTCACCTCGCGAGCGAGCGCCCGCTGCGCCTCACGCCGCTCCGGATGCGCGCTCGACAGCTGGTCGAGCGCTTCGATCTCCTCGTGGGGCAGCAGCGTCAGGAAGCGCAGGAAGCGGCTGACGTCACGGTCGTCCGAGTTCACCCAGAATTGATAGAAGCGGTACGGCGACGTCAGCGACGCATCGAGCCACACCGCGCCGCCCTCTGTCTTCCCGAACTTCGTGCCGTCGGCCTTCATCATCAGCGGCATCGTCATGACGTGCGCGTCACCGGCGCCCGAGCGCCGGATCAGCTCCATCCCCGCCGTCATGTTCCCCCACTGGTCGCTGCCGCCGAGCTGCAGGCTCACCTCGTCGCGACGCTTCAGCTCGAGGAAGTCGTAGGCCTGCAGCAGCATGTACGAGAACTCGGTGTACGAGATCCCCGCGTCGATGCGCGACTGCACGGAGTCCTTCGCCAGCATGTAGTTCACCGTGAAGTGCTTCCCGACGTCGCGCATCAGGTCGATCGCCCGCAGCGGGCGCAGCCACTCCGCGTTGTCGCGGACTCGCGCCGCATTCGCGCCGCTGAAATCGAGGAAGCGCTCGAGCTGCGCGCGAATCGATTGCGCCTGCGCCTCGACCTGGTCCACGCTCGACAGCGGACGCTCCGTCGTCTTTCCCCCCGGGTCGCCGATCAATCCCGTTCCGCCGCCGACGAGCGCGACCGCGCGGTGTCCCGCCCGCTGCGCATGGACGAGCCCCATCACCGGGAGCAGATGACCGACGTGAAGGCTGCTCGCCGTCGGATCGAACCCGGCGTAGATCCCGCGCGGCGTGGCGAGCCACTCGCCGATGCCTTCGGTGTGCTGGTAGAGCAGTCCGCGCCAGGAGAGCTCGTCGAGAAGCGAAAGTGGTTGAGCCATGGCACAAAAATAGGCTGCGCGGGGTGGAATGTGAGGGGACGACGTCGTCGAGCGGGGCCGGATGGCTGCATCCGTCCTGCCCGCGGGTTAGTTTTTCCTCTCGACCACCCTGACTGCTGCCGTGGCTTTCTTTCGAGATTTTCGGCGACGCCACCCGCGCCTCGTGCGCTCGGTGCTCGTCCTCGCGACATTCTGCATCACCTTCTGCCTCGGGCTGGCCTACGCCGGCTGGGCGCTCGTCTGTCGTGGCGACGAGTGCCCCTCGATCGACATCCTCGAGGATTACACCCCGCGGCAGACCTCCAAGCTCTACGCTGCCGACGGCCGCTTCATCGCCGAGATCGGACTCGAGCGCCGCACCCTCGTTCCCCTTCGCGACATTCCCGTCGTCGTGCGCCAGGCCTTCCAGATCACGGAAGACAAGCGCTTCTACCAGCACGCAGGAATCGACTGGATCCGCGTCTTCGGTGCCGGCCTCCACAACATCCGCTCGGGAGGCTACGGCCAGGGCTTCTCGACGCTCACGATGCAGCTCGCGCGCAACGTCTTTCCCGAGCGCATCTCCCGCGAGAAGACACTCGTCCGCAAACTGAAGGAAGCGAAGGTCGCCCGCGCGATCGAGGCGAAATACAGCAAGGACAAGATCCTCGAGCTCTACCTCAATCAGATCTACCTCGGCAACGGCGCCTACGGGGTCGAGACCGCATCGCAGCGCTACTTCGGCAAGTCGGTGCGCGACCTCAATCTCGCCGAAGCCGCGACCCTCGCCGCGCTCCCCAAGGCCCCCGAGCGGTACAATCCTCGCCGCTTCCCCGATCGCGCCGTCACGCGCCGCAACACGATCATCGAGCTGCTCCGCCACGAGGGCGCAATCTCCGCGGAGGACGCGCGGCTCGCCCGTGCCTTCCCGCTCAAGCTCGGTGGCAAGACGGTCTCCGGTGAGGTCGCGCCCTACTTCGTCGAGTGGGTACGTCGACAGCTCGATGCGCAGTTCGGCCAGCAGCTCTACGAGCAGGGCCTTCGCGTCTACACCACGCTCGACGTCGACATGCAGTCCGCCGCCGAGCGGGCGATGGAGAGCCAGCTCCGGCGCATCGAGAGCGGCGAGTACGGAAAATACACCCACACGACCTACGAGCAGTACGTCGCCCGTGCCGCCGGTGGCGAGGACAACGGTCCGAACTCGCCGTACCTGCAGGGCGCGTTCATCGCGATGGATCCGCGCACCGGCGCGATCCGCGCGCTCATCGGCGGCCGCGATTTCGACGACTCGAAGTTCAATCGCGCGACCCAGGCGCTGCGCCAGCCCGGCTCGACCTTCAAGCCGATCGTCTACTCGACCGCGATCCAGAACGGCCGCCCCGCATCGTACATCCTCGACGATTCGCCGATCGTTCGCGACCTCGGCAACGGCCAGACGTGGACGCCGCAGAACTACGACCTGAAGTTCGAGGGCCCGATCCCGCTGCGCCGCGCGCTCATGCTCTCGCGCAACATCCCGACCATCAATCTCGGCATCGAGCTCGGCGAGAGCGCCGTCATCGACATGGCGCACCGCTTCGGGCTCTCCACCGACATCCCGCCCTATCCGTCGATCCACATCGGCTCCGCTGACGTCTACCCGATCGAGATGGTCGCCGCCTACTCGACCTTCTCGACGTTAGGCACCCGCGCCGCGCCGATCGGCATCCTCCGCGTCGAGAACGCGAAGGGCGAAGTCCTCTGGGAGCCGCAGCCCGTTCGCTCGCAGGTCCTCTCGCAGGACGAGGCGTGGCTGATGGTCGACATGCTCAAGGACGTCGTCCAGCATGGCACCGCCTACAGCTCGGTCTGGGGCGCAGGCTTCCACATTCCGTCAGGTGGGAAGACCGGCACCACCAACGACGGCACCGACGTCTGGTACATCGGCTTCACCGCGGACCTCGTCGCCGGCCTCTGGATGGGACTCGACCGCCCGCAGAAGATCAAGTCGAACGCACAGGGCGGCGTCCTCGCGGCGCCCGCCTACACCGCGTTCATGAAGGAAGTGTATTCGCGCAAGCCGGCGCCCCCCGATTGGCCGCGCCCCGAGGGAATCGTCATTCGCGAGATCGACCGCAGCACCGCGAAGCTCAAGAACCCCTTCTGCCCCGCGGACCTCGTCGGTACCGAGTACTACATCCCCGGCACCGAGCCGATCGAGGAATGCCCCGTGCACTCCCCGTTCACGGGCGTCCTCGACTCGGCCGGCGCCATGCCGCAGCAGACCTACGACACCTCGCACAGCGCGCGCATCACGCCCGGCTCGGCGCCCATCCCGCAGGCGTCGCGCCCCGCCCAGCCCACGACCCCGCGTCCGAAGCCGATCCCCGACAGTCTCAACCCCTTCGCCGGCCAGAAGCCCTGACGCGGTTGCCGCGGCGCCTTGGATGTGCCGCCGTCGATGTGCCGCCGTTCTCTCATCTCTCGTCGCAGTGTCCCAAGCGAGTCTGGTGGTAGACAATCACGCTCACACGACCTTCTCCGACGGCGTCCTCTCCGTCGAGCAGCTGATTGCGCAGGTCACTGCCCGCGGCGTCCGGCCGAGCGTCGCCGATCACTGCTCGGGTGACGTCCGCGGCGCCCTGCACACCGTCGACGACGTTCGCGTCTACCTCGACGAGATCGAGCGCCACGACGTCCTCCGCGGTGGAGAGTTCTGCTGGCACGACTCCCTCTGGCGCGAGCTGCCTGACGACCTCGCCGCGCGCTTCACCCATCGCATCGGCAGCCTGCACGGGATCTTCCTGCCTAACGGCAACCTGATGCACGCCTTCTACAGCCCGTGGCCCGCCGGCCTCGATCCGCAGGCGTACATGGACGCGCACGTCGACAACGTCGAGGCCTTCGCCGCCGAAATGCCCGTCGACATCCTCGCCCACCCGACGCTCCTGCCGATGAAGCTCCGCAAGATGCCGCTCGAGGAGCTCTGGACGGAGCCGCGCGAGGAGCGCGCCGTCGCCGCCCTGGCCCGCGCCGGCATCGCCTTCGAGATCTCGAACCGCTATCGACCCCACGAGCGCTTCGTCCGCCGCGCCGCGGACGCCGGTGTCCGCATCTCGCTTGGCTCCGACGGCCACACCGCCGAGCAGGTCGGTCAGCTCGCCTGGCCCCGCGAGCTCGCCGCCCGGGTCGGCGTCCGCGAGGACGAGCTTTTCGATCCACTCGTGCACGGTGGCCGCGCTCGTTAGCTTTACCCCATGGCAACCGCCCCCTCGGGACGCACGCAGCGGATCTGGCGCGACGGACAGCTCGTCGCATGGGAAGACGCGACCATCCACGTGATGAGTCACGTCGTGCATTACGGCTCGAGCGTCTTCGAGGGAATTCGCTGCTACGCGACCCCGAAGGGCCCCGCTGTCTTCCGCCTGCGCGACCACATGCGCCGGCTGCTCGACTCCTGCAAGATCTACCGGTTCGCGATCGACTACGGCGTCGATGATCTCGTGCAGGCCACCGTCGACCTGGTCGCGGCCAACGAGCTTGACGCCTGCTACCTCCGTCCCGTCGTCGCCCGCACCGGTGAGCAGATGGGGGTGTTCGCCCCCGGTGCGCAGATCGAGACCTTCATCATCGCCTGGAAGATGGGCGCGTACCTCGGGCACGATGCGCTGGCGAGCGGTGTCGACGTTCGCGTCTCGAGCTGGCGGCGCGCTGCCCCTGATACCTTCCCCGCGCTCGCCAAGGCCGGCGGCAACTACCTGAATTCGCAGCTTTCCAAGCTCGAGGCACGGCAGGACGACTACGTCGAAGGGATCATGCTCGACAGCTTCGGGTACGTCTCGGAGGGGAGCGGCGAAAACCTCTTCCTCGTCCGCGACGACATTCTCTACACGTCGCCTCTCGCGTCGGGAATCCTCAACGGCGTCACGCGCGATTCCGTGAAGCAGATTGCGCAGGACCTCGGCTACGAAGTCCGCGAGCAGGTGTTGCCGCGCGAGATGCTGTACATCGCCGACGAGCTGTTCTTCACGGGGACCGCGGCCGAGATCACTCCGATTCGCTCGGTCGATCGCATCGTCGTCGGGGAAGGGAAGCCGGGCCCTGTCACCCTCGCGGTCCAGGACCGCTACCTGGGGATAGCAACCGGGAGGTACCCCGACCAATACGGGTGGCTCACCGCGGTGCCGGCGACAGCCGGTGCCGCACGCTGAAGGGCATCCCGAGTCGATGCCCTCATGAGACGCCCGGGCACCGTCAGCCGGGCGTCTTGTTGTAGGTCAGGCGGGCTCGTAGCTTCGCCTGCAGGAAGGCTTCGTCGCGTAACGCGGCGATGCCCGCAGTCGTCGGACTGAAAGGAGGGAGCGCCCCGCAGCCAGCGGGAGATGCTCCACCTCACGCCGCACAGGGAGGCACGTTCGTGATAGTCGGTTGTCTCGCACTGAACGCGTCGTTCGAACCCCTCACGATGGTTCCGCTCCGTCGCGCCCTTCGCCTCGTCATCGACGGCAAGGCCGAGATCGTCGAAGCGGACAGCGGACGCTCGGTGCACTCCGAGCGCCTAACGCTCCCGCGTCCCGCGGTCATCCGTCTCAAGGCGTTCGTTCACGTGCCGCGCCGCTTCCGGCGGCAAGTCACCAATACCTTCCTCTTCGCCCGCGACCGCTACCGCTGCCAGTACTGCGGCCGCACCGGCGCCGAGCTGAAGCCGCGCGAGACCCTCACGCGCGACCACCTGATCCCGATCTCGCGCGGCGGCAGCAACGAGTGGACGAACGTCGTCACCGCCTGCAGCCCCTGCAACACGCGCAAGTCGAACCACCTGCCGGAAGAGATCGGGATGCACCCGCTGGTCCGCCCGGTCGAGCCGCACTTCGTCCACCTGAGCTGGGCCGTCCGCAAGCTGACCCCGACCCAGGCCCGCTACATCCGCCTCTTCTACGGCGAAGGCGTCCTCCACCAGCTCGAGAAGACGCTGTAAGCAGTAGCTGTAAGCGATAAGCTGCCAGCGGACGGCGCCACCGCAGTCGTGGACGCCGTCCGCTGACTGCTTACAGCTTATCGCTTACCGCCAGTTCCGGACGCCTAACGGCGGCATGGCGCGAACGGGCCAATCCGCGCGACGGGCTCGCTTACGGCCTGAACGTCGCCGTCTTCGCCTCGAAGTGCCGCTTCGTCCCGCCCAACAGCCGCACCACCAGCGTCCGCACCCCGCGCGTCAGCGCCGTGCCGGGGTTCCGCCGCCCGCTCACCGCCGGCCGCAGCTCGCCGCGCAGCCAGCGCTCCAGCTCATCGAGGTCGCTCAGCGACAGCACCTCGACGTCGAGCGTCGCCGCGTAGTAGTACCGCGACCGCGATGGCGCGTTGAGCGGCGCCCGCACCGGGCGCCCCACCGACTCCCCGGCGGCGTCGACGTCGGTGAACGTGCCTAACGCGACCGCCTGGTTGCCGGCGATCCGGACGACTTCGTACACCTTCTCCAGCGGGTCGTAGCGGACGATCACGTCCCAGCTGGTGCTCGCCTCGAGGCTGTTGAAGAAGCCGCCCGTCGACCAGAGCTCGACGCGGAAGCTGAAGCGCGCCGGGAATCCGTTGCGCACGAGGTCGCGCAGCTGGGCGTCGGCGAGCAGCCCGCTCCCGCGCAGCGTCGGCCCCTCGCGCAGCAGCGCATTCTGCGCCGGCAGCGTGATGTCGAGCCGCGGCGCCTGCGCCGCGACCGGCGACGACACCGCCAGCGCCGCAGCTGACAGCAGCACCGCCAGCCAACGCCATCCCGAAAAGAGCCGGCGACGCATCGTCTAGAAGCGGTGCCGGACCCGGATGAACACGTTAGGCGGTTCGCTCGACGTCGACACCGCCTTCGCCACGTAGAGCCCGACCACCGAGAAGTCGAGCCCCGCCCCGACGTCGGTCAGGAAGGTGTTCAGCGCCGGCAGCGTCCGCGTCCCGAAGTCGACTGCGTCCGTCACCTCGTCGCGCACTCGCCAGCCGCGCCCCGCGTCGACGAACGCGACCACCGCCCCCCGCCCGTACCAGAAGGGGACGACGTTCCGCAGCCGCTCCAGCCCGAGGTCCACCCGGTACTCGAGCTGCGCTGCTGCGATCCGGTCGCACTCGGCCGGCCGCCCCGGTCGAACGATCGGTCCGGTGCACCGCAGCTTGTCGCGCCCCGGCGTTCCGTCGTTGAAGTCGTACCCGGGCAGCGTCCCGAATCCGCCGACCGACAGCTGCCGCTGCAGCGGCAGCGGATCCCCCGCCAGCCAGCCGCCGGCGATGATCCGCGTGTTGAGCTGCGTCTGCGGCGAGAGCCGGCTGTAGCGCCGCAGGTCGAGCAGCCCTCGGGTGTACTCCGGGTGTGCGGATTCCACCCGCGCCCCCGGCGCCGGTGGTGTCCGCGATCGCGCACCGAAGCTGTCCACCTCCCCGTGTCCCCGCTCGATCTCCGCGAACACTGTCCACCCATCCCACGGATCGTCCGGATTGTTCCTCGTGTCGAGCGTTCCCGTTAGGCGGAAGGTGTGGTACCGCCCGTCGTCGATGGTCGGGTTTGCGCGCCACGGCTGCGCATCGCGGAACAGCGTCCAGGGGTCCCGCTCCCGCCGCGACGCCCACCGCTCGTCGGACAGCGACGCGATCACCGACAGCCCGCGCGCACCCGCCACCCCCGCGAACACGCTGCCGCCAAGCCGCGAGTACCAGTCGCGATAGTCGCGATGGAGGAAGAAGGTCGCCAGCGCCGTCTCGCTGTTGCTCATCTGCCAGGGCTGTATCGACTCGACGACGTCCTGCAGCCGCCCCCCGGCGAGCAGTTGCAGCGTGCCGTTCGTCCGCGCCTCGATCGTCGCCCGATGCCCGACGTTCTCGCTCGACCAGCGGAAGTTCTCGGCGCTCCGGATCACTCCGAAGAGCTCGGCGGTGACCACCCCCCGCGGGATCGGCCGCGTGATGTACGGTCCGGCGTAGATCGGCAGCCCCTCGACGCGGTTGTACGTCGCGTAGTTCCGGAAGCGGAAGCCGTTCTCACGCTCCACCCGCGGCCGGAGCCGCACCCAGGACAACAGCGCCTCCCCGCCGCCCTCGTGCTCCTCGACGACGATCCCCTCCCCGCCGTTAGGCGTGTACCGCAGCCGCGCCTGGTAGGTGCGCACCTCTCCCGCGACTCGCGCCACATCGAGGCCGCTGACGATCCCGCCGACGACGAAGATCCCGCCGTCCACCCGCGCCCCCGGCTGCAGCATCACGTTCGCGTTGATCGCCACCACGTCGCCGCGAACCACCCCGGCGATCGTCAGCGGCGCCTCCAGCGTCGCGACGTCGCCCTCCACGATCTGCGAGCTGTCGATCGTCGTCGCGCTCTTCACCCGCAGCGCGACCGGCGAGTTGTACCGCGCCGCGGCCTCGCGCGCGACGAGCATCGGCAATTCCTGCGGCGCCGACGGCAGCGTATCCGGTTGCTGTGCCGCGGCACCGCTCGCCATCGCCATCGCTGCCGTCAGCGCCGTCAGGCGCGTGATCACTCCCCACCTGCGTGCCGTCATTCGCCGCCCTCGATTGCCCGTGTCACGCATTCCGGTTCCCCGCGTGGCCACCACCTCCCGCACCGCCATGCGTTCCCCCGCCGCCTTCGGCGACCCCGAGCCGCTTCATCCGCCGGTAGAGATTCGGGCGGTCCGTCTTCAACCGCCGCGCCGCCTCGGCGACGTTCCCTCCCGACGACGAGAGCGCGCGCACGATCACCGCGCGCTCGAACTCGTCGAGCGTCTCGGTCAGCGGACGGTCGAGCGAGGCCGGGTCGGGCAGGGGAGCGCGCGTCGGTGCCCCTTCGCGGTCCACCGGCAGCACCTCGCGCACCTGCTCCCCGTTCACCACCTGCCCCGCATGCAGGATCGCCAGCCGCTCGACGATGTTGGCCAGCTCACGCACGTTCCCTGGCCAGCGATGGCGCGACAGCATCTGCATCGCTTCGTCCGTCCACATCGGCAGCGCTCGTCCGGTCCGCGCGCGATGCAGTGCCGAGAACTGCCGCACCAGCGCGGGAATGTCGCCGGGCCTGTCGCGCAACGGCGGCAGCACGATCGGGATCACGTTCAGGCGGAAATACAGGTCTTCGCGAAACGTCCCGTCGGTCACGCAGCGCGCGAGATCCTTGTTCGTCGCGGCGAGGATCCGGACGTCGACGCGAATCGGCTTCGCACCGCCGACACGCTCGATCTCCCGCGCTTCGATCGCCCGCAGCAGCTTCGCCTGCGCCTCCGGCCCGAGGTCGCCGACTTCGTCGAGGAACAGCGTCCCGGTATGCGCCAGCTCGAACCTTCCGATCCGACGCTCCGTCGCGCCGGTGAACGAGCCCTTTTCGTGGCCGAACATCTCGCTCTCCACGAGGTCCCGCGGGATCGCCGCGCAGTTCACGCGCACGAATGGCTTGTTGCTGCGCGCGCTCCCGAAATGGATCGCCGACGCGACGAGCTCCTTCCCTGTTCCCGATTCTCCGGAGATGAGCACGCGCGCATCCGTCGGCGCGACCCGCGCGATCATCTCCCGCAACGCGCGCATCGACGGATCCTCACCGATCATCTCGGTCGCCAACCCGAGGTCGGCGCGCAACGTGCGCGCTTCCTGGCGCGCGCGTCGCAGCTCGAGCGCCGCCGCCAGCGCGAGCAGCACTCCCTCCGGCGTCAGCGGCTTCTCGAGGAAGTTCGCCGCACCGAGCTTCGTCGCCTTCACCGCATCGGCCAGCCCGGCCCGCCCGCTCATCATCACCACGGGAACGTCAGGCGACAGCTCGCGCAGCCGCGCCAGCGTGCCGAGGCCGTCGAGCTCTCCCGGCATCATCAGGTCGAGCAGCACGACGTCAGGCTCGGCCTCGCGCGCCTTGACGATCCCCTCGGCGCCCTCCGCGGCCTCGCGCACGTCGTACCCTTCGCTGCCGAGCAGCGCGCCGACCATCCGGCGGATGTTCGGCTCGTCGTCGATGATGAGGACGGACGCCACGCGCTACCGGCTGCCGCGCTCGGACGCCGGGCGCGCGGCATCCGCCGCCGAGCGCTCGGCCAGCAGCTTCGTCGTGAATCGCTGTCCTTCAGAGATTCGCTCGACCTCGACCGCGATCGCCTCGACCGCGTGCTCGATCCGGTCGAGCCGCGCATCCGTCGCCGCCGGCAACTGCGCGGCCTGC
>Ga0308175_100002042_pt1 | contig 13726 bp, 11 predicted proteins | sample PhyCR1_3_FD_203893 | JGI IMG/M metagenome (GOLD analysis project Ga0308175, IMG submission 203893) | Soil microbial communities from UC Gill Tract Community Farm, Albany, California, United States - DLSLS.C.R1 | ecosystem: Environmental > Terrestrial > Soil > Agricultural land | place: USA...
TAAGGAATATCGGCCCCTGATTGTCGCCTATCGCAATGGCGCGCCGGTCCATTTATCCGAAGTCGCCGATGTGATCGACGATGTGGAAAATGTCCGGCAGGCGGCATGGATGAATGCGACTCCGGCGGTCATCGTGAATATCCAGCGGCAGCCCGGCGCAAACGTCATCGAGGTCGTCGATCGCATCAAGAAGCTCTTGCCGCAATTGCAAAGCGCGTTGCCGTCCTCGATCCATGTCTCCATCTTGACGGATCGCACCACCACGATTCGCGAGTCGGTCAAGGATGTGCAGTTCGAATTGATGCTCTCGGTCGCGCTGGTGGTCATGGTCATCTTTCTGTTCCTGCGTACCCTATCGGCCACGGTCATCCCGGCAGCCGCGGTCCCGCTGTCCCTGGTGGGCACATTCGGGGCCATGTATCTGCTGGGATTCAGCGTCAACAATCTGACCTTGATGGCCTTGACCATTGCCACCGGCTTTGTTGTTGATGACGCGATCGTCATGATCGAAAATATCGCCCGGTACATCGAAGAGGGCGACGCGCCGCTCCAGGCCGCGCTCAAGGGGTCCAAGCAGATCGCCTTCACCATCTTATCGTTGACGATCTCGCTCATCGCCGTGCTCATTCCACTGCTCTTCATGGGCGACGTCGTAGGACGGCTGTTCCGAGAGTTTGCCATCACGCTCGGCGTCACGATCCTGATTTCAGCCGTGGTCTCGCTCACGCTCACGCCGATGATGTGCGCGCGATTGTTGCGGCACACGCAGGAGTCCGAGCAAGGTTGGTTTTACCGAGTCTCGCAACATGGGTTCGATCGCACCATCGAGCGCTACGGGCGGTCGCTCCGGTGGGTGCTGAGTCATCAGACCGCCACATTGGTGGTCGCCGTGGCCACGCTTGTGCTGACCGTGCTGCTGTATATCCTCGTCCCCAAAGGCTTCTTCCCCATTCAGGATACCGGCGTGATCGTCGGGATCTCGGAAGCGCCGCAATCCATTTCGTTTGGCGCGATGGCGGCTCGGCAACAAGAACTCGCGGAAACCATTCTGAAAGATCCGGCCGTCGCCAGCTTGTCCTCATTCATTGGAGTGGACGGCACGAACACGACGCTCAATAGCGGTCGCATCCTGATCAACCTGAAACCGTTGCACGAGCGACGAATCACGGCGCTGGATGTGATCCAGCGCCTGCAGCCCGCACTGGGACAGGTCGATGGCATCACCCTATTCATGCAGCCCGTACAGGACCTCACCGTCGAGGACCGACTGAGCCGCACACAGTATCAGTACAGTCTGGAAGATCCCGATGCCGACGAACTCAATACGTGGGCTCCCAAATTAGTTGACGCGCTTCGAACCCTGCCGGAATTGCGAGACGTAAATAGCGATCAACAAGATCAAGGATTGCAGTCCTTGTTGGTGATCGACCGCAATACGGCGTCACGGCTTGGGATTACTCCGCAACTGGTCGATGACACCCTCTATGACGCATTCGGGCAACGCCAGGTCTCGACCATCTTTACACAGCTCAACCAATATCGCGTGGTCTTGGAAGTCAAGCCGGATTTCCAACAAGGACCGGATTCCTTGCAAGATATTTATGTCCGCTCCCTTCGCGGTGGACAAGTGCCCTTGAGCGCGTTTACGCAATTTATGGAAACGACGGCGCCGCTCAGCGTGACGCATCAAGGCCAGTTCCCGGCCGTCACGCTGTCGTTTAATTTGGCGCCCGGAGGGTCGCTCGGGGAGGCTGTGCGGGCCATCGAGGGCGCGACGCGGCAGATTGCTCTTCCACCGAGCATTCGCGGCAGTTTTCAAGGCACAGCCGAGGCGTTTCAGGCCTCGCTGGCCAGTCAGCCCTTGCTGATCCTGGCCGCGCTGATCACCGTCTATATTGTGCTCGGCGTCCTGTATGAGAGCTACATTCACCCGCTCACGATTCTGTCCACGCTTCCGTCCGCCGGCGTCGGCGCGTTGCTTGCGCTGCTGATGTGCCGGATCGAACTGAGCGTCATCGCACTGATCGGCATCATTTTGCTGATCGGGATCGTCAAGAAAAACGCCATCATGATGATCGACTTCGCCCTTGAGGCGGAACGCGAGCAAGGGAAGCCGGCGGTCGATGCCATCTACGAAGCCTGCCTCTTGCGCTTTCGTCCGATCATGATGACGACGATGGCGGCGCTGCTCGGCGCCCTGCCGCTCGCGCTCAGTACGGGAATGGGAGCGGAGCTTCGCCGCCCCCTCGGGATCGCCATCGTCGGAGGACTGATTGTCAGTCAGGTCCTCACGCTCTATACGACGCCGGTGGTCTATCTCGCGTTCGACCGCATCGCTAAACGTGTCGGTGAGCGACGGTCCGTGCCGCTCGCCGCACAAGAAGCCCTCGGTCCGCACCCAGGCTAACCCATGAATCTCTCCGCGCCTTTTATCACACGACCGATCGCGACGACCCTGTTGACGATTGCGCTGGCGCTCGTCGGCATCATGGCCTTCCGTATGCTTCCCGTAGCGGCGTTACCCCAGGTGGAATATCCGACGATCTCCGTTTCGGCCAATTTGCCAGGGGCCAGTCCGGAAACCATGGCGACATCAGTTGCCGCTCCGCTTGAACGCCAATTTGGGCGCATCGCCGGGGTGACGGAAATGACGTCGGCCAGCACCCTCGGCTCTACCAGCATTACCCTGCAATTCGACTTGGACCGCGATATCGACGGCGCCGCCCGCGACGTGCAGGGCGCAATCAATGCAGCGCGCGGGTACTTGCCGTTAGCCTTGCCGAGCAACCCGACCTACCGCAAAGTCAATCCATCGGATGCTCCTATTCTCATTTTGGCGTTGACATCCGACACCTACAGCCGAGGCCGGATGTATGACGTTGCCTCGAGCATTCTTCAGCAAAAGATTTCACAGGTGGAAGGCATCGGTCAGGTCACGGTGGGCGGCGGGTCACTCCCGGCCATCCGCGTGGAGCTGAATCCCACCGCGCTGAACCAATATGGCATCGGACTAGAAGATGTACGCCGCGTCCTGAGCAGCACGAATGTCAACCGCCCCAAGGGTCAGATGGCGGACGCCACGAGGTCCTGGGAGATTCGCACGAACGACCAACTCCACACAGCTAAAGAATACGAGCCGCTCATCATCTCGTATCGAGGCGATCGGGCGGTCCATCTCTCCGATGTCGCGACCATCGAAGAGTCAGTCGAAGACATCCGCACAACGGGATTGGCCAACGGCAAACCGGCGGTCCTCGTCATTCTCTTCCGGCAGCCGAACGCGAATATTATCGAGACCGTCGATCGGGTCTACCAAATGTTGCCGCAATTGGAAGCCGCTATGCCGGGCGCTATTTCCTTGTCCGTTGTCCTCGACCGCACTCCCATGATCCGCGCGTCGCTGCATGACGTGGAGCGCACGCTGCTCATTTCCATCGTTCTGGTGATTCTCGTGGTATTTGCGTTTCTGCGGAGCGCCCGGGCGACGCTGATCCCGAGCGTGGCGGTGCCCGTGTCGCTCATCGGCACCTTTGGAGTGATGTATGTGTGCGGGTACAGTCTCGACAACGTCTCCCTCATGGCGCTCACCGTCGCGACGGGATTTGTCGTCGACGACGCGATCGTCGTGCTGGAAAATATCACACGCTACCGAGAACAAGGCATTCCTCCGCTCCAGGCGGCTTTGCGGGGCGCCAAGGAAGTCGCGTTCACCGTCGTGTCCATGAGTCTTTCGCTCATCGCCGTCTTCATCCCCATTCTCTTGATGGGCGGGATGGTCGGACGGCTCTTCCGGGAATTTGCGGTCGCCCTGTCGGTCGCTATTCTCATCTCACTGCTCATCTCGCTGACGACGACGCCGATGATGTGCGCCGTCTTTCTGCGATCCGACCATACCCAGCGCCATGGGCGGGTGTACAAAATCAGTGAACACGTATTCAATTGGACCCTGCTGCATTATGAGCGCAGTCTCTCCTGGGCGCTCCGACATCCGCGCCTGATGCTGACGCTGACACTCTCTACGATTGCCATCAGCGTCTATTTGTTCGTCATCATCCCGAAAGGGTTTTTCCCTCAACAAGATTCCGGTCGACTGAGCGGCAATATCCAGGCGGCCCAAGATATTTCGTTTCAGGCCATGCGCCAGAAACTCACCGAAGTGGTGGACATCGTCAAGAACGACCCGGCGGTGGACAACGTGATCGGGTTCAGCGGCGGAGGGGGCAGCAGCAGCAATACGACGAATACGGGACGGATGTTCGTCGGGCTCAAGCCGTTGGACGAACGGAAACTCAGCGCCGACCAAGTCATTGGACGACTGCGTGGCAAGCTCGCCAAAGTGCCCGGCGCGCCGACCTATTTACAGGCGACACAAGATCTTCGGATCGGCGGCCGATCGAGCAGCGCCCAATATCAGTACACCCTGCAAGGAGACAACCTGGCGGAACTGAACACATGGGCGCCGCGTGTCGATCAGAAACTACGGACTGTGCGGGAACTCGTTGACGTGAACAGCGACCAGCAGGACAAAGGCGTGCAATCCTCCGTCGTCTTCGACCGCAACACCGCCTCACGACTGGGCATTACTCCGCAGCTCATCGACGACACCCTGTACGATGCCTTCGGGCAACGGCAAGTGTCCATCATGTATACGCCCTTGAATCAATATCATGTGGTGATGGGGGTCGCGCAACAGTATTGGCAACACCCTGGCACCCTCCACGATATCTATGTCCGCTCTACACTGGGCACGCAAGTGCCGCTGAGCGCGGTCGCCCATTACGAAACGACCGCGACCTCGCTCGCCGTCAATCACCAGGGACAATTCCCCGGCGTGACCTTCTCCTTTAACTTGGCTCCTAACGTGGCGCTGGGAGACGCCGTGCGAGGGATTGAAACAGCCATGCAGCAGATCGGTCTCCCGGGAGATATCCGAGGCAGCCTGCAAGGGACGGCCAAGGCATTTCAAGAATCACTGTCCAATCAACCGCTGCTGATTCTGGCGGCGCTGGTGACTGTCTACATCGTGCTCGGCATTCTCTACGAAAGCTACATTCATCCCATCACCATTTTATCTACGCTGCCGTCGGCGGGCGTCGGCGCGCTGCTCGCGTTGCTGTTGTTTAGTATCGAATTGAGCACGATCGCGCTGATCGGCATCTTTCTGCTGATCGGAATCGTCAAGAAGAACGCGATTATGATGATCGATTTTGCGCTGCAGGCCGAGCGCACGGAAGGCAAGAATTCCGCCGAGGCAATTTACGAAGCGTGCGTGATGCGCTTCAGACCGATCATGATGACAACCATGGCGGCGCTCTTAGGGGCCCTGCCGTTGGCCTTGGGCACCGGCGTCGGCTCGGAACTTCGCCGGCCATTGGGAATCGCAATCGTCGGCGGACTCCTCGTCAGCCAGTTGCTCACCCTGTACACGACCCCCGTTGTGTATCTCTATCTCGACCGCCTGAGACTGTGGCTTGCCCGAGTGCGTGACATGCGCCGTCACCGGATCGCGAAGACCGCCGAGACACATAGATCTGTATAGCCTGACAAGATAATCCTATCTGTTCTCGGTCCCTGCCGCTCCGTTTACATTCGATTCCGCTTCACGTCAATCCGCGCCATGACTATCGTGGGCCTGCGGCAAACCCAATAATGTCGGATGGCACGGGACACCATCTTCTCCCGCTTGCCTATATAGTGGCGGTCTTCTGTCCTGCTAGTGTGAGGCGGTACATACGACCAGATGGAGGTCCGCAACATGGTCAAGGCGTACAAGACGATGAGCGACGCGATGCAGCACCTAAAGCAGCGAGGCTTTACGGCCAATTTCGAGTTTCTGAACAATAGCTTTCGAACTGTCGACAGCGGTAAGACCTTCTCGCCGGATCAGCTCACTATTGTTGAGCATCATCGATTCGAAGGCGTGAGCGACCCGGATGACCTATCCGTTCTCTATGCCATCGAGGCCAATGACGGCACACGAGGCACCGTCGCGGACGCCTTCGGGCCGTACGCGAATCCTGACCTCGGCGCCTTCTTGAAAACGGTGAAGATGCGGGAAGATATGTTGCATCGGAAGCGAAGACAGGATGGAGATCGATTATGGAGCGATGAAGAATGTGACAACGCCTCCCGCAACGACTGCGGAGAAAAAGGCCCACCATAATCCTCGGTCGTACAATGCCTGCTGTACGTCGTGTCGATACATGACACCCTCCTATAATGTTCCATACGATAAGGGAGGGTTGCAGCAAAGCACTATTCTTCTTCGGATGTACGAGGGTAGTCGCCACTCCTACCCGGCGGTCTTCTAGCGGGCCGAACCATGCGAGACGCGACTTCAGTCCTATGACCAAAGCCCGATTGCGCTCCGCCTGCGTTTGCCCGATCATGGCATCACTGTGACGCTCTCGAATGGAGCGTTGGAGGGTTTGCTCATGCAACGACACCGACTCATGACAGATCTACCGTTCGCCGCGACGCTGACCTTGTCTGCATTGGCCGGTATCATGGCGTCTGGACTATGTGTTGTACGGCCGGCATTTGCGGAGCCGAGCACTCCTCCTTCCGAACAATCGGCCACCAATCAAGCCCAAGCCATGGCCGAGGCGCTCCAAGGCAAGGCGTACCAGGACGGCGCGGGCGTCCGACAAGACTATGCGGAGGCGGCACGGCTCTATCGACGCTCGGCATCCAGAAGCCTGGCGTTAGGGCAATACTATCTCGGCTTTCTCTATGTCGCGGGGCTTGGCGTCCCGCAGGATTATGTTGAAGCGGCGCACTGGCTTCGCGCCGCCGGCGAGCAAGGCGACGCGGACGCGCAGGTCCTGCTCGGCGTGTTGTATTACAACGGCCAAGGCGTCGAACGAAGTTATGAGCAGGCGCTCCACTGGTTTCGTCTGGCAGCCGCGCAAGGACGGCCACACGCGCAGTACAGCTTGGGCATAATGTATTCGATGGGGCAAGGCGTGCCCGCCAATGATACAACCGCGGTCTCCTGGTACCAGGCAGCCGCCGCACAGCGTCATCCGGCGGCTTCACACAATCTTGGACTTAAATTGTTTCAAGGCCGAGGGATTGAGAAAGACGCTGAAGCGGCAGTCCGCCTGTTCCGCCAGTCAGGGGAATTAGGTTTAGCAGAATCACAATATGTGCTGGGCCACCTCTACCTCACAGGGGAAGCAACCGGGGTGAATCTCGATGAAGCACTGCACTGGTCGCGTCTTGCCGCCACACAAGGTCACTCCGGCGGACAAGTAAGCCTTGGACTCATGTACGCACGAGGCGAGGGGGTCATCCAGGATGGGATGGAGGCGGTGCGTTGGTTTCGTGCTGCAGCCGAACAGGGTGACCCTCGAGGCGAGCTGAATCTCGCGATGGCTCATTGGATGGGACTTGGAATCCCGCGCGATGTCATTGAAGCCTATTTGTGGGCCTCTCTATCCGCCGCAAAGGGGAACGAGGAAGGCAAGGAACTGCAAACCGCTATTCGGCAGGAAATGACCGCAGCTCAGATTTCGAAGGCGCAGCGATTGGTGCGACACGTGCAGGGCAAAACGGTCGGCGCCCTGCAGAAAGCGAAGCAAAGTCGTTAGTTGGGTCCTTCCTGCGCTCCTAATTCGTTATTTCAACAACATTCCTCGAAACTACCTCGCTGGCCGCCTCAACGCCCCCATGTTCAGATCGATGAGCCGCCTGCTTTCATGGTTCTGGTTCGGAATCATCGTTCTTCATGACGTTGGTACCTGGCCGCGGACCTTATCGCTTGGATACACGCTAGGCCATGCCGGACGGAACCCATGGTTGTTTCCTTTTTGTCGACTCCTGTATACACACATGGTGACACCTTCAATGACCTTACGATTCGATCCTCAGTTTCGCTCCGGCCTCATTAGCCTGATACTGATAGGTATCACCGTATTGACTCCCGGGCCTATTGCGGCCGAAGGCTCTCAACCTTTGGCCGAATTGGCTGGCCATCTCTCGGCTATTGCCACACTCGGCCGGCCCTCGCCTATCATATCGATTCCCGCTGGTTGGTTCTCGATGGGTACGAATCGTATCGACGACGATCCCTATGGGTTGGGGACGCAATTCGACAATACCGAATTGCCGCAACGGCAAGTTTGGCTGGATGCCTTTGCAATCGACCGGGATGAAGTAAGCATCGCCGAATACCTTGCCCTTCTCGAACACCGGCACCGACAGCCGCCCGACCAACTAAGCCGGTTGATCTGGCACATCATCACCGTGCATTTCATGCCGGATCAAGTGATCGCAAGCTGGCCAGTGCTCTATGTGACGTGGTCCGAGGCGAGTGAGTTTTGCAGCGCGCACGGCAAACGACTACCGACTGAGGCAGAGTGGGAAAAGGCCGCACGCGGAAACGACGGCAATTTGTTTCCCTGGGGCCTGACGGCGCCAGCGCCGGGATTAGCCGTGTTCGGCCAATATCATGTGCATGAGATTCCACTTGTTGCCGCCGTCAATAGCGGTGAAGAAGGACAAAGCCCATTTGGCGTGCGTCACATGGCCGGCAATGTAGCGGAATGGGTGCAGGATTGGTTTGGATTCGATTACTATTCCATCATGCCGGAGCGAAACCCGAAAGGTCCAAACACCGGCCGCTACAAGAGCGTCCGCGGCGGCTCATGGAAAAGCCATCCCAATCTCTTGCGCACGCCCAGCCGGAACGGTGCCGTGCCCGACCAACGCTCCGCCACGATCGGCTTTCGTTGCGCGCAATCGAATCAATAAATTTGTTTTTGTAGGGTAAATGTAATCTTGTACTATTACTGTTGGAAACCGGCAGAAAGTCGGCGGCGAGCAAGAGCCATCAAACTTCGAAGCGGTTCATAGCATTGCATGGCGCTGCCTGAAAACGTCGCTTGAAAATCCGTATCGGCCAGATCATCCCTCTGTCGAGGGTCAGCCTTCTAGCTTGGCATCCATTGTGATGGTGGTGTTGAATAACCGCGAAATTGGGCAGCCGGTTTTAGCCGCTGCGGCAGCCTTCTCCCAAGCCGCCGTACTCGCTTTCGGGACCGTGCCCTTCACCTCAAGATGAATCTGTGTGATTGTCCAACCGGCCTCGAGCTTCTCAAAAGTCACCGATGCCCTGGTCTCCTATTTTTCCGGAATCAGTCCGGCCTCACCCAACTGGGCGGATAGCGCCATCGTAAAACATCCCGCATGCGCAGCGGCGACTAATTCTTCCGGATTCGTGCCTTTGCCGTTCTCGAACCGTGTGGTAAACGAATATTGCGTGTGTGACAAGGCTCCGCTTTCCGTAGACACCGTCCCTTTCCCTGTTTTCAAGTCACCCTGCCAGACCGCCGATGCTGCCCGCTTCATAATTCCTCCCTATGCCGAAGCCTGAAATTTGGACGGCTGAGCCTTGCGTGTTGCACGCCGCTGATCAACAGGCGCGCTCATGCCAGTCGCGCATGGTCAATCCGTTGATCGTTGGGAAGTACCATTTCTTACTTCTTGTCTCCCTTGTGCTCCGTGCGATGAAGGTCGATAACCGTGCCGGCTTCATTGAGTTCGACGGTCACTAATGTCCCTTCCTCGATGCCGCCCGTTTTTATCTCTTGCCGTTCCAGTGGGAAGACCTGTTCTCCTTGAGATGTAATGAGTTTGATCTGATTCTTCATGAGCCCGACATAGGCCAGTTTGCCGGTGACAAACTTATGAGTGCCCTCATGGCCTTTCGGGTGGTGATCGATGATTGCGTTGTTCTCGTTGAGCACGAGCGTCACTTCATCCCCGACTTTAGGAACCGCATGCCCATGCCGTTCGGCAATCTTCGGATTGAGCGACATGGTTGACCCGTCCGGTAATTTCACGGTCAGCAGTCCGGACTTCTCACCGGTTATTACTCCAGTGACTTCCCGATGGCCTTGGCTTGGGCCACTGCTTTCCGCCTCCACCCCAACCGGGGCGATCACAACCGTCGCGATGACCAGAGACAAGACGCTATTGAGAACCAACCTACGACGCATAGAATTCCTCCTTTAATGATGCGAGAGCCACGGATGACGCTCTGTGCTGCCTTTATAAATGACTCTTCTAGCGGCACGTATCGGCAAAGCACCCCAATCCGAGTGCCCTTACGGATTACACTACAACACCGACTCAACGCAAGCGTCTTGTGGAAAAGAGCCATGGCAAAGGCTCCTGCTGCCCGGGAGATTCCCTATTGTCAATCATTTAGGGTACACACGTAAATCTCTGTCCGATAGACAGGACATGCTGAAACCACATAGAGTGCGACGTCGGTTCAATGCAGCCGGTCAGCTCATTTTGTTTGTTGTTGAAAAGGAGCTCGCATGACATACCTCAGACGCGCACTCATTACGCTCTGTTCATTGCTTCTCGTGTTCAACATGACATGTACCGCCTTCGCCCTGACCTGGACCGATCAACTTCCCCAAACTCCTGCCACCGATGTCTATTATGATTTTCGGCCTACAATTATGGGCCAGCCCAATGTGATCACGCCATGGCAAGAGAGCCTGGCGGTGTCGGCCTTTCAGGTCTGGAGCAGCGTCAGCAATTTGCATTTCATCCAAAACGTCTGGGCGCCGGAAAACCAGATCATTAATATTGGCGCGACACCCATCGACGGCCAGTGGGGGATTCTTGGACAGGGCGGCTACAACTACACCAATGCAGGCGGCTTCTGGCACATTGCCGGCGGCATCGTTGATATGGATGCGAGCGAGAACTGGGACCTCAGCGTCGGCAATGGAAACCCATCAGGCACATTCGATTTCTTTACCGTCGCCGGGCATGAAATCGGCCATGCGATAGGCCTCGATCACAGCGGCAACGGCAACGATCTGATGTATCCATACTACACCGGAGAGAAGACCTGGGCATCGGCAACCGATGTGGCCAATATTCAGTCGCTTTACGGTTCTCCATCGTGGAATTTCACCACGGGAACATTCGAGAAGCTTGAAGCGGCGGTACCGGAGCCGTCCACCATCGCGCTCTTGGCTCTGGGGTTAATCATGCTGAGTGTCCGGAGGGTCCGGATCGATTTAATTGTGAATCGGGCGGCACATCGATAACTGTTTTGCATTCTTGAGAAAATGGCGCCGGGGCTGGTTCCCCGGCGTCCCCGTATCCAGAGCGCGTCGTTCGTTTTTCCAACCTCCTCTATCCACTTGCCGCGTTCCTTCACGACATACCGTCTAATCTTTGCTATTCTTATAGCGCATGTGAAACGTAAGGTGACATGGTGCGAATCGGCTGCTGGTCTATCCTGTTGGCGCTGCCATGCCTTGTCGGACTGCCGGCTGCGGCTTTCAGCGACACGTCCACACGTCCGTTTTGGACGGAGCAAGCGATGTTTCGGTTCGGTGACGAGTTGTTCTTTACGGGCCGCGCGTCGTGTGCGCCACGGGTCGAAGAAGGGCGGCAGAAAGCCTATGAGGCCGCCATTCAAGAAGTGCTGAACTATACGCAGGCGCCCCGGCTCTCGGGTGTCCCGATCGAAACGCAAATGCTGTTCGAAGATCACGGTGAAATAGGATGTCCGCCGGGGACCGTCACCGTATGGCGGCTCTTGCGAATTCCCGAAGTCCCGCTTGATGCGATGGCCAAGCGCGCTCGACAGTCTGTCCGTCAGATCCTTCACGAAACGGACTCGACATTACAGGCTATACAGGATTTGACGCTTCGAGTCGGCATGAATCGAGAAGAAATTCATGAACGATTCGGACTGCCGCGGTCGGTACTCATGCGACGCAGTACGCGTGACGTGCAATATGACTATGCGCAGTTCGGCTTGATGCTGACTGTGGATGAAGCGGGGAATCTGGTCCGCTGGCACCTTGCGGCTCCGCAATCCGCAACGGCCTCACGCAGCTCTCCGGTGGATTGGATTCCACCGCCCAAAGAGCCGCCATTGAAAAGCAATCCCAACCTGGAGCCGACGCTCGATCTGACCGATTGACTCCGGGGGTTGGAAGCACGCAGCCATCACGAATTGAAAGAGGATGCCGGAATCATTTGTTCACGGCGATGGCCACGAGATCCAAACCTTCAGCGCACCTGCGAGCCCTACGAGTACGAACATCTGAAATTGATCGAAAAACAAAGTAGGCAGTAACTCCGTCATGCTGCTCGTAGATCCGCTCGGCACACGGAGACTGCGCGGCATGGAGCGCCCAATCCTAAATCGTCGATTCGCCGTTATTCAACGGTCCGACCACGTTATCATACATTGGAATCGAGATCCTTCTTGCTTTGCTGCGTCAATTACTCGTCGCAAGAGGCAATTCAAGAGAAAAAATACTGCCCTCCCATGAAGTGTTCTCACACCAGATACGGCCATTGTGCTCCTTGATGATGCCATAACTCACTGGAAGTCCGAGTCCGATTCCCTTGTTGACATCCTTGGTAGTGAAAAAGGGATCAAATATCCTCTCGCGTACATCGAATCGTATGCCTATGCCAGTGTCTTCGATACTTAAGCGGGCATGCTCTAAATGCCTCGATGTCATAATGGTAATGACCTTCGTGGCCGTGGAAATAACGGCGTCTCTCGCATTGGTTAGCAAATTACTCACGACCTGCTGCAATTGAATGGGATTGCCCTGCACAATGAGTTCGTCCTGGCTTAATCGCATTCGCAGATCGATGTTGTGTACCGACAGTTGCTGTTTGAGGAGGACCACACTCGATTCAATCAGGCTATTCAGGTTCACTGATTGATGAGGCCACGGAGACTGTCCCGCAAAGGTTCGCAGGGCGTTTACGATCTGCGATCCCTTCTGAACTTGTTCTATGATCTTCCGAAGTGTGGGGATAAGATCGGTGGCGGTAGATAAGCCGGCTTCTAAACCGTCAATGAGGTTCCCTGCGAAGAGCCCAATGTTATTCAGTGGATTATTCAGTTCGTGAGCCACACCGGTGGCGAGTTCCGCTATTGAGGCCAGCTTAGCGGCCTGTAATAGACGGGCTTGGTCTTGGCCTAATGACCGTTCTGGCATCTCCACCTCGCCTAACAAGCGGCGGACCTCACCTTCTGATCTCTTCTCATCCGTGACTTCATGAAAGAAACAATTCACGGCACGCACTTGTCCGTTCTTGATAAGCAGCGGAAACACACTCATCCGCCAGTCCCGGCAATCTACGGAGGCGTCTGATGCCGAAGACGTTTCACTCTTGAGCACAGCGCTCTGTCGACAGTGGCGAGCGACTATTTCGGCCACTGACCGCGTGACGTTGTCCACCGTTCGTTCTGAACAACCCGTGAGATTTTGGCCGCTCATCTCCGCTTTCTGACTTCTTTTCCACAAGTCGTGCCATAGATTTGTCAAGGCATTACCTCCTTAATGGGTCTCAATGCTCGCTTGTTCGTGCGTAGTGCAATATGTTCCAACACAGGATGAAAATGCTATCAGGGGAACCCTGAGAAAGCCGGAAACGAAGTCTGGAGCAAGGCCTTAAAAAAACATGATTCAGAAGGATATGCGAGACAACGGTTACGAATCCAATGTGATAAGCCCAATCGTGATCGCATATCGCACCAGCCCGGCGACATCATGAATTTGCAGGCGATTCATGATGTCCAGGCGATGCGTTTCGATGGTCTTGATACTGACTGAGAGCTGCTGTGCCGTGGCTTTCGTCGAGTGCCCTTCCGCAATTAATTGCAACACCTCACGTTGTCGAGGCGTTAACTCTTGAGCCGCGATTGATTTGGCTCCGCCAT
>Ga0308175_100002043_pt1 | contig 13724 bp, 14 predicted proteins | sample PhyCR1_3_FD_203893 | JGI IMG/M metagenome (GOLD analysis project Ga0308175, IMG submission 203893) | Soil microbial communities from UC Gill Tract Community Farm, Albany, California, United States - DLSLS.C.R1 | ecosystem: Environmental > Terrestrial > Soil > Agricultural land | place: USA...
CGGCTGCCTCTCGGACGCGCTCGATAATCCCCGAGGTGGACTGGTCCTCTACATACGGTAGGAATTGCACACGTCCGCCGAGGGCCTCTACCAATGCAGCTTCGGGAAGCGTCTGCCGAGTGTAATCGCCGCCTTTGACATAGATGTCGGGGCGGATCGCGCGCAGAAGGTCGCTCGGCGTATCGCCATCGAAGGCAATTAAATGATCGATGCAGCTTAAGGCGGCTAGGACTTGCATCCGATCGTCCAGCGAATTAATCGGCCTGGCCGAGCCTTTGAGCCGGCGGACGCTGTCATCCGAATTGACCACGACGATCAGGATGTCGCCCAGCGCTTTCGCATGACTCAGATAGGTAATATGTCCCCGGTGGAGCAAATCGAAGCAGCCATTTGTAAAAACGACCCGACTGCCTCGTCGCCGATACCATTCGATGCGCGCCGAGAGCCGGCAAGGATCGATAATCATTTTCCCTTCGGGGGCAATATGCTCGCGCACATCTTGCGCGGAGCAGACAGCCGTTCCACCTTTGCTGACCACGACGGCGGACGCGGCCGAGGCTAATTCCGCTGCGGTCGGCGTGTGTGCGCCCGCCGCTAAGGCCAGCGCCAAAGCGCTGACAAATGTATCGCCCGCGCCCGTTGTGCATGCGTGCGACGTGGAGTGAGCATAGGTGCGATACGGGACTCTTCCACGTTCAAACAAGAGCGCGCCATCGGTATCGCGCGTCACAGCCGCGATTTGCGCGCCCGTTAACGATAGGATTCGCTCCCCGGCTGCCGTGAGCCGGTCAACCCGCGTAGAGAATGCCTGATCCGCCATGCCGAGCAGCCGAAGTGCCTCGTCGTAATTCGGTTTCACCGCCGTGGCGCCGATATCCCGAAACGAGTCAAGGGAATAACGGGAATCGATGACCAGAATGCGGGGCACACGCCGCTGCAAGTCCCGAAGCGCCTTGATCACGGTGGAGGACAACATGCCATACCCATAATCCGAAATAATAACGACGTCGCATTCCGGCACCAGATCGATCAAATGGCGGATCAAGCGTTGTTCCTCATCCTGATCGACTGGCTTTGCCGTCCCTTCATCAAAGCGAACAAGCATCTGCCCGCCGGCGATCACGCGATGCTTCGTCACGGTGCATCCGGCTCGCCGTCTCAGGGCTGTATCGGTCGCGACTCCATGATGTTCGAGTAATCGGCACAAACGATCGCCCTCGCAATCATTCCCGATGACGGTGAGCAGGTTCACCTGACTCCCAAGGGTGGCCGCATTCGCCGCCGCATTCGCCGCGCCGCCCGGCGCGTAGTGCCGGCGCGCGACCGTCACAATCGGGACCGGCGCTTCACGGCACAGACGTCCAGTATCACCTTCCACGTATTCGTCGAGGATCGCGTCACCGATTACCCGCGTTTTCAGACGGGCACAGGCATCAATGAGCCAGACGGCATCGGTATTCACGGATTCTCCTTGTGAGTAACTTGTAGAGTACCCGCAGTGTTCTCAATATCGGGAAACGGCGCATTCATCTGTCCTGAAAGAACAAGACGGGCTATCAGCACTCCCCGTACGCTGAAGTCCCGGGTACCGTGTCGCTCATCGGCCGGCATGGTGAGCGCCTCGCGATGAGTTGCGGCGCCGGCATGAAGACAGGCAGAATCGACACTGACCCATGGATTTGGATTGCCACATCGGCATGGCCCTTGTAGTATGACACTCGTAGAATCACTCAATATAGGAGCGGCGATGCCTCGAACTGAGCGCGTAGGATTCAGAACGGTCACGGTAATTCTCTCATCCTTCCTTGCTGTCTCGGCGATGGGGGCCAATGGATATGGCACCGACGGCACGGCTCCAAGCCCTTCAACAGGACACATCGATCTGCAGGCTCAAATTAAAGCCACGGCGACCAAGGTGATTCCCGGCGTGGTCAATATTTCATCGACAGTGCTTGTTCGCGATCAGACTCCATTTGATGAAGGCCCCTTGTTCGGCACGCTGCCGCAGGGTCCGCCGCAACGCCAGTATGGACAAGGCTCAGGCGTCATCGTCACCGCGGACGGCTACATCGTGACCAATAACCATGTCGTGGCGGATGCTACCGATGTGGAAGTGCTGTTGGCCGATCGGCGCCAGTTTAAGGGGCGCGTGATCGCGACCGACCCCAAGACCGATGTCGCCATCGTCAAAATCGATGCGACCGGGTTGCCGACGCTTCCATGGGGCGATTCAAGCCGGCTGGGAGTGGGGGACTTTGTCCTGGCGATCGGCAACCCGCTTGGCTTGAATCAAACCGTCACGTTCGGCATTGTCAGCGCGGTGGGACGGGCCGATGTAGGCATCGCGGATTATGAAGACTTTATCCAGACCGATGCGCCGATCAATCCAGGGAACTCCGGCGGAGCGCTAGTCAATATCAAAGGCGAACTGATCGGCATCAATACGGCGATCGCGAGCCCGACCGGGGGCAGTGTCGGTGTAGGATTCGCGGTCCCCAGCAACATGGTCCGCACCGCCATGCAGAGTCTGCTGAAAACCGGCCGCGTCGTACGCGGCTTCCTCGGCGCCTCGACACAAGATGTGACATCGCTCTTGGCAAAACTGTTTCGTTTGCCGGATGTGAAAGGCGCCATCATTACCGATTTGATGCCGAAAGGGTCGGCCGAGCGGGCGGGACTCAAGCGCGGCGATGTGGTCGTACGATTTGACGGCAAAGAGATCGTCGATCCGGGCCGACTGCAAAATCTCATCGGCGTGTCGCCGATCGGCTCGAAGCATCGCTTAGATGTGGTACGAGATGGAAAGCCGGATCAGGTCGAATTGACCATCCAAGAGGCGCCGCGCGAACGGATCAAACGCACGCCGCCGCCGCGTGTGGAGTCCGCCAACAATCCGCTCAGTGGCGTGCTCGTTGATGAACTCAAAGCAGCGACCGCGCGGCAACTTGGTCTGGGCACGGTCAGCGGCGTCATCGTCACCGGCGTAGAGGAAAACAGCACGGCGGAAGCCGCAGGCCTCATGCAGGGCGATGTGATTGTCGAGATCAATCGCCTGCCAACGCCGACCCTGCCCGCCTATCAGCGCGTCGTGGAACCGCTCAAGTCGAAAGACGCGACGCTGTTGCTGGTCAACCGCCAGGGCACATTTGTCTACATGCCGATAGAGGCGGAGTGACGCCATGAGGTGGCCGGTGGCCTTGGCTTGAAAACGGCCCGCCGCGTCGGCCGCGATCCATGCGATGACGATCATATCGAGCAGATGACCCAGAAGCCTGGCAAAATTCTCACGCGCTCTTTCTTCAATCGGTCAACGCTGAAAGTGGCTCGAGACCTCATAGGGAAATATGTGCTGCGCCGGACTGAACAGGGTGCAATGGCGGGTCTCATCGTCGAGGTGGAAGCCTATGTGGGCCCTCACGATCTGGCGTGTCATGCCTCGCGCGGCCGCACGCGACGGACGGATGTGCTATTCGGTCCTCCAGGCCTTGCCTATGTTTACCTGATCTACGGTATGTACCATTGCCTGAACGTGGTGACGGAACGTGAAGGATTTCCTGCCGCTGTATTAATACGCGCCGTGGAGCACCGCGATTCATCATCCGTGCTGATCGACGGGCCAGGCCGTGTCTGCCGCGCGTTTCACATCGATCTGAATTTGAATCGATGGGATCTCACGTTGGGCGAAGGGCTGTGGCTGGAAGATCGCGGGGCACGAATCACGGATGCGGACGTATTGACAGCCCCCCGGATCGGGGTCGACTACGCCGGCGAATGGGCCGCCAAGCCCTTTCGGTTCAGGCTGGCGCGTTTCGCGCGCCAGTCAAGGCAAAAGGTAAAAGTAAAAAGGTAACCGTACGACACCTCTTCAGGTTACTTTTTACCTTGCCAGAACTCATGTATCTTTCATGAGTTCCCGCAGTACGCTCGTCGCATAGGCGCCTGGAGGTAACGCAAATGCGAGCGTGAGCGTCCTGCCCTCCAGCGACCAGTCCAACTCCTCCAGACGAACGCGCAGCGGCCGGCGTTCTCCTCGAAATCCACATTCGACCGCCGCTTGTTTGAGCGACTCCGGCGTCTCATTCAACTCAGCGACGATAGCTCGCTCTATATCCCCCGGCTCGCCTGACGCCCACGAAGCTCGTGAACCGAAGAGTAATCCTGTCGGGCTGATCTCGAAGGCGTCCGCTCGACGTTGTTCACTGTCGGCATCCTCCACTTGAAAACACGCGCCGTTCACGTGCTTCATCGCCCAATCCCCAACCAGAATCCGATCGAGGCGATCGATCCGCGCGGCGAGCATCCTATTGAAGATGTGCGACTGATAGGCATTGAGAAACCAGATCCGTTGTGTGCGGCCGATGCGTGCCCGGCGCTCAGCATCCCGCAGCAGCGCGGCCCCCGTCTCATAGTTCAGTCCGCTCCGGCCCTGGCGTTGCGGTCCAAAATAATTCGGGACGCCACGGCGCGAAAGCTCATCCATGACCCGCGGCACACTGGTCCCGGCCTCGGGGCTCACCTCTCGCACGACAAGCCGAAACCGGTTACCGGCATGATGTCCGGTGCGGAGACGATTGCGATGACGTCCCAGGACCTCCACCGCAAGTAGTCGCTCGTTGAGAGAGAGACGCGAAATGGTTTCAGCCAGGATTCCTTGCACGGACACCATTTGCGTGGTCACGGCTCTCGCATCTTTGAGCCCTGCGACGCCGATGCACTTCGCCTTGACGCCTAAAGCCGATGCGAACTGTTTGACCATGTCGGGGGTCGAGAGTCCTCGTTTAGTCACACGCAGGTAGAGATGCTCCCCTTGCCCACAGGGAAGATAGAGCGGACGCTCTTCGACACGAAAGTCCTCGGGCTGCGTCCGGATCACTCCACCGATTCCCGCATTGGACTCCGTCAGATAGGGAAGCTGTGGGCTTGGACGATCCATCGACACGTTCGAGTACCTCTTGAATGGCGTGTTATACTGAGCTCATCGCCTGGTATTCGCTGCTGTTCTGTGAACAAGACTCACGCTATGACACGGACTTTCACCGTAATCGTCTCACTCTGCTGGATGATGACCTCACCCACCTTGGCCTTTTCGGAGGATGCGTCCGATGTCTTCAGCGCACTCACTCGTTATATTGCACGACAGGTCGAGACGGATAAGGTGGTCTTCGTCGGCGCGCAACGCTGCACGGAATGGTTTTACAAACAGCTGAAACAAAAGCCGTCACGCTCACAGACACACACGATTGCCTTCACGCCGGTGGAATCAGATGGTCAATCTGACTCTACATCCGAATGCCGCGTGCGTTATCCGGACGGCTTGGAGTCCGCCAGACACGCGTTTAGCCAGGCCCAATCGGCACTCTCCATCAGCCTGACGTTTTATGAACTGGCCCTGGTCGGCGATCGCGATGATAATCACCGCTATAGCGAGGATGAGCTACAAGATCTGCTGGACTCGTTCAAACTGCCGTTTCAGGACCTCTTACCGACCATGGCGCACGTGGATGCCTTGACGGCTCAATTCGATCTGGCACGAAAGGGCAATACACTGGAAGCCGTCATGATCAGTATGGGCCTGCTCTACGATAAGGGCTACCGGCTCACCACCGGAGACCGAATCGCCTTGAATACGTTGTCGGGCTAACGACTCGCCGCTTTTGCCTCATGCCATCCGCTCCAACGCTTCCCTGGCCCGGCTTCGGACCGTCTGATCCCAGTCGTCCTGCATCACAACGGTCAATTTGTCCTTGGCCTCGAACGCCTTGAGGCGCCCCAGGCCAAGCGCCGCACAGGCGCGCACATAGGCATGATCGTCTTCCAGCGCCTTCAATAAGATCGGAAGGACCTGTTTGTCTTGAAGCACCCCCAGATGACTGGCTGCCATGCCGCGTATACGATGCTGTTTATCTCCCAACGCTGTTGTCAGCGTCGTGACAAGGACTTCGACTAAGGCCGGCCCGATCCGTTCCAATCCCTTGAGCGTATAGCGGTTCATCTCGATCAACTCGAACGCGAGGTCTCGCCGCTTGTTAACCAGGGGCTCGCGCTCGAATCGTGCAATCAATCGCTGACGGAGGCGCACTCTAACTCGGCGTTCCTGAATTCTTCTGCAAGCTTTCCACAGGAGAACGCCTGCAACAGCTACCGCCACGGCCGCCGGCACAGCCTGCTCGACCACATAATCCTGCGTGTCGGGTGTCAGCCGTTTCCATACCCAGACCGATGCGACAATGAGGCCGATCAGCGCCAAGATAGCGGTGAGATTCGCTTGTCCTCGCTGGTCTATCGTCATTGCGTCTATCTTAGCGTGGGTCGATGCGAGTTTCCTACTGATTGCCTGCTGCCCCAATTGACACCGGTTCGCTTCCTTATACCATCCACGAGCTATCCGTGACATTATCGCAGAATGTTCAAAAGGCGTTCCAGCAAGCCACAGTGAGCGAGGAGGCAACGCAGCCTCAGTAGTACGTTGAGCCTCCGCACGATGCGAGAACAACGCGATAGACCTTTTCGACATCCTGCTATGAGGCAGACTATGGAGAAACCGGCAGAGACGCAGTATCCGATACAGGAATTGCTTCAACGACGATGGAGCCCCAGGGCATTTTCCGGCCAACCAGTAAGCCAGGAGCATCTGCGTAGTCTTTTGGAAGCGGCGCGATGGGCGCCGTCCTCGAACAATGAGCAGCCGTGGCATTTTCTTGTGGCCACCAAACAGGACCGGGCCGACTACGATCGCTTATTAAGCTGCTTGAGAACCACCAATCAGTTATGGGCGGGGCTGGCCCCTGTTCTCATGATGTCGGTGGCGAAACTCGTGTTCACGGATGGTGGAGAAACCAACCGCCATGCGTTCCATGACGTCGGACTCGCCGTAGAAAATCTCGTGGTGCAGGCGACGGCCCTCGGGCTGATGGTGCATCAGATGGCGGGGCTCTACCCGGACAAAGTCAGAGAACTCTATGGTATACCAGCTGAGTATGAGGTCGTGGCGGCCATTGCTATTGGTTACCCAGGCGATCCTGAGCTCTTACCCGAACGATTTCGACAACGGGAACTGGCGAAACGGTCACGAAAGCCGATTGCGGATTTTACATTTACAGGACACTGGGGGCGTCCGTCACCGATCGTGGCTGAATAACTGAGGCGGGATGTACTGACAAATACCCGTTTACTCGCATTCCGATTTTTGGCCACCGCCCAACACTTGCATAAATCGGTTCAACCGTCCCGCTTTCACGTGATCGTCGAGCTTGCTATAGATCGCGATGAGATTTTTGAGCATGCGGATGAGCAGCGTGCGATTCGAACTTCGTTGAAGATACTTTTCTTCGAATCCGTACCCGGCCTGAACCAGAAAACGGCCACAATCCTTTTCCGAGAGCAGCGCTCCGGCGTTAAAACAGTCGATGAAAATCTTGTAGCGTTCCGATTCGAACTTCACCAAGAAATGACCCGGCATGCCAATCCCGTTCAACGGCAGCCCAAGCCGGCGGCCAATCAACAGGTAGACCGTCGACAGGCTGATCGGGATCCCCATGCGCCGGTCAATGACCCGATTGAGATAGCTATTGTCGGCCTCGTAATAGTTTTTCGTATTGCCGCGGAATCCTTGCTCCGAGAACAGATACCGATTGAGAGTTTTGACAGCCTCTTCACCTGACACGCGGCGGCCCATCCGTTCCCGAACTTCAGTCGCCATATCCTCCAGTTTTTGCGTATAGGCGTCCGTATCCAAGCTTGGATAGGCATAGCGAGCGATCAGCAACGCGTTTTTTTCCAAGTCAATGTAGTCATCGGGCAAGGCTCCGACATGCTTAAAATCCTCTTCCAACCGCCCCCCGCGGATTTCATCAAGAATGCCTTCGATCCGCCGCCCCATGTCCGGTTGCTCGATCTCGGCTTCGATAAGCAGCGGGATGGCGGAGTCGCCGATTTCGATTAATTTGCAACTAATCGTCTTTGCGATACGGTCATCCTCGTCGGACAGCAGCCGAATCAACGCTCGGATCTGATTGTCACCCGTCACCACAACTGTCACCTTTCAGCCACTATTCCTATGTATGTAGTATACCGCGGAGATGGGTGCCTCGTCTGGTCTCTTACCCCATGGCTCGACGAAATGCCCGGGTGCTCCCGTACAGACACAGGACATCGAACAACAGCATGATGACGATAACCATGCCGACGCGCGGCAGCGCCTCGGCCCAACCCGACAAGATCAAGGGCCGCACGGCATCGATGGCCCACGTCATTGGATTGAACAGGGCCAACGCTTGCATCCATCCCGGCATGGCGACCAAAGGTACCAACGCCGAACTTAAAAAAATCATCGGAAGCGAGAGAAAACCCAGGACGGAAAAGAAGTCGCCGTGGCTTTTCACGGAAAAGGCCATGGCCATTGAAATAGCGGTGAGACCGACTCCGAACAGGATGCTGATCAGTAGGATGACGGCAATGCCCAACCATCCGGTCGCAGGACGCACGCCGAACAAAGCGGCCACACCGAGGATGACCAGGACTTGAAGGCAGGTAATGGTCATCACGAAAATGAACCGGCTCAGAATCACGGATGAACGATGAATCGGCGTGGACATCAGCCGTTCGAGGAATCCGTTTTCCTTGTCGAACAACAGATCGACGCCGCCGGCTAATCCATTATTCAACACGGTCATCACAACTACGCCGGCCGCCAGAAAGCTGATGTAATTGGGCGCCTGCACAACCTGCGTATCCGTCGCGCGTTGGAATAAATTTCCAAAGAAAATCAGCCAAAACAACATGGGCTGTACGAGGGTGAACAGCATACTGAATTTTTCGCGGCTCAGCCGCCTGACCCATCGCATCGTCAAAGCGCTGATTTCCTGCCAATATTCGTGCATGTGACCGGCTACTCTTCCTCGGGCTTGGGGAATTCTTCCTTGATCGCGCGTCCCGTGTACGCGATGAAGACATCATCCAACCGAGGACGATGGTACTCAATACTATCCAACCGGCACTCCAAACGGTTTGCCGTATCCAACACCACTTGCAGCGCTTTTTCGGACGACTCCACGCGGACATCGACACCTGCTGCAGTGGTCGTCGCCGACCGGACTGCCGACAGCTCTTTGAGGGCGGCGGCAAACTGATCCAGGCGCGGCCGCGCTTGTGGCGAGACGGTCAACGAGAGACTGTCGCCGCCGAGTCCGGCCTTTAATTCGGAGGGCGAGCCGAGGGCTTTAATGCGGCCACTGTCGATGATCGCAATACGATCACACAATTGGTCGGCTTCATCTAAATAATTGGTGGTCATGAGGATGGTAATACCGCGTGCCTTGAGTGTGCGAATGTAGTCCCAGATGCGAAGGCGGCTTGGAACATCCAAGCCTAATGTCGGCTCATCGAGAAACAGCACACTCGGATTCGGCAGCAGGCCGCAGGCGATATCCAGCTTGCGTTTCATGCCGCCCGAATACGTCTTGGCGGGAAGATCGGCCTTGGCATTCAAATCGACCAAGGTCAGGATTTCATCGATACGCCGGCGTGCTTCCGGCTTCGGGAGATGATACAGGTCGCCGAGCAGCAATAAATGCTCTCTGCCGGTCAGAAACCGATCGAGGGCTCGCTCTTGCGGAACATATCCGATCGTCGCCCGTACCCGTTCAGGATCGCGCACGACGTCATGGCCCATGACCGTGGCGCGCCCACCGGAGGGGCGAAGGAGGGTCATCAGCATGCGTAGGGTTGTACTCTTACCCGCTCCATTGGGCCCGAGGAGCCCGAAGATTTCTCCGCTGTACACTTGGAAAGACAGGTTATCAACAGCCGTGACGCCGTCGTAGGTCTTACATAATCCGAAGGTTTCAATCGCGATCGCTTCCCCCATTATCCCCTGCCTTTCAGGTCATCCCGGTCATATCGCTTGAATTGGAGCAGGTCACTGAGGCGGCGGGCGCGCTGGCGTACAGTGTCGGCTTCCAGTAACAATTGCTTTTCGAGTGGCGTAAAATCCAACGAAGCGGAAAGGGTATTGACCAACACGTCGTCGCTGAGTTCGGATTCGAATCCGCTTTTCAAGAAGGTGTGATCGCTGTCGTTATCAACGATCGACTCATGTAAGATTGCCAGCAGATCGGTTCGAACTTCACTGCTGAGCGGTTCAGAACACTGCTCTGGAACGGGAATGATTCGCGCCAGTCGGTAGGGTGTGCGATCCCATTCTTCTTCCACCATCCTATACCGGCAGAGTCCTTGGAGCATAATGTTGAAGCGGCCATCCGGAAGGTTCTGTCGACTGATAATACGTCCCGCACATCCGACAGTATAGATGGCGGGATTGCCATAGTAGTTTTCTTGCCACCCCTCTTTGAAGAGCACCATGCCGATGCAATTTCCCATCGTGGCGGCATCGATTACCATCTGTCGATATCGCGGCTCAAAAATATGGAGCGGGACATACATCCTCGGAAACAAGGCGATATTCGGAAGCGGGAAGAGAGGAATGCGGTCCGGAATCAGACGCGAAGACGACTCCGCAGTTGAACAACTCGGCTCCACAGGCATTCCTCACGATAGCCGATGGGCGTCGAGAATGTCAACCGATTGGGAGGCGACGGGCGAGCGTGAGAAATGATAAACCCCTTGTCAGCACTAGCGATTGCGCATCATGCCATCGCATGCTATAAGCGGACTATGCCACAGTCGTCTGCGCAGCGAGAGCCAATTCGCTTAGTGTTTATCGGAAGATGCCTCTGCATACGGATCTGCCTAGCCCTGGCCGTCTTCTGCATCCTTGGCCCGCCCTCCGCCATGGCATTGGAAACGGAACAGGCACGCTTCCAACAGGCCGTGAGCGGGTATCGGTTTCAATTTCCCCATGATCATGGTTCGCATGATGCCTTTCGTACAGAGTGGTGGTATTACACAGGACACCTGACGACGGAAGACGAGCGAGAGTTTGGGTATGAACTCACCTTTTTCCGGCAGGCCACGGATGACCCGGGCATCACTAACAATCCATCACGATGGGCCATCCGGCATCTCTATTTGGCGCATGCGGCGTTATCCGAGCATACCGGACAGCGCTTTCGCTATGCAGAAAAAATAAGCCGTGCCGGTATCGGAAAAGCCGGCTCCGAGACAGACCGCCTTCATGTGTGGATCGATCGTTGGAGCGCTGAAGCCATATCTGCCTCCGATCAACAGGCGCATCATCTTCGTGCGCCGGCCGGTGATTTTTCCTTCGATCTGTTTCTAGATCCCGCTAAGGCTCCTGTGGTGCACGGAGAAGGCGGAATCAGTCGAAAAGGGACTGAGCCGGGTCAAGCGTCCCATTATTATTCCGTGACCCGCTTACGAACGACCGGAACGCTTACCATCGATGGACACACGCAGTCTGTGCATGGCCTTAGTTGGATGGATCATGAATTTGGATCGGGACATCTTGGGAAAGACCAGGTCGGGTGGGATTGGTTCAGCGTTCAATTGGACGACCGGTCTGAACTGATGTTCTACCTCTTGCGCCGGGCAGATGGGACAGCGGATCCGGTGTCCAGCGGAACATGGGTGCTCCCTGATGGAACTAGTCATACCCTCTCGTTGCCGGACATGCACATTAACGTGCTCGACCATTGGACCAGCCCGGTGAGCGGCACTCGCTATCCAAGCGGATGGCGGCTCTCTATTCCGTCACGGCATCTTTCGCTCTTGCTTGTACCGAAAATGCGGAACCAAGAATTGATCACCGAACGGAGCACGCAGGTCATCTATTGGGAAGGCGCGGTGAAGGTGACCGGTCAAGTAGGAGGGAAGCCCGTCACGGGGCGAGGCTATGTAGAACTGACCGGCTATGCAGAGCCGTTTGAGACAAGCCGATGAGTCCAGACCCTGCCGAGGAGAAGACGTGAGGACGAGAAATTGCGTTGTGCGTCGTTCTATTCTGATGATCGTGGCGGCAGCGTTCCTTCTGTCTATCGGCAGCGGTTGCGGCAGCCCTAGCGATGCCATCGTATCCATTGCACTCCATCCGACGAACCCTAGCATCCTGTACGTCGCCACGAATGAGTCGGTCTACAAAACGCGCGACGGGGGAGGAACCTGGGAACGGATGGCGACGGATCTGAGCACGTACCGCGTACTCTCGTTGGCCATCGATCCGGAACGCCCCGCGACCGTCTATGCCGGCACCATGTTTGATGCCGTATACAAAAGCCCGGATGGCGGCCAACACTGGATGCCATATAACGCCGGCTTGAAGGAACACGTGTCGGTCGTCAATCAGTTCGCCTTTGATCCCCGTAACAGTGAAACGATCTATACAGCCACGACCGTCGGTGTCTTCCAAAGCAGGGATGCCGGGCGTCTGTGGGATGAGCGGATGGTCGGCATGAAAGAAGTGCACATTGTCGTGACGGTGGCCATCGATCCACAGCGACCTTCGATCTTGTATGCCGGGACGACGGGAGGCGCGTATCGCAGCACCAATAGCGGCACCAGCTGGACCAAGATCAACAATGGGCTGATCCCTGCGGAAATTCTGGACGCATCCTTGGCGTTGGGAGTCAATACGCTGGTCATTGATCCTCGGCATACGGATACGATTTATGCGGGGACGACAAAAGGACTCTTCAAGTCATCCACTATGGGTAATGCGTGGGTGCGTATCGCCGAAAACATGAGCGACCAGTACATTAGTAGTGCCGTCATCGATTCGAGCGATCCTCACATTCTTTACATAGGAAGCCGTGCCGGCATCCAAAAAAGCACGGATGGCGGCCACTCTTGGAAGACGAAGAATACGGGGCTCGAATCGACAAATATTCGGACCGTCGCCATAAGCCCTACAAATACCCATCTCCTATATACAGGGACAAATGGCAGTGGCTTGTACTATAGCGAAGATAGCGCAGAGACATGGAAACGGATCAAACTGACTGCAAAATTGCGGTAACCAATCAACTTCCATTGATGCTTCATGACTCCTTCCCACGGTGCTTACACATGCTTTTATGAATCTTGTCCTCCACATGGTCCCATAGACCCGCTCTGCATAGAGCATCATATGCATGAGAGAAAAAATGTACGCACCAAGCATAGATTGCATGTTAGGCTTTGTTTGTTGACAATGCATTGAAGCTATGCTGTAATGCATAGCATACACGAAGAGGACATGCTTGATCGAAGAATTAAAGGATATCCTCGTAGGGCTGGATCAGCGTATCAGCGCCTATAAAGGTCGTTTACAGGACCTTCAAAAGAAGCGCAGCCGGCTCGACGAAGAAATCGCTACTATTAAGAAGTATTTGGAACTCGCCGAAACACTGTACCGTGTCGAAGCCGATAAGGCGAAGCTTGCCAGTCTTTCCAGCCAAATCATTACCGATGACAAATCGGTTCGCCCCCTCCCACTGACCGACGTCACGGATCAGTCGCGTGAGATTCTGCTTGGCCGGAGCAAATATGTAGGCATGAGCGTTCCGGAAGCTGCCCATCATATACTTCGGGAAGCCAAGCATTCGATGCATGCGAAGGAACTCTTTCAACGCTTGATTGAAGGCGGTATGCAAATCAAGGGGAAAACCCCACTCACATCAGTTGCCACTTCTTTAAAAAGAGATAAGCGCTTTAGGAAAGTTGGGCCAAATACTTTTGACGTACTGGAAGAACGTTTGACAGAAGCTGTATAGCTTCTGAACTTGTCCAGCTTTAACTCGTGGAAGGAGGTGAGTTCACTTGGCGACGAAGAA
>Ga0308175_100002044_pt1 | contig 13718 bp, 13 predicted proteins | sample PhyCR1_3_FD_203893 | JGI IMG/M metagenome (GOLD analysis project Ga0308175, IMG submission 203893) | Soil microbial communities from UC Gill Tract Community Farm, Albany, California, United States - DLSLS.C.R1 | ecosystem: Environmental > Terrestrial > Soil > Agricultural land | place: USA...
GGGTGCGGGCAACGGCGAACGCGGGCAGGAAGGCGATGCCCAGACCGTGCCGGACCAGTGCCGCCCCCATGTCGATGTCGGGCACTTCCAGTGCCACCCGGCGTACGACGCCCGCCGCCGCGAACGCCCGGTCGACCACCTCGCGGTTGCCGTAGCCCGGCGGGAAGTCCACGAAGGGCTCCCCCGCGAGGTCCGCAAGTGCCACCTCCCCCCGCTGCGCGAGGGGATGGGCGGCGCTCACCACCAGGACGAGCGGCACGGTGGCCAGCTCCCGTGCGTCGATCCCGGCGGGCTTGTGCTCGGGCAGCGACAGGAACGCCACATCCAGGTCCCCGCTGAGCAGTGCGTGCGCCAGTCCCGCCGAGCCGGTCGTCGCCAGCCGCAGCCGGACGTCGATCGCCGGATGCCGCGCGTGCAGCTGCCCGAGGAGCGCAGGCAGGTCCACCACCTCCACCGAGGCCATGGCGCCCACGTTCACTGTGCCGCGCAGCGTGTCCTGTGCGGCGCGCACGGCGTCCTGGGCCGCCTGGGCGGCGTGCAGGGTGGCCCGAGCCTCCGGCAGCAGTGCCGCGCCCGCCCCGGTGAGCCGGACCTGCTGCGACGTGCGCTCGAACAGCGCGCAGCCGAGCTCGCGCTCCAGGGAACGGATCGCGGCGGACACCCCGGACTGCACCACGTGCAGCCGACGGGCGGCCCGCGTGAAACTCAGCTCCTCGGCGACCGCGAGGAAGTGCTCCAGCTGACGTAGCTCCACACGAGAAGTATCACTCGCATTGCTTGAAACCAGCAAAAACATTCGTTGGCACTGATCCTGGCTGGTGAGGACAATGGAAAGCGCCATTCACTTCCGCCCGAGGAGGGGTACCCCTGCCTGCCGTAACGACGCCGCTGAGCCGTCCCACAGCCGACGCTCCCGGCGACCCGACCCACCGGATCCCAGCACCCGCTCCCGTCGACCTGCCGCCCCGCGGCCCCGCCCGGCGCCGTGCCTCGCACGCGACCGGCTTCTGGTTCGTGGCGGTGGCCTTCACCGTACTGATGGCCTTCGGCACCGCGCCGACCCCGCTGTGGCCGCTGTACGAGGCCCGGGACCACTTCGGCGCGACCACGGTCACGGTGGCGTACGCCTCGATGGTCGTGGGCGCAGCGGCCGCCTTCCTCGGACTGGGACACCTGTCGGACCGGCTCGGCCGGCGGCGCATCATCGTCCCGGCGCTGCTGGTCGGCATCGTCGCGTCGGTCGTACTGATCGTGTGGCGGGACCTGCCGGGGCTGATCGCGGGCAGGATCCTGAACGGTGTCGGACTGGGGCTGATGGCCTCGACCGCGACGACGTACCTGCACGACCTCCACCACGAGGCCCGTCCGGAACGGACGGGTTCGGTGCTGCCCGGCATCGTGGCCACCGCCGCCAACCTCGGCGGCCTGGCCTCAGGGCCCCTGGTCGCCGGAGCCGCCGCCGAGTGGCTTCCCACGCCCCTGATCACCGCCCAGGCGATCTTCACGCTCGCCATGGCAGTGTGCCTGGCGCTGGTGCTGTGCACCCCGGAGACCGTGGATCTGGAGCTGCCCGCGGCCCAATCGCCCAGCAGGTTCGTCCTGCGCCCCGGCGGCCGGCGGGCGTTCGGCGCGGCCGGCGCGCTGGGCGCCTTCGCCTTCGCGATCCTCGGCCTGATCTCCTCCCTCGGGGCGAGCGTGCTCCACGGCACCCTGCACACCGACTCGCACCTCGTGGTCGGCCTGGCGGCCTTCCTCATGTTCGGTTCCGCGGCGGCCGCCCAGCTGGTGCTGGGACGCCTCCCACTGCCCCGGGTCCTGACCGTGGGGGCAGTGGTCTTCCCGGTCGGCCTGGTCCTGTGCGCCGTCGCCCTCTACCACCCGGCGCTCTGGCTCTACCTGGTCGCCGTGTCCCTGTCGGGAGCGGGCTCAGGGCTGCTGTTCAAGGGAGGCGTCGAACGTGCCGTTTCAGTGGCCGAGCCCGCCTCACGCGCGGGGGTCCTCGCCGTGTTCTTCGTCGTCGCGTACCTGGGAATGGGCCTGCCCTCCGTCCTGTTCAGCATCGCCCTGCGGCACTTCACCGTGCAGACCGCGATGATCGGCTTCGCGGCCGTCCTCTCCTGCGGCGCCGTTGTGTCGGTGGTCGTCGCGTTGCGCGACCGCGCACCCGGTCCCGGCGCGCTCTCGGCGCAGTCCGCTCGCCCCTCCTGACCTCCCTGCGGCGCATGCGACACCGGTTGTCTGGGAGGCGCGGACCTGGGCACTCGGTGCGGGTACGCGTGACACGGATCCGCGGTGGACGGGAGGTCCGAGATGTCTGCGGAATCGGCCAGAACGATCGCGCTCCCCTCCGGTGAGGAGATCGCGGCGCTCGGGCAGGGCACCTGGTACCTGGGCGAGGATCCGGCCCGGCGTGAACAGGAGATCGCCGCGCTACGGCTGGGCGTGGACCTGGGCATGACCGTCATCGACACGGCGGAGATGTACGGCGACGGCGCAGCCGAGGAGCTCGTCGGGGAGGCCCTCCGGGGACGCCGGGAGGAGGTCTTCCTCGTCAGCAAGGTGCTGCCCGGCCACGCCGACCGGAAGGGCACCGTCGCCGCCTGCGAGGGCAGCCTGCGGCGGCTCCGTGCGGAACGGCTGGACCTCTACCTGCTGCACTGGCGGGGACGGTGGCCACTCGAGGAGACCCTTGCGGGATTCACCGACCTGATGGAGGCGGAGAAGATCCGTTACTGGGGCGTGAGCAATCTGGACGTCGCCGACATGGTCGCGCTGACCATCCTCCCCGGTGGCGACGCCGTGGCCGTCGACCAGGTGCTGTACAACCTCTCCCGGCGCGGCATCGAGTGGGATCTTCTCCCCTGGTGCCGCGAGGCTGGGGTGACGGCCATGGCCTACTCCCCGATCGAGCAGGGGCGGCTCCTGAAGGTCGAGGCACTGGGTGCCGTGGCCCGGGCCCTCGGAGCAACGCCGGCCCAGGTGGCACTCGCCTGGGTGCTGGAACAGGGGGTGGCCGGGATCCCGCGTTCCGGATCACCCGACCACGTTCGGGAAAATCGCGGCGCGGTGGACCTCCACCTTCCCACCGAGGCGCTCGACGCCCTCGACGAGGCGTTCCCGCCACCCAGCGGGCCCACGCCCCTGGAGATGCTCTAAGGAGTTGACAGGATGGCGCGCCCGCTCGTCGTCGGAATGGGAGGTTCGCTGCGCACCCCGTCGACCAGCCTCACCGCACTGTGTGTGGCGGTCGAGGGGGCGGCCGATGCGGGCGCCGGCACCCTGGTGATCGACCTCAAGCGGCTGGCTCTTCCGTTCTACACGTCCGAGCACGGGATCCCTGCGTCCGCGCGCCGGCTTGCGGACACCGTTCAGGCCGCCGACGCCCTGCTGTGGAGCAGCCCGACATACCACGGGTCGGTCAGCGGCGCGTTCAAGAACGCGGTGGACTGGCTCGCCCTCCTGGCGGACCACGACCCGCCCTACCTCAGCAACAAACCCGTGGGGATGCTGACGACCGCCGGTGGAGTGCAGGGCCTGCAGGCGATCAACGCGATGGAGTTCATCGTGCGGTCGTTGCGCGGCTGGGCCGTGCCGCTGGTGTTCGCGGTCCCGCGGTCCTCCCGGGTCTTCGACGGCGACGGACGCCTCACCGACCAGGCGGTCGCGGACCAATTGCGCGGCCTCGGCGCGGAGGTGACCAGGGCGGCCCTGCAGTTCCGGGCGGAGGGCACGTGCGACTACGCGCAGGAGCGGCCGTCCGGGGCCGTCCGGGACTGAGCCCGGCCCTCTCACGCAGGGGGCGCCGGGGTCGTGCTTCCTCAGGGCCCGGTCCGCTCCACGGGCCGCCGGTGCTCGCCGCGCGCCCCAAAGCGCCCGGGTGGGAAGTGCGGCAGCACGTGTTCGGCCAATTCGTCAATCACTTCGGCGACCGGACGGCGGCTGTGCTTGAAGTTGATCATCAGCTGGTCGATGCCGATGTCCTGCCAGGCCCGCATCATCGCCAGGAACGACACCCGGCCCACCGAGAAGCCCTGATGGATGCGCCGGGGCAGGGCCAGCGGGTCCTCGGTCAGATCCAGATAGGTGGCCTGCGCGTACGGCTTGAACCCACCGCCATCGCCCCGGGTCAGCTCCCGCCACCGCTCGATGTTCTCGGCCTGCTGCTGGAGCGGCGGGGTGTAGTACAGCCAGCCGTCCGTGTTGTCGGCGATCCACCGGACGTCCTGCCTGCCGCGTCCCGTCATCAGTACGGGGATCCGCCGGTACACCGGCTTGGGCAGCAGATCGGTGCCGCGCATCCGGCCGAGCGGCGACTCCACGTGCGGGAAACGGTGCTCGAGGACGACACGGAAGTACTCCAGCGACTGCCGGAACCTCTCGGCCCGGCCGCCCAGGTCCTGACCGAAGGCCGGGAACTCCACGGGCCGGTCACCGGTGGCCACCCCGAGCAGGAGGCGTCCGCCTGACAGCTGGTCCACCGAGGCGGCCGCCTTGGCGGTGTGCAATGGATGCCGCAGCGGCATGACGATGCTGGCGGTCCCCAGTGTGATCGAGGTGGTGCGGGCACTGAGCTGCCCCAGGTACACCCACGGGTCGAAGACCTGCCCGGCGTCCCCGAAGCTCGGGTCCAGCAGCGGCACGTCACGGACCCATACCGAGGCGAAGCCGGCCTGCTCGGCCTGCTGGATCCGCTCGATGTGCCCGGCCAGGGACGGCACGGGCCCTTCGAAGCCCTCCAGGGGCGTGATGGCGCCAACGGTCATCCTGCCGCCGGGATACGCCCTGGCCATGGCCGCGTGCTCGGAGAACGGCCGCTGCGCCCCGCCTTCGACGTCCACGGGTGCGCCGGCTGAAGGAACTGTCGATTGTGTCATGCGATCCTCCGGCGATTTCTTGCCGAGTCCGGGCGCATCAGACGCGTGCTGAGGTTGCGCAACCGAAGGTCCTCGCGCATCCCCTCGCCGACGTAGCGCCGACGTTCCAACAGGAGTTCGCTCTGCGCGCCGTGTGTCGGGACGAGGGAGACGACGTGGTGCTGTAGGCGTCCTGGGAAAGCACGGTGAGGTGGTGCGGCCGGTGGCCGTCCACCCGGATCTGCCAGTCGGAGATGACCCCCACGTCGCGGAAGAACAGCCCCTGCGGCACCTCGGCCTCCATGTCGTCCGAGGTGCCCGAGACGCAGAACATCCGCCCCTCGACCAGTGTGACGGTGGCCGCCGTGAGTACGGCCGGTTCCGTCTCCTCGATGATGGCGCCGACCTCGTCGGTCATGCCTCCTTCTAGCCCGGGGCGCCGACGAGAGCCTCGAAGTCCCGGGGCAGCTGGGACATTACGTGGCGGAACTCGCCATCACTGACCGCGTCCCTCAGGGTGCTCAGCTCCGCCCGTACGCCCTCGCGGGCCTCGTCCGGGCTCACCGCTGCTCGCCTGCTCACCCGATTGATGAACTCGTCGAGTCCGAAGGGCTCGGCCTCCGGAGTGGGAGAGACCAGCGGTTCCTTCAGCGGCTTGGGCAGTTCGGACGCGAGGTCCTCCGCCTCACCCCTGGTGAGCCGCTCGGCCAGGGTTTCCAGGGTGGCACGGGTGAGGGGCTCCGCCTTCTCCGGGGGGACAGGGGCGCGCCGGGTAATGGTGTCGAGGAAGGTGTTGTAGTCCATGAGCCGTCCTTTTTCTGAAGCTTTGCAACTGCCTGGCTGGGGACCTGAGACAGCCACCGAAGGGTGCGTCGTGCGTGTGGGGGTGGCGGGCTGGGCGTCAGGGTGCATGCGCCTCAGCAGAGGCCATTTCCATGCTCCGGATGTGGGCCACACCCTGCCTGCTCCCGGCGGGCGGAAAAGCGGCGGGCTCCATGGACCTCCGAGCACAAGTGCAGGCGGCCTCCGCCACGGCAAAGGGGACACCGGCGCCGGTCTGCCGGATGTGCGTCAGGGCGCCGTGCCTGGGGTCTCGGTCGGCTGTCCCGCCGTCGCGTCTCCGGCCGCCCCAAATGGTCGGGGCGGTTGGCTGATCTGGTGTGTTGCTGGCTTGTTGAGGGGCGGGGTGATGCGCTCGTCGGGGCGCCCTGACACAGTCCCGCTTCCCCGAGTTGTTCATGTCGTCCGGTCAGCGCCTCTCGTTCGAGGCGCTGCAACGCCGCGCAGCTTCCCGTGGAGGGACGGCCGTACGGCTGGCCGGGGGGTGCCTGCGCATTTCATGCTGCTCTGCCAGGGTAGGAGGGGATGTTCTTTTTCGGCCTGGGGTGCGGAGGCGCTCAGCAGGCGGGCTCTGCGAATCTCGACCGGTAACATCCGATGGCGGCGCTGGCGGGAGCGAACGACGCCGTCCGGTTCCCGGTGAGGAGGCGAGAGGCATGGCCGTGATGGGTGTGTCGAAGTTCGAGAGGTTCTTCCGCGCCGCCGCAGGCCTCGACGTGGACAAGAACGACCTGAAGCGGTACGGCGACTTCGTCGACGCCAAGCTCTACGACCTCCTGGTCGTCGGCCAGGCGTCGGCCAAGGCCAACGGCCGGGATACCGTCGAACCGTGGGACCTACCGATCACCAAGGGCCTCCAGGAGAGCATCCACCGGTTCCGGCGGCTCGACGAGGAGGTCGAGCTGAAGCCGATCCTGGAGCAGCTCGCCGCGCACCCTCCCCTCGACAGGACACCCACCCAGGAGACCGAAGAGCGCTACCCCGAGATCATCGGCGGTCTCAGTGTCGCCCTCTCCGAGACGTTCAAAATCATGTATCCGGATGTCAAGAACCCGCAGACCAGCCACTGGGACGGCGTGACCGCGGTGTTCGACCGGCTGCTGTAGCAGTCGCGCCCCGGTGCATGGCACCGATCTGAACTGACATGCCGGGCGGGGGCCGGAAGGTGGAAACGGGAGCCTTCACCGAGCCCCGGGTCGTGCCGCAGATGCTCGAGGATTCGCGGTTGCCCTCCCAGCGCGGCTGGTCTCCTGGGCCAGGAAAATCACGCCCGATTTCCTCTCACGCAACAGCTTGTGACTCGGAATGCCGTTTCGGGGAGGCAGAGGAGGGATTGCGCGCCGAGAGGGTGAAGGAAGTCCTCGATGCGCGTGTCGAAAGGCACACCGATGTCCTGATCGCGCGCACATACACGCTCGGGGCACCCTCGGCCGCGCCCTGCAGTCCCCGGTCCGGAAAAGGGATCCGGACGGGCCCTGCCGGGTGTCCCTGCCGCTCGCGTCGTACAACCAGTGACTCGTGAAGGGAGCCGTACCATGACACAGGCACTGCGGGGGATGCGGGTGGGGATTCTGGCCACCGACGGCGTCGAGCGCGTGGAACTCGACCAACCGCGCGGTGCGCTGCAGGGCGCAGGGGCGAAGACCGAGATCGTCTCGCTCCATCCCGGCGAGATCCAGGCCCGCCAGTTCGACCTCAACGCGGCAGGAACCTTCCCCGTGGACCGCCTGGTCGCCGACGCCTCCGTCGACGACTACCACGCCCTGCTCCTGCCCGGCGGCACCATGAACCCCGACCAACTGCGCATGGACCGCGACGCGGTGCAGTTCGTCAGGGACTTCATGGCCAGCGGGAAGCCGGTCGCATCGATCTGCCACGGCCCGTGGACCCTGGCGGAAGCCGACGCCGTGCGCGGCCGCCGCCTGACGTCCTGGCCCAGCATCCGCACCGATCTACGCAACGCCGGCGCGGAGGTCGTCGCCGACCAGGAGGTGGTCGTCGACGGGCAGCTGGTCACCAGCCGCGGCCCGGCCGACCTGCCTGCCTTCTGCGCCGCCGTCGTGGAGCAGTTCGCCCGGGCGCACCACCCCATGCCCGGCTGACCCGGCGGCCTGGTCGCAGGCGGTGGGAGCAGGCGGTGCACGGTGGAGGTGGGCCCGCTGCGCCCGCTCTCGACCCACGGGCCGGTCAGCCGTGGCGGTCGCCTCCGTACGGCCGCCGGTCCGTAGCGTCGCGCTGCCGCGTCGAATGTCGCCACGCCCAGGGACAGGATCGCCGCGGTGCGCCGTACCAGCCTGGAGAGGAGGAGGGGGTCCTGCGTCCCGAGTGGGAACCAGGACGACACCGCCAGGCGCAGATGGCCCCGGGAGAATATCCGGCGCGGTACGGCCCGAGGGCTGCGACCTGCACCGGGCAAGACCGAGGATCTCTCGCTCGTCCGCGCCGTCGAAGGTGTGTGGCACAGTGCCACCAGCCCGTGAGGGGGCGCCCCGAGCGGGGGGCCCGTTCGGGTGGGGCCGTGCCGCTGCTCGTCCGCGGGCACGGTGGTGTCCCGGGTGCCGCCCGCCTCTTGAGCGTCGAAGCGGGGAGAAAGCCCCTTGCGTCGGACATCCGTGAGCGCCGCTACCTCATGCCGGGCCGAACCCTGAGGTACCCCGCCGCGAGCCGCGAGCCGCGAGCCGCGAGCCGCGGGCCGCGAACCCGAATCGTCGTCCCGCCTCCTGTCCTCGCAGACCGACCGCTGGTGCCACTTTTCGACCCGCTGGGCGCAGGCGGGGTGACCGGGCGAACAGCCACCCTGGGGCCTGTCGGGACCGCTCGGCGGTCCGTCGGCGGAAGGAGTGGCCATGACCGAGCAGGCCCGCAGGGCCGTTGCCTCGTACTCGACGTACCAGGAAGCCGAACGTGCCGTCGATCACCTCGCCGACCAGGGCTTTCCCGTTCAGAAGGTGGCGATCATCGGTCGGGACATACGCCTTGTCGAACAGGTGATCGGTCGAATGGGGTACGGCCAGGCCGCCCTCCACGGCGCAGCCACCGGAGCGCTGCCCGGCGTACTCGTCGGCTGGATCTTCGGGCTGCTGAACTGGCTGAATCCGGTCGTCTCCGGTCTGCTCCTCGCGCTGTACGGGCTGATCTTCGGAGCGGTCGTCGGTGCGCTGTTCGGCGTGCTGTTGCACGCGGCCCAGGGCGGCCGCCGGGACTTCGCCTCGGTCCGCTCGATGGAGCCCAGCCGGTACGACGTCGTGGCGGACGAGGACGTCGCCGATGAGGCCGTCCGGCTGGTCGCCGGGCTGGACAGCAGGGCCGGCGCGAACACGGAGAGCGCCTCCTCCAGGGGCCGGCGCCCGCGCGGCGACCCCGCCGCCAGCTGAACGAGTTTCGAAGCCGGGCGGACGGGGCCCGGAGGATGAACGGTCGCCGACGGACGTCGACCGCCGCGGAAGGAGTTCCTCATGGCCAAGGCAGTGGGCATCGACCTGGGCACCACCAACTCGGTGATCGCCGTGTGGGAGGGCGGCGAGCCGTCCGTCGTGCCCAACAGCGAGGGCAACCGCACGACACCGTCGGTGGTGGCCTTCACCGACACCGGGGAACGTCTGGTGGGCCAGCTGGCCCGGCGCCAGGCGATCCTCAACCCCAAGGGCACCATCTACTCGGCCAAGCGGTTCATCGGCCGGCACTTCGACGAGATCCCCGACGAGGCCAAGGCCGTCGCCTACGACGTCGTCCCGGGAGACAACGGCGAGGCCCGCTTCAAGGTGCGTGACAAGCTGTACGCGCCTGAGGAGATCAGCGCCCTGGTGCTGCGCAAACTCGCCGAAGACGCCTCCAAGCAGCTGGGGGAACGGGTCACGGAGGCGGTCATCACGGTGCCCGCCTACTTCAACGACGCCCAGCGCACCGCGACCCGTGATGCCGGACGGATCGCGGGACTGGAAGTGCTGCGGATCATCAACGAGCCGACGGCGGCCGCCCTCGCGTACGGCATGGACAAGAAGCAGCACGAGACCGTCCTCGTCTTCGACCTGGGCGGCGGCACCTTCGACGTGAGCATCCTCGATGTCGGCGACGGCGTGGTGGAGGTGCGTTCCACGGCGGGTGACAGCCACCTGGGCGGCGACGACTTCGACCGGCGTCTGGTCGACTACCTCGCGGACGACTTCCAGAAGGAGAACGGCATCGACCTGCGCAAGGACCCGCAGGCGCTGCAACGCCTGTTCGAGGCGGCGGAGAAGGCCAAGACCGAGCTCAGCTCCGTCACCCAGACCCAGGTCAGCCTGCCGTTCATCACCGCCGACGCCTCCGGGCCCAAGCATCTCACCGACTCGATCATGCGGTCCACGTTCGAGCAGATCACCGGCGACCTGGTGGAGCGCTGCCTAGGTCCGGTCCAGCAAGCCATGGCCGACGCCAAGGTCGGCGAGAGCGACATCGACGAGGTCATCCTCGTCGGCGGTTCCACCCGCATCCCCGCCGTCCAGGCGCTGGTGCGCCGGCTGACCGGCGGCAAGGACCCCAACATGAGCGTGAACCCCGATGAGGTCGTGGCCCTGGGCGCCGCGATCCAGGCCGGGGTGCTCAAGGGCGAGGTCAAGGACGTCCTGCTGCTCGACGTCACCCCTCTGTCGCTGGGCGTGGAGACGCGCGGCGGAGTGATGACGAAGATCATCGAGCGGAACACCACCATCCCGGTGCGCCGCAGCGAGACCTTCTCCACCGCCGAGGACAACCAGCCGGCCGTCGACATCGTCGTCCTCCAGGGCGAGCGCGAGCGGGCCGCCGACAACCGGGTCCTCGGCCGGTTCCAGCTCACCGACATCCGGCCGGCGCCGCGGGGCGAACCGCAGATCGAGGTCACCTTCGACATCGACGCCAACGGCATCCTCAACGTCAGCGCGCGCGACAAGGACACCGGCAAGGAACAGGGCATCACCATCAGCGAGAGCTCCAACCTGGACCGGAGCGAGGTCGAACGCATGGTCCAGGAGGCCGAAAGCAACCGGGGCCAGGACCAGGCACTCCGCGAGGCCGTCGACGCCCGCAACGAACTCGACGCGATCGCCTACCAGGTCGAAAAGCGTCTGAACGAACTGGCCGACGCCGCGCCCGCGCACGAAAAGGCGCGAGCCGAGATGCTGGTGGCAGAGGCCCGCGACGCGGTCAAGAACGAGGCCGGAGTGGACAAGGCCAGGCCGCTGATCTCCGAACTCCAGCAGGTCTACGCCGGGCTAGCCGCCCACCAGGCCGAAGCCGCGGCGGCGAGTGGTCCGTCGGACACCGCCGGGCCGGACGCCTCCGGGCAGGGCGGTGCCGGCGCCGACGAAGACGTGATCGACGCCGAGTTCGACAAGGGCTGAGGTACCCGCCATGCCGATCCCTCCCCAGGACCGATCGTCCGACCTACCGTCCGAAGGCGCCGCACAACCGCCGCAGGGCCACCTGCCCGAGCCCGCGCCGCCGACCACGCAGGCCGAACCGGGGCCCGACGCGGCCACTGGTCCGGCCGGCGTCGAGGACGAGTACGCGGCCGCGCTGAAAGAGGTCGAGGACCGCTGGCGGCGTGCTCTCGCCGATCTGGACAACCTGCGCAAGCGACACGCCAGGGAACTGGACCGGGAGCGCGCGGCCGAACGCGCCCGCACGGCGGCGGCCTTCCTTCCCGTCATCGACAACCTCGAACTGGCCCTGAACCACGCGGGCTCCGACCCCGGGGCGATCGTCGAGGGGGTTCGCGCCGTGCGCGACCAGGCTGTGTCCATCCTTGAACGCCTTGGTTACGAGCGTCACGCCGAGACCGGCGTCCCGTTCGACCCCTCCCGGCACGAGGTCGTCGGCGTGGTCCAGGACCCCGACGCCGAACCGAACACCGTGGCGCAGGTGCTGCGCCCCGGCTACGGCGAGGCCGAGCGGCAGCTGAGGCCGGCCGCCGTGACCGTCGCCAAGCGGGAGTGAGCGGCCATGGCACGCGACTTCTACGAGGTTCTCGGGGTCCCGCGAGACGCCGACAAGGACGAGCTCCAGCGGGCGTATCGCAAGCTGGCCCGCAGGTACCACCCAGACGTCAACAAGGACCCCGCGGCGGAGGAGCGGTTCAAGGAGATCAATGAGGCCTTCAGTGTCCTGTCCGACCCCGACCAGCGGGCCCGTTACGACCGCTTCGGCGAGGACTTCCGGAAGGTTCCCGAGGACTGGGAGGAGCGGGTCGGTGCCGGCGCGGGACCCGGCGGCGGCTTCCGCTGGTCCACCGGGGGCGGCCCCCGGGTCCGGTATGCCACCAGCGGCTTCGGCGCGGAGGGCGTCGACGTCGACGACCTGTTCGGCTCGCTCTTCGGGGGCGCCGGACGGGTGCGTGTCCCCGGAGCCGACCAGGAGGCCGAACTGCCGCTCACCGTCGAGGAGGCCTATCGGGGAGGCCGTCGCACCGTCACGCTCGCCGATCACACAGGGCAGCCGCGGCGGTACGAGGTCGACGTGCCACCGGGTGTCACCGACGGGCAGCGTATCCGGCTGGCGGGCGAGGGCGGCCGGGGCAACGGTGACGCCCCCGCGGGGGACCTGTACCTGCGGGTGCGGATCCAGCCGCACCCCCAGTTCCGCCTCGACGGCCGGGACGTGTATGTGCAGCTTCCGGTCACACCATGGGAGGCCGCGCTGGGTGCGACGGTTCCGGTGCCCACGCCGAGCGGGGCGCCGGCGAAGGTGAGCGTGCCCGCGGGCTCGTCCAGCGGCCGGCGGCTGCGGCTGCGCGGTGAGGGCATGCCGAACCCGCGAGGCACGAGCGGCAACCTCTACGCCGAGCTCCTGATCATGGTGCCGTCCAGGCTCAGCGACCGGGAGCGCGCACTTTTCGAGGAGCTCGCCGCCGTCTCCTCGTTCGACCCCAGGAGGACACGATGAGTGACCCACGCGTCGGGGCGCGCCAGGCGTCTCGGCTGACAGCTTCCGCGTCGGCACGCGTTCGGTACGCGATCGTGCCGGTGCCCAGGCTCTCTCTGCAGACCGTGGCCCGCCGCTCCGGGGTCCATCCCGACCTCATACGCCGGTTCGTCGCTCTGGGCCTGGTCGAGGCCGAGCGCGACGCCTCCGGAGGGCTGGTGTTCGAACCGACGGCACCGGCCGCCCTCGCCCGCGTCCAGCGGCTGCGCACCGGGCTGTGCCTCAACTACGCATCCATCGGCCTGGTGCTCGACCTGCTCGACCGCATCAGCATGCTCGAAGCCGCCCTGCGCCGCGCCGGTACGAGGAGTGAAACACCCCCATGGACATGAACCGTCTCACCCAGAAGTCCCAGGAAGCCCTTCAGGAGGCCCAGAGCGCGGCCGTCGGCATGGGGCAGACCGAGGTCGACGGGGAACACCTGCTGCTCGCGCTTCTCGATCAGGAGGACGGTCTGATCCCACGGTTGCTGCAACAGGCCGGCATCGAGCCGAAGGAGCTGCGCGCGGCCGTACGCGAGGAACTCTCCCGCCGCCCGAAGGTCACCGGTCCCGGCGCGGCACCCGGCCAGGTCTTCGTCAGTCAGCGCCTGTCCCGCCTGCTCGATGCCGCCGAGCGGGAGGCCAAACGCCTCAAGGACGAGTACGTGTCCGTGGAGCACCTCCTGCTCGCCCTGGCCGAGGAGGGCTCGGCGACCGCCGCCGGACGCCTGCTCAAGGAGCACGGCGTGACCCGGGATTCGTTCCTGAGCGCGCTCACCCGGGTCCGCGGCAACCAGCGCGTCACCTCCGCCAACCCCGAAGTGGCCTACGAGGCTCTGGAGAAGTACGGCCGCGACCTGGTCCTCGAGGCTCGGTCCGGGCGGCTGGACCCGGTCATCGGCCGTGATGCGGAGATCCGCCGCGTCACCCAGATCCTCAGCCGCAAGACCAAGAACAACCCCGTCCTCATCGGCGATCCCGGCGTCGGCAAGACCGCCATCGTCGAGGGCCTGGCCCAGCGCATCGTTCGCGGCGACGTCCCCGAGGGCCTGCGCGACAAGACGGTGTTCGCTCTCGACATGGGTTCCCTGGTCGCCGGCGCCAA